>ERZ1370068.2726-contig-1859_pt1 | contig 162537 bp, 176 predicted proteins | sample MGYA00561227_ERZ1370068 | MGnify/ENA primary metagenome ERZ1370068 (study PRJEB38410, sample SAMEA6850437) | metagenome | study: Metagenomic assessment of the ecological functions of the soil: analysis of the soil microbiota associated with the... | reverse complement strand
TATACCGCGGGGGTATACGCACTCCCGCGAAACAGCTACTCCGAACGCAGTTAGACAACCTAGCGGCTAGGGTGACACGACCAGGCGCGACCAGACTTGGCGGTGGCAGCGACGAGCGAGGCCGGATCGCGGGACCTGGACGAAGCGCTTCTGATCGCACGTCCTGACGCCACCACGGCTCGCAAGCGCCGGAGCTAGGACGGCATCGCGCGGCGTCGCTGACGGCGGCGCTGCTCGCGTCGCACCAACCATTGGACGAGCGCCTGCCTGTCGGAAAACGTGTCGTCCCCATCTCGCGATCTGGCATGTCGGGCTCCAACCGGTGATACCGGCGCAGCTGAGCCGGTGACTTCCGTGTGAAGGCGCTGATCTCGCGCCAGCCTCGCAACAGGGTCGGCGGCATGGTGCTCGTAAGGGTGTTCATAAGGGTGGTCAGCGTCGGCGCACTCATCGTCACAGCTCCTCTCCCGTTCAGTCTCGCACGCACGACGGCACGTCGCTGACGCTGATCTGATCCGCGGCTGACGGAGGTTCGAATCCTCGCGCTCGTGACGGCGCGGGCACAGCGTGTGCAGAAGAAAATCCTAGAACGTTGTTTGAGATCAGACGCGCGAGGCCGTCGACCCCGAGCGCGAGTACCGTGTGGCCGACTTCAACTTCCTGCCCGCGGAACCAGCGGCCTCGTCCACGTCGGCGCCGTTCCACACCCCGAGAAGATCTATGCGGGTGGCGCAACGCCACTCTCTTCAAATGGCGCGGGCGCTGAAGGCCAAGGGGCTCAGCGGAGAGCGAGATCCCTTCGCGGCGTTGCAATCGGTCAACGCCTCCCGGTGTGTGCCGCCGCTCGATGAGGACGAGATCCCCAAGCTCGCGCACGGCGCCGCCACCCAGGCGGACCGCCGGACTCCTCGCGCACCCCGACACCATGCCTACGCTCGCGCCGGAGGCGTATCACGGGCTCGCGGGGACATCGATAGAAGATCAGCCCGCACTCGGAGGCCGACGACGCAGGGCTGGCTGGCGCACGTTCCCGTGGCAAGCGGCAATCTCGTCGGCCGGGGACCGCACGCCCTCGTCAGGCACGCACAGTCCATGCGACCAACGAGTTCTTCGCCCTCGTGGGCGCGAGTGGCAAAGGCCGGAAGGGACAAGCGTGGTCCAGTGCTGCGCTACATGTTCACGGTGGTCGAGGCGGCGTGGGCCAGTGCGTGCGTCAAGAGCGGCTTGTCCAGCGGCAGGGGATTGATCTTCCATGTCCGAGATCCGCGGATGGACAAGCAGCCGATCAAGGAGAAAGGCCGGATTGTCGCCTATGAGACCGTGATCGGCGACCACGGGGGTCGAGGACGAAGCGGCTGCTCATGTTCGAGCCCGAGTTTGCGACGTGCCTGCGCCGGATGAAGAGTGAGACCAACACCCTGTCGCCGGTGACTCCGCGCGGCCTGGGATGACGGGAACCTGTCGACCCTGACGAAGAATTCGCCGGACAAGGCCACCAACGCGCACGCCCTCGGTCATCGCGCGCACGACGGCCGAAGAGCTTGTCACCACGCTCACCGAGACCGACCGCGCCAACGGCTTCGCGAATCGATTCATGTTCTTCTGGTCAAGCGGTCAAAGTATCTACCAGAGCCGAGATCGATCCCGGAGTCGGACTTGATGCCCTTCATCACCCAACTGCGAGAGGTGGCCCGCTGGGCGTACAAGCCTCGCGTGATGGTCCGGGATGAGGAGGCCCGTGCCTGTGGGCCGTCGAGTACACCCGGCTGAGCCAGACCGAGCCCGGCTTAGTGGGCGCCATCCTGGGCCGCCCAGAGGCGCACGTGCTGCGGCTCAGCGTGCTCTACGCCATCCTCGATCAGTCACCGGTCATCACGGTGAGGAGTCTCCGTGCCCCGCTGGCCGTGTGGGACTACGCCGAGCGCAGCGCGGCTGATTTTTGGTACCCGCCGCACCGGCCTGCCCCGGCCGACGCGATTCTAGAGCCACTGCGGCAGCTGCAGTTTGATGACGAGGACCGAAATCTCCGGGCTATTCAGTCGAAACGTCCCTGCGGCCGACATCGATGTGCGGCGCTGGCCGTGCTTGAGGACAAGCGTCTCGCGAAGCGTTCCCAACAGACGCCCGAGGGCGGCAAGGGCCGTCCCGTCGAGATCTGGCAGGCCACCGCATGAGACTTATTTCGTTTAATTCGTACCCGGATTGGACGGCAGTGCGGCAGCACCGGACTTATTTCGTTAATCCGTTATTTTCCTGTACCCCTCGCGGCTCACACGATCAGCACTGCTCAGAAGGGCTATACGCGCCGACGGGACGCTCGCGACGCGAATTTGCTCTACGAAAAAAACGAATTTACAAAGGAAGTGTGCTCGGAGGCGCGCTCGGAGCATTCGCTCGTGCCGACCTGTGCCAGTGGGAGCGCCGCGCATGCACTCGCCCGCCCGACGCCGTAACCTCTACCTTTGATCCAGCACCTTGGATAGCAGTATTGGTCAGCATTTTGAAATTCTCAGCATTCACATTGACTAGGTTCGCGGCAACCTTGCGTTTCACACTCATCAGAATTGTGTTATTTATGTTTGCATTCAGCTTATAAACCTTCATCGGCAATATCGTCCTTTCCCATTGCGAAGCACTGTTAATGGTATGGTGATGCTATTCTCCTGAGCGAACTTCTCCAGCCAGGGCTGACTATCTTGCCCTTCGATAATGATCGCGACTACCCTGATGTCCTTATTTCGACGTGCGAGTTCATTGAGCTTCTTTACCACGCTCGCCATTTCATCCCCGGTTTGCCGGAAAAACGCAAAGATCGTAGGAGCACCTATGAACTCGCATACGTAGCAGACTTCTTTGCCTTTGTGGGGCCCGGTTACGGCCAGAACCGGAAATGACGGGGTCATTTCTCCCACAGCAAGACCGGAAACCGTCTTCGATTGTCCGGCCAAGCATGGTGCGCCGAATGCGATCAAGCTCACCAGACCGATGAGCACAACCAAAGGACGCCGCATCATTCCCCAGCCAAAGGATCAGCAATCCGCCCCGGCTACGGCTATTCGGTCGGATTTTTCCAGTCGAGATCTTTGCCGTCGGATATTTCAGTTCTCGCCACCTGGGAATGCCACCCTGAAGAAGCTTCAATTTGCTGTAACCCAGTTTCTCTAGTTGAATTGCCATTTCGGTCGACTCTTCCTCGTTCTGGCACGGGCAGTACAGAACCAGAGTCTTTGTGCGAGGAAGATTCACAGGCGGCTTGATCCTGTCCGTGTAGGGCAGATTGACAGCACCCGGGATGTGCGCTTCAGCAAAATACTCGCTCGGCTGGGTATCGACAATCACGATGTCCTGGGTTGCCTTGGAATCAATGAGTCTCTTCAATTCTTCACAGGTTATCAGCGGATATCGGCTTTCACTTTTCGGCTCGGCCCCCCATGCTGCGCACTGGAAACGAGCGAGCCGCATGCAATTACCCAGATGAGAAGAGATGAACGCGCGATCAATTTTCTGGCTATCATGAGCTTCTCCTTCTTCCCGGACAGACGGCGATTGTGGAATCCTGGTCGCCGTGCCACCGGTCGCGAGCATAACTCGCTTCCGCGAGCGCAGGAGGCGTATCGAAGGAGTCTTCGCGGTTTAATGCAGCCCCAGCGGATCCGGGACGGTGGCGGACTCGCCATCGGACCTATGTCCTTCTAGTTGATGACGAACTCCTTCAGCGGACGATATCCCGCTTTTTCCATGAGTTCATCCCATTTGGCGGGCAGCTTTACCTCCTTTACGGACCTGCCCCTACCACCAGCCAGAACCTGCGCCTTGTTTCTACTCGGATCTCCGCAGACGAGAATGCGAATCCCGTTACGCGCGATGGATGGGGTCGTTTTGATTTCTTCCCATCCCGGAGCTCTCGGAAACCACGGGCGGCAATTTCCCTTTCGCTGCGCGCGGATCGTTGAGCTCCCTTTGGAGCTCCCTGTCGAAAGAACCAAATACCCTGCCGTAAGACCCGTACACCTTTGAGAAGGTCCACTCATATGTGGGCTTTCTCGCAGTCTCCACCAGGTCATCGATGAGTGTCCTCTTCGTATAGCCGCCCTTGGCGAGAACTTCGGCAGTGGTCGGTGTGATCAGCAGGGTTCGTGGCGAATTGATCATGCCGGACGCAAAGGCTTCGTTGTAGGTTATCCCGTAGGCAAGGAGTTGCATCAGGATCTTGGGATCGGATGTCGATGGGATGATGTTCTGTCCCATGAACGTGCTGCTGGCCGCAGATACCGTACTCACATCCTTGTCGAATCCTCTGGCCACGTGGTCCGGTTGCCAGCCAATCTTCTTCAGAGCCTCTTCATCTTCCGCCAAGACCCAGGATTGCAACTTCCCGAAGGTCCCCATCTGGGTCTCTTTTGTTCTGAAACCTGCGATGTTCCTCTCGATCAGACTCATCGTACGGCCGATGGCTTGATTGGCTTGGGCAGCGATCAGCCCCTGCCCGGACATCGATCCCGAGCTGCCTGGCTAACGGTCCGTTCACCCAATAGAAAGTGTTAAAGGAATGTGTGCTGCCGCCAGTAACTGCGAGACGGAACGCAGGATCACCTATGGCTTGTACCGCCGCAATTATTATGGGCATGTACTCCGGGCGTGCTCCCGCCATGACAGCATTCACGGCGATATTCCACGGGGTGGCCCGCAGATTCGCTAACGGAAGGACGGCGATCTCCTCATGAGGGGCATAGTCGGTATATTTCAGGAACTCTTCGACCCGCTCAACCGTCGGTGGAATGATGGCCATCCCGTCACTCCACTGGTAATCCGAGAAGTAGCGGTTGACCTCATCGATCGTGCCCGTGAATACAATTTCCCTGACCTTCTGTTCCTTGCGAGATGCCTCTGGGCGGATGCCGATTCAGGTAGTGGCTTGGTCAGAGCCTCTATAACCTGGGGGACAACAATCTTGACCGCGTTCTCCCGCAGCTCAGAGTCCGAGTGGAGATCAAACGGGCCCGGATACACGGCAACCCGCAGCGACGGCACTCCCTGATCGTAAGCTGTAACCTCGGCCTGTTTCTTGAACGCGGGACCTGCCACTACTACGCTCGGAATCCCGGACTTTTCTGCCACGACTGCCGCGTGTGCCACACGCGGTGTGCAAACCCCTCAACCACCGTTCCCGGTTACTAACACGCTGCAACCTTGTTCCTTGAGCGCCGCCCGCAGATTCTCAGCATCCTTGTTGGGATTGTCAGGAGTTGACGGCATGGGAGCGACCGGCATCTCCGTATGCGAGACGACTCTAATATCCGGATATAGCTGCTTTAACTGTTCCCCGATCGCTGGAAGGGTTACGTCGGCCTTGAATGCGCGGTTCCACACCATGCAGACAGTCTCGCCGGCTAAGCTATTCCGGCGAGGCACCATGCTGATCATCTTGACGGTACTTTCGCCGATCGGACTCACGACGCTGTACACCGGCTCAGCCGACCCGCCTTGAACCGCAACGGACTTCTGCGCCGCCGCCGAAACACTGAAACACCACGAGTACCAACGAGATCACTCCGGCAAAACAGACTGCCCGGAAAACAGACGCCCTACAAGATGACTTGAGTATTCGCAAATGCTCGAAGCTCCTCATTTTGATTGGCTCCATAGGTTACTTACTCCTCTCATGGCCATCGTAGTGCACATACCGCTCGGCCTGTGCCACAGCGACATCACGAAAACGTGCGAGCGCCTCGGTAGCGTGCTGCAACGCCTCCTCAGCGGGGAGCGCTGCTGTGGGTGTGTCGCATATCGTGATGGCTCGTCTCAGCCCAGCTCACCGTGGGCATACCGACGAGACATACCAGGAGGAGACCGTTGATGAGACGTAGCGTAGTAGCGCTCCTTTCTTGGGCTCTTAGACGGGAGACGAGGAGGTCGTATCGAACCGTTTACACTTGGTCACCGCGCGCCAGCACCGCTCGCCGGGCTTGAGCTCGCCCGCTGGGGTCGCGAGGCTGCGCGGCTCTGGTGCGCATAGTGGCCTTCGGCTAGACTCCCGCCAGCTATCCAGCGAGGTGCCCCATGCGACTGATCGGGCTCGCGGTCGTGCTTGCTTTCAGTCTCGTTCTAGCGCCGCTCGCTGGCGGGGGCAGCAACCCGCGAATCGCAAAATCGGCGTCCTTACGGCTGGTCGCAACCCAGCACATGACGCATTCGAGCAGTCTCTTCAAGCGCTTGGTTGGGTCAAAGATCATAACGTCAAGATCGAAGTGCGGTATGCCGGATGGACGGCAGGACGCATTCGCCCCACTCGCTGACGAACTCGTTGGCCTGGGCGTGGATGTGCTTGTCGGTTGGGGTGCGAGTGGTGCGGTCTGCAGCAAAGCAGAGCGACGAGTCAGATTCCCGTGGTCTTCCTCAGTCCCGGTGATCCTGTCCAACTTGGGCTGGTATCCAACTTGGCCCGGCCTGGCGGTAACGTCACCGGCGTCTCTGGTACTGCGGCAGTGGAGGAGTATGCCAAGCGCCTCGCGCTCCTCAAGGAAGCTGTTCCGTCCATCACCCGCGTGACGGTGTTGGTGGCCCCAGATGGCCGGGCTGTCATGGACATCGCTAGATCGACGATGACAGCTGCCGCCAACACCCTGAGACTCGAACTCCACGAGGTTCAGATGGAGGCGCCCGCTCAGTTCGAGGCCACTGTGCGCAAGGCGAAGGACCAAGGCGCGCAGGCGCTGTACGTCTGGCCGAGTGGGTTCGCCTTCGTGTTTGGCCCAAGACTCGCCGACATCGCGCTCGTGAATCGGTTGCCTTCGATCCACTCGTTTAGCGAGAGCGCAGCGGCAGGCGGGTTGCTCTCCTATGCGGCGAGCCAGACGGACATTGGGCGACGAGGGGCGGTGTACGTCGACAAGATCCTCAAGGGCGCCAAGCCTGCCGATCTCCCCGTCGAGCAACCCACCAAGTTCGAGCTGGTCATCAACCTGAAGACCGCGAAGGCGCTCGGCCTCACGATCCCGCCGACGCTCTTACTGCGGGCCGACCGGGTCATCGAATAGCTGTGCTCAACCAACGGGCCACCTCCTCCGCCGCTTACTCTCACGTCTGCTAGACTCGCCAATCATTTCCGCCGAGATGTGCACGCGGATAATCGGGCTCGTTCTCTCACCCTCGGCCTCGCTCTCGCGCCGCTCGCCGCCGAGGCGCAGCAAGCGAAAAGCCCTGCACGCATTGGTATCCTGACGCCCCCGATCCTCACACCACGATCGATGTCTTCCAGGCGAGGCTTCCGCGACCTGGGTTACAACGAAGGGGCCGATATTCAGTTGGAGTATCGCTCATCGGCGGGATTACGACGATCGCCTTCCCGGTTTGGCCGCTGACCTTTGTGGCGATGAACGTCGACATCATTGTCGCGGCAACGCCGACGGCGATTCGCGCGGCACAGGCAGCGACGAAGACAACTCCGATTGTCATGGTGCTGAGCGGCGATCCCGTTGGGTCTGGGCTCGTCAAGAGTCTGGCTCGGCCAGGCGGTAATACGACGGGACCGGCGACATTAACGGTGGATCTGATGGCGAAGCGACTTCAGCGTCTTCGCGGAGGCTGTCCCGGGCCTCAGAGAAGTCGCGCTCGTCGTCAATCCGAGCTATCCGGGAATCCGCGAAGGGGTCGAGGAGACAACGGCGGCTGGTCACGCCCTGAGCGTGAGTTCGGTCCTTTGAGGTGCGAGACGCGGCTGGGCTCGATACGGTCTTCGCCCGCAATCATGCGAGCGCGAGTCGATGGCTTCCTCGTCGTCCCCGATCCACGATCACATCAACCCACATGGGACGCATCGTAGAGTTCGCGACAAAGCACCGACTGCCAGCGATGGATGGGCGCGGGCTCTTTCCCGAGCGCGGCGGTCTCATGTCCTACGGGATTGACTTTGCGGAGCATGTGCGCGCCAGTATTCGCTACGTCGACAAGATCCTCAAGGGGGCGAAGCCAGCCGATCTGCCCGTTGAGCAGCCCACGAAATTCGAATTGGTGATTAACATGAGGACCGCGAAGGCGCTTCGGCTCACGATCCCGCAGTCTATCCTGGTGCGAGCGGACGAGATCATCAATGAGCGACGAGTGATGGACCGGCGAGCGTTCATCACTGGCATTGGTAGCGCGCTCGCCGCGCCGCTTGCACACGCACAGCAAGCGAACAGACCGGCTCGCATTGCGTTTCTTCCGGATTTCAGCCCCAGCCGCGAGCAGCGGCTCAAGCTTTGTCGAGAAATTGCGCGAGTTGGGGAAGATCGAGGGCGCGACTACGTTTTCTATCGCTCTGGCGTGTTCTATGAGGGCGATACGAAGCTCGCTCTCGACCGCGTCATGACGGCGAAACCGGATCTCATATTGACCTTTAATCTTGGATACGCCATCGCGGCGCACAGGCGACCAAGACGATCCCGATCGTGATGTGGGTGAGCGGATTCCCCGTAGAGGGCGGCGTGGCCGAGAGCCTCACCAAGCCGGGTAAGAATGTCACCGGGTTGACTATCTATGCCGGAGGCGAGGTGTTTGGCAAGCTCGTTCAGCTGGTTCATCAGGCCAAACCCGGCGTCAGGCGTATCGGCGGCTTCATGGGCTACGTCCCGCCGTTCCATCCCGCAGCCGGAGGGCCCGACGTCGTTACTGGCGGGATGCGCAGTGCGGCCGCACCGCTGGGACTCGACTTGCGTATTTTCGAGATCGCGAAGCCGGAACATGTCGACGACGCACTCGCGTGGGTCACAGCACAGCGGATACAGGCATTGGTCCTTACCTCCGATCCGCCGCTGTTGCGCCGTGCCAGCGACATCACGCGGTTTGCGATCGCAAAGCGCCTGCCCACGATTGCTGACGCGGCGTGGCCCTTCGTCGACGCCGCCTTTGCTGTGGTACGCGGCCTCCTTCGATGCCCTGACGCATCAGGTCGCGCCCTATGTGAACAAAATCTTGTGGGAGGGCGCCAAACCGGGCGAGCTGGCAATCCAGTTGCCCTCCAGGTTCGAGTTCGTGGTGAACCTCAAGACCGCGAAGGCGATCGGTCTGACAATCCCGCAGTCACTCCTGCTGCGGGCGGACCAGGTGATCGAGTAAAGCCCCGTGCTCGACCAACGCGGCCAACTCCTGCGTGCGGCTGTCGGGTTCGCCGGGTGCTCCATGCCCTCGTACGACCGTGCGCTGCACGCTCTCGCGGACTTGGCTGCGATTCCTGGTCCGGCATCGGGCGCGTCGCGGTGGGCATGCCGCACCAGGGCTACGATCTCCAGCTCACGCAGTACGACGAGCGCGGCTGGCGCGCGACCTTCTACACGCACCGGGATGGAGCACTCACCGACCAGCGCGACAGGCACCGGATGGGAGAAAACACCGTGGCATGCGGTGCAAAGGGCGGCGATGGGAGGCGTTGAGACAGGCGGACCCTGGTGGCTAAGCCACGCCGAGACAAGCCGAAACCCGCCCAGCCACCCGCAACGCGTCACTCGAAGACGGACGCTAAGAACTATGTGCTGATCGAGTTAATCGCACAACTGCGCGATCACATCGACCTCCATCGAATCATCCGGACTGAACGTCAAAGCACTGCGTGAGAGCAAGATCAGTAGTGCCCTCCTTGGGTATCTGCAAAAATCGGCACAGGAATCCCTCGCTATTTATATCTGCAAGATCTTCGAGTCATCGGGACGAAACGAATTGAACTCTATCCCCGCGATTGTCGACTCGCTGCCAGAAACGCCTCTATCTGACCGACAAAAGCAATCGCTTGAAGCCTTCGGAAAGAAGTACGGCAATCACTCAAATGCGATGGACGCCAAGTCTTACCTCAAGGGCACGCTCGGGCTCTTCAGTGGAATCCACTCTCGATCACTTGATCGACTGAAGGAGTTCAGGGACAAAATTGGCGCCCATAGCGACTCCAAAGCCTCTATAAAGGGGAACGTCGAGAGGAAACCTGCCGTCGGGGATTCAATCCGTGTGCGTAGCTCGATGAGGTTCAAAGACTTGGCCTGGGTGTCTCATAAGGTGCCAGGGCTACCCGAGCCCAGCTATGGCAGGGAAGCCACCCCCGACCCCCTCCTCGACCTCGATCGCAGGCGCGACCTTGTTCAAGCTAGGCGCTGGGTTATCAAACGCACCCGGTAGGTTGTAGGGACACGACCAGGCGCGACCAGGTTGGAAACCCTGTGCTCAGATCCCCACTGTTCATGCGGCATTTCGTGGGGTGAGGATTTCACCGCGGGGGTTGATCCAGGCTCGCCGGCTCTGTGATAATCGTCACGCCATGGCCGCCGACGCTCTTCTGACGATCGACGACGTGCGCGCCGCCGCGCAGCGGCTCGCCGGCCGTGTCGACCGGACGCCGGTGCTCACCTCGGCGGCATTCGACGACGCGAGCGGCTGTCGCGTCTTCTTCAAGTGCGAGAACCTCCAGCGCGCCGGCTCGTTCAAGATCCGGGGCGCCTTGAACAAGCTCCTGACCCTCACCGCCGCCGAGCGCGCGCGCGGCGTGGTCGCGTACTCGTCCGGCAATCACGCGCAGGGTGTGGCGCTCGCGGCGCGGGTGGTCGGGACGACCGCCATCATCTGCATGCCGACGGACGCGCCGGCCCTGAAGGTGGAGGCGACCCGCGGCTACGGGGCCGAGATCGTGTTCTACGACCGCCTGAAGGACGACCGCGCCGCCGTGGCGCGACGCCTCGTCGACGAGACGGGACGTGTGCTGGTGCCGCCGTACGACGATCCGGCGATCATGGCCGGGCAGGGAACCGCGGCGCTCGAGCTCTTTCAGGACGTTCCGGCGCTGGACGCGATCGTCACCCCGGTCGGCGGCGGTGGTCTCATGGCCGGGTGCAGCACGGTGGCGCGAAGCCTGTCGCCGGGGATCACCGTCGTCGGGGTCGAGGCCGAGACGGCGAACGACACGTACCTCTCGCTGAAGAAGGGCGAGCGGGTCACGATTCCCCACCGCCGACGATCGCCGACGGGATTCGGCCGCAGAGTCCGGGCGAGCTCACGTTCCCGATCCTGCGTGAGAACCTGAGCGAGGTGGCGCTGGTCAGCGACGACGAGATCATCGCGGCGGTTCGGTTCCTGGCGCTCCGCGTCCGCGTGATCGCCGAGCCGACGGGCGCGGTGGGCGCCGCCGCGGTGCTGAGCGGGAAGCTCGCCCGCGGCGCGCGAGTCGGTGTGGTGCTCTCCGGCGGCAACGTCGATCCCGGACTGCTGATCCAGATTCTGCACGAGCCGCTGAGCCGGCGCTCAGCGCGTGTGAAAAGCCGGAATCACCTCGGCGGCGAGCCGTTCGAGCTGCTCGAGCATCCGCTCGGGCGGGCACATCGGTCGCAGAATGAACTTCGACCCGCCTGCCTTCACGTACTGCTCCAGCCGTTCGCTGACGAGCTCGGCCGGCCCGAACGCCGTGCAGGCGTCGAGCGTCGGTGCGTCGACGCGCCCGCGCGGAATGAAGGGGAGCGCCATCGAGCGCGCGGCGGCAGGGTCGGCGTCCAGACAGAACTGCACGAGCGTGCCGAAGTGATCGCCCGGCACCTCGCGCCCGGCCTCGGCTGCGAAGCCGAGCGTCTTGTCGACGCCGACGCGGAACTGATCGGGCGTGATGAACGACGGGATCCAGCCGTCGCCCATCCGTCCGGTCCGGCGCATCGCGGCCTCGCTGTTGCCGCCGACCCACAACGGCATGGGCTGCTGGATCGGACGCGGGAGTACCGTGATGCGATCGAGCTGCCAGAACTCGCCCGCGAACGTGACCTCGGACTCCTCCCAGCACCGCCGCATGACCTGGATCGCCTCGTCGGTCCGGCGCCCGCGCTCGCGGAACGGCACGCCCGCCGCCAGGAATTCGCGCTCCTGCTCGACGCCGATGCCGACAGCCGGCAGGACGCGACCACCCGAGAGATAGTCGAGCATCGCGATCTGGCGCGCCGCGAGCACGGGTGACCGGAACGGCGCGATCAGCACGCTCGGTCCGAACTTCAGCCGGCGGGTACGGGCGGCCACCGCGGCCATCGCCGTCATCGGCTCCAGGACCGGGAGCGGCGACGACAGGCGGTCCGAGAACCAGATCGAATCGATCTCGGTCCGCTCGCAGACGTCGATCAGCCGCCAGAAGAAGTCCAGTCCTTCTCGGGCGCGCCGGCCGGCCACGGCCCGGGCATGATGCCGATCCGGTACTTGATCTGCATGGGGCTTCAGAACATCGAGAAGTCTTCGGCCTTCTCGGTGAGGAACTCGAGGAGCGCCGGCGTGCCCTCCTGCGTCTTCTTGATGGCGCGCCGGATGGCCGGCACGATCTCGCTCGGCTCGGACACGCGCTCGCCGTGACCGCCGAACGCCCGCGCCATGGCCGCGTAGTCGCCGCTGATGTCGGTCGACCGATACTTCGGCCGTGGCCGTCTTCATGATCTTCAGCTCGATCGCCATCGAGAAGTTGTTGAGCAGGATCGAGAGAATCGGGATCCGCTCGCGGACGGCCGTCTCGAAGTCCATCCCGGTGAAGCCGATCGCGGCGTCACCCCAGACGTTCACGCAGAGCTTCTCGGGCGCGGCGAGCTTCGCGCCCATCGCGAGGCCCAGACCGTAGCCGAGCTGGGTCGTCTTGCCCCAGCCGATGTAGCTGAGCGGCGTGATCGGCTCCCAGAACGGGGAGATCTGATCGCGCGGGCTGCCGGCGTCGTGCGTGATGATCGTGTTGGCGACGTCGACCGTGTGCATCAGGTCCCAGATCACGCGGTACGGGGAGAGCGGCTTCGTGTCCTGCGTGAGCCGCGGGGTCCACTTGGCCAGCCACTCGCTCTTGAGGTTCTTGATCTCCTGCGTGACGGCCGAGAGGCGGCCGCGCGGCCCGCCCTTGAGACGATCCTTCACCTCGACGAGCAGCGCCTGCAAGCGTGAGCGCCGGCGTCGCCGACCAGGGCGAGATCGGCCGGCACGTCTTTGTTGATGTCGGTCGCGTCCAGGGTCGCATGGGCGATCTTCTTACCCTTCGGCATCGCGACGCCGTAGTTCGTCGTGGCGAAACTACAGCCGATTCCGAAGATAAGGTCCGAGTTCGTCAGGAAGTGGTGGAGCTGCTGCGAGATGGAGCGGCCGCCCGAGCCGAGCGACAGCGGGTGGTTCTCGGGAAACGCGCTCTTGCCCTGCAGGCTCGTCGTCACCGGCGCTTCCAGGAGCTCGGCCAGGTCGCGGAGCACCTGCCACGCCCGCGCATAGTGCACGCCCTGACCGGCGTAGATCACGGGCCGCTGGGCGGCCACGAGCGCCTCGGCCACGCGGGAGACGTCGCGCGGATCCGGGCCCGACTTGAGCCGCGGTGTCGGCGTGTAGTTGATCGGCTCCGGGACGTCCTCTCTGAGCAGATCGACCGGGAACTCGATCAGCACCGGCCTCGGGCGCCCGTTCTTGACCTGGGTGAAGGCGCGGCGCATCGCGTCGACCACCGCGTCGGGGACGATGACCTGCTCGCACCACTTCGTGACGTGCTGGAAGTTCAGGAACGAGTTGAAGTTGGGCTCGATGTTCGTGATCCGCCGCGGGTAGCCCCCGGGCAGGACGATGATCGGTACCGAGTCGCCGTAGGCCTGAGCGACGCCGCCGAAGGCGTTCTCCGAGCCCGGGCCGTGCTGCATCGCGAACACGCCGATCCGCTCGCCCGACGAGATGCGGCTGACGGCATCGGCCATGTGCAGACCGGTCCGCTCCTGGCGGACGATGATCGTGCGGATGTCGGCTTCCGCGGCGGCTTCGATGATCGGGTTGACCGGATAGCCGATGAGAAACTTCACGCCTTCACGCTTGAGGATCTCCGCGACGGCCGCTGCTGCCTTCATGATCCACTCTCCCAGGGTCGAGGTCAGAAGCTCGAGATTGCCCCGCGTCGGGGCGCAAGTCCGTCATATCCTACGCCAGGCCTGCAAGGCGGGGAGGACTAAGATGACGCGCGACGAGCTCAAGCGACGTGTCGACGAGGCGATCGAGCGTCACGCCGATGAGATCATCGAGGTCGGCGAGACGATCCGCCGCCATCCGGAGCTCGGCTTCAAGGAATCGCGGACGGCGGCGCTCGTCGAGTCGAAGTTCCGCAAGCTCGGCCTGACGCCGCGAGCCGGGCTCGCGCTCACCGGTGTACGGGCCGACGTGGCCGGCGGACAGGGCCCGGGCCCCACGTTCGCGCTCCTGGGCGAGCTCGACGGGCTCGTGGTGACCGGTCATCCCGAGGCCGATCCCGTGACGGGCGCCGCTCACGCCTGCGGCCACAATGCCCAGATCGCCGGGCTGATCGGCGCCGCGATCGGCCTGATCACGACCAAGGCCCTCGAGCACCTCGCGGGTCGCGTGGCCCTGATGGCCGTTCCCGCCGAAGAGGGCGGCGATCTCGAATGGCGCCTCAACGAGGTTCGCGCAGGACGACTCGAATTCCTCGGGGGCAAGTGCGAGCTGCTGCGTCTCGGGCATCTCGACGATGTCGACATGGCGATGATGATCCACACGACGTCGCGTCCCGAGGACGGCTCGGCGTGCGTGCCCGGCTCCAACAACGGGCGCTTCGGCAAGACCGTGCGCTTCATCGGGCGCGCCGCGCACGCGGGCGGGGCGCCGCACCTGGGCGTCAACGCGCTCTACGCGGCCCAGATCGCGCTGGCCGGGATCAATGCGGTCCGCGAGACCTTCCGCGACGACGACACGATCCGCGTGCACCCGATCCTGACCCACGGCGGCTCGCAGGTGAACGTCATCCCCGGCGAGGCGCGCATCGAGACGTACGTGCGCGGCCGCACGCTCGAGGGGATCCGCGACGCCAACGAGAAGGTCGATCGCGCGCTCAGGGCCGGGGCCCTGGCGCTCGGCGCCGAGGTCGAGATCGAGACCCTGCCAGGCTACCTGCCGCTGCGCACCGACGCGACGATGGCGCGCGCCTTCCGCCGCAACGCCGAAGGTCTCTTCGGGGCGGGCGAATGCCGCGAGGCCGGGCACCGCGCCGGCTCGACGGACATGGGCGACCTGAGCCAGGTGATCCCGGTCCTCCATCCGTATATGGGCGGCGCCCGCGGCACCGGGCACGCGGCGGACTACGAGATCGTCGACCGGCATCTGGCGTACGTGATGCCGGCGCGGGCGATGGCGGCGATGGCGGTCGACCTCCTCTGGGACGGTGCCGCCGGCGCGAAGGAGGTGACGGCGAAGGCGGTTCCGGGAATGACACGCCAGGCCTATGTGGAGTTCCAGCGAAGCGTGCGCCGGCGCGAGGTCTATCGCGCGAGTTGATTCTCGGTCGGCGCGCCCGTAAAATGAACCGCGGTTCAGTCAGAATTCATGCGTGATCCCGACAAGCCTCAACAGATCATCGACGCCGCGATCCGCGTGTTCGCGCGTAACGGCTACTACAACTCGCGCGTCTCGGACATCGCCCGCGAGGCCGGCATCGCCAGCGGCACGATCTATCTCTACTTCAAGACCAAGGACGAAATCCTCGTCACGTTGTTCCGCGAGAAGATGGCGGAGTGGGTGGCGTCCGTACGCCGGGAGGTCGCCGCCGAGCGCGATCCGCTGGCGAAGGTCCGGAAGATCGTGGCCCTCCACTTCCGGGTGCTCGAAGACAACCCCGAGCTCGCCGGAAGTCCTCCAGGTCGAGCTGCGGCAGGGCCAGAAGTTCTTCCGCGGCGCGTCGGCGCACGAGGTCTCGGCCTACTTCGGCGTGATCAACGACGTCCTCGAGGAGGGCGCGGCCTCGGGGCAGATCCGCCGCGACCTCCCGGTGAAGATCGCGACCAAGATGCTCTTCGGCGCGATGGACCAGCTCGCCACCTCGTGGGTCCTCGGCAAGCGCGCCTATCGCCTGACCGAGGCGGCCGAACCGGTCGCGACAATCTTTCTCCAGGGAGTTTGCGCTCATGGCGTTTGAGACTCTGCTCTTCGCGCGCGAGGAGAGCTTCGCGGTCATCACGCTGAACCGTCCGCCCGCCAACGCGATCAGCGTCGAGCTCGTCCGCGACCTCAACGCGGCGCTCAACTCGGTGGAGAACGACGACGCGGTCCGCGCGGTCATCATCACCGGCGCGGGCGATCGCATCTTCTGCGCCGGCGCCGACCTCGGCTCGGCGTTCTCGGGCGACGACGTCGACACGTTCATCCGGTTCGGCAACAGCGTCATGCGCAAGATCGAGCGGTTCCCGAAGCCCGTCATCGCGGCGATCAACGGCCACGCGCTCGGCGGCGGCTGCGAGATCGCGATGGCCTGTCACTTCCGTCTGGTCAAAGAGTCGGCGCGGATGGGACAGACCGAGTCGAACCTCGGGATCACGCCCGGCTTCGGCGGCTCGCAGCGCATGCCGCGGCTCATCGGCCGCACCAAGGCCCTCGAGTTCCTGATCCTCGGCACGCAGGTTCCGGCACCGGAGTGCCTGGCGCTCGGCCTCGCCAACAAGCTCACGAAAGAGGGCGAGACGCTCAACGACGCCAAGGCGCTCGCGCGCCAGATCGCCAAGCGTCCGCCGATCGCCACCCGCCTCATCATCGAGGCGGTCGACGAAGGGCTCGAGGCGCCGATCGACAAGGCCATCGACATCGAGGTCCGTGCCTTCCTGAAGACTCTCAAGACCGAGGACGCCTCGGAAGGCATCCAGGCGTTCTTCGCCAAGCGCGAGCCGAACTTCAAGGGCAAGTAGATGGACCTCGGCATCCGCGGCAAGGTCGCGCTCGTGACGGGCGCCGCGCGGAGTCTCGGCAAGGCCGACGCGCAGGCACTGGCCGCCGAGGGGTGCGCGATCGCGATCCTGGACCTCGACGGCGACGGCGCCGCCGGAGCGGCCGGCGAGATCGAGGCCTCGGGCGGGCGCGCGCGCGGCTACGCCTGCGACATTCGCGAATCGGCCCAGATCCAGGACGTCGTGAGCCGCGTCGAGCGCGACCTCGGCCCGGTCGACATCTGCGTGAACAACGCCGGACTGATCTACACCGTGGCTCAGCTCAAGGACATGAAGGATGAGGACTGGGAGCTGAACCTCGCGGTGAACCTCACGGGAACGTACAAGGTGACCAAGGCGGTGTTTCCGGGGATGCGCGAGCGGCGCTGGGGCCGGATCGTCTGCATGGCGTCGATCGCCGGTCTCATGGGCGGCTTCGGTCAGACCGCATACGCGACCAGCAAGATCGGGCTGATCGGGTTCGCCAAATCGGTCGCGCTCGAGGGCGCCCGCTACAATGTGACATGCAATGCGATCGCGCCCGGGATCATCGCGCCCAATGCGAAGCTGAGTCCGCTCTACGAGCGGATGGTCAAGCGGGTCGCGATGCAGCGCGAAGGGGAGCCCGAGGACGTGGCCAACGCCGTCGCCTTCCTGTGCTCCGAGCGTGCGCGCTACATCACCGGCGCGGTGCTGACGGTGACCGGGGGAATGGACCTCTTCACGTTTTGATGGCCGAACGTCGGGTGCCGGAGCCCTGCGAAGGCGCCCCGACGCGAAACTCAAATAGAAGTCGACGCAGACAGGAGGACACGATGCCCACAGTGAAAGAGACGTTCGACGCGATGGCTTCGCGGTTCCGGACCGACAAGGCGGCCGGGACCAACGCGGTGATCCAGTACGACGTGAGCGGCGACGGGGGTGGCACCTGGCACGCCGTCATCAAGGACGGCGCCTGCACCGTCAAGCCGGGCGCCGGCACGAACCCCAACCTGACGCCTTCAGATCTCGGCGCAGGACTGGCTCGACATGCCTCGGGCAAGCAGTCGGGTCAGATGCTGTTCATGTCGGGCAAGCTGAAGGTCAAAGGCGACATGGGGCTCGCGATGAAGCTCGGCTCGATGTTCCAGATGTGACGGAACCAACCCCCACGCAAGGAGCCTGCTTGATATGGCGCAGGAGCGCTTCGCGGACGTCGTCGAGCGGTTCACCAGTGGATTCGCCGCCGATGCGCCGCGCCGCGACGATCAAGCAGTGGCAGGAGGAGCTCGAGCGCGGAGTCCGCCGGCTCCAGAATCTCCACGGGCTGATGACGAATCCGGTCGAGCCCAAGACCGGTCAGACGCCGCGCGTCGAGATCTACAAGCGCAACAAGTCACGGCTCTACCGCTACGAGTCCACGCGCACGCATCGGACGCCCGTGCTCTTCGTGCCGAACCTCGGCATCAGCCGCCCGTACATCTTCGATCTCTTGCCCGGCGGCAGCTTCATCGAGCACATGACGAACCAGGGCTTCGACTTCTATCTGCTCGACTGGGGCGTCTTCGGTCCGGAGGACAACGACCTCTCGCGTCGAGGAGTGCGTGACCAAGATCCTGCCGCGGATGGCCCGGCGCGGTGCTCGAGACGTCCGGGACCGACGAGCTTTCGGTGCTGGGCTACTGCATGGGCGCGCCCATCTCGGCGTGCGTTCGTCGCCTCGCACCCGGAAGTGCAGGTGAAGAACTTCGTCAACATGGCCGGGCCCATCGACTTCGCGAAAGTCGGGCTCTTCGGGCTCTGGCTCGGCAAGGACAAGTTCAACGTCGACCGTTTCGTCGACACGCTCGGCTCGGTGCCGGCCGACATGGTCAAGGCCGGGTTCAAGCTGCTCAAGCCGACGATGGACCTGTCGACGAACCTGAACCTCTGGTGGAACATGTGGAACGACAAGTACCTCGAAGGCTTCCAGGCCCTGAACAAGTGGGCGAACGAGTACGTGGCGTTCCCGGGCGAGTTCTTCCGGCAGTGGGTGCGCGATTTCTATCAGGACAACAAGCTCTACCGCGACGAGCTCGTCATGGGCGGTCGCCCGATCCGGCTCGAGCGCATCACGTGCCCGGTCTTCGTCGTCGGCGCGAAGGAGGACTACATCGCGCCCCCCGAGTGTGTACGGGCGCTCATCGACAAGGTCGGGAGTCGCGAGAAGGAATACATCGAGCTGCCGGGCGGGCACATCTCGCTCATCGCCGGGCGCGGGCGCGGCCGTCCACTGCTGGCCGAAGGTCTCGGCCTGGCTGGCCCCGCGCTCGTAGGCCGGACGCTTTCGTTGACGCGCGGCGTCACGGCGGCGTAACATCAGAAGTGATGGCTGACGCTCCAGGGCCGAACCAGCTGTTCGAGCAGTGGAGGAAGCAGTTCGAGGAAGGCGCGCAGGCCTGGTCGCGCCTCATCACTCAAACCGCGGCCGCCGCTCCGAGCCCGACGCCGGATCCGACGGCGTTCTGGCGTCCGGTGCTGGACCAGGGCGTTCAGGCCTGGGCCAAGCTCTTCGCCCAGACGCCCGCGACACCCGAGCTCCTGACGCAGTGGAAGCAGTTCCTCGATCAGTGGATCGAAGCGTGGTCGAAGGTGCTCGGCCAGGCCATGGGCACCGAGCAGTTCGCGAAGCTGATGGGCCAGTCGCTCGACCAGATGCTCGTCACGACCGCGCCGGCGAAGAAAGTCGTCGATCAGCAGATCGAGCAGACGCTGCAGGCGCTGAACCTTCCGTCGCGCAGCCAGCTCACCGCGATCGCGAAGCAGATCGTCGAGCTCGAGGATCGCATCGACCGGCTCGAGGACTCGATCAGCGCCAAGCTGCGGCGGCTCACCGAGCGGGAGCCCCGATGATCGGCCGGACGATCGCCGAGCTCGCTCCGGGCGACCACGCCGAGCTCGTCCGCCAGGTCGAAGACGACGACATCGCCGGCTTCATCGACGCCGTCGGCGATCTGAATCCGGTGCACAGCGACGCCGCGTATGCGGCGACGACCCCGTTCAAGGAACCCATCGCGCCCGGCATCTTCACGGCGGGGCTGATCTCGGCGGTCATCGGCACGCAGCTTCCCGGACCCGGCGCCGATCTACCTTTCGCAGAGCCTCAAGTTCATCAAGCCGGTCAAGGCCGGGGACACGATCACCGCGAAGGTGCACGTGCTCGAGGTGGTTCGCGAGCGCAATCGGCTCCGGCTCCAGACCGTCTGCGTGAACCAGCGAGGCGAAGAGGTCCTATCGGGCGAAGCGTGGGTGATGCCGTCGAAGGCGCGCGTCGTCTACGACGAGCGGTCGCACCGCGGCGGATCGCTCGCGGCGCTCGCGCTCCAGCCCTGGGCGCTGGCGGCCCACGCCATGCGGCTGTGGGCCACCGTCGTTACATCAGCAGTCCGCCGTTGATCGAGAGCTCGGCGCCGGTGATGTAGTCGCCGTCGGACGAGACGAGATAGACGACCGCGCGACCGACCTCTTCCACCGTCCCGAAGCGCTTCAGCGGGATCTGACTCAAGAGCTTGTCGCGCACCTTCTCCGGAATGCCCTGGACCATGTCCGTCTCGATGAAGCCGGGCGCCACCGCGTTCACCGTGACGCCCTTGCCGGCGAGCTCCTTGGCGAGCGACTTGGTGAACGCCGCGACCCCGGCCTTCGAGGCCGCGTAGTTGGCCTGACCGAAGTTCCCGATCTGGCCGATGACCGAGGTGATGTTCACCACGCGACCCCACTCCTGCTTGAGCATCTGGTCGACGAAGACCTTGGTGCAGTTGAAGACGCCGTCGAGGTTGATCGCGAGCACTTTGCGCCAGGACGCGTGGTCCATCCTGACGAACGTCTTGTCCGGAGTTGATTCCGGCGTTGTTGACGAGGATGTCGAGGTGGCCGAACTCCTTCAGGACGTCCTGCGCCATCCGGAACGTGTCGGGGTAGTCGCCGACGTCGGCCTGGGCGAGGAGCGAGTGCCGCCCGATCTTCCGGATCTTGCTCGGCGACCTCCCTGGCCGCCGGCTCGCTCGAGACGTAGTTGATCGCGACGTCGGCGCCTTCCTCGGCGAGGGCGAGTGCGATGGCGCGCCCGATGCCGCGAGATCCTCCGGTCACGAGCGCTGTGCGCCCCTTGAGTTTCATGCGAAGTCACCTCCCGTCGGCGTGGGTCGTCAGTCTAGCACGGTGATGCTCGGGCCAGGGTCTTGACGCGCGAGTGTTACGCCGATTCATAGTGACCTTCGAAGCCACCCCGTAGAGGGAGTGCCATGGCGTACGTCATCAAGCGGTACTCGAATCGAAAGCTCTACGACACGCAGGAGAGTCGCTACGTCACCCTCGAGGAGATCGAGGAGATGATTCGCGCCGGCAAGGAGATCGCGGTGGTCGATGCCGCCTCCGGCGAAGACCTCACCGTCGGTGACCCTGGCCCAGATCATCCTCGAGAACGAGCGCAATCATCGCGCCACGCTCCCCACCGCGTTCCTGCACCAGCTCATCAAGCACGGAGAGGCCTGGCAGGATTTCGTGCAGCGGTCGATGAAGTCGAGTCTCGAGGGCATCGTCGTCGAGTCAGCGGGAGGTGGAACGCATCTTCCAGGACTGGGCCGTCGAGGGCCGGGTGGGGATGCCCGGGCCCCGCGGCGAGCCGCGCCGTGACGGCGTCGAGCCCGATGCGGAGCAGCTCCGCGAGGAAGTGTCGACGCTGCGAGAGCGCCTGCGCTCCCTCGAGGAGCGGCTCGAGAAACGCAAGAACCAGAAAGTAGCCGTCTAGTTCTGGTAGACGCCCTTCATCTTCTCGACGACCGCCGCATAGGTCTCCTGGATTCCCTTGCCGGCCTGCTCCGCCGACGCCTGGATCCGCTCGGCCGAGCGCGTGATCGCCTGCGCCTGCCCTTCCATGAGCTTGACGGCCTTCTCGACGCCGTCGACGCCGCTCAGGAGCGCCTTCTGATAGCAGCTGCGCCGGATCCTTCGTGCCGTCCGACCAGGCGCTCTGCCAGCGCGTCGCGGCGGCCTGCGAGCTCCGCAAGGTCTCGAGGGCGCCCTGCTGCAGCTCGCCGCAGAGCCTCACACCTTCCTTCGCCGTGGCCGTCGAGAGCTCCACGAGCTCGCGCAGCACACGCTGGTTGGCATCCGCCCACGCGCTCATCGTGTCGACCACTTTGCCGGTGAGCTGACCGAACATCTCTTCCACTTTCTTCGTGCTCGTCCATTGGTTCCTCCTGCAATCCCGCTTCGTTGTGGCTGACTTCGTTACCGCTCGAACTCGATTCCGAGTATAACGCGGCGCGTTAGGCCGTCAATCAATATTTCGCGCAACGCGTTATCAGCCGTGTGCTACCGTCGGTTATCCCTTTCAGATTGATGATTTAGACGGAGGATCTATGGCCACCGACACCCTCGCTCGGATGTTCTGGGATCGCGTCGAGCGTAGTGGTGACCGTCCAGCGCAGCAGTTCAAGCACGGTGCCGACTGGAAGACGATCACCTGGCGCGAGGTCGGCGACGTCGTCCGTGAGGTGGCGCTCGGCCTCGATCAGCTCTCGGTCGCGAGAAGGGCGACACCATGCGCGCTCCTGTCGACGAGCCGCGCCGAGTGGGTTCAGGCCGACTTCGCGATCTTCAGCGCCGGATGCGTGACGGTCCCGGTGTATCCCGACGTATCCGCCGGATCTGATCGCCTACGTGGTGAACGACTCCGGCGCGAAGACGATCATCGTCGAGGACTCCGCCCAGCTCGCCAAAGTCTTGCAGGCGCGCGACAAGATGCCGGCGCTCGAGCATATCGTCGTCATCGACCGGCTACGATGCGCCCGCAGCCGCCGAAGATCGTGATGACCTGGGAGTCGCTGCGGCGGCTCGGTCGCGAGAACGCCGCGGCGCACAAGAGCACGCTCGCCGAGCGCGTCGCCGCGACGCGGCCGACCGATCTGGCGACGATCGTGTACACGTCCGGCACCACCGGTCCTCCGAAAGGCGTCATGCAGACTCACGGCAACCACGTCGCCGCGGTCACGGCCTCGAAGCAGTCGACCCCGGTCGAGGAGGGCTGGGTGCACCTCCTGTTCCTGCCGCTCGCGCATTCGTTCGCGCGGCTCGAGTCGTTCCTCGGCGTCACGCACGGGCTCACCACGGCGTTCGCGGAGAACCTCGACAAGGTGGGGGACAACCTCAAGGAGACGCGGCCCCACTTCATCTGCAGCGTGCCGCGCGTGTTCGAGAAGGTGCTACGGCAAGATCCTCGCCGGCGTGCGAGGCCGGCTCGCCCGCGAAGAAGAAGATCTTTCAGCTGGGCCGTGTCGGTCGGCCGAGACGTCAGCCGCCACCAGCAGCGCGGCCAGCCCGTGCCGCCGCGACCTCGAGCTGAAGCGCAAGCTCGCCCACAAGCTCGTGTTCTCGAAGCTCCACGCGGCGCTCGGCGGGCGACTGCAGTGGGCCGTGTCGGGCGGCGCCCCGCTCTCGCGCGACATCGCGGAGTTCTTCCACGCGGCCGGCATCCTGCTCCTCGAGGGCTACGGCCTCACCGAGACGTGCCCGGCGCTCACGTTCAACCGGCCCGGACCGCTTCAAGTTCGGCTCGGTCGGCCAGAGCCTGCCGGGAGTCCAACTGAGGATCGCCGCGGACGGGGAGATCCTGGCGCGAGGACCCAACATCGCGACGCTCGGCTACTACAAGCAGCCCGAAGCGACCCGCGAGGTCTTCGATCCGGACGGGTGGTTCCACACCGGCGACATCGGCACGATCGACCAGGATGGATTCCTCGATCATCACCGATCGGAAGAAAGACCTGATCGTGACGGCGGGCGGCATGAACATCGCGCCGCAGAACATCGAGAATCTGCTCAAGGCCGATCCGTTCATCAGCCAGGTGATGGTCTACGGCGATCGGCGCCCGTACCCGGTCGCGCTCATCACGATCAACCCCGAAGAGCTGTCGAAGTTCGCGCGCGAGCACGGGATCCTCGACCAGCGACGCGGCGGCCATCGTGAAGCACCCGAAAGTGGCCGAGCGCGTCGGCCGCACGGTCGAGGAGAAGAACACGCAGCTGCAGTCCTACGCGAAGATCAAGCGGTTCACGGTGCTGCCCGACCGACTTCACGCTCGACGGCGGCGAGCTGACCCCGACGCTCGAAGGTGAAGCGCAAGGTCGTCTCGCAGAAGTACAAGGACGCGATCGAGGAGCTCTACCGCTGACCCGGACGCCGGGCGTCCTCGCCGGCAAGGTCGCGCTGGTCACCGGCGCCAGCCGCGGCCTGCGGCCGGTCGATCGCGGTGGCGCTGGCCGAAGCCGGCGCCGACGTCGCGCTCGCCGCGCGATCGAAGGCGGCGCTCGAGGAGACCGCGCACCTGGCGGCGACCGGCGGCCGCCGAGCGCTCGTCGCGCCGACCGACGTCTCGAGCTACGCCGAGGTCGACGCGCTCGTGCAGCGGACGATCCGACGAGCTCGGACGGCTCGACATCGTCGTGAACAACTCGGGCGTGGCCAAGGTCGCGCCGCTGGTCGAGATGACGCCGGACGACTGGCGCTTCATGCTCGACGTGAACCTGACGGGCGTCTTCAACGGCTGCCGCGCCGCGGCGCCGCATCTGATCGCGCAGAAGTCCGGCAAGGTCATCAACGTCGCCTCCGTGCTCGGCCAGGTCGGCTTGCCGGGCTACACGGTCTACGGCGCGACGAAGGGCGGCATCATCGCGCTCACGCGCTCGCTCGGCGTGGAGTGGGCGCGTCACAACGTCCAGGTCGAACGCGATCGCGCCCGGGCTGGTTCGCGACCGACATGACCAACGAGGCGTTCGCGAACCCGGCGATCAACCAGCGCCTGACCCGCGACATCCCGGCCCGCCGCATCGGACGGCCCGAGGAGATCGGGCCGCTGGCCGTCTACCTCGCGTCGGCGAGCTCCGACTTCATGACCGGCCAGACGCTCTTCCTCGACGGCGGCCACTCGGCCGCGTAGGTTGCCGGACGGTAGGCCGTCGAGTAGATTGTCGGCCATGAAAGCCGCGATTCTCCACGGCCCGCGCGATCTTCGCGTCGAAAGCCTGCGCGATCCGCGACCCGAGCCCGGCGAGGTCGTCGTCCGCATGGCCGCGGCGGGGCTCTGCGGCACGGATCTACGAGATCTGGTCGGGCGCGAGACCCGTCGCGTATCCGCGCATCATGGGGCACGAGCTCGTCGGCCGCGTCGAGGCGATCGCGTCCGACGTGACCCGTGTCGAGCCCGGGCGATCCGGTCGTCGTCGAGCCCAACTATTCGTGCGGCCATTGTCCACTCTGCCGCGAAGGCAATCGCAATCTGTGCCCGTCGCGGACCACGATCGGCATCAACGCCGGACGGCGGCTTCGCCGAGCTCGTGCGGGTACCCGCGCGGTGCTGCTGGCGCGCGCGGCGGGCGCCGCCTCCGACGCGCTGCTGCTCGCCGAGCCGCTCGCCGTGGTGGTCCGGGCGGTGGGGCGCGGCGAGCCGACAGCCGAGGCGAGACCGCGGCGATCGTCGGGGCGGGCACCCTCGGGCTCCTGGCCCTTCAGGTGCTTCGCGCGCGCGGCGCGAGGGTGATGGTCACGAGCCGCTCGCGGCGGCGGTTCGCTCTGGCCAGCCAGCTCGGCGCCGACGCGACGCATGCCACGCGTCGACGGCCCGCTCGCCGACGCCGCGCGCCGGTTTGCCGGGCGCGAGGGCGTGGATCTGCGTCGTCGAGACCGCCGGCACCGCCGAGGCGGTCACGCACGCGCTCGAGCTCGTGCGCCCGGGCGGACGAGTGGTGCTGACCGGACTGCCGCACGAGCCCACGTCCGTCTCGTTCTTCTCGGTCGTCCGCGCGCGAAATCACCCTGACCGGCTCGATGATCTACCAGGACGAGTTTCCCGAAGCGCTGCGGCTCGTCGACAGCGGCGCGGTGCAGAACGACGCCGCTGATCACGCATCGATTCGGCCTCGACCGGATCGGCGAGGCGTTCGCGGCGCATGCCGACCCGAGCTCCATCGAAGGTCGCGCTCGAGATCTGATGCCCATGAGAGAAGAGACATGACCGACCAGCCGCTTCGCCACGAGACGTACACGCACGGCCACGCGCCGGCGACCTTACGCCAGCACGCTCAGCGCACCGCCGACGAGGCCGCGGCGTTCCTGCTGCCGCATCTCCGACCGGGCATGCGGCTTCTCGACGTGGGCTGCGGGCCTGGAAGCATCACGCGCGGCCTCGCGGAACGGCTCGCCCCTGGTCGAGGTCGTGGGCGTCGACCTCTCCAAAGAAGCCCTCGACGGCGCGCCGGCGTGATGCGGCCGCTCGAGGGCTGACGAATCTCCACTACCGAGGAGGAGCGTCTATCAGCTGCCGTTTCCCGATGCGTCGTTCGACGCGCGTCTACGCCCACCAGGTGCTGCAGCACCTGCGCGAGCGTGATCCGCGGTGCGCGAGATGCTCCGTGTCGTGCGGCCCGGAGGCCTCGTCGCGGTGCGCGACGTCGACTGGGGCACGGCGGCCTACTGGCCGCGGGATCCGTGGATCGATCGGTTCATCGAAGTCCATCACCAGGCGTGGTACCGCAACGGCGGCGAGCCGCAGATGGGACGTCAGCTTCGAGCGCTCTTCAACACGGCCGAGGTCGTCGATCTCGAGATCTCCGCGGCCGTGTGGTGTTACGCCACGCCCGATGAGACCGCCGCGTGGGGCGAAGCCTACGCCGGATCGCCTGCTCACGTCGCCCATGGGCGAGCGCCCGGTCGAATATGGGTTTGCGACACGCGCCGAGATCGAGTCGATGGCCGCGGCGTTCAGGGCGTGGGGCTCGCATCCGGAGGCGACGTGGATGTTCATCCACATCGCGGCGCTGGGCCGCAAGGCGGCCTGAGACTGAGATCTCGGGCCGCTTGCCGTGCGTCACGCGGATCGTCGGTCTTGATGCCGCCGCGGACGTTGAAGTCGCCCGGTCACCTCGAGCCAGCGCGGGCTGGCGACGGCCACGAAGTCGTTCAGGATCCGGTTGGTCACGTCCTCGTGAAACGCGCCCTTCCTGCCGGAACGACCAGAGGTAGAGCTTGAGCGACTTCAGCTCCGACCAGGTGCTGGTCGGGCACGTACCGGATGCGGATCGTGGCGAAGTCCGGCTGTCCGGTCGTGGGACAGAGGCAGGTGAACTCCGGCACCGTCATCGTGACTTCGTAGTCGCGATCCGGATGCGGGTTCGGCACGATCTCGAGCGTCTTCGACGGCACCGACGGCATGGCGCGATTATATCAGCGGCTCGTCAGGCCGATGCCCACCGCGACCGCGGCGCAGGCGATCAGGAGATCGGGCGTGAGCGGATCGCCGGCGACCAGCGCCGCCGCGATCGACGCCGAAGATCGGCTGGGTGAGGAAGAACGCGGACGAGCGCGCTCGGCCGATAGCGGCGCAGCAGCGCCAGGTTCACCACGAAGTTGAATCCGGAGATCAGCACGCCCTGGTAGGCGATCGAGCCGGCGAGCCGCAGTCGCCCAGCGGGTCGGCGCCGGCTCCGACGCAGGAACGACACGACGCCGAAGACCGCGGTCCCCACGATCGCCTGGGTCAGGAGGAGCTTCACCGGGTCCAGCCGCTGGACGCGCACGCGCCAGATAGATGGTGCGCTCGGCCAGGAGCACGCCGGCGATCGTCACGACCACGTCGCCCAGCAAGGTCGGCGAGCCGTGGCGCGATCTGGCGGGCGCCGAGCACGACGATGCCCGGAATACGCGACGAGGACGCCGGCGAGCTTCCTGCACCGTGAGCCGATCGCCCGGGATCAGGAAGTGGGCGAGGACGACCGTGTGGACGGCGTAGAGGTTGACCAGGATCGACGCGTGCGCCGCGCTGGTGAGCCAGGTCCCGACGTTCGTCGCGGCCATCTGGACGCTGAACAGGAGCCCCAGGACGACGAGCGGACGCCACTCGGCGGACGCTCGACCCGAAAGCCGGCGAAGCGGCCCGTGGCCCAGGCCCAGAGGCAGATGACGGCGCCGCCGACGACGAACGCGCATGCACGCCAGGCGCGAGCGGCGGGGCCTCCTCGAGGCCCATCTTGATGACGACGGTATTGGCGCCCCAGAGGATCGAGATGAGCACGGCCATGGCCGCGCCCGTCGAGGTCGATGTCTTTCGCCGGATGGCTCAGCAGAACGCTCTCGAGGATACGACACCTGGCATAATCGCCCCATGAAGATCGGCCTGATCGGGCTCCCCAAGTCTGGAAAGACCACGCCTGTTCAACCTGCTCACCGGCTCCAAGCGTCGCCACCGCGCGCTATGACTCCGGTCGCGCCGAGCTCCACACGGGCATCGCGCGCGTGCCGGATCCGCGCGTCGATCGGCTCTCCGCGATCTTCAAGCCGAAGAAGACGACGTACGCGACGTTCGAGGTCGTGGACCTGGCGGGCATCGAGACGCGGCGAGCGCGCCGGGCCTCGACACGAAGGAGTTCAGGAACGCGGACGCGCTGCTGCACGTCGTCCGCGCGTTCGCCGACGAGGCGCTCGGCGCGCCGGCGCCGAAGCGCGACATCGAGGACCTCGACACCGAGCTGATCCTGGCCGATCTCGAGGTGGTCGACCGGCGCCTCGAGCGCCTGGAAGCGTCGATCAAGAAGCAGCGCAAGGACACGGACGTGAAGGAGCAGGCGATCCTGGTCGCGCCTCAAGAACGATCTCGAGAGCGAGACGGCCGCTCCGCGCCGTGACCCTCACGCCCGACGACGCGCGGGCGATCCGCGGCTTCACCTTTCTCTCCCAGAAGCCGATCCTGCACTGCCTGAACCTCGACGAGAAGGCGATCGCCGACGGGCCGCACGTGGTGGCAAAGCTCGGACTGGAGCAGGCGGCGCAGCGCGCACGCACGCGCATCGGCTGGGTCTCGGCGGTGATCGAGGCCGAGGTGGCCGAGCTGGCCGGTGACGAGCAGCGCGCCTTCCTGGCCGATCTCGGATTGAAGGAGCCGGCGATCCACCGCGTGCTGAGCGACTGCTACGCCTTGCTCGGGCTCGTGTCCTTCTTCACGGTCGGGGAGGACGAGGTGCGAGCGTGGCCGATCCCGCAGGGCACGCGGGCGCAGGACGCCGCCGGCACGGTGCACTCGGACATCGAGCGCGGCTTCATCCGCGCCGAGGTGAACAGCTACGACGACCTCCTGGCCGTCGAGGGATCGTTCGCCGACCTCCGCGCCCGAGGCCAGCAACGCCTCGAAGGCAAGGACTACATCGTGCGCGACGGCGAGATCTGCCACTTCCGCTTCAACGTCGCGAAGTAAGGTCGAGCGATGATGGACTGGCGCTCGGTGAGCTTCGGCGTGACCGCCGCGCTGGCGATGTTCGCGCGCTGGCTCTACCGGGGACAGCGCCCCAACGCCTTGGCCCGCTCCATCAATCGAGTGGCGGCCGCCGTCTTCGCGCGCGGGGTCGCGCCGGACTATCTCGTCACCCTGGACGTGACCGGGCGTCGTTCGGGGCGGACGATTTCTTTGCCGCTCGTGATGGCGGTCCTCGACCGGCAGCGCTACCTCGTGTCGCATCTCGGTACCGACGTCGCCTGGGTTCGCAATGTGAAGGCCACCGCGGGCCGCGCGGTCCTGCGTCACGGTCGTACCGAGCACGTTCAGCTGGAAGAGTTCGCGATCGAGAAGCGGGCGCCGGTGCTGAAGGCCCACTTGCGGCACGCGCCCGGGGCCAGGCCGCACATCCCGGTCGACAAGGATGCTCCGCTCGAAGAGTTCGAGGCGATCGCGGCGCAGATTCCCGTCTTTCGGGTTCTTCCCGCCGGCTGACGTCGCCGCCGTCTGCGAACGACCTGGCCGTGATCCCCGGAATCTTCTTCAGCGGCCCGCCGAGCGTCTGCACGACCGCGGCGACGGTTGGCGTCGGGAGTGTTCATCGGCAGCACGCATCCCGGCGCGACGATCAGCCCGATGCCGTCGGTCTGAGCGACCGCGTCGCGCGTCTCGCTCGACTGCCTGCTCCGCCGTTCCGTCCCGCAACGTCTTCCACTGGTGGAGACCGCCGATGACGGCACCCGGCACCTTGGCGCGCGCGTCCCGCAGGGATGGCGGCGTCGCGCGGTCGTCCCAGTTCCAGGCGTGCCCCGGGCAGACTGGCCAGCCGGTCGAACATCAGCTCGTTGCCGTGGCAATGGATGATCGTCAGGGTCGACTTCGACTCGATCGACTCGAGGAACCGACGGTCGTAGGGCTCGCCGAACCGCGCGTAGTCCTCCTCGGAGTTGGCGGACCGGCTGGCCGCCTGGATCGAGTAGAAGATGCCGGAGACGCCCTCCGTGAGGGCCAGCTCGGCGAATTTGATGAGCGTCTCGGTGATCGCCTCGAGCGCGCCCGTGACCGCGTCGGGATGAGCCCGCAGGTCGTGCGGGAGCCGGTCGCCCGACAGCTTCTTCGCGAGCGACAGTGGAGAGAAGAGGGTCGGCACGACCGGCGCGTCGCCGATCCGGCGATCGAAGCCCAGGCGGATGATCGTCTCGATCTCTTCGGTGTACCCGGGCGCGGCGCCGGGATCGAGGACGCGGATCTTCTTCCAGTCCTCCGGCGCGCGGACCGCGCAGCCGGCGCACGGGCGGTGGCCGTCCTCGCGGACCGTGTCGCCCTCCACGCAGCCCCACGCCTCGACGGCGTAGCCGCCGCGCGGCGTGATCTTGAGGAAGTCCGAGCCGTAGTGCTCGTGGAATCGCAGGGTCGCCTGGGCCAGGCCCGCGGGCGAGTGATCGACGCTCGGGAAGTGGCGCCACACCGCGTAGGGGACCCGGTCGACCGGCTGGCGGTTGACCGCGGCGAGCACGCGCTCGCGTCGACTCATCTGCTTCATGCTCGTAGCACTCCGTCGCTCAGCACCGGCTCCCCACGCTCGTCGACCGCGTCGAACGCGAGCAGGTCGCCCGCGCGTCCGCGGCCGCGCACCGTGAAGGTCGATGGCATGAACACCAAGCCGGTGAAGCGCACCGGCGATCTCCTTGACGCGCGCCGGGTCGCCGCCGAGGTCTTGCCTGATCAGCTGCGACACCGCCAGCGCGAGCGTCGCCGAGCCGTGAAGGATCGGCGCCGGTGAGTCCGGCCGATCGAGCGACGGCGATGTCGGTATGGATCGGATTCCAGATGCGCGCGCATTCCGAGTAGATGTGTGCCGCCCGGGGCCGACCGGGACCTCCGCGGTCCAGCGCGTTTCGGTGGACGCCGGCGGCGAAGGACGGGCGAGCGGCTCGACCGACGCGCGCGGCTTCGCGCTCGGTCGTGATCCCGCGATAGACCGAGCCGTAGTCGGTCGTCGTCACCGGCCGCCCGTTCCGGTCCACGGTGGACAGCCGCGCGACGACGAGCGTGCCGGCGCGGCTCGGCCGCACCAGAATGATCTGCGCGCGCGTCAGCAGACGATCGCGCGGTCGAGGGCAGCCGGTGGATGATCACGTGATGGGTCGAGTGGACGCCCAGGAGCGCCCACGATTCCGTCACGGCCTTCGCGCGCAGCGCGCCAGCACGGCCGGCCACTCGTAGCAGACCGAGAAGAGCGGGTGGGCCACCGGACCTTCCTCGGCCAAGGTGTCGTAGTAGCGTGGATCGTCCACGCCGAGCGCCGCGGAGTACGCCATCATCCAACGCGCGTCGAGCGAGGTACTCAGCGCGCCGACCTCGGTCCCGGCGACCGTGCCCGGGATCGCGCGAACGTCCTCCCGCCTCGTCATCGTGCCCGCGGGAAGTTCATGCAGTCCACGAAGATCTCCTCGAAGTCGGGGTGAGCCGCGAGCGAGACGTGCTCGATTCGTCCCGCGACCGCCTCGGCGCGCGCGCGCTCGCGTCTCGGACACGAGGCAGAGCTGCGCCCCGAGTGAGGCGGCGTTGCCCACGTAGCGGATCCGCTCGCGAGGCAGCGGCAGGGATCAGACCGATCCTGAGCGCGCTCTCGATCGACACGTAGTTGCCGAAGCCGCCGGCCAGCATCAGCTCCGCGACCGTTTCGGACGGGACGCCGGCGACGTGCTGCAGCATCATGACGCCCGAGGCGATCGCGCCCTTCGCCAGCTGAACCTGGCGCACGTCGTCCTGGGTGAGCACGATCTCCTGTCGCGCGCCGGCTTCGCCGGGGCGGAGCACGATGACCTGACGCTCCTCGCCCCGCATCACGATCCGCTCGCCGAGCTTCGGCGGCAGCGAATCGCGGGCATCGACCTGGATCAAGCCGGTCCAGTCGATGACCCCGCCGTCGAGCAGGCCCGCCAGCAGAATCGATGATCCCGGAGCCGCAGATGCCGAGCGCATCCGCCTCGCCGATCGTGTGGACGTGGATGTCGTCGTCGACCGTGACCCGATCGATGGCGCCGAGGGCGCCGCGCATGCCGTGGCGGATCTGGGCGCCCTCGAGCGCCGGCCCGGCGGGCGCCGAGCAGGCCCAGAGCCGCTCGCGCGAGCCCAGCAACACCTCGCCGTTGGTGCCGATGTCGACGGCGATGCGGACCTCGGCGCTCTCGTAGATGCGCGTCGCGAGCGCGACGCCGACGGCATCGGCGCCGACGAAACCGGCGACGAGCGGCAGCAGACACACGCGCGCCTCCGGCGCCACCTTCAGGAAGAGCTCGCGCGCGGACAGGGTCACCGCGTGGCGCATCACCGGCGCATAGGGGCGAGGCCGACGTGCGAGGGATCGATGCCGAGCAGGATGTGGTGCATGCACGTGTTGCCGACGACGACGACCTTGTAGATCCACTTCGGCGAGCACGCCGGAGTCGCGGCAGATCTGCGCGATGTGCTGGTTCAGGAGGCCGACGATCCGCGTGTGGAGCTTCCGCAGATTGCCGGGATTGAACTGCGCGAAGGCGATGCGCGACATGAGGTCGCCGCCGAAGACCGCCTGCGGATTCAGGCTGGAGACCGACCCGAGCTGCTCGCCCGACTCGAGCTCGACCAGAGTGGTCACGACGCTCGTCGTGCCGATGTCGATCGCGAGGCCGAACTTCATCGCCGCGGTGTCGCCGCGCTCGACCGAAAGGATCCGCTGCCGCCCGCCACCCGCCGCGAACGTCGTCACCGTCACGCCCGCCGGATCGTCGCGGAGCGCTGACGGCAACCCCTGAGCACGGCCGGGCCGACGTCGGCCGTGGTGAGGCCGACCGCTTCGAGAAGCTGCTCGAGGTCGGAGGTCTGGTGATGCTCTTCGCGCGGCAGGGTGACCTTGACCACCTGCTTGGCGATCCCCGAATCGAGCGTGACCCGGCCGAGCTCCCGCACGCCGGGCCCGGCGCCGAGGATCTGGAACGCGCGCTCGTCGAGCGGCGGCGCCGGCTGGACGGTGACGGCTTCGTGGAGCACGCACTGGCAGGCGAGGCGATAGCCCTCGCGGACCAGATCGTCGCCGAGCTGGACCTCGTCCATGATCGTCGGCGGCGGCGGCAGACCCGCCAGGAACTTCACCCGACAGGACGTGCACCGTCCGCGCCCGCCGCAGGTGGCGGTGATATCGACGCCGCCCGCGTGCGCCGCCTTGAGAATCGTGGTGCCCGGCGCGACCGTCAGCGTCCGGCGCGACGCGCGGATCGCGCGGATCGGCAACGAGCGTGAGCGGGACGGCCATGGCTCCACATTCTAGTGGTATGCTCGCGCGCATGGAAATAAGCGTGGAGTCGCTGAGGCGGACGGCCGCCCTCGGTGGGTTCGCCTGGACCGATGCCGAGCTCGAGGCCATCCGTCCCGCGGTCCAGCGCCTCCTCGAGTCCCTGGAGCAGATGGAGCAGCTGCCGCTCGGCGCCGTCGAGCCGACGACCCAATACCGGGTGCTCTGAGGTGAACGATCTTCACTGGGCGTCCATGGCCGACCTCGGCCGGATGATCGCGACCAAGCAGGTCTCGCCCGTCGAGGTCGTACGCGCTCATCTCGATCGCATCGCCGCCGCTCGACTCGAAGCTTCGCGCGTTCATCACGGTCTGCGCGGATTCGGCGCTCGAGTCGGCGCGCGCGGCCGAGGCCGATCTCATGGCCGGGCGGGTCGTCGGACGGCTCCACGGCGTGCCGTGGGCGCCGAAGGACCTCTACTCGACGCGCGGTGTCCGGACGACCGGCGGCTCGAAGATCCTCGCCGACTCGGTGCCGAGCGAAGACTCGACGGTCGTGGCGCGGCTGGCGCGCGCCGGCACCATCCTGCTCGGCAAGCTGAACATGCACGAGTTCGCGTACGGGCCCGAGGGCCTCAACGCGCACTACGGCGACGCGCGCAATCCGTGGAGCGCCGACGCCCACCGAATCACGGGCGGCTCGTCCTCGGGGTCCGGAGCCGCCGGTCGCCGCCGGGCTCGCGCCCGGATCACTCGGCTCCGACACCGGCGGCTCGATCCGGATCCCGGCTTCGCTCTGCGGCATCACCGGACTCAAGCCGACCTACGGCCGCGTGAGTCGCGCCGGCGTGCTGCCGCTCGCGTGGTCGATGGACCATGTGGGCCCGATGACGCGCTCCGCCCGGGACTGCGCGCTGATGCTGAGCGTGATCGCGGGCTACGATCCGGCCGACCCGACCACGAGCGTGCTGCCCGTGCCCGACTACGGCGCGGCGCTCACCGGCGACGTGAAGGGGCTCCGGGTGGGGCTGCTGCGCGCGCACTTCACCGACGGCGCGGCCTCCGACGTGCGCGCGGCCGTGGAGGCCAGCGCGAAGCAGCTCGAGCAGGCCGGCGCGGTCGTGGACGAGGTGAACCTGACCCAGGTGATCCACGTCGCGACCGCCTCCGCGGCGATCGTCGCGTCGGAGGCGCTCGCCTATCACGCGCCGTGGATGCGCTCGCGGCCGCAGGACTACCAGCCCGACGTGCGCGAGCGCCTCCGGCTGGGCGCCTTCGTCAACGGGGCGCACTACGTCCGCGCCCAGCAGATTCGCGCCCTGGTCACTCGCGAGGTCGACGAAGCGCTCGCCCGCCGCGATGTGCTGCTGGCGCCGGCGACACCGCTCGTCGCGCCGGTGCTCGGCGAGCGCGAGGCGGCGCTCGGCGACGGCCCCTCGGACGTGCGCGCGGCGTTGCTGCGCTGCACGCGCCCGTTCAACTTCTCCGGCCACCCGGCGTGCGCGGCGCCGTGCGGGTTCACCCCGGGGGCTTGCCCATTGGTTTGCAGATCGTGGGCCGTCCGTTCGACGAGGCGACGGTGCTTCGCGTCGTCGACGCCTATCAGCGCATGACCGACTGGCATACTCGCCGCCCGCCGGCCGCGTGAGCGGTTTCGGGCCTCGGAGGATTGGATGAGCGACGCGAACGTGGACGCGCGGCTGGCCGCGCTCGAGTCCAAGCTCGGACGCCTCGAACAGCTTCTGGCGACCGTGAACGACAAGCTCGATCGCGCCGCGCCGGGTGTCGACGAGGCGCGTCGCGGGATCCAGGCCTGGGTGACCGAGTACGTGTCGCTGCGCCTGCAGCAGCTGGTCCCCGAGACGTGCGAGCATCCCGAGCGCGAGGCCGACGAGGCCCTCGTCGCCGAGGGACCCGTGCTGCCCGGCACCCGCATCCGCTGCACGGACGAGGTCATCCATCGGCTCGGCCGGATTCCGATTCCGTTCGTGCGGCAGATGGTGGCCGAGAAGGTCGCCGAGACCGCACGCGCCGAGAAAGTCGGCGTGGTCGACGTACCCTTCTTCGAGCGCGCCGCCACCTTCTGACAGTGCAAGCTGTCGGGGAGGATCTCCTGACGTTTGACCACTGGAAGGAGCACGTGCTCGGAGGACCGCGGCTGTAGAGAACGAGCCTGTCCGCATCCCGATCGAGGATGCGCTGGATCTTCATGCCTTCGCGCCACGCGACGTGGCTTCGGTCGTCGCCGAGTACCTTGACGCCGCGCACGCCAAGGGGTTCGCCGAGGTGCGGCTGATCCACGGTCGCGGGATCGGCGTCCAGCGGAAGATCGTGCAGGGCGTGCTCGCGCGGCATCCCCTCGTCGCGGGCTACGCCGACGCCGCCGCCGAGCGCGGGGGCGCGGGCGCGACGATCGTTCGCCTCAAGCCTCGCGCGCGCTGATCGCTCGCTCGGCGGAGCGCTCAGTCTCGGTCGGCGCGAATCAGGATCTGGCGGTCGTTGAAGGACACGACGGCGTCCCGCGTGAGCCGAAACTCGAAGGCGGCCCGGCAGCGCTCGGGTGCCCGGCGCACGAAGTCCTCGAGATCGCGCCGCGCCTCGGCCGACATGCGCATCCGGCCGGTCCACTCGTTCCATTCGCGGAGCTTCCAGATGAGCGAGTCCTCGATGACGGTCAGGCCCGCCGCGCGCAGGAACGCTTTCCACTGCGCGGCCCGGTAGCTGCGCACGTGAGACGGATCGCGGCGCTTCTCGACCTCGAGAATGAACGCGTTGGCGTCCGGCGTCGTCGTGGCCGAGGATGTCCTGCAGCAACAACGAGCCGCCCGGCCGAAGGACGCGGTGGATCTGACGGACGGCGGCCGCGACGTCGGCGAAATGATGCGCCGCCGTCCGGCAGGTGACGACGTCGAAGGACTCGTCCCGGAAGGGCAGCGCGTCGGCATCCCCGCGACGAAGTCGACGTTCGCCGCGCTGCGCGTTCTGCACGTGCGCGCGCGCCGCTCGTCAGCATCGGCTCCGGTGAGGTCGTAGGCGACGACGCGGCGCACGATGCCCGCGAAGGCGAGCGCGGTGTGACCGCCGCCGGTCGCGACGTCGAGCACCCGATCGGCGCGGCGCGCGGCGCCCCAGGCCAGCAGCCGGTCGAGATCTTCGCCGGCCGCGTGCAGGGGACTCGTCACGTACGCCGCCGCGCTGGCGCCGAACTGCGCCTGGACGCGACGCGCCTGCTCCTCGCTCATGTCTTCGGGCGTCCGCTCCGCGAGGTGACGGAACAGGAAGTCGGCTGTCGAGCGGGGAGAGATCGAAGCGCCGCGACGCGTCGTCGACGAGCTTCAGCCGGTTCACCCCGGGATTGTCGTGGAGCTGCTCCTCGATCCACTTCACGGCCTGCTTGATCGGCGCTTCACCTGCCGCCATGCCATCCCCTCGTTCGAGGCTCGTCCGCCGTGCGCGCCCGCGTCGTGGGCCATTGTACTCGGGCCCCGGCCGCAGGGTTTCGCCGGCCGGAAATGGCCTGACGGAATCAGGCCAATTGGCCCTTGACCAAAACCTGGATCGGGCCAAAATGGCTTGGCGGACGGGGACCATGAACATCCCACTCGATCGCGACAAGCCAACGGCGCTGCCGCGCCAGATCCAGGCGCACCTGGAGCGCCTCATCCACGAGCGGCTCCTGACGCCCGGCATGAAGCTGCCGGCCACGCGCGAGCTCGCCCGGCAGCTCGGCGTCAACCGCGGCACGGTGGCGCTCGCCTACGAGGAGCTGGTCGCGACCGGGTGGGCGCGCGCGCACGTGGGGCAGGGCACCTTCGTCGCCGAGCGCCCGACCGACGGCGCCGCGCCGATCGTCTCGGCCGCCGCGGCGCCGATCGCGCTCGATTGGTCCGGCCTCTTCTCGCGCAGCGCGCAGATCCTGGGGGCCGACGACGAGCGCTCGCGCGCGGTGACGCCCATCCCGTCGAGCGGCGCGGTCGTGTCCTTCGCGGGCGGGATGCCGGACAGCGGACTGTTCCCGACCGACGCCTTCCGCCGCGTGCTGAACCAGGTGATCCGCGACGAAGGTCCCGCGCTCCTGCAGTACTATCCGGCCGGCGGCTATCCGCCGCTTCGTCGGTATCTCTCGACCTATCTGCTGCGGTTCGGCCTCGAGGCGCGCCCCGAGGAGATCCTGATCGTCAACGGCTCGCAGCAGGGGTTCGACCTGATCGCGCGCACGCTTGATCGATCCCGGCGACTTCGTGGCGATCGAGCAGCCGACGTACCCGCGCGCGATGCAGGTCTTCCGATCGTTCGGCGCCCAGCTGCTGAGCGTGCCGTGGGACGGTTCCGGGCCGCGCGCCGACGTGTTCGAGCGGTTGCTGGAACGCCATACGCCGAAGCTCTTCTATTGCCAGCCGAGCGCTCACAATCCGACCGGGCTCGCGGTGGCGCCCGAGACCGCGCGGCGGCTGCTCGACGCCGCGGCCCGCCACCAGGTGCCGATCGTCGAGGACGGGTTCGACGGCAGCCTGTTCTACGGCGAGCGCGCCGACATTGCCGCTCAAGGCGGTCGACCGCGGCGGGGTCGTCATCTACATCGGCACGTTCTCGAAGATTCTGTTCCCGGGGCTGCGGCTCGGCTGGCTCGTCGGACCTCCGCCGATCCTCGAGCGGCTCCAGGCGGCGAAGCAGCTCGCCGATCTGCATACGAGCGCGCTCATCCAGGCGGCGGTCCATCGCTTCTGCGAGCGCAAGCTCCTCGACCGCCACGCCACGCGCGTCGCGACCGAGTATCGCGCGGCGTCGCTCGCTCCTGTTGGCGGCGCTGCGACGGCGCATGCCGCCGGAAGTCACGTGGACGGAGCCCCGGGAGGCTTCTCGCTGCTGCTCACCCTGCCGACCGGCATGGACGCAACGACGTCTGCTGCCGCAGGCGATCGAGCGGGGCGTCGCCTTCACGCCCGGCGCGCCCTTCTTCGTGGACGGCGGCGGCCAGCGTACCCTGCGGCTCTCGTTTTCGTCGGTGGCGGCGGGCCGCATCGAGGAGGGCATCCGGCGCCTCGGCGAAACGATCAAGGCCGCGCGCGGCCGGCTTCGTGGCCGGGAACGAGTGGAGCGCGGCGCGGTACCAGTCGTATAGACAACAAGGAGAGATGACATGGCGGACCTGAACGGACTGCGAATCGCTGACCGGAAGCACATCGGCCTCGCCGAGATGCTCAAGGGCGGGGTCATCATGGACGTCACCAACGCCGAGCAGGCGAAGATCGCCGAGGACGCCGGCGCCGGCGTCGGTCATGGCGCTCGAGCGCGTGCCCTCCGACATCCGCCGGGACGGCGGCGTCGCGCGGATGTCGCCCGTGAAGAAGATCCAGGAGATCCAGAAGGCGGTGACGATCCCGGTGATGGCGAAGGCGCGGATCGGCCACTTCGTCGAGGCGCAGATCCTCGAAGCCCTCGCGCGTCGACTACATCGACGAGTCCGAGGTGCTGACGCCGGCCGACGAGCACTTCCACATCGACAAGTTCGCCTTCACGCATCCCGTTCGTGTGCGGCTGCCGCGATCTCGGCGAGGCGCTCCGGCGCATCGGCGAGGGCGCGGCGATGATCCGCACCAAGGGCGAGGCCGGCTCGGGCAACATCGTCGAGGCCGTTCGCCACATGCGCGCGGTCATCTCCGGCATGCGGCGCCTCACCATGCTGCGGCCCCGAAGAGCTGATGACCGAGGCCAAGAACCTCGGCGCGCCGTACGACCTCGTGCGCTGGGTGGCGAAGGCGCGGCAAGCTGCCGGTGCCGAACTTCTCGGCGGGCGGCATCGCGACGCCCGCCGACGCCGCGCTCATGATGCAGCTCGGGGCCGAGGCCGTCTTCGTCGGCTCCGGGATCTTCAAGTCGAGCGACCCGGCGAAGCGCGCCACGGCCATCGTGCAGGCCACGACGCACTTCAAGGACCCGGACGTGCTCGCGCGCGTGAGCGAGGATCTCGGACGACGCCATGGTCGGCATCGAGATCTCGAAGATGGCCGAGAAGGATCTCATGCAGACACGGGGCTGGTAGGCCCGCCTCGAATACACGGCCATGCGGATCGGGTGCTCGCCCTCCAGGGTGACTTCGGGCTTCACGCCCGGGCGCTCGAGAAGTGCGGCGTGGAGGCGGTCGAGGTGCGCAAGCCGCTCGAGCTCGACGAGGTCGATGGCCTCGTCATGCCGGGCGGCGAGTCCACGACCCTGCTCAAGCTGATGGACGCGTGGGACTTCGTGCCGGCCCTCGAGAAATTCCACAGCGAGGGCAAGCCGATCTTCGGCACCTGCGCCGGCCTGATCATCCTGGCGCGCGAGGTCGAGAGCCCGAAGCAGTTCTCGCTCGGGCTCATCGACGTGACCGTCGAGCGCAATGCCTACGGCCGCCAGCGCGAGTCGCTTCGAGGCGCACGGGACGGCGAAGCTCGACGGCCAGTCGATTCCGCTCGAGATGTTTTTCATTCGAGCACCCCGGATCCGGCGGGTGGGACCCGGGGTCGAGGTGCTGGCCGAGCATGGCGGCGAGCCGGTCATGGCCCGTCAGGATCGGGTGCTGGTCGCCACGTTTCACCCCGAGCTCACCGACAAGACGACGGTGCACCAGTACTTCTGTAACCTGGTGCGCCGGTCCCGGACCGCGACATGATCTTTCCACGATTACTACTCGGACATCCCGCGGCGACGACGTCGACCGGCTCGTGCGGTCGCAGGAGCTGGCGCGGCTCGTCACCGTCGCGTGACGACGCGATGCCGCACGTGGGTCTGTATCCGTTCGTCTACGACGGGAAAACCCTCGATTTGCATCTCGTGAGATCCGACGAGCAGATCAAGGACTTGAAGGCTCGGCCACGCTGCGTGCTCGAAGTCGACGAGGTCCTGGCGGTGATCCCATCGTACTGCGCGCACCCGGAGTACGCGGGTGCGGCGACGGCGTACCACCGGAACCGTGATCTTCGAATGCGAGGCCAGGGTCGAGGAAGACCCCGAGGCCGTCGCGGCCCAGCGCAGCAGCGGCTGCTCGCTCGATACCAGCCCGAAGGCGGCTTCAGGCCGCTCGACCCGAACAATCCCCTCTACCGCGGGGCCATGGCGCAGCTCGCCGCCGTGACGCTTGCAGACCAACCGCTGGCGCGCGGAAGTTCAAACTGGGGCAAAATCGCCCCGTCGAGGCGCGGCGGCAGGTCATCGCCGAGCTGCGCAAGCGAGGGCGCCCGAATGACGGGCGCGCCGCGGACGCGCTCCAGTGGACGATCGACGTTCGCGCCGAACGGTAGTCGGCGCGCTCAGGCCCGGAGGATGACGCGATGAAAATCACGGCGAACGGCATCTCGATGAACTACACCCTGGATGGTCCGGCCGACGCGCCGGTCGTCACGTTGAGCCACTCGCTCGCGACGACTCTGGCGATGTGGGAGCCCCAGCTGAAGGCGCTGACGCGCGCTGGCGGGTGCTCGCCTACGACACGCGTGGCCACGGTGGGACCGACGCGCCCCAGGGCGCGCGATACTCGCTCGAGCAGCTCGCCGACGACGCGCAGGCGCTCCTGCGCGCGCTGGGAATCCAGCGCACGCACTGGGTCGGCCTTCCATGGGCGGCATGATCGGCCAGACCCTGGCCCTCAAGACGCCCGAGCTCTTCACGAGCCTCTCGCTCTGGCGACACCTCGAGCCGGGTCCCCCGGAGGCGAAGCCTCTGTGGGACGAGCGCATCCACACCGCCGGAGACAAAGGGGATGGAGCCGCTCGTCGAGCCGACCGCTGGCCCGGTGGTTCACCGCGCCCTTCAAGGAGCGCGGCGGTCGCGGTCGTCGAGACCGTCCGCGGAATGATCCGCTCGACGCCGCCGGCCGGCGCTATGTCGGCTGCCGCCAGGCGATCTCGGGTCTCAACCTCACCGATCGCATCGGCGTCATCAGGGTGCCGACCCTGATCATCGTCGGCGAGGAGGACCAGGGCACGCCGGTCGCCGCGTCGAAGGTCATGAACGAGAAGATCCACGGCTCGCAGCTGGTGATCCTGAAATCCGCCGCCCATCTAGCCAACATGGAGCAGCCGGAGGCGTTTACCAACGCCCTGACCGGCTTTCTGGGCAAGTCCGGCTAGTCCCGGCCGCCCGTTTCACGGGCGCCTGCCAGATTTGAGAAGCCCGGTCTGACAGGGTCGAGACCGGTCAGTCTCTCTGGTCAGACCAGCCGACCACGATGACAGCCACACGACAGCGACAGACGAAGCAGGCGAGCCTAGGAGGAACGCATGTCAGCCCTGATCTGTGAAGTCGTCTATCGCGGTATCTATCAGAAGAACCTCGCCGCCGCGCATCACCCGCGGCATCGTGCTCTCGGCCCGCAAGTCGGGCCGGTGGGGCATCGCGTTCGGCCGCTACGGCGACAGCCCGCAGCGGAACGGCATCCCCGCGAAGGACTTCGCGATCGTCGCCGACACCAAGGAAGAGCTCGAGCAGAACATGGCGCGCTACGAGCCCAAGCACGTCGACGTCACGGTCGCCGTCGACGACACCGCTCTCGAAGGGCGTCGAGTCGTGGGCGTGGTACGGGCTGCAGCCGATCAATCGGCTGACGCGTGCCGAACGGCACCCTGCTGATGACCGTCGCTCCAGAGCTTCGAAAGCCTCCTGCAAGGACATCCACAAGAAGGACGCGCCCTACAAGCTGGCGCTCATCCGCGCCAAGGCGTCGTTGCTCCGGGCTCTGGGTCTACACGCGAGGACCACACCGAGGTCCGGATCCTCGGCGCCTCTCGCGAAGATCGCCCCGTCGTTCCTGACGCTCGCCGGGTGTCAGCGACGCCATCCGCGAGATCGAGTGGGGCTCCGACCTCAAGGTCGACCCGGCGAAGAAGGCGTACGAGCGCCTCGAGATCGCGCGAGTCAAGATGGCCGAGGGCAACGCCGAGATCCCGTACTCGTTCGAGATGCCCGAAGTGGTGGGAGATGCGCGAGGGCGTGACGATCCCGGCGATCCCGATGGGCAAGCCCAAGGAGGGCGGCAAGGGTACGTGCCCGAGCGCAACCCGTACTTCAAGAAGTTCACCACGCGGACGATGCGGCCGGTCGTCAACTTCGACACGTGCGTGAAGTGCACGCTCTGCTGGATCCAGTGCCCCGACTCCTGCTTCGACGTCATGCCCGACGGCACCTACGACGCCAACATGGAGGCGTGCTGCGGCTGCGGCGTGTGCGAGGCGGTGTGCCCGGTGGAGAACTGCATCACGATGGTCAACGAGTCGGTGTTCGAGGACAACGCGAGCCAGTGGGAGATGTGGCGCAAGGACAAGGCCGACGTACACGACCTGGATGGCGGAGAAGATCGGCGACAAGAACGCCACCGTCCGCTCCCACGGCTTCCGCTTCCGCGGCCAGTACGAGAAGGAGCTCGAGAAGAACTTCGACGGATGGCGGAATCGAGATCACCGCGGGCATCCCCGGCGAGAACGCGCAGCACAAGACGGTCTAGCGAGAGGTTAGCGCCATGGCGGTGGTGACCCCAGCGGCCCCGGCCGCGACCGAAGAGGACAAGGAGCTCCTGATCTCCGGGAGCGAGGCCGTCGCCGAGGCGCTCACCCTCGCCGACCTCGACGTCGTCACCGCGTATCCGATCCGGCCGTACGACACGGTCATGCAGGCGATCGCCAAGAAGATCTCGGGCGGCCAGCTGGTGGCCGAGTACATCGTCGCCGAGGGCGAGCACAGCCAGTTCGAGATCGTCAAGCACGCCTCGACCGTCGGCGCGCGCGTCTTCTGCGGCTCGTCCGGCGTCGGCTGGATGTACGCGATGGAGTGCCTCGTGGTCACGCCGCCGCTGCGCGTGCCGATGGTGGCGCTCGTCGGCAACCGCGCCCTCGACGATCCGGGCGCGTTCGGCGTCGAGCACAACGACGCGCTGGTGGTCCGCGACGTCGGCTGGCTGCTCTGCTGGATCGACACCTCGCAGGAGGCGCTCGACACCACCCTGATCGCCTACCGGGTCGCCGAGGACCGCCGCGTGTTCCTGCCGCTGGCCATCTCGGCGGACGGCGCGTTCCTCACGCACTCCCAGGCGCTCACGATGGTGCCGCCCAAGTCGAAGGTCGACCGGTTCCTGCCGCGCTACGACCGCGGCGATCTGCTGCTGCACCCGGACAACCCGATCACCGTCGCGCCCCAGGCCAACGAGGACTGGGTCATCGAGATCCGCCGCCAGAACAACGAGGCGATGGCGCGCGCCGTCACCGTGATCGAAGAGGCGTACGCCGACTTCCGCCGTGTCTTCGGCCGCGGTCCGGAGAATCCGTGGTTCGAGGAATACATGACCGACGACGCCGACATCATCCTGGTCGGCATGGGGACGATCTCGCTGCCGATCAAGGTCGCGATCCGCGAGCATCCGCGCCAAGGGCAAGAAGGTCGGCCTGGTGCGGCTGCGCTGGTTCCGACCGTTCCCGACCGAGAAGCTCGTCGCCGCGCTGTCCAAGGCGAAGGCGCTCGGCATCATCGACCGCGACTACTCGTTCGGCTCGCCGTTCGGCTCGGGGGTGGTCGCCAACGAGATCCGCGCGGCACTGTACAATGCCGAGCAGAGGCCGCCGCTCCTGTCGCTTCATCTGCGGGCTGGGCGGCCGCGAGGTCACGCTCGAGGACGTCTACAAGGCGACGGACCTGTGCTACGCGGCCGCGGCGTCCGGGAAGTCCGACTCCAAGACCCACTGGCTGGGCGTGCGGGAATAGGAGAAGCCACCATGGCCGAGACGACGACGTTCACGCAACGCCACGCAGATCCTCGAGCCGTTCCGCGGCGTCAAGCGGGTCACGATCGAGGAATACTTCACCTCCGGGCACCGGACCTGCCAGGGCTGCGAGTCCGCGCTGGTCATGAAGCTCATGGTCAAGGCGTCCGGGCCGCGCACCGATCGTGCTCGGCTCGACCGGCTGCATGTACGTCGCCAACACGACGTACTACACGACGCCCTGGGTGGTGCCGTGGATGCACACGCAGCTCGGATCCTCCGGGTCGGCAGCGCTCGGCACGGCGGCCGGCCTGAAGGCGCTCATGCGCAAGGGCAAGATGAAGTCGGAGCCGATCAACGTCATCGCCTTCTGCGGCGACGGCGGCGGCGCCGACATGGGGCTCGGCGCGATCTCGGCGACGCTTGACCCACAAGGAGTACAACTCGCTGATCCTGCTCTACGACAACGAGTCGTACGCCAACACCGACATCCAGCTCTCCGGGATGACGCCGTACGGCGCCAACACCACGTTCAGCCCGCCCGGCAAGGTGATGCGCATCATCCACACGCGGTGGAAGAAGAACATGGCGGGCCTGATGGCCGCCGGGCATCCGGAGTGCCGCTACGTGGCGACCGTCTGCGCCTCGTACGCGGTGGAGATGATGAACAAGGTGCGGCGTGCGCTGACGATCGGCGGCCCGACGTTCATCCACTCGCTCGACCCGTGCCCGAAGGGCTGGGACTACGATCCGATGCTCTCGCACGAGCTGGGCGAGCTGGCCATCGAGACCGGGATCTTCCCGCTGTACGAGGTCGAAGACGGCCAGGTGAAGTACTACGGCAAGACCAAGGCAATCGTCGAGGGCCGGGCGCGCAAGCCGGTGCGCGAATACCTCCTCAAGCAGGGCCGGTTCGCGCATTTCACCGAAGAGGATCTCGAATACTTCCAGGCCAAGGTCGACGAGCATGTGGGAGAAATGGGAGATTCCGGCCGTCGTGCCGTTCCGGCGCCTCGACGCGACGCAGGCGGCGCTGTCGGCGAAGTAATCGCCAGAATCGCCCTTGGCTCCGCCTCGCCACTCTAGCCGGTAGCCGGGCCCGGACGCCCTTCGTGTCTATAAGTCGTGATGACCGGCGCGCCTCGGCCGGCGGGCCCAGTCCTGCGACGGCCGCAGCGCGCACTACGACATGGACTCGGGGCCTGGCCTCGAGCAAAGGAGCGAGCGATGAAGCTCGACAGCAGTCGTCGCACTCGTCCTCACGCTACTGGTCGCGGCTCCCGCGCTCCGCGGTGGCCTGGGAGCCGACCAAGCCGATCGAGTTCGTGGTGCCGGCCGGGACCGGCGGCGGCGCCGACCAGATGGCGCGCCTGATCGCCGGCATCGCCGAGAAGCACAAGCTGTCGCCGCGCCCGCTCATCGTCGTCAACAAGGCGGGCGGCGCCGGCGCCGAGGGCTTCCTCGACGTCAAGAGCAAGAAGGGCGAAGCCCACACCATCGTGATCACCCTGTCGAACCTCTTCACGACGCCGCTGCACACCGGGATCCCGTTCAGCTGGCGAGATCTGACGCCGGTCGCGCGCCTGGCGCTCGACGAGTTCATCCTGTGGGTGAACGCGGAGACGCCGTACAAGACGGCGAAGGAGTACCTCGCCGCGGTCAAGGAGCAGACCGGCAAGCCGGGCCAGATGAAGATGGGCGGCACCGGCTCGGCGCAGGAAGACCAGATCCTCACCATCCAGCTCGAGCAGGCGCATGCCGGGCACCAAGTTCACCTACGTGCCCGTTCAAGGGCGGCGGCGAGGTCTGCGTGAACCTGGTCGGCAAGCACGTCGACTCGACGGTCAACAACCCGATCGAGTGCGTGAGCCACTGGAAGGCCGGCCGCGTCCGTCCGCTCGCGCGTGTTCGACACGGCGCGCATCCGCGTCGGCGAGTGGAAGGACATCCCGACGATCAAGGAAGCGCTCGGCGTCGACGTCAGCTACCTGATGCTCCGTGGCATCTTCGGCGCGCCGGGCATGCCGAAGGAGGCCGTGGACTGGTACGTCGCGTTCCTCAAGAAGGTCACCGAGACGCCGGAGTGGAAGAAGTACATGGAGGACGGCGCGCTCAAGCCCGCCTTCGCGTCCGGCGCCGGAGTACGTGAAGTGGGTCGAGGAGAACGAGCAGCTCCACCAGGACCTGATGACCAAGGGCGGCCTGCTGAAGAAGTAGGATGCGCGCCGCCGACCTCGCCACCGCGTCGATCCTGATCCTGCTGGGCGGAGTCGTCGTCCTCGACTCCGCTCCGGATCGGCATCGGGCTGGGGACCGACGGGCCCCGGAGCGGATTCTTCCCGTTCTGGCTCGGCGTGATCCTGATCGCTCGCGTGCGGCCGCGATCGCGCTGCAGGCGTGGCGCCGGGCGACCGACAAGCCGTTCGTCACGCGCGAGCGGCTCGCGGCCGGTGCTCAAGGTGCTCTGGCCGGCGCACCGTGATGGTGATCCTGATCACGCCGCTCGGGCCTCTACGTCGCCTCGGCGCTCTACCTGGCCTTCTACATGCGCTGGGTCGGGCGACACGGCTGGCTCGCGGTCGCCCTCTGCGCGATCGGCGTTCCGCTCGCTCACGTTCGTCGTCTTCGAGCTCTGGTTCCTGGTGCCGATGCCCAAGGGCCCGCTCGAGGCCTGGCTCGGGTACTGAGCGATGGGCGGCGTCGAGAACCTCTTCCATCGGTTTCAGATCGCCATCACGCCGTTCAACCTGTTCATCGCGGTCGTCGGCATCACGCTCGGGACCATCATCGGCGTCCTGCCCGGGCTCGGCGGCGCCAACGGCGTCGCGATCCTGCTGCCGCTGACGTTCACGATGCCGCCGACCTCGGCGATCATCCTGTTGACCTCGCTCTACTGGGGCGCGCTCTTCGGCGGCGCCATCACCTCGGTGCTCTTCAACATCCCGGGCGAGCCGTGGTCGGTGGCGACGACCTTCGACGGCTATCCCGCTGGCGCGGCAAGGGCAGGGCGGCCAGGCGCTCACCGCCGCCTTCACCTCGTCGTTCGTCGGCGCGCTCTTCTCGATCGTCCTGATCACGTTCTTCGCGCCGCTCCTGGCCGAGATCGCCCTGCAGCTTCGGACCGCCCGAGTTCTTCGCGATCCAGCTCCTGACCTTCTCGAGCTTCATCGGGCTCGGCGGCGGCGATCCGCTGAAGTCGCTGGTGTCGATCGTGCTCGGATTCATCCTGGCCGCCGTCGGGCTCGACATCGTCACCGGCCAGCTCCGGATGACGTTCGGCTTCGTCGACCTCATGAAGGGCTTCGACTTCATCGTGGCGGTCATCGGGCTCTTCGGGATCGGCGAGATCCTCCTCAGCGTGGAGGAGGGGCTCGAGCTTCAAGGGCACCGTCACCGGCATGAACCTGCGCGTGGTGCTCGACACCTGGAAGATTCTGCCGCGCTACTACGCGCACCTTCGTGCGCGGCGCCTTCATCGGCTTCTGGATGGGATTCAAGCCGGGCGGCGCGACGCCCGCGTCGTTCATGAGCTACGCCTTCGCCAAGCGCTTCTCGAAGCACCCGGAGCGGTTCGGCAAGGGCGAGCTCGAGGGCGTGGTGGCCCCGGAGACGGCCGCCCACGCCGCGGGCGTCGCGGCGATGCTGCCGATGATCACGCTCGGCATCCCCGGCTCGCCGACGGCGGCCGTCATGCTCGGCGGGCCTCATCATCTGGGGCCTGCAGCCCGGGACCGCTTCTCTTCACCGAGAAGCCGGACTTCGTCTGGGGGCTCATCGCCAGCATGTACACCGGCAACATCATCGGCGTCCTGATGGTGCTGGCGTTCGTGCCGTTCTTCGCGGCCATCCTGACGCATCCCGTTCGCGATCCTCACGCCGCTGATCGTCGTCGTGTGCGCGATCGGCTCGTACGCCGTGCACAACAGCATGATCGACATCTGGTACATGCTGATCTTCGGCGTGATCGGCTACGTGTTCAAGAAGCTCGACTATCCGCTCGCGCCGCTCGTGCTGGCGCTGGTCCTCGGCGACCTCGCCGAGAACGCGCTCCGCCAGAGCCTGATCATGTCGCAGGGCTCGCTCGCGATCTTCGTGTCGCGCCCGATCGCCGGCGCGATCACGGCCGTCGGCGATCTTCTTCTTCGTGCTGCCCGGTGCTGACGCCGTGGTGGCGGCGGCTGCGCGGGACCGCGACGCCGCGCGGCGCGGCCGAGCTGATGGCGCTGCTCAGCCGACCCCGAATTCTGGATCCGGCTACTGGGCATCGGCGTGTTGAACCTCCTCCTCTCGGGCGACAACGCCCTGGTCATCGCGCTGGCGGTGCGCGCGCTGCCGAAGCGAAAGCGGATGCAGCGGGCAGGTCTGGGGCGCGGTCGGCGCGGTCGTCGCTCCGGCTGATCTTCGTCGGGATCGTCAGCGTGCTGCTTCGAGAATCCCGCTGCTCCAGCTGCGTCGGCGGGCTCGCTGCTCGTGTGGATCGCGGTCAGGCTCGTCCGGCCGGAGACCGGCGGCGACAGCCAGGTCCGGCGGGGCGCGTCCTTGTGGGAGGCGATCTGGATCATCATCGTGGCCGACGTGACGATGAGCCTCGACAACGTGCTCGCGATCGCCGGCGACCGCCCACGGCGATTTGCTCCTCGTGATGTTCGGCATCGGCCTGTCGCTGCCGATCGTCATCTGGGGCGCCGGGCTCCTGGCGATCCTCATGAACCGCTACACGTGGATCGTCTGGCTGGGCGGCGGCCTGCTCGGCTACGTCGCGGGCGAGATGGTGATCGGCGGACCCGCTCGTGCAGCGCTGGCTCGCAAGCGGCGCGACGGTGCTCCGCTCATGTCGGTGCCCATCGCCATCGGCGTCGGCGATCACACGGCGCTCGGCTGGTGGCTCGGGCGCGGCGCATCGCCACGCGCACGTGGCGGAGAATCTCTGAGAGGCCGATGAGCGCGCCCGAGCGGTCGCGCGAACGGAGATCAGGCCGTCGAGCTTGGACCGATCAAGTCGACGCGGATCTACGAGGAGATCGTCCGACAGGTCAAGCAGCTGATCTCCGAAGGACGCTTCAAGAGCGGCGACCGGCTGCCCCCGGAGCGCGAGCTCGCCGAGAAGTTCGTCGTCAGCCGCACCTCGGTGCGCGAGGCCCTGCGCGCCCTCGAAAGCCTCGGCCTCATCGACATCCGGCCGGGCGAGGGGACGTTCGTCCGCGAGGTGTCGATCGACGCGCTGATCGGCCCACTGGCCCTCGTGATGACCTCGCAGCGCGAGGCGATCGGCGAGCTCTTCGAGGCCCGTCGGGTGCTGCGAGCCGGCCATCGCCGCGCTCGCGGCGAGCCGCGCGACGCCGGACGAGGTCCAGGAGATGGAGCGCATCCTCGAGGAGCCAGGCCCGGGAGATCGCCGACGGGCGCACCGGGCTCGCGCAGGACGCGGCGTTTCACGCCGCGATCGGCACGGCCGCTCACAACCGGGCGATCACGCGGCTCGTGCACGCGATCATGGATCTGCTCACCCAAAGCCGCGAGGAGTCGCTCAACACGCCCGGGCCGACCTACGCGCTCGCATCAGGACCACCGGCGCATCGTCCAGGCGATCGCGCGTCGCAATAGCGCCGCGGCGCGACAGGCGATGCTCGACCACCTGGTCGCCGTGGAGGCGCTCGTGCTCGGGCCGGCATCTCGAGCGACCCCGAGGCGGGCGCCTCAGGCGCTTGACCGGGTCGGGGCCGGCCCGTATACTTCCGCGTCGTGATTCACACGACGTCGCGAGTATCGCTTGCTGGGCCTGATTCTGCTGGTACTGCCAGCCCTGCCTGGAGCATCCGCGACGTAGACCGACGACGGATGCCACGGGCGGGGACGGCCCGTGGCGACTGAAACTCAAAGGCCACGGGTCGAACGACCCGTGGCCTTTCGTGTTTCGTGGGACCGCACTCAGGAAGGCGGACGAAAGGCGAATGAGAGCAGGCGCGAGGTGGTAACGAGCGGTAGAATAATTGACACTGATGCTCGTTATCCACTAACATCACAAGACTTTTTGGTCATCGGGGACGGAGACCCGCGCCTATGACGAAATACGTCTACTTCTTCGGTGGGGGCCGTGCCGAAGGCTCCTCGGTCATGCGGAACCTGCTCGGCGGTAAGGGCTGCGAACTCGCCGAGATGACCAACCTCGGAATTCCCGTCCCGCCGGGATTCACCGTGACGACGCAGGCCTGGGCCCACTACAACCGGTCGGGCCACGAGTGGCCCGAGGAGCTGTGGGACCAGACGCTCGAGAACCTCCAGCGGCTCGAGGAGCGCCGCGGACGCCGGCTTCGGCGACCCCAAGCGCCCGCTCCTGGTGTCGGTCCGCTCGGGCGCCCGCGTGTCGATGCCCGGGATGATGGAGACCATCCTCAATCTCGGTCTCGAACGACGCGACCGTCGAGGGTCTGGCGGCGCGCACCCGCAACGAGCGATTCGCGTGGGACTGCTACCGGCGCTTCGTCATGATGTTCGGCGACGTCGTCCTCGGCGTGCGGCGCGAGGTCTTCGACGCCGAGTTCGACGCGGCGAAGGCGCGTCTCGGCGTCAAGAGCGATCCCGAGGTGCCGGCCGCCGAGCTCCGAAAGCTGACCGACGTCTTCAAGAGCATCGTCAGCGAGCGGACGGGCGCGTCCGTTCCCGGAGGACGTGCGGGAGCAGCTCCGGCTGGCCATCAACGCCGTGTTCGACTCGTGGTTCGCCAAGAAGGCCACCGAGTACCGCCGCATCCACAACGTCCCGGAGGAGTGGGGCACCGCGGTCACCGTGATGTCCATGGTCTTCGGGAACCTCGGCGAGACCTCCGGCACCGGGCGTCGGCTTCACGCGCGATCCCCGGACGGGCGAGCCGCGCTTCTACGCCGAGTTCCTGCCGAACGCCCAGGGCGAGGACGTCGTCGGCGGGTATCCGCACGCCGCTGCCCGATCGAGGCGCTGCACCAGCGGATGCCGGCGATCTACGACCAGGTCCTCGAGATCGCGGGCGCCTCGAGCGGCACTACAAGGACATGCAGGACATCGAGTTCACGGTGCAGGAGGGCAAGCTCTACCTCCTGCAGACGCGCGCCGGCAAGCGCTCGGCGCGCGCCGCCGGTCAAGGTGGCCCGCGACCTCGTGAACGAGCACGTGATCGACCAGCACACCGCGCTGCTCCGGGTGCGGCCGCAGGAAGTGAACGAGGCGATCCGGCCCGATCTTCGACGACCGGGACAAGGCCGACGGCGATCGACAAGGGGCGGCTGCTGGCCCGCGGCTTGCCCGCCGCCCCGGGCGCAGCGGTCGGCAAGGCGGTATTCGACGCCGATCGCGCGGTGGAGTGGGCGCACGCGAACGAGAAGGTCATCCTCGTTCGTGCCGAGACCTCGCCGGAGGACGTGGCGCGGCATGTACGCCGCGGAGGGCATCGTGACCGCGCGCGGCGGCCGGACGTCGCACGCGGCCGTCGTCGCCGTCGGGATGGGCAAGGCCTGCGTGGTCGGCGCCGGCGAAATCGTCGTGGACGAGCATCGCCGGGTCTTCGAGGTCGGCGGTCGCATCGTCCGTGAGGGTGACTGGATCTCCGTCGACGGCGGGACGGGCGAGGTCCTCCTCGACGCGATCAAGACGGTCGAGGGCGAGCTGGGCGACGAGGTCAGCGAGCTCCTGGCCTGGGCGGACCGCTACCGCACGGAAGGGCTCGGCGTGCGCGCCAACGCTGACACCCCGGACGACGCCCAGCGCGCGCGCGAGTTCGGCGCCGAGGGCATCGGGCTCGTCCGCACCGAGCACATGTTCTTCGCGCCCGATCGGATCCCGATCGTCCGCGAGATGATCATGGCCGCCGACCAGGCGACGCGCCGCGCCGCGCTCGAGCAGCTCCGGCCGTTCCAGCGGGACGACTTCATCGGGATCTTCCGCGCCATGGACGGTCTGCCGGTGACGATCCGCCTGCTCGACCCGCCGCTCCACGAGTTCCTGCCGAACCACAAGGAGTACAAGGAGCTCATCGAGACGCGAGAGCCGCCTCGAAGCGCTCGGCATCAATCCCGAGGAGCAGGCCCGGCTCGAGGCGATCATCGCCAACGTCGAGAAGCTGCGCGAGGCCAACCCGATGCTCGGCCATCGCGGCTGCCGGCTCGGCATCACGCACCCGGAGATCTACGGCATGCAGGTGCGCGCCATCATGGAAGCCGCCTGCACGGTCGCCGAGCAGGGCGTCCACGTCGAGCCGGAGATCATGATCCCGCTCACCGGGACCGTCGGCGAGATGAAGGAGACCTTCGAGCAGACCAAGCGGGTCGCCGACGGCGTCATCGCCGAGACGGGCGTCGCCGTGAAGTACCTCGATCGGGACCATGATCGAGGTGCCGCGGGCGGCGCTGATCGCCGCGCAGATCGCCGAGTACGCCGAGTTCTTCTCGTTCGGGACCAACGACCTGACCCAGCTCACCTACGGCTACAGTCGCGACGACGTCGCGAAGTTCCTGCCGCAGTATCTGGACATGGGGCTGGTGCCCGCACGATCCCTTCTCGGTCCTCGATCAGGAGGGCGTCGGCGAGATGATCAAGATCGGCATCGAGCGGGGTCGGCAGCCGCCGGCCGAATCTCAAGATCGGGATCTGCGGCGAGCACGGCGGCGAGGCCGTCGTCGGTCGAGTTCTGCCACCGCGTGAAGATGACGTACGTGTCGTGCTCGCCGTACCTGATTCCGGGCGCGCGGCTCGCGGCGGCGCAGGCGCGAATCAAGGAGCGCCAGGTGGGCGGCAGCGGGGACTATCGTGTGTAGCTGACTCGAGGAGGAACGCGCAGTGAAAATGTCCGGGGCCCGAATCGTTCTGGAGTGCTTGAAGCGCCAGGGAGTCGACTCTGATCTTCGGCCTGCCCGGCGGCGCGGTCCTGCCCATCTACGACGTCCTGTACGACTTCGAGGGCCTGCGCCACATCCTGGTCCGCCAGGAGGCGGCCGCCGGGCACGCGGCCGAGGGCTACGCGCGGACGCACGGGCCGGGTCGGGCGTCTGCCTGGTGACCTCGGGCCCGCCGCGACCAACCTGGTGACCGCGCTGCAGGACGCGCTGATGGACTCGATCCCGATCGTCGCGTTCACCGGCCAGGTGCCCACGCACCTCATCGGCAACGACGCGTTCCAGGAGGCGGACAACGTCGGGATCACGCGGTCCGTGCACCGAAGCACAACTTCCTGGTGAAGGACGGCAACGATCTCGGCCCGATCATCCGCGAGGCGTTCCACATCGCGTCGACCGGGCGCCCGGGCCCGGTCCACGTGGATCTGCCCAAGGACATCCTGGTCAAGGAGTGGGACCTCATCTGGCCCGAGCAGCGTCCACATGCGCTCCTACAACCCGAACTACGACGGCCATCCCGGTCAGATCAAGCGGGCGGCGCAGCTGCTGGTCGCGCGCCAAGAAGCCCGTGCTCTACGTCGGCGGCGGCGTGATCTCGTCCGACGCGAGCGCCGAGCTGCGCGAGCTGGCCGAGCTCGACGCAGTTCCCGCTGACCCAGACCCTGATGGGGCTGGGCGCGTTCCCGATGGCGCATCCGCTCTCGCTCGACATGCTGGGCATGCACGGGACGCTACTACGCCAACATGGCCGTCCACCACTCCGACGTCCTCGTGGCCATCGGGGCGCGCTTCGACGACCGGGTGACCGGCAAGGTCGACGCGTTCGCGCCGCAACGCCGAGATCATCCACATCGACATCGATCCGTCGTCGATCTCGAAGAACATCAAGGTCGACGTGCCGATCGTGGGCGACTGCCGCCGCGTGCTCGCGCAAGCTGCGTGGAGGCGGTGCGCGAGGAGCTGCAAGCGGACGCCGCGCCGGCGGTCCGCGAGGCGCGCGCGCCAGTGGGCGGCGCAGATCGCGGAGTGGAAGCGCGACTTCCCGCTCCGCTACGAGTGGAGCGACGACGTCATCAAGCCGCAGTACGTCATGCAGGAGATCTCCAACGCTCACCAACGGCGAGGCGTTCATCGTCACCGGCGTCGGCCAGCACCAGATGTGGGCGGCGCAGTACTACCGGTTCAAGCACCCGCGCATGTGGTGCACCTCCGGCGGGCTCGGGCACCATGGGCTACGGCCTGCCCACCGCGATGGGCGTCCAGGCGGCGCAACCCGGGCAAGCTCGTCATCAACATCGACGGCGACGGCTCCTTCGCAGATGAACAGCCAGGAGCTGGCCACCTGCTTCACCGAGGGCCTGCCGGTCAAGACCGTCATCATCAACAACGGCGGCCACGGGATGGTGCGGCAGTGGCAGCGGATCATCTACAAGGAGCGCTACTGCGCGATCGACCTGCCGCAGCATCCCGGACTGGGTGCAGCTGGCCGAGGCGTACGGCTGCGTCGGGCATCCGCGTGACCAAGCCCAGCGAGGTGGTGCCCGCGCTCGAGAAGATGATCAGCGACGCCCGGCGCCGGTGGTGCTCGACGTGTGCGTCGACAAGGACGAGTGCGTGTTCCCGATGGTGCCGGCGGGCGGCGCCAACACCGACATGATCCTGGCGCCGCCCAGCCGCGAGGTGCGCGACACGCGCCGCCAAGTCGCAGACGGGGTTCTGATGCGTAAACGGCAACGAGCCCGCGCAAGCACACGATCGCGGTCCTGGTCGAGAACAAGTTCGGCGTGCTCTCGCGCGTGGCCGGGCTCTTCTCGGCGCGCGGCTACAACATCGAGAGCCTGTCGGTCGGCGAGACGCTCGACCCATCGGTGTCGCGCATGACCCTGGTGGTGCGCGGCGACGAGTTCGTCATCGAGCAGGTGACCAAGCAGCTGCACAAGCTCATCGACGTGATCAAGGTGACCGACCTGACCGACGAGAGCCACGTCGAGCGCGAGATGGTGCTCATCCGCGTGAACGCCGAGCCGCCGCACCGGGCGGAGATCCTCCGGACCGCCGACATCTTCCGCGCGCGAAGGTGGTCGACGTCACGCCGGTCTCGCTTCATCCTCGAGGCCACCGGGCGACGAGGGCGAAGCTCGAGGCGCATCATCGAGCTGCCTGCGGCCGATCGGCATCCAGGAGGTCGTGCGCACCGGGCAAGGTCGCCATCGCGCGCGAGCCCGAAGACGCGCGTGCGGCGCGTGGAGGAGCAGCTCGGCGAAGCCGCGCCGCGCGCTGCCGACAGACCCGAAGCGTGGTCGGCTTCGCCGACTGACACCACGTCACGAAGGAGAGGACACACGACATGCCGGCCAAGATCTACTACGACCAGGACGCCGACCTCGGCCTGCTCAAGGGCAAGAAGATCGCGATCATCGGCTACGGCAGCCAGGGCCACGCGCACGCGCTGAACCTGCAAGGACTCCGGCCAGGACGTCGTCGTCGGACTCTACAAGGGCTCGAAGAGCTGGGCCGAGGCCGAGAAGGACGGGCTGCAGCGTCGACGACCGTCGAACGAGGCGCCGCAGATGGCCGACGTCATCATGATCCTGCTGCCCGACCAGACCCAGCGCCACGTGTTCGAGGACGTAGATCAAGGGCGGCGCTCGGCAAGGGCAAGATGCTCGATGTTCGCCCACGGCTTCAACATCCACTTCAACCAGGTGGTGCCGCCGCCCGACGTGGACGTCGTCCATGATCGCGCCCAAGGCGCCCGGGCCACGTGATGCGCGACCTCTTCACGCAGGGCCCGGGCGTGCCGGCGCTGCGTCGCCGTGTACCAGGACGTCTCCGGCAAGGCGCGCGACCTCGGCGCTCGCCTACGGCAAGGGCGTCGGCTGCACGCGCGCCGGCGTCATCGAGACGACGTTCAAGGAAGAGACGGAGACCGACCTCTTCGGCGAGCAGACGACGCTGTGCGGCGGCGTCTCGCACCTGATCAAGGCCGCGTTCGAGACGCCTGGTCGAGGCCGGCTACCAGCCCGGAGGTCGCGCTACTTCGAGTGCATGCACGAGATGAAGCTGATCGTCGACCTCTTCTACCAGGGCGGCCTCGCCTACATGCGCTACTCGGTCTCCGACACCGCCGAGTACGGCGACTACACGCGCGGGCCGCGCGTCGTCGAGCGACGCAGACGAAGGCCGAGATGAAGAAGATCCTCGGCGAGATCCAGTCGGGCCAGTTCGCCCGCGAGTGGGTGCTGGAGAACCAGGCCAACCGCGCCGGCTTCCTCGCCATGCGGCGGCGCGACGCCGAGCATCCGATCGAGGAGGTCGGCAAGCGGCTGCGGTCGATGATGTCCTGGATCAAGCCGCCGCGGGATGTGGAGTGATGGCGCCGAGCGCATTCCCGTCGCGCGCCGAGGGCTGGCCGTTCATCCTCGTCCCGGCGGCGGTCGCGCGCTGGGCTCTGCCCTGATGGGCCGGCGGCGGCTCGCGCGTGCCGTTCGCGGCCGGCGTCGCTGCGCTTCCTCGGCGTTCTTCCGCGATCCCGAGCGGACGGCGCCGGCTCGCTCCGGGCGCCGTGCTGCCGCCGGCCGACGGCCGGGTGACGCGGCGTCGACGAGATCGAGCGACCCGTTCGTCGGGCCGGCGGTGCGGGTCGTCGATCTTCCTCGTCGCCGCTCGACGTGCACGTCAACCGGCGCGCCGATCGGCGGCCTGCGTCGTCGGCGTCGACGTACGCGCGGGCCGCTTCCTGCGCCGCGTACCGGCCGAGGCCGGGAGCTGAACGAGCGCTGCACGGTCGCACCTCCAGGGAGACAGCGCCCGGGTCGACGGTGGTGCAGATCGCGGGCGTGGTCGCGCGGCGCATCGTCTGCCGGGCGTGGCACCGGGCGACAAGCTCGAGGCGGGCGAGCGCTTCGGGCATGATCCGGTTCGGCTCGCGCGACCGACTGCTACATGCCGCGCGGCGACCGAGATCCGGGTCGCGGGTCGGTGACCAGGGTCACGGGCGGCGTGACCGTGCATGGGGGTGCTGACGTGAGACGCGCGACGATCAGGCGCGGAGGAGCGGCATCGCGCCGGCGGCGCTGGCACGAGCTCCGCGAGCAAGCGCGGCCGCGGCATCTTCCTGCTGCCGAGCCTGCTCACCACCGGCAACCTCTTCTGCGGCTTCTTCGCGCATCTTGCTCACGGTCGAGGGCCGGTACGCCGAGGCGGCGCTGGCCGATCTTCGTCGCGCATGGTGCATGGACCTGCTCGACGGCCGCGTGGCGCGCCTGACGCAGACCACGACCCAGTTCGGCGTCGAGTTCGACTCGCTGGCCGACGTCGTGTCGTTCTGCGTGGCGCCGGCGTTCCTCGTCTACTCGTTCGCGCTCACAGGACCTGAGCCGCCCGGCGTGGTTCGGCGCCTTCCTGTTCGTGATCTGCGGCGCGCTTGCGGCTCGCCCGCTTCAACGTCCAGACCGGCACCGTCGACCGGCGCTTCTTCATCGGGTCTGCGCACGCCGGCGGCGGCCGGCGTCGTCGCCTCGACCGTCGCTCCTGCTCGGGCGACGCCCCGCCGGATGCGGCTGATCAGGTCGCGCTGGCGAGCGGCCGCCGGTGTCTGGCGCTCCTGATGGTGTCGACGTTCCGCTACTGGAGCTTCAAGGAGGTCGACTTCGTCCGGCGCCGCCCGTTGCCAGACGCTGCTGGTCGTCGTTCTGGCCATCATGATCGTGGCCACGCAAGCACGAGCTGTTCCTGTTCGTGCATCTTCACCGGCTACGCGGCTGTCCGGGACCCGGTGCAGCGGCTGGTCCTCGGGTCGTCCCGTCGCGGCACCGGCGTCGAGCTGACCAGCAAGGAGTCGACGTAGGGGAGCGTATGGACCGCGTCATCGTCTTCGATACGCACGCTGCGGGACGGCGAGCAGGCGCCGGGCTTCTCGCATGAACACGCTGGAGAAGCTCGAGATGGCGCGGCAGCTGGCGCGCCTGCGCGTGGACGTGATCGAGGCCGGGCTTCCCGATCTCCTCCGACGAGGACTTCGAGGCGACGCGCGAGGTGGCGCGCCAGGTCGGGCCGCTGAGACGCGCCGATCATCTGCGGCCTGGCGCGCGTCGGCCTGGCGCGACATCGACCGCTGCTGGGAGGCGGTGAAGTACGCCGGAACGCCGCGCATCCACACGTTCGTCGCGACCTCCGACATCCACCTGAAGTACAAGCTGCGCAAGTCGCGCGCCGAGAGTGCTCGAAGGCGGCGGCGCGAGGCGGTCCGGCACGCGCGCGGCTACTGCGAGGACGTCGAGTTCTCGCCCGAGGACGCCTCGCGCACCGGACTTCGACTACATGTGCGACGTGCTGGAGGCGACGATCGAGGCCGGGGCGACGCACGCATCAACATCCCCGACACCGTCGGCTACGCGATCCCCACGAATGGCGCGCGAGCGGATCGCGCCGCATCCGGCAGAAGGTGCACGGCGTCGACCGGGTGCGTCATGTCGGTCCACTGCCACAACGACCTCGGGCTGGCGGTGGCCAACTCGCTCGCCGGCGCATCGCGCGCGGCGCGCGGCAGGTCGAGTGCACGATCAACGGCATCGGCGAGCGCGCCGGCAACGCCTCGCTCGAGGAGATCGTGATGGCGCTCGCGCACGCGGCAGGACTGCTTCGGCGTCGACACCGAGCGTCGAGACCGAGGAGATCTTCCGCGACGTCGCGGCTGCTCGTCGCACATCACCGGCGTCCGCGTGCAGCCCAACAAGGCCGATCGTCGGCGAGAACGCGTTCGCCCACGAGGCCGGCATCCACCAGGACGGCGTGCTCAAGGAGAAGCTGACCTACGAGATCATGACGCCCCGAGGACATCGGCCGGCCCGCCAACAAGCTCGTGCCTGGGCAAGCACTTCGGGCCGGCACGCCCTCGCGGCGCGGCTCGAGGAGCTCGGCTTCGACCTCGGCCGGCGGCGAGCTCGATCGGGCCTTCAAGGCGCTTCAAGGACCTCGCCGACCGCAAGAAGGAAGTCTACGACGAGGACCTGATGGCGATCGTCACCGACGAGGCCACCCAGCCGGTCGCGCCAGCTCTACGAGCTCGAGCTACCTTCACGTCATCAGCGGCACCGGGCGTCGTGCCGTCGGCGACGGTGCGCCTGAAGCAAGAGGGCCAGACGTGCCAGGACTCGGGCGTGGGCGACGGGCCGGTCGACGCGGTGCTGGCGGCGATCGACGCGATCACGGGCCTGAAGGCGCGGCTGCAGGACTACTGCGCTGCGCTCGGCGACGTCCGGGCAAGGACGCGATCGGCGAGGTGTCCGGTGAAGGTCGACTTCGACGGCACGGTCGGTGTCCGGCAAGGGCGCCGTCGACGGACGTCATCGAGGCGAGCGCCCGCGCGTACCTCAGCGCGCTCAACCGGATCGCGCAGTCGTCCGGCTCAGCGCATGAAGGAGGTCGGGCCCTAGATGGCGACGTATCGTATCGCGGTTCTGCCGGGTGACGGGATCGGGTCGGAAGTGATCCGCGCGAGGCGCATCCGCGTCCTCGAGGCGGTGGCAAGGGCGACGGGCGCGGCGTTCGAGTTCGAGCGCGGGCTGGTCGGGCGGCAGCGCGCATCGACGCGCACCGGCACAGCCGCCGCTCCGGCGAACGATCGAGCTGTGCGCGCGCGTCGCACGCGGTCCTGTTCGGCGCGGTGGGCGGCCCCAAGTGGGACAGCGTCTGCCGCGAGCAGCGGCCGGAGCGCGGGCTCCTGGCCGATCCGCAAAGGAGCTCGACCTCTACGCCAACCTCCGCGTCCGGCGAAGTGCTTTCCGATGCTGGTCGACGCCTCGCCGCTCAAGCGGCAGGTCGTCGAGGGGACCGATCTCATGGTCATCCGCGAGCTGACCGGCGGGCTCTACTTCGGCGAGCCGCGCGGCGATCGAGCGCTTCGCCGACGGCGGCGCGCGCGCCATCAACACGATGGCGTACACCTCGCGCGAGATCGACGCGCATCGCCCGCGATCGGCTTCGAGGTGGCGCGCAAGCGCCGGCGGCGGCTCACGTCCGTCGACAAGGCGAACGTCCTCGGTCGTCTCGCAGCTCTGGCGCGAGGTCGTGACCCGGGTCGGCGCAGGAGTATCCCGACGTGACGCTCGACCACGTCGCTGGTCGACAACTGCGCGATGGCCCTGGTGCAGCGCGCCCACGCAGTTCGACACGATCGTGACCGAGAACACCTTCGGCGACATCCTGTCGGACGAGGCGGCGATTCTGGCGGGCTCGATGGGCATGCTGCCGTCGGCGTCCCTCGGCGAGAGCCGTCGGCCTCTACGAGCCGGTGCACGGGACGGCGCCGGACATCGCGGGCCAGGGCATCGCCAACCCGATCGCGGCGATCCTCTCGGCGGCGATGCTCCTGCGGTACTCGCTCAATCATGGAGAAGGACGCGGACCGGGTCGATCAGGCGGTGCTGCTGCGGTGCTCGACGCGGGTCACCGCACGGCCGACATCGCCGCGGCCCGGCGAACGGTCGCGCGGCACGCGGGAGATGGGAGACCTGATCGTGCGCGAAGCTGGAGCGACAGTACTGATGGCTTCCGGCCTTTCCGTCGCGGTGGTCGGCGCCACCGGCGCCGCCGGGCAGACGACGCTCAGGATTCTCGAGGAGCGCAAGTTCCCCGTGCGCGAGCTGCGGCCGTTCGCCTCGGAGCGCTCGGTCGGGCAAGACGGTGACCTTCACGGGCGAGCCCATCGCCATCCGCCGCATCGAGTCGATCGCCTTCAAGGGCGTCGACATCGCGCTTCATGCTCGGCGGGCTCCGCGCAGGCCAAGGAGTTCGCGCCGATGATCGTGAAGGCCGGCGCGACCGTGATCGACAAGTCGAACGCCTTCCGGATGGACCCGGATGTCCCGCTGGTCGTGCCGGAGATCAACGCGGACGCGGCCCGGGCGTCACCACGGCATCCTGGCGTGCCCGAACTGCACCACGATCGTCACGGTGATGCCGCTGAAGCCGCTGCACGACGCCGGTCGCCTCACGCCGGGTGATCGCCACCAGCTTCCAGTCGGTCTCCGGCGCGGGCGTCAACGGGATCGCCGAGCTCCGCGAGCAGACCCTGGCGTGGGCGAAGGGCGAAGCGCTGACGCCCCGGCACTTTTCCCCACCAGATCGCCTTCAACCTCATCCCGGCGATCGACCGCTTCGGCCCCGACGGCTACAACCGGCGAGGAGATGAAGCTGGTGAACGAGACGCGCAAGATCCTCGACGCGCCGGCGCCTCGCGTCGCGCCGACGACGGTGCGGGTCCCGGTCTTCACCTCGCACTCGATCTCGGTCACCGCCGAGACCGAGGTCAAGATCACCGCGGCGCGCGCCCGCGATCTGTTCGAGCTGACTCCCCGGTCTCAAGCTCTGGGACGACCCGGCCCAGCAGCGCTACCCGATGCCGATCGCGGTCGAGGGGCAGGACGACTGCTTCGTGGGCCGGATCCGCGAGGACCCTCGAGCCCCAACGGACTGAGCTTCTGGGCGGTCGGCGACCAGCTGCGCAAGGGCGCCGCCACGAATGCCGTCCAGATTGCCGAGCTGCTGGTCCGCTCCATAGGCGCTCGCCCGGCGCCGGGCCGGCTGCCACGGGGAGCCGGCCGGCCGTGACCTCGCTGCGTCGCTACTACCGCCGGTTCGGCTACAACGAGCGGTTCTTCCTGGCGATGATCGTCACGATCCTGGTCGTGGCCTACGTGGCGGTGCCGCTCGTCGTCGAGTTCGTCGATGCGGTCCGCGGGTACGACCCGGCGTACTACGAGCCGAAGCTGACTTCGGAGCCGCCGGACCGGCTCCGGCGCCAGATCGTGCCCGCGGTGCTGCCTGACTCTCGTGGGAGATCGTGATCGACATCATCCCGTTCCTGCTGGTCGCGGTCGTCTGGCTCACCTTCGTCCCGGCGCGCAGTCTGCGGCGCCTGCCGCCGCCGCGATAACGCCGGAGCGTTCGACCTTCCGTCTGGTGTTGCTGTCCTACGACGGCACCGACTATCACGGCTGGCAGATCCAGAGCCGCGCCCGGACGGTGCAAGGCGTCCTGCTCGAGGCGGCTCGTCATCGGTTCGGCCCCGAGAGCCGGATCGTGGGCGCCAGCCGGACCGATGCGGGCGTGCACGCCTTCCGACAGGTCGCATCGCTGACGACGACGGCCCGAATTCCTCGCCTCGGCATCCGCGGGGCCCTCAATGCCGATCTCCCCCGCGACATCCGCGCTCCTCGACGTCTGCGAGGCGCCTGCTCGGCTTCGACGCCGGCGCGCGGCGACCGGCAAGCGCTACGCGTACCTGATCGACAACGGATCGGTCCCGAACCCACTCCCGCTTCGCTTCGCCTGGCACATCCCGCCAGAGGCCTGACGTGGACGCGATGCGGCAGGCGCTGTCGCTACTCCGCGGTCGGCACGATTTCAGCGCATTCTGCGCGGCACCGGGCGCGCCAAGGGATCCGACTGTGTCGTGCGGGCGCTGTGGTTCACCGGAAGGCACGGCTCGCGGTGCTGCTCTCGGCGGATCGCTATCTCCACCACATGGCGCGCAACATCGTCGGCAGCGCGGTCGCGGTCGGACGCGGAGCCCACGATGCCGAGCTGGCTCGGCGCCGTGCGGCTCGCGCGCGATCGTACGCGGCGGGGGCAACGCGCCGGCGCGCGGGCTTCGCGCGATTCAGGTCCCTGTATCCGCGCTGGATCGTGGGTAACCCATGCGAACCTCCGTCAGGGGCGAAGGCCTGAACCTCTACGCGGGTAGCGGGCTAGTGCTCGACGAGGAAGTCGCCGCCGCCCGTGGCTGACTGAAACCGGGACGACTCGGCCGGAGACCGAGCGTCATCGTCGGGGACTCCGGTTCCGCAAAGCGGGACGACTACGCCGTCGAGCTCTTCAAGGAGGCTCGCGCCCACCTGGGCGACATCGCCGGGTCGACCGCATCCTGCTCGAGCTAGGTAAGTTTTACAATCCGCTGGTTCACGGTCCGATCGTCGATCTGGCGACCCGCCGGCGCATCATCGAGCATCTCGAAGCCTCTCGGACCGGAGGACGCCCAGAGACTCCTCGACGAGCGTCTCGCTCTCTATCGCTCGGATGGAGCAGGAACAGCTAGGCTCTGACGCTGGGGAGATTCTTCACATGAAGCCGCACACTTAGGGAACATGAGGAGCTTGACAGCCGTGGTCTGACCACATTACGATTTCGTAATTAAGAGACTTCTTCATCCAAGGGGGACCACGACTGCATGGCGCAGAGCTTCACGGACTCCCTCCGACAGAATCGGATGATCGTCGTGGCCGTCGACCGCAGTCCGGCCACGTCAGAGTCAAAGAAGCCTCAGAAGCGTGTACCGACCTCACCTGCTCAGGGAAACCCTGGTCGTCTCCGACGAGGGCTCCAGCACAGACCTCCAGACGCTCAATCCCGGCGACATCGTCAGGCTCGAAGGGAAGACGGGAAGTCCTGAGCGCATCGTCAGTGGTGCGGCGCGTATGGGACGAGCTCACCAGTCCCGATGGTAGGGAGGATCTCCATAGAGTCTGTCGCGGCGTGACTTCGCTCAAGCTCGGCAGCACGACGGCCGCGGGCGTCGCGGTCGCCGGTCAGGAGTCGATCTCGCGCCGGTCGAGGCGGCCGCCACGTCTCTGAAGATCAAAGGAGGCGAAGGCATTCCACGGCGTATGCCCGTACTGCGCGGTGGGCTGCGGGCCAGCTGTGATCTACGCGAAGGACGACAAGATCATCGACATCGAGGGCGATCCCGACACGCCGCACACGCTCGGGCGCCTCTGTCCCAAGGGCGCGGCCACCATCCAGCTCTCCAACAATCCGCTGAGGCCGACGAAGGCGCTCTATCGCGCGCCGGGGTCGGACAAGTGGGAGGAGAAGCCGCTCGACTGGATGTACGACCAGCTCGCCCAGCGCTACTACGACGCGCGCGAGAAGTACTTCATCGAGAAGGAGAGAAGGACAAGGACGGCAAGCACGGTGACCGTCAACCGACTGGAGGCCATCGCCTCGCTCGGGTCGGCGTGCGCGGACAACGAGGAGTGCTACCTCCTGTCCAAGCTCAACCGGACCTTCGGCATCGTCTACCACGAACACCAGGCCCGAGTCTGACACTCCGCCACGGTCCCAGCTTTGGGGACCACGTTCGGTCGCGGGGCGATGACGACGAACCTCATCGACCTCCAGTACGCGGATGTCATCATGGCCACCTCCAACATGGCCGAGAACCACCCGGTGGGCTTCCAGTGGGTGATGAAGGCCAAGGAGCGCGGCGCGAAGTTCATTCACGTGGACCCGCGGTTCACGCGCACGAGCGCCGCGCGCCGACATCCACGTGCCGATCCGCGTCGGGCACGAACATCGCGTTCTTCCGGCGGGCTGATCAACTACGCGATCCAGCACAACCTCTACTTCCGGGACTACGTCGTCCACTACACGAACGCGTCGTTCCTGATCGACCCGGAGTTCAAGACGGCGACGGACGGCAACGGGCTCTTCACCGGCTACGACGCGGCGAAGGGCGCGTACGACCGGACGTCCTGGAAGTACCAGCTCGACGGCGAGGGCAATCCCAAGCGCGACCTGACGCTCCGGGATCCTCACTCGGTCTTCCAGCTCATGCGGCGGCACTACAGCCGCTACACGCCGCAGATGGTGGAGCGCGTCTGCGGGATTCCGCAGGCGAAGTTCGAAGAAGTCGCCAAGCTCTACTGCTCCAACTCGGGACGGGAGAAGACCGGAACGATCACCTACGCGCTGAACCTGACGCAGCACACCAACGGCGTCGAGAACATCCGCGCGCTCTGCATGCTCCAGCTCCTGCTCGGGAACATCGGCCGCCCGGGCGGCGGCGTCACCGCGCTCCGCGGCCACGCCAACGTCCAGGGCGCCACCGACCTCGAGCTTCTCTACCACGAGCTGCCCGGGTACATGGCGCAGCCGCTGCGCGACGCCCATCCCGACCTGACCGCCTACATGGAAAAGGAGACGCCGAAGGCGGGTTCTGGGTCAACAAGCCCAAGTTCTTCGTGAGCCTGCTCAAGGCCTTCTACGGCGACGCGGCGACCAAGGACAACGAGTTCGGCTACCAGTGGCTGCCCAAGCGCGCCAAGGCCGACGCCTACAGCCACCAGCACATCTTCGTGGACATGTACAACGGCACGGTGAAGGGGTTCCTCGCCCTCGGGCAGAACCCGCGGTCGGCGGCAACCGAACGCCAAGCTCGCCCGCGAGCGCCATGCAGCGTCTGGACTGGCTCGTCGTGCAAGGACATCTTCCTGACCGAGACGGCGGAGATCTGGAAGGCGCCGGGCGTCGATCCCCAGAGACCGTCAAGACCGAGGTCTTCTTCATGCCGGCCGCGCCGGCCGCCGAGAAGGACGGCTCGCTGACGAACACGATGCGGCTCATCCAGTGGCACGAGCGGGCGGTGACGCCGCCCGGCGACGTGACGCTCCGACGCCGAGTTCGTGTGCACGCCTCGCGCGGCGCCTGCAGGCGCTCTACGCGGGCTCAAGAAGGAGCGCGACCGGGGCTTCCTGGCGGCGACTTCAAGTACGGCGACAAGCCCCAAAGAGCCGGAGATGGTCGAGGTCCTCAAGGAGATCAACGGCTACGCGACCGAGGACATCACGGACAAGGACGGCAAAGGTCGTCTACAAGAAGGGCCAGCCGCTCAACACCTTCGCCCACATGACCGACGACGGCAAGACGGCCGGCGGCTGCTGGATCTACACCGGCGTCACCGGTCAGGGGCCCCGACGGCAAGCTCGTCAACAAGGCCGACCGCGCGCAAGCCGGCCGACGACAAGGACTACCTCGGGCCACGGCTGGGGCGTTCGCGTGGCCCGCGAACCGGCGCATCCTCTACAACCGCGCGTCGGCCGACCTCGCCGGCAAGCCGTGGAGCGAGAAGAAGAAGCTCATCTGGTGGGACGCCGAAGCGCCGGGCAACGAGCCGGGCAAGAAGGGCAAGTGGGTCGGGACTCGACGTACCGGACTTCAACGCCGTTCCTGGCGCCGGACGCCAAGAACGGCGACAAGCCGTTCATCATGCGCACCGACCTGGTCGGCGGCTTCTTCGGTCCGCTCAACGACGGACCGTTCCCCGAGCACTACGAGCCGATCGAGTCGCCGGTCAGGAACCTCCTGTCGAAGCAGCAGAACAACCCGGTCGCGAAGATCTGGAAGGTGCCCGACCAGCAGAACGAGCTGGCCGCCCTCGGATCGGCCGAGTACCCGTACGTCATCACGACGTACCGGCTGACGAGCATCACCTCTCCGGCGTCATGTCGCGGTACCTGCCGATGCTGGCGGAGCTGCACCACTCGCACTTCACCGAGATCAGCCACGAGCTGGCCGAGGAGCTCGCGCTCAAGAACGGCGACATGGTCACGGTGTCGACGCCGCGGGGCAAGATTCACGTGAGGCCATGGTGACGAACCGTCTCAAGCCGTTCCGTCATCGACGGCAGACAGGTGCACCAGATCGGCGTGCCCTGGCACTGGGGCTACAACGGCATCGACCGAGCTGCCCGGGAGCCAGCGGCGACATCACCAACGACCTCTCCGCCACCGTCGGCGACCCAACGTGTACATCCAGGAGACGAAGGCCTTCATGTGCAACGTGAAGAAGGGGGTGGTGTAGTCATGGCGCGCACGCTGGCGATGTTCACCGACACGTCGCTGTGCATCGGCTGCCGGGCGTGTCAGGTCGCGTGCAAGCAGTGGAACGAGCTCGGCCTGGAAGTGCCGGAGTGGACCGGGACCTACCAGAACCACACCCACTTCACCGACAAGACGTTCCGGCTGGTGCCGCTTCATCGAGGAGCCGCAAGCCCACCGGGCGACCTGGCGTGGCTGCTCATGTCGGACGTCTGCAAGCACTGCGCTCAGGCGGGCTGCCTCGACGCGTGCCCGACCGGCGCCATCTATCGGACCGAATACGGCACGGTCAACATCAACCAGGACGTGTGCAACGGCTGCCGCTACTGCGTCTCCTCGTGCCCGTTCGGTGTGGTGAGCTTCAACGAGACGACCGGCACGGCGAAGAAGTGCACGTTCTGCAACGACCGCATCCACAACGGGCTCGGGCCCGCCTGCGCCAAGGCGTGCCCGACCGACTCGATCCAGTTCGGCTTCCGGGACGAGCTCGTCACGAAGGCCCAGAAAGCGCGTCGAGACCCTGAAGGCGATGGGCTTCAAGGACGCGCAGCTCTATGGGGCCGACTCCAAGGGGCTTCCTCGGGAGGCCTGAACGCGTTCTTCCTTCTGCTCTCGAAGCCGTCGACCTACGACCTGCCGGACAAGCCCAAGCTCCCGCAGCGGAACGTCGTCGTCGATTCGCTCCTCTCCGATCGGCTCGGCCATCGTCATCGGGCTGGGCGCGCTGCTGGCCTTCCGCGATCCGCGGGCAGGGAGGCGGCAATGCTTAAGACGCCCGACTGGGAGATGATGATCGTCTGGTACTTCTTCCTCGGCGGCATCGCCGGCGGCGCCTACTTCACCGCCGCGATCGCCGACAACTTCGGCACCGCCCGCGATCGCGCAGTCGCGCGGACCGGCTATCTGCTGTCGCTGCCGCTCGTCGGGATGTGCGGGCTGCTCCTCGTCGCGGACCTCGGCGTGCCCCTCCGGTTCCTCAACATGCTCGGGGCGTTCAAGTTCTGGGACCCGATGTCCCTCGGCGCCTGGATGGTCGGCGTCTTCGGCGTGTTCACGTTCGTCTCCTCGGTGCTCAGCTTCACGTCGTCGGAAAAGATGGTGGCGCTCCGGCGGAAGATCGGCCTGGTCGGCGTGCTCTTCGGATTCTTCCTCGCCAGCTACACGGGCGTGCTCCTCAGCAACTCCGCCATGCCCTTCTGGAGCGACGCCCGGCTGATGGGCGCGTTGTTCCTCGCCTCCGGCGCTTCGACCGGCATGGCCGCGGTGTCGCTCCTCATGTTCGTCACCGGCGCGAGCGCGGGCGAGGGCTGGGGCAAGGTGAAGAAGGCCGATCGGTTCTCGATGATCTTCGAGCTCCTCGTGCTGGCCACCTTCCTCGTCATGCTGGGCTCGGCGGCCAAGCCGATCACGACCGGCCACTTCGCGCCGCTGTTCTGGGGCGGGCTGGTGGCCATGGGGCTCGTGATCCCGCTGGTCCTGGACCTCGTCGGTCACAGGATCCGGGCGGTGGCTCCGATCGCCGCGGTGCTCGTCCTCGTGGGCGGCTTCATCCTTCGCTATGTCGTGCTGATGTCGATCCAGGCCTGAGGGCCGCCCGCGACGCTGGATCTTCGCGAGGAGTGGGCCGATCTTCTGCGGCGGCGCCCCGCGTTCGGCGAGGCGCTCGCCGCGTACGGCGAGATCATCGCGGCGTGGGCGCGCTGGGCCCCTGGGCGCCTGATGCCTCTCGGCTGGAACGCGGCCGATTGCCGGCGCGTCTGGGAATCCGGCGTGCCGCTCCTTCCCCGAGCTCCCGCGCCGATCGTTGCCGACGACCTCGAAGAGCTTCTCGCCGTCGTGATGGAGCGCCTGGCCGTCATCAAGCAGGACGCCGTACCGTGGCTCCAGCGGGTCGCCGAAGCATGGGATCAGGGAGCGATCGCGCCCGCGGCGCTCTTTCCCACTCCGGGCGGTGTCGGCGCGCGGATCGCGGAGACGATCGGCGGGGCGACCACGGAGATGGCCGCCTTCCTCGCCTACGGGAGCCTGCGGCCCGCCCTCGAGGCCTACTTCGCCCAGGCACGGTCGAACCTCGGTCCGCACGACTGGGGCGTTCGGCGTGTGCCCGTTCTGCGGCGCCCCGGCCGCGTTCTCGGACGTGCTCGAGGACGGCCGGAGGCGGCTGGCGTGCCATCTCTGCGGCGGCGGCTGGTTCTTCCCGCGCACGAAGTGCCCAACCTGCGCGAGCGAACGCAGTGAGGACCTGCTGCGCCTCGAGCCGGAGAGCCAGGATCAGGGCTACGTGATCATCGCCTGTGGCGGCTGCGGCGGCTACCTGAAGGAGCTCGACCGCCGCGTTCGATGGAACGGGCAGTCCGCCCTCGTCGAGGACTGGGGATCGCCCCACCTCGACCTCATCGCGCACCGCGCAGGCTACCGGCGGCCCGCTCCCGTCCTGATCGGTCTGGCGCAGTCGCCATCTAAATCCGCATCGGAAATATGGTAAACTCTCGCTGCGCTTGATTTTTTAGAGCTATGCACCTGACCCTGCTGACGCTCGCGATCGTCGGGTATGTTGCGGCGACAGGCCTGGCCCTGGCCTACCTGGTCCAGCGGGACGAGCTTTTGCACCGCCTCGCGGCGCTCGCCACGCTGGCGGCCTGGATCCTTCACACCGGGGCCCTGCTCGCCCTGGCGATCGACCTGGGCCGGCCCCCGCTCGGGAGTCTCCCCGACGCGGTGTCGGTCGCCGTCTGGGTCGTCGTGCTCCTGGAGATGTGGCTCGAGCGCCGGTACGGCCTCTCCGGGCTCGGCGCCTTCGTCCTGCCGGTGGCCCTGGCGCTCAGCCTGCAGTCGACGGCGATACGTCCGCTGATCGGTCCAGCGCTCAGCGGCGCCTGGGTGTGGGTACACATCGGACTGGCGCTCGTGGGAATCGCGGCCTTCGTCTTCAACTTCGCCGGCGCGCTGATGTACCTGCTCCAGGAGCGACAGCTCCGGTGCCAAGCGCCCGGGCGCCCTGTACTACTCGCTGCCGGCGCTGGCGACCCTCGACCGGCTCACCTATCGCACGCTCGCGCTCGGTTTTCCGTTCCTGACCACGGGGCTGCTCCTGGGCGTCCTGTGGGCCGGAGCCGCCTGGGGCAGCGTCTTCGCCTTCGATCCCCTGGCGCTCCTCTCCTTCGTCGCCTGGGCGGTCTACGCCGCAACCCTCGCGGGACGCGCGCGTCGGCGGCTGGCACGGGCGGCGCGCCGCGTACTTCGCGATCCTGGGATTCGCCGCGCTCGCGCTCACGCTGGAGCGCGGGGCTGTTTCTCCCGGGCAAGCACGGCGGATAGGATGCCGCTCTTCGTCGCCGGCGTCTCGCATCGCAACGCTCCGGTGGAGCTGCGGGAGCAGCTCGCGGTCGACGAGGACAAGCTGCGCGAGGTGCTCCGCGACATCGCCGCGACCGGCGTGGTCCGCGAGGCGCTGATCCTGTCGACCTGTAACCGGGTCGAGGTGTACGCCGTCGCCGAGGTGCCGGGCGAGGCGCGCGCCGCGACGTTCCGGCATCTCTGCAGTCACCGCGGCGTCGACTCGGCCTCCGCTCGACACGGTGCTCTACACCTACACCGAGAGCGAGGCCGTTCGTCACGCGTTTCGCGTCGCCGCGAGCCTCGACTCGATGATGCTCGGCGAGCCGCAGATCCTGGGGCAGGTGAAGGACGCGTTCGCGCTCGCCCAGTCGTGCGAGACGATCGGGCCCGCGCTCACACGCTGTTCACGCAGGCCTTCACCGTGGCGAAGAAGGTGCGGACGGAGACGGAGATCGCGCGGCACGCGGTGTCGCGTCTCGTTCGCCGCCGTCGAGCTGGCGAAGAAGATCTTCGCCGGGCTCGTCGGCCGGGGCGTTCTCCTCGTGGGCGCGGGCAAGATGAGCGAGCTGGCCGCCCGGCACCTCATCGATCAGGGGCGCGTTCCCGCTCTATGTTGCCAACCGCACCTGGGCGCGAGCCCAGGAGCTGGCGCGGACCCTGTCGGGAACGGCCGTGCCCTTCGACGAGCTGCCGACCGCGCTGGCCGCGGTGGACATCGTCATCGCCTCGACCGGCGCGCCCGACCCGGTGATCAGGCGCGAGACCGTCAGCCGGGTGATTCCGACCCGCCGCGGCCGACCGCTGTTCTTCATCGACATCGCCGTCCCCCGCGACGTGGAGGACACCGTCGACACGCTGGACGGCGTCTACTGCTACGACATCGACGACCTGAAACAGGTCGTCGACGCGAAGCTATCCGGGAGCGCGCCCGCGAGGCGCATCGGGCCGAGGCGCTCGTCGAGCGCGAGGTCGCGAAGTTCCTCGTCAGGCTTGGTGACGTCGAGGTGATTCCGACGATCGTCTCGCTGCGCGAGCGGCTCGAGGCGATCCGCGTCGGCGAGCTCAAGCGGACGCTCGCCCGGCTGCCCGACGCCACGCCCGAGACCCGCGCCGCGCTCGAGGCGATGTCGGCCGCGATCGTGAACAAGATCCTGCACGCGCCGATCACCAAGCTCCGCGAGTCCTCCCGGGCCGGCTCGCCCCGTTCCTGGCTCGAGCTCGTCCACGAGCTCTTCGGTCTGGGCCGCCGATGAAAACGATGAACCAGCGACGGCACGCGCGATCGGGCGCGGAACCGAGGCGCGTCCGTCTGGCGCCGCTGTCGGTCCAGGGTTGATCGGGCGTGTCGGAGCCACGCCGCTCCTGGATCAGGCCACCCCCGGTACAAGCCGGCCTCGAGGCCCCGTTACAATGATCCGGATCGGCACCCGGGGCAGTCACGCTCGCGCTCGCGCAGGCCGCAGGCCGTCGCGGCGCATCTCGCCGGCGCGGGGAGCAGGTCGAGATCGTTCCCGTGCGAACCGAAGGTGACCGCCGTCAGGAGGTCCAGCTGGCGGCGATCGGGGGAAAGGGCTGTTCGTGAGAGAGATCGAGGAGATGCTCCTGAGCGGCGGAGTCGACTGCGCCGTGCACAGTCTCAAGGACCTGCCGGCCCAGCTTCCGCCGGGCCTCGTCCTCGCCGCGTTTCCGGCGCGGGAGGACGCGCGCGACGTCCTCGTGACGCGGGAGCCCGCCCGCCTCGAGAGCCTGCGCCCCGGCGCCAGAATCGGCACCGGGAGCCCGCGCCGCCGCGCGCTGGCGCTGGCGCTGCGGCCCGACCTCGTCGTCGAGCCCGTTCGTGGCAACGTGGACACGCGGCTCCGGAAGCTCGCGAGCGAGGGCTGGGACGGCGTCGCTCCTCGCCGCGTCCGGCCTCAAGCGCCTCGGGCTGGTGCCGGGCAACGTGCAGCCGCTCGACCCGGAGGCGTTCGTGCCGGCGGTCGGGCAGGGAGTGCTCGCGGTCGAGATCAGGGCCGACGACCACCGCGTGCGGGCCCGGCTCGAGCCGCTCGACCACGCGCCGACGCGGGCCTGCGCGCTGGCCGAGCGCGAATTTCTCGGCCGCCTGGGCGCCTCGTGCAACTCGCCGATGGCCGCCCACTGCCGTGCTCGACGGCGGCCGGCTCAGGATGAACGGGCTGGTCGCGAGCGAGGACGGGCGCAAGGTCCTCCGCGCGAGCGGGCTGGGCACGCCGGACGAGCCGCGGCGCCTGGGCCGGCAGCTCGCGGAATCGCTCCTCGATCAGGGCGCGCGCCTCGGTGGCGGCGCTCGAGGCCGGTGGCGTCATGGCGCGAGTGACGCGGACGCTCGACGAGCGGCCGCTCGAGGGCCGCACCATCGTGGTCACGCGGGCCCGCGCTCAGGCCCAGCGATTCGCGCAGCTCCTGGAAGCGGCCGGCGCGCGGGTCCTCCAGGCGCCGACGATCGTCATCGAGCCGCCCGCGTCGTGGGAGCTGCTCGACGCGGCCCTGGCCGCGCTCGACTCGTTCACCTGGGTGGTCTTCACGAGCGTGAACGGGGTCGCGATGGTGGACCGGCGCCTGACCGCGCGGGGGCTCACGTGGGCCGCGATCGCCCGCAAGCGGGTGGCGGCGATCGGTCCCGCGACCGCCGAGGCGCTCGCCGAGCACGGCGTGCGCGTCGAGCTGGTCCCGGCGGAGTATCGCGCCGAGGCGCTGGTCGAAGGCCTGCGGCGCGTCGTCAGGCCCGGCGACCGGCGTGCTGCTGCCCCGCGCCGAAGGAGACGCGCGACGTCCTGGTGGTCGAGCTCCGCCGGCTCGGCGTCACGTGACCGAGGTGCCGGCCTACCAGACCCGGCGCATCGAGGACGGCGTGGTCCGCCTCCGCGAGGCGCTCGCGTCGGGCTCGGTCGACGCGGTGACCTTCACGAGCTCGTCCACCGCGCGGAACTTCGCCGAGCAGTTCAGCGAGGACGAGCGGCGCGCCTGGCGCGGGCGAATCGCCGTCGCCTCCATCGGGCCGATCACCGCCGCGACCGCCGCCGAGTACGGCCTCGTCCACCGACGTGATGCCGAGCGAGTACACGATTCCCGCCCTCGCACGGGCGCTCGCCGACTATTTTCCCGGGCCCCGAAGAACGCGGGCCGCCGATCGAGAAGGAGCGAGTGATGGCGCACGCAATGTTCCGCCCCCGACGTCTTCGCGAGAAGCGCGCTGCTCCGCAAGCTGGTGCGCGAGACGGCGCTGGCGTCGACGACCTCGTCTACCCGCTCTTCGTCGTTCACGGCCGGGGCGTGCGCGAGCCGATCGCGTCGATGCCCGGCCAGTTCCGGCTCTCCATCGACGAGCTGGTGAAGGACATGAAGGACGTCGCGAGCATGGGGATCCCGGGCGTGCTGCTCTTCGGTCTGCCGGCCGACAAGGATCCGCGCGGCTCCGAGGCGTACGCCGAGGACGGCATCGTGCAGCAGGCGGTCCGGGCGGTGAAGGACGTGGTGCCGGACCTGCTCGTCCTGACCGACGTGTGCCTGTGCCAGTACACGAGCCACGGCCACTGCGGCGTCGTCGAGGGCGGCACCGTCCGCAACGATCCGACGCTCGAGCTGCTCGCCCGCGTCGCCGTCTCGCACGCCGAGGCCGGCGCCGACATGGTCGCGCCCTCCGACATGATGGACGGCCGCGTCGGCGCCATCCGCGAGGCGCTCGACGACGCGAGCTTCGCCGACACGCCGATCATGGCGTACTCGGCCAAGTACGCGTCGAGCTTCTACGGCCCGTTCCGGGACGCGGCGGACTCGACGCCGCAGTTCGGCGACCGGCGGTCGTATCAGATGGATCCGGCCAACGGCGTCGAGGCGATGCGCGAGATCGCGCTCGACCTCGACGAGGGCGCGGACATCGTCATGGTCAAGCCGGCGCTGCCGTACCTCGACATCATCTCGCGCGCCAAGGCGGAGTTCGGCGTCCCGCTGGCCGCGTACTCGGTCTCGGGAGAGTACGCGATGATCCGCGCCGCCGGGCGCCTGGGCTGGCTCGACGAGGAGCGCGCGATGATGGAAGCGCTGACCGCCATCCGCCGCGCCGGCGCGGACGTGGTCATCACGTACTTCGCCCGGGACGCCGCCCGGCTGCTCGAGCGCGGCGGAGTGAGCTGAGGGTCACGTGCGCATCTCGGCCAAAGGCGAATACGCGATCCAGGCGCTGCTCGATCTGGCGCTCCATCGCGAGCGCGGCCTCACGCCCATCCAGGCCATCGCCGCGCGCCAGGCGATCCCGCAGCGCTATCTCGAGCAGGTGCTGCTCGCCCTCAAGCGCGCCGGCCTCCTCACGTCCCGGCGCGGCGTCGGCGGGCGGCTATCACCTGACGCGCGCCGCCCGAGGACATCACCGTGGGCGACGTCCTGCGCGCCGTCGAGGGCGCCGGGGCGCCGTTCGAGACGCAGCGCCGGGGAGGCCGGAGCACCGGCGAGCGCGCACGATCTGGCCGAGCTGTGGGACGAGATCTCGAGCGCGGTCTCGAAGGTCGTCGACCAGCTCACGCTCGGCGATCTCGCTGGCCCGCGCGCGCGAGCGCCGCAGCGCCGCCCGGCCGATGTACCACATATGACGCCCGCGCCGAAGATCGCGAGCTCGGTCGTCGAGCTGGTCGGGCGGACGCCGATGGTCCGGCTGAACCGCGTGCCCAAGCCCGGCGGGGCGAGCGTCGTCGCGAAGGTCGAGTCGCTGAACCCCGGCGGGAGCGTCAGGACCGCATCGCCGTCGCCATGCTCGAGGACGCCGAGCGGCGCGGGCTCCTGAAGCCCGGCTCGACCATCGTCGAGCCGACCAGCGGCAACACCGGCATCGGGCTCGCGATGGTGGCCGCGGTCAGGGGCTATCGGCTCATCCTGACGATGCCCGACGACATGAGCGTCGAGCGCCAGCGCCTCCTCGCCCGGTTCGGCGCCGAGCTTCACCTGACGCCGGCGATCGAGGGCATGACGGGCGCCGTGCACGCGGCCCGCGAGCTCCTGCGCGAGCACCCCGACTACTTCATGCCGCAGCAGTTCGAGAACCCGGCGAATCCGGAGGCGCACCGGCGGACGACCGCGCTCGAGATCCTCGACGCCGTCGGCGGGCGCCTCGACGCCTTCGTCGCCGGGGTGGGGACCGGTGGAACGCTGACCGGAGTGGGCGAGGTCCTCAAGGACAAGATTCCCGGGGTGCGCGTCATGGCGGTCGAGCCGTCGGCGTCGCCCGTGCTCGCCGGCGGCCGGGCGCGGCCTCACGCGATCCAGGGATCGGCGCCTCGTTCGTGCCGGGCGTGCTGAACCGGACGATCATCGACCGGATCATCGCGGTCCGCGACGAGGACGCGCTGGCCTGGTCGCGGCGACTGGCGCGAGAAGAGGGCTGCTGGTCGGCGTCTCGGCCGGGGCGGCGGCGTTCGCCGCCTGTCTGCGTGGCCGGAGAGCTCGCGGCAGGTCAGCTCGTCGTCACCGTCCTCCCCGACACGGGCGAGCGGTATCTCAGTCCCGGAGGCTAGGCGTGGCCGTGACGGTTCACATCCCGACCTCGTTCCGTCGGGCCACGAACAATCGCGACCGCGTCGAGGTCACCGCGGTCGACGTCAGCCGGCTGCTCGATCAACTCGAGGCCTCGTACGGTGGCTTGAAGGGGCTCGTGCGCGACGAGGGCGGCGAGGTACACCATCACGTGAACATCTATGTGAACGGCGAGGCGATCGAATCGCTCCAGGGCAGCGCACGGCGCTCAAGGACGGCGACGAGGTCACGATCATTCCCGCGCTGGCGGGTGGCGGCCGCCGGCGCGCCCCGGTCGCGCCATGATCGCCACGGCCGAGGAGCTCGAGGCGATCCGGCGGCAGGCCGTCGAGGAATATCCGCGCGAGTCGTGCGGCGTCATCCTCGAGCAGGGACGGCTCCGGCGGATCGTCCGGTGCCGGAACATCCAGGACGATCTGCACGCCAAGGATCCGCAGCGCCACCCCCGCGACGCGCGCACGGCGTACTTCATCGACCCCAAAGATCTGCTCCGTATCGGGCGCCTCGAGGGCGAGGGGTTCTCGATCGCGGTGATCTATCATTCGCACGTGGACGCCGGCGCCTACTTCTCGCCCACCGATCGACAGCAGGCGCTGATCGGCGGAGAGCCGACGTATCCCGGCGCGACCTATCTGGTGACGTCGGTGATGGGCGGACAGGTGGACGCGGTCGCCGGCTTCCGCTGGAGCGAGCGCGAGCGGGATTTCGTGCGCGTCGAGGTGGGCTCCGATCGCTGGCGCTGGCTCGAGCGCGCCCTCTTCAGCGCGGGCCGATTGTGGGAGCGGGCGGGGCTCGACACCTGCTGGGCCGGAAGTCCTGACATGCGAGACTCGAAGAGCCTCTTCGAAGCCGCCGGCCGCGTGATTCCCGGTGGCGTCAACAGCCCGGTCCGCGCGTTCCGCGGGGTCGGCGGCGAGCCGTTCTTCGTGTCCCACGGCGAGGGCGCGCGCCTCTGGGACGTCGACGGCCGCTCCTATCTCGACTTCCTCGGCTCGTGGGGGCCGCTCATCCTCGGCCACGCCGCGGCGCCGGTGATCGCCGCCGTCACCGAGGCCGCGACGCGCGGGACGAGCTACGGCGCGCCGACCGGGCTCGAGGTCGAGATGGCCGAGACGATCACGCGGGCCTTTCCGTCGATCGAGCTGGTCCGCCTCGTCAGCTCGGGGACCGAGGCCGCGATGAGCGCGATCCGGCTGGCCCGCGGCGCCACCGGTCGCCCGTTCCTCGTGAAGTTCGACGGCTGCTATCACGGTCACGCCGACAGTCTCCTGGTGAAGGCGGGCTCCGGGGGCGCGACGTTCTCGATCCCGGATAGCGCCGGCGTGCCCGGGCCGCTCGCCCAGCTGACGCTCACGGCGCCGTTCAACGACCTCGACGCCGTCCGCGCGCTCTTTCGCGAGCGCGGACGCGAGATCGCCGCCGTCATCGTCGAGCCGGTCGCCGGCAACATGGGCGTGGTGCCGCCGCGCGCCGGCTTCCTCGAGGGGCTGCGCGAGGTCACGCTCGCCCACGAGCGCGTGCTCATCTTCGACGAGGTCATCACGGGCTTCCGCGTCGCGTACGGCGGCGCGCAGGAGCTCTACGGCGTCCGCGCCGACCTGACGTGCCTCGGCAAGGTCATCGGGGGCGGGCTTCCGGTCGGCGCCTACGGCGGGTCGCGCGACTCTGATGAGTCGTGGCGCCGCTCGGCGCCGTCTATCAAGCCGGGACGCTGTCGGGAATCCGCTGGCGGTCGCGGCGGGTCTGCGCGACGCTCGCCGAGCTCCGGAAGCCCGACGTCTACCGGCGCCTGGACGCGCTCGGCGGCGAGCTCGAGCGGGGACTGCGAAGCGCCGCCGATCAGGCCGGCGTCCCGCTGACCGTGAACCGCGTCGGCTCGATGCTGACGGGCTTCTTCAGCGAGGGCCCGGTGACCGACTACGCCTCCGCCAAGCGCGCCGATACAAAGCGCTACGCGCGCTACTTCCACGAGATGCTCGCGCGCGGCGTGTTCCTGGCGCCTTCGCAGTTCGAGGCGGCGTTCGTGTCGCTCGCGCACACCGACGCGGACATCGCGTTTGCCGGACGGGCCGCCGCCCAGGCCCTGACGGTCGGCTGATCGGCCGACCGCGGCGGCCCGGCGCTGTACGACACCTCCTTCGGCCATCACGAACCTCGCGAATAGATTGACGGGGCCTCGGAGGCAGTGATACGGTTCACAAGCATCGTTCAATCCCTCGGAGGGCGATCGACTGTCGATGACGGCCAAGGCGGGCGTAGGCGCACTCGGCGTAGCGCTCCTCGCCGTTCTGATCTTTGTGGCGGTGTCGTCGTGGAGTCGCCAGCCGGCCGTGGCGAAGCCATCCAACCAGCCGATCAACTTTCCCCATAACGTCCACGTCGGCACGTACAAGATCGACTGCCAGTATTGTCACAGCGAGGCGCGTCGGTCGGAATACGCCGGGCTCCCATCGGTCGAGCGATGCATGGGCTGCCACAGGATCACCGGAGCCGCGCTGCCAGAGGTCAAGAAGCTCGCCGAGTTCCACGCGAAGAAGGAAGCCGATTCCCTGGGTGCGGGTGAACAAGCTTCCCGAGTTCACCTACTTCCCTCACAAGGCGCACGTGCGCGTGGGCCTCGAGTGCCAGACGTGTCACGGGCCGGTCGAGACGATGACCACCTACGCGGCCCAGACCGGACCGCGGCTGACGCAACGACCTCCTGAATCTCGTCGGGCTGCGGCCGGCGCCGCCGCCGCTCACGATGGGCTGGTGCGTCGACTGTCACCGCAAAGAGAACGCGACGACCGCAGGCGGCACGCGCCGCTCGATTGCGTGACGTGCCACCACTGAGACGGACGACACCATGAAACGGCGTGACTTCTTCAAGATCGTGACGGCGTCCGGCGCAGCGGCCGCGGCCGGGCGGCTGCCAGCAGGCCACCGAGTCACATCCTGCCGCTGGTCGTCCCGAACGAGCAGATCGTGCCCGGCGTCGCCTCCTGGTTCGCCACGGTGTGCCGCGAGTGCCCGGCGGGCTGCGGCGTGCTCGCGCGGAACCGCGAGGGGCGCATCGTGAAGCTCGAGGGCAATCCCGACCACCCCGTCAACGCGGGCGCCCTCTGCCTGCGCGGACAGGCCGCGCTCCAGGGCCTCTACCATCCGGACCGGATCGCCGGCCCGATGGTCCGCGAGGAGACGCGGCGGGTTCACGTCGGCGACGTGGGAGGCGGCCGAGAAGCTCGTCGTCGAGAAGCTCACCGCGCTGCGCGGCGCCGGCAAGGGCCGTGCGATCGCGGTGGTGTCGCAGCTCGAGAACGGAAGCATCGGCGCCCTCGCTCGATCGGTGGGGCCAGGCCCTCGGCGCGCGCCCGCGAGTGACGCTGGAGCCCTTCGCGTACGAGCCGATCCGGGCCGCGAACCGGATCACGTTCAACCGCGACGCGATCCCGTACTACGCGTTCGAGGACGCCGAGACCATCCTGTCGTTCGGCGCCGACTTCATCGAGACGTGGCTGTCCAACGTGGGCTACGCGCGGATGTTCGCGCGGATGCACTCGTTCCGCGACGGGCGCGCGGGCACGTTCATCCACGTCGAGCCGCGACAGTCCCTGACCGCGTCGAACGCCGACGAGTGGGTCCGCAACGTTCCCGGGACGGAAGGACTGCTCTGCGCTGGCCATTCTCCGAGGTCGATGGTGGACGAGGGCATGGCGGACCGCCGGTTCGGCGACGCCGTGGCCGGCATCGACCTCAAGAAGGCCGCCGAGACCACCGGGGTCGCGGCGGAGACGATCAAGCACCTGGCGAAGGTGTTCGCCCACGCCAAGCCGGGGCTCGCCATCGGCGGCGGGGTCGCGGTGACCGGCTCCAACGCGACCGAGACGCAGGTCGCGATCAATCTCCTGAACGCGGCGGCCGGGAACGTCGGCAAGACGGTCCGCTTCGGCCCCGACTCGGCGTACGGCAAGGTCACGCCCTACGCCGAGGTGGCGGCGCTGGCGCGGCGCCATGGCGAGCGGCGAGATCGAGATGCTCGTGCTCGGCCCCGGCGTGAACCCCGCGTTCACGCTCCCGTCGGGCTCAAGCTCGCCGACGCGATCGGCAAGGTGGCCTTCGTGGTCAGCTTCGCGAACCGTGCCAGACCAGACGAGCGAGCTGGCGCACGTCGTGCTGCCGGCCACCCACTGGCTCGAATCGTGGGGCGACTACGCGCCGCGCGAGGGCGTACTGGGCTTGCATCCAGCCGACGATGGCGCCGATTCGCGATTCGCGGCCGATGGGCGACACGCTGCTCGCGCGTCGGGCGGGCCGCGCTCGGCACGGAAGAGGGCAAGGGGCCGCTGCCGTGGCCGACGGCCGAGCAATACGTGAAAGCGCGTGGGAGCCCCTGGTGAAGGGAGACCTCGAAGGCGGCGCTCCGCCGCGGCGGCGTCTTCGCCGACGTCGCCACCGCCGCCGTGACTGCGAAGATCGCGCCGGTGGACGCCGCGCCGGCCAAGCTCGAGGGCGACGCCGCCGGTCTCACGCTCCTCGTCGTATCCGTCGCTCCGGTTCTACGACGGGCGAAGCGCGGTCAGCTCGTGGCTCCAGGAATCGCCGGACACGATGACGCAGGCCGTGTGGGACGCGTGGGTCGAGGTCTCCGAGGAGACGGCCAAAAGCTCGGCATCGCCCGGGGCGACATGCTGGCAGTCAAGTCGCCGCAGGGCACGCTCGAGCTGCCCGCGTACGTCTCGCCGACGCTGCATCCCGGCGCTGTCGCGATCCCGCTGGGGCACCGCTACACCGCGTATCAGCATCCCCGGTACGTCGCCGGCGACCCGCGCTCACTGAACCCGACGGCGATCCTGCCGGCCGCGACCGACGCGACCTCGGGCGCGCTCGCGTTCATGAGCGTCAAGGTGACGCTCGCGAAGCTCGGGACCCGCCGCCCGCTGGCCGTGCTCCAGGCGACGCACGATCAGGACGAACGCGAGCTGGCGCAGCACGTCGACCTGCGCGCAGCCCGCGAGCAGGCCCTCCGGGGCAAGGCGCCGCACGAGCCGGCGATCAGCATGTACGCCGACAAGCAGTATCCGGGACCGCGCTGGGGCATGACGATCGACGTCGACGCGTGTGTCGGCTGCCAGGCGTGCGTGGTTGCGTGCCAGGCGGAGAACAACGTTCCGGTGGTGGGGAAGGCCTCGGCCGCGTACGGGCGCCAGCTGCACTGGCTCCGCGCTGGAGCGCTGGGCGGAAGGCAAGCCGGAGCATCCGACGAATCTCTTCCTGCCGATGCTCTGCCAGCACTGCGAGATCGCGCCGTGCGAGCCGGTCTGCCCCGTGTTCGCGGCCTATCGCACCGACGAGGGCCTGAACGGACAGGTCTACAACCGGTGCGTCGGGCACGCGCTACTGCGGCAACAACTGCCCGTACCACGTGCGGCGGTTCAACTGGTTCCAGTACGAGTTCCCGGCGCCGCTCGAGCGTGCAGCTCAACCCCGACGTGACGGTCCGCCAGCTCGGCGTGATGGAGAAGTGCACGATGTGCGTCCAGCGCATCGTCGCCGGCAAGGACCGGGCGCGCGACGAGAAGCGCGGCGTGCGCGGACGGCGACATCGTCACCGCCTGCCAGCAGACGTGCCCGACCCAGGCCATCACGTTCGGCAACCTGAAGGACGAGGCGAAGCAACGCGACCAAGCTCACCCATTCGCCGCGGGCCTACCACGTCCTCGAAGAGATCGGACACGCGGCCCTCGGTCACGTATCTCCAGGAAGGTCGTCCGAGGAGCACGCGTGAGCCGATGAGCGACCGCCACAGCGCCCCGACCTTCGCCGACGTCAACCGCGACGTCCTGCGCACGCTGGAGCCGCCCGGCAACCTCTACTTCGCCTGGATGTGCGTGGTGGCCTCATCCTCGCCGGCCGGCTTCTTCTGGCCTGGGCCGGCCAGGTCTGGTCGGGCATGGGCATGGCCGGCAAGCGCATGCCCAGATGTGGGCGATGTACATCACCACCTTCGTGTTCTGGATCGGTATCGGCCACGCCGGCACGCTGATCTCGGCGATCCTCTACCTCTTCCGCGCGCGCTGGCGCACGTCGATCTACCGCGCCGCCGAGGCCATGACGATCTTCGCGGTCATGACGGCCGGTCTGTTCCCGCTCATCCACGCCGGACGCATGTGGTTCGCGTACTTCCTCCTGCCGTACCCGAACCAGCGCTACCTCTGGCCGAACTTCCGGTCGCCGCTGGTCTGGGACGTGTTCGCGATCTCGACGTACCTCACGATCAGCACGGTCGTTCTTCATCGTCGGGCTCGTCCCCGACATCGCCGCCCTGCGCGACGCCACCACCGGCTGGCGCCGCCGCATCTACGCGATGCTGTCGCTCGGCTGGGAGGGCTCGACCGCCAGTGGCGGCACTACCGGCGCGCCTACGGTCTCCTGGCCGCGCTGGCCACGCCGCTGGTGCTCTCGGTCCACAGCGTGGTGTCCGTGGGACTTCGCGATGGCGCTCGTTCCCGGCTGGCACTCGACGCTCTTCGCGCCGTTCTTCGTCGACGGCGCCATCTTCTCGGGCTTCGCGATGGTGCTGGTGCTGGGCCTGCCGATGCGTCACTTCTTCAACCTGCACGCGCTACATCCAGGAAAAGCACCTGGACGCGATGGGCAAGCTCATCCTGGTCACCGGCCTCGTGCTGACGTACTTCTATCTGTGCGAGATCTTCACCTCGCTGCTACAGCGGCGAGCACATCGAGAAGGCCTCGCTCTTCTGGAAGGTGACCGAGAACTACGCGTGGGCGCTCTGGCTCATGTACTTCTGCAACTGCGTGGCGCCCCTCGTGCTCTTCTCGCGGCGCGCGCGGACCAGCCCGGTCGTCCTGTACGTCGTGTCCATCCTGGTGCTGATCGGCATGTGGTTCGAGCGCTTCAACATCATCGTCCCGTCGCTCGGCCACGACTTCTATCCGTACACGTGGGGCATCTACTACCCGACGCCCGACCGACACGATGATCGTCATCGGGAGCTTCGCCTTCTTCTTCCTCCTGTTCCTCGGGTTCATCAAGGTGATGCCGTCGCTCTCGATCGTCGAGGTCAAGGAGACGATCCCGGCGCCCATGCGCGAGAGCGGGCCCATGGCCACTGAGATCGGTCCTCGGCGTCTTCGCGCACGTGGACACGACGGTCGAGCGCTCGAGGAGCTGCGGGCGCGCGGGCTATCACGACCTCACGGTCTACACGCCGATCCCCGTCCACGAGATCGAGGAAGTGCTCGAGCGGGACCGGCCGGTGAGCCGGGTTCGTATCTTCACCCTGCTCGGCGGACTCACCGGCATCGCTTCCGCGTTCCTGATCACGATCTGGACTTCGATGGTGTGGGGGCAGGTCACCGGCGGCAAGTTCATGCAGCTGGCGTCGGGCGGCATCATCGGCTCGTCCTTACCGCCGTTCTTCATCATCGCGTTCGAGATGATGGTGCTCTTCGGCGGCTTCGCGACCGTCATCGGCATGATCGTGCTCGGCCGGCTGCCCCGCCTCAAGGCGAGCGCGACTTTCGACCCGCGCGTTCACCAACGACCGCTTCGGCGTGGCCGTCCACTGCGCGCCGGAGCGCGCGGCCGCCGTGCACGAGCTCCTGCGCACCGCCGGTGCCGAGGAAGTGAAATCGCGATGAAGGCACGCGCCGCGTGAAGTACGTCTTCATCCTCGCCCTGCTGGTGGTCGGGGCCGCCGCCGGGCTCTGGGGCGCCGCGATCGTCGTGCGCTGGAACGACAACATGACCCAGACCCCCGGATCATGCCGGGCGAGCGCTCGTTCCCCATGCCGACCGGCGTGGTGCCGCGGGGCGGCGAGCTGATCATCCCGAAGGAGCAGCGCGACCTCGCGGCCAAGCGGCCGAATCCGGTGAAGGCGTCGGACGCGTCCATCGCCGTCGGCCGCGAGCGGTTCGTGACGTACTGCGTGCCGTGCCATGGCCCCGAGGCCAAGGGGGACCACCGGGCCCGTGGCGGCCAAGTTCATCCCGACGCCCGACCTGACGAACGCCGAGCTCCAGAAGCAGCGGACCGACGGCTACTGGCACAGCTACATCGTCGTCGGCGGCGCCGTCATGCCCGCCTACGGCGAGGCGCTCTCGTCGCAGGAAGCGTGGCACATCGTGAACTTCCTCCGGTCGATCGCCCAGAAATGAACGTGCTCGTGGGGTGTCGTGGCGCTGCTCGGCGCGATCGTCTTCCTGGTCGGTGCGAACTCCGCCGGATGCGCTCCCAGGTCTGGTCCATCTATCTCGTGAACCTGGTGTTCTGGTCGGGGCTCGCGGTGACCGGACCCGGCGATCGCCGGCATGATGCAGATTACCGAGGCGCGCTGGTCGCCGAGCGTGCGCCGGATCGCGCTGACGACCGCCGGGTTCCTCCCCGATCTCGTTCGTGCTGTTCCTGGTTCTCTTCACGGGCCAGACCGTTCTGTACCCGTGGGTCACGACGCCCATCCCGGCCAAAGCAGGATGGCTCAACCCTCCGTTCTTCTGGCTGCGGACCTACGTGTGCGCGGCCGCGCTGTTCGCCGTGTGCTTCGCCTTCGTCCGGGCGCTGGTCCGCGATGCGATCCCGCCGGAAGACGGGCGCGAGCGGGCGCGGCGGAACCGGATCGCGGTCATCCTGCTCATGCTGTGGCTCGTGACGGTGTCACTCTGGGGCTTCGACCTCGTGATGTCGCTCGACCCCGAAGTGGTACAGCGGCCTCTTCGGCGGCTACTTCGCGGTCAGCACGCTCTACACGGCGTTCTGCGCTCCTGTCGATCTTCACCATCCGGGCCAACGCGCGCGGGCGGGCCTCCATCCCGCCGGACGCCGTCCAGGACGTGGCCAAGCTGCAGTTCGCGATGTCCATCCTCTGGATGTACTTCTTCTGGTCGCAGTACCTCGTGATCTGGTACGGCAACGTCCCGGTCGAGACGCGGTTCTTCGTCCAGCGCGTGTTCGTCCAGCCGTGGATGACCCTGGCCTGGGTGGTGCTGATCGTCGGCTGGCTGATCCCGTTCGCGTACCTCCTCGAGCGGCTGACCGGCCGGCCTCCGCAGCGGCCACGCGCCGCTCTTCGTGGTCGCCATCTTCGGGCTGGTCGCGATCTTCCTGGAGCGCGTCTTCGTGGTGTTCCCATCGGTCTCCGCCACGGCGCGGCTGCCGTTCGGGCTGCGTGACCTCGCCATCACCGCCGGCTTCCTCGCGCTCTTCATGCTGAGCCGCCGCTGGTTCTTCGCGCCGCTTCAAGCCCGTCCTGAATCTGCCGCACACAGGACACTGACCAAGATGGGGACCTCGACGGGTCCCCAAGCCCCCGTCGGACGGAGCAGGATCTCGCCGACTCGAGCTCCAGCGTTGCGGGAAGCCGAGGCGGCCCGGCTACGCCGGGCCGCTCCGAGCGCGGGGGCTTGGGGGCCCGTCGAGGCCCCCATGTCATGTAGTACATTAGTTCCGTGCTCACGGTTGAAGAGGCGCTCGAAGCGATTCTTTCACGCATTCACCCGCTCGCGGTCGAGACGCGTGGATGTCTTGTCGGCGCTCGGGCGCGTGCTCGCGGAGCCTGTGGTCTCGTCGTCCACGCGTTCCGCCGTGGCCGAACTCCTCGATGGATGGCTACGCCGTCCGCGCTCACGGACACGCGGCAGGGCACCGGTCGGCTCGCCGTGGTCGGCCGGATCATCGCCGGCGTCGATGCCGTCCGCGCCGTTGCACGCGGGTGAGGCGATCCGGATCTTCACCGGGGCGCCGCTGCCGGAGGGCGCCGACGCCGTGGTGCCCCAGGAGGACGTGGCCGCCGACAACGGGCGGATCACGATCGCCGCGAGCGTTCGTCCGGTGCGTACGTGCGCCCGGCCGGAGAGGACGTCCGGTGCCGGCGACGTCGTCGCTCCAGCCCAGGTCATCGATCGGCGCCGCCGAGGTCGGGCTGCTGGCAACTCTCGGGCTACTCGCAGGTGCGCGTCTCACCGCCGCCCGCGGGTCGCGATCCTCTCGACCGGCAACGAGCTGGCCGACCTCGGGACGGAGCCGGGTCCGGGCCAGATCCCGAACACCAACACCTACTCGCTGATGGCGCAGGTGATCGAGGCGGGCGCCGAGCCGATCAACCTCGGCGTCGCGCCCGACCAGCTCGACGCGATCACCGAGCGGGTTCGCTGGGGCCTCGACGCGCGCCGACGTGCTGGTGACCTCGGCAGGCGTGTCGGTCGGCGAGCTCGACCTGGTGCGCGACGCGCTCGAGCGCTGCGGCGCCGAGCTGCACCTCTGGCAGGTGTCGATGCGACCGGGCAAGCCCATCACGTCTCGGCACGCGTGGCGGGCGTCCCGTGTTCGGCCTGCCCGGCAATCCTGTCTCCGCGATGGTGACGTTCGAGCTGTTCGTCCGCCCGGCGCTCCGCCGGATGGCGGGCGCGCCGATCGCTCGACCGTCCGCGCGTCTCCGCGCGCGCCGTCGAGACGATCGAGAATCCCGGATCGCGTCGCGGCTACCTGCGGGTCACGCTGACGCCCGAGCGGCGACGGCTTCGGCGCCGGCTCACGGGCGAGCAGGGCTCGGCCATCCTGCGCTCGATGGTGCTGGCCGACGGCCTCGCCGTGGTCCGCGCCGACACGACGATCGCCGAAGGGCGAGCACGTCGACGTCATCGTCCTGCGCTCGCTCGAGCCGAGATCCCGCTGAGCGCGTTGACATCTTTTTCAGCCGAGTGCTACGGTCGGCGCGGATGACCCGGGCCCTCGGCGCGCTCGCGGCGGTGGCGACCCTCGCTGGCGGTTGCGCAAGCCACGGCGCCGTGGCCGAGCTCGGCTCGAGGTCAGCAAGCTTCGGTCGGAGCTGGCCGAGCTCCGCGTCGCGCAGGAAGTCACCGGCCCGCGATCTTGCCCGTGTCGCCCCACAAATCGAAGCGCTCGACGTGCGAACCAGCGAGACTCAGGCAACGGTTCGGACCATGTCCGGCGAGCTTCAGCGCTTCTACAAGCGGCGCCGAAGCGGTCGACACCCGCGGTGGGCGAGACGCGGGCGCGCGTGGAATCCTGAGCCAAGCCCCTCCGGCGCCGCCTCGCCCGGCTCCTCCGCCGCGCGCCGTCGGCCATCACGGCGGTCGAGCGACCGCGCGTCCCGGCCGTGCCGTCACCGGCGGTGCCGCCGTCGCAACCCGCGGCACCCGTGCCGCTGGTACCGCAAGCGGTGCCGGCCGGAGTCCATGCCGGTCCAGCCCCCGGCTCCGGCGCCGGCCGCGGTGCGCGCCGGCAATCCGGAGCAGGAGTACAACGCGGCGCTGGCGACGTTTCGATCGCGCGAGCACGGACAGGCCGTGCTGGACTCATCGACTTCATCGCGAAGCATCCCAAGCACGCGCTGGCGGGAACGCCCAGTACTGGATCGGCGAGGCGTACTGGGCGCAGCGCGACTATCGTCAGGCGCTGGTCGAGTTCGAGAAGGTGTCGGAATACGGCCCGGGCAAGGCGCCGGACGCGCTGGTCAAGATCCGGACTCTGTCACGCGCGACTGCGTGAGGCGTCCCGCGCCGAGCAGGCGTGGCAGCGGGTCATCCGCGGTATCCGAAGTCCGAGGCGGCGGGCCTGGCGCAATCGCTCCTGAGAGCGAACGCCGCCTCACGCCAGTAGGGAACCGGGCACCGTATCTGTTCGGATTCTTTGGCGGCTCGGGCCTCTTCGCTATACTGAAGCCCCGCTGACGCGACGCCGATGATCGAGCTTCGACCTGGAGACTCTCTACTCCGCAGCGCCGCTCGGCGCGATTCCGCGCGCCGCCGCCGCTGTTCGTGCGCGGCGCGCTGGTCGACGACGACGCGCGCTCGCGATTGCGATCGTCGGGTCGCGCCGTCCGACGCCCTACGGTCTGGCGGTCGCGGAGCGCTGGCCTGCCGATCTTGCCGGGCGCGGCGTGACGATCGTGAGCGGCCTCGCCCGCGGCATCGACACCGCGGCGCATCGCGGCGCGCTCGCCGCAGGTGGGCGCACGATCGCGGTCCTCGGCAGCGGCCTCGACGTCGTCTACCCGCCGGAGAACGTCGCGCTCGCGCGCGACGATCGAGGCGCACGGCGCGGTCGTGTCGCAGTTCGCGGCGGGCGTGCCGGCGCTCGCCCGGCCACTTCCCGCGCGCAACCGGACGCTCGCCGGGCTTCGCCCTCGGAGTCGTCGTGGTCGAGGCCGCGGAGAACGCAGCGGCGCCCTGATCACGGCCGGATTGCGCCGGTGATCTCCGGCCGCGAAATCTACGCCGTTCCGGCCGAATCACGGTCGCCGTCGAGCCAGCCGGCGCCGCACCGCCTCATACAGGACGGTGCTAAACTCGTAACGTGCTGGCTGGACATCGTGTCAGAATTGCCAGAGCCGTGGCGCCGCGCCGTGCGCGGTCCCCTAGCGTCGACGGACGAGCCGCGCAAGCCGAGATCGGGAGTGACGAGGGCCGAATGCTCGGCTGCTGGCTCCGGACGAGCCGCAGCATATCGAGGAGCTCATCGCACGCGCGGGACTGGAGCCGGCGCGGGCGGCGACGTCAGCTGGTGACGCTTGGAGCTGGCGGTTGGGCCCGGCAGCTGACGGGACAGCGGTGGGTCTCGGTCTGACACACGCGCGAGGAGAGTGGTAGGTGGCGACGAAGCGGGCGCTGGTGATCGTGGAATCGCCCACGAAGGTGAAGACGATCCAGAAGTATCTGGACGCGAAGTACGTCGTGAAGGCGTCGATGGGCCACGTCCGGGATCTGCCGAAGTCCCAGCTCGGCGTCGACCCGAAGAGGAGCTTCAAGCCGCAGTACGTGGTCTCGCCCAGCAAGAAGAAGGTCCTCGACGAGCTGAAGAAGGCCGCCGAGAAGGCCGACATCCTCTACGTCGCCACCGACCCCGACCGCGAGGGCGAGGCGATCGGCTGGCATCTCGCCGAGGAGCTCGCCGTCGCCAAGAAGAACGTCTACCGGATCACCTTCAACGAGATCACCGAGCGCGCGGTCAAGGCGGCGCTTCAGCACCCCGGCAAGATCGACCTCAAGAAGGTCGACGCCCAGCAGGCGCGCCGCGTGCTCGACCGCCTGGTCGGCTACAGCCTCTCGCCGCTGCTCTGGGAGAAGGTCCAGCGCGGGCCTCTCCGCCGGCCGCGTGCAGTCGGTGGCGGTGCGGCTCATCGTCGACCGCGAGCGCGAGATCGCAGGCGTTCGTCCCCGTCGAGTACTGGTCGCTCCACGCGCGGCTCAACGCGCGGCGGCCGCCCGAGTTCGTCGCGACCCTGAAGGAGGTCGCGGGCGAGAAGGCGTCGCTCCCGAACGAGGACGACGACGCGCGCCGTCATGGCCGCGCTCGACGGCGCGCGCTTCGTCGTCAAGTCGGTCACGCGCGGCGAGCGCCGCCGGAACCCGTCGCCGCCGTTCATCACCTCCACCCTGCAGCAGGAGGCCGGGCGCGAAGCTCGGCTTCACGGCGCGCAAGACGATGACGATCGCCCAGCAGCTCTACGAGGGCATCGACCTCGGCGACGGAAGGCGCCGAGTCGGCCTCATCACCTACATGCGGACCGACTCCGTCCAGGTGGCGCGCGAGGCGCAGGACGCGGCGCGCGGCTGGTCATCGCGCGCTATCGGCACGGAGTACGTGCCGGAGGCGCCGCCGACGTACCGGTCGCGGGGACGCGCCCAGGAGGCGCACGAGGCCATCCGGCCCTCCGAGCTGCGAAACGAGCCCCGAGTCGTGGCGCAGCACCTGTCACCAGGACCAGCTGAGCGCTCTATCGGCTCATCTGGGAGCGGTTCCTGGCGAGCCAGATGATGCCCGCGGTCTACGACACCGTGGCGCGCGGACATCGAGGCCGGACAGTGCCTCTTCCGCGCCCAGGGGCAGACGCTCAAGTTCAAGGGCTTCACCGCCGTGTACGTGGAGACCCGCGAGGAAGGCGAGGCCCCGGCCGAGCAGGATCGGAGAGGCGCGATACCGCTGCTCGAGGAGGGCGAGGTGCTGACGCTCGTCGGGCTCGATCCGAAGCAGCACTTCACCCAGCCGCCGCCGCGCTTCACGGAGGCCTCGCTGATCAAGGTGCTCGAGGAGCTCGGGATCGGCCGGCCGTCGACCTACGCGTCGATTCTGGGGACGATCATCAACGATCGCGGCTACGTGCATCGCGAGCGGCGCACGCTGACCCCGACCGAGCTGGGCATGGCGGTCACCGACAAGCTCATCCCGTACTTCCAGGACATCATGAACGTCGAGTTCACCGCGCAGATGGAAGACAACCTCGACAAGATCGAGGAGGGTGAGCGCAAGTGGGTCGACACGGTCAAGGAGTTCTACGAGCCGCTTCAAGCGTGATCTCGCCCGCGCCAAGCGCGAGATGCGGAGCGAGAAGGTCGGCGAGCCCACCGGCGAGCTGTGCCCGGAGTGCGGAGCGCGCTCCTGGAGAAGCGCGGGCGGTTCGGGAAGTTCCTGGCGTGCTCCGCCTATCCCGACTGCCGGTACACGCGCAACCTCGACGGGAGCGGACGCGCCGAGGACGAGCCGGCGAACGAGAATTGCCCCACCTGCGCGCGAGCCCATGGTGATCAAGCACGGGCGCTTCGGAAATTCATCGCGTGCTCCGGCTACCCGGAGTGCAAGACCACCAAGCCGGTCACCCTCGGGATCGCGTGCCCGGAGCCGGGCTGCACGGGCCAGCTCGTCGAGCGTCGCTCGCGCCGCGGGCGCAACTTCTACGGCTGCTCGGCGTATCCGAGCTGCAAGTTCGTGGTCTGGCGGCGCCCGGTGCCCGAGCCCTGCCCGAAGTGCGGCGCCGCGTTCGTCACCGAGCGCGCGCTGAAGAACCGCACCGTCCGCAGCTGCGTGCGCGAGGGTGCGACTTCGAACGGGAGGTCGAGCTCCCGGTGGCATGAAGGATCCGCTGGTCGCGTTTCTCCGCCACCTCGCCTCGGAACAAGACGCCTCACCGCATACGCTGCGCAGCTACCGGGCCGACCTGCTCGAGTTCGTTCCGGCACGCCGGTCAGGGCGAAACGGGGAATGGCTCGCGGCGGTCGACACCCGCACCGTGCGCGCATTCCTCGTGCGCCTGCACGAGCGCGGGCTCGACGCGGTGACGATCGCCCGCAAGCTCGCCGCGGTGCGCAGCTGGTTCCGGTTCCTGGTGCGACGCGGTGTCCTCGAGCGAAACGTGGCCCGCGAGGTGAGGGGACCGCGGACGCCCCAGAAGCTCGTCTCCTTCCTGCCGATCGACGAGGCATCGGTCTTGATGGACGCCAAGCCGGCCGGCGGCCCCGAGCGCGGGCGCGACGCCGCCGTCCTGGAGCTTCTCTACGCCAGCGGGCTCCGCGTCTCCGAGCTCGCCGGTCTCGACCTCGACGACGTCGACCGCGCCCGGCAGACGGTGCGGGTGCTCGGCAAGGGCCGCAAGGAGCGCATCGTCCCGTACGGCAGCCGCGCGGCGAGCGCGCTCGCCGCCCACCTGGCGTCCCGCGGGGACGCCCGCGGGCCGCTCTTCGCCAATCGCCGCGGCGGCCGGCTCACCGTGCGCTCGATCCACTCGATCGTGCGGCGCCGCGCCCTCGCGTGCGGGATCACGCGGCGGGTGAGTCCGCACACGCTGCGCCACACGTTCGCGACGCACCTGCTGGACGCCGGCGCCGATCTGCGGATGATCCAGGAGCTGCTGGGGCACAGCCGGCTCTCGACGACGCAGCGGTACGCGCACGTCGGCACCGACCAGCTGATGCGCGCCTACGACGCCGCCCATCCCCGCGCGCACGCGAAATGACTCCGGACGCGCCGGCGTGGAGCTTCTCGGCCACCACGGTCGTCGCGGTCCGTCACCGGGGTCAGGTGGCGCTCGCCGGCGACGGTCAGGTCTCGATCGGCGCGACCATCGTCAAGGCCGGAGCGCGGAAGGTCCGTAAGCTCTACCAGGACCGCGTGGTGGCCGGGTTCGCCGGAACCGCCGCCGACGCGTTCACCCTCTTCGCCCGCTTCGAGTCAAAGCTCGAGGAGCATCAGCGGCAACCTGTCGCGGGCGGCCGTGGAGCTGGCCAAGGACTGGCGCACCGACCGCGTCGCTGCGGCGGCTGGAGGCGCTGCTGGCGGTGGCCGACCGCGAGCACTCCTTCATCGTGTCCGGGACGGGCGACGTCATCGAGCCGGACGACGGCCTGATCGGCATCGGGTCTGGCGGCCCCTACGCGCTGGCGGCCGCCCGCGCGCTCGTCGCCAACTCCGATCTGGACGCCAAGTCCATCGCGGCCGAAGCGATGCGCGTCGCCGCCTCGATCTGCGTCTACACCAACGACCACGTCACGGTGGAAGTCCTGTGACGCCGGACCTCACGGGTCTCACACTGACACCCACGGAGATCGTCGCCGAGCTGGACCGCTACATCGTCGGCCAGGAGAAGGCCAAGCGCGCCGTCGCCATCGCGCTCCGCAACCGCTGGCGGCGTCAGAACCTGCCGCCCGATCTGCGCGACGAGGTGGCGCCCAAGAACATCATCATGATCGGCCCCACCGGCGTCGGGAAGACCGAGATGGCCCGACGCCTGGCGAAGCTCGCGCAGGCTCCGTTCCTGAAGGTCGAGGCCTCCAAGTACACCGAGGTCGGCTACGTCGGCCGCGACGTCGAGTCGATGATCCGGGACCTCACCGAGCTGTCGGTCACCATGGTCAAGGCGGAGATGACGGCCGCGGTGCAGGAGCGAGCCGAGCAGCTGGCCGAGGAGCGTCTGCTCGACGTCCTCCTGCCGCGGCGACCCCAGGAGCCGTACTCGTCGAGCTCGCTCGAGGAGGTCACGCCGGACGCCTCGCGCGAGACGACCAAGGACAAGCTCCGCGCGCAGCTCAGGGCCGGACGGCTCGACGATCGGCTGGTGGAGCTCGAGATGCAGCATCAGGCGACGCCGATGATCGAGGTCCTGTCCGGCCAGGGGCTCGAGGAGATGGGCATCCATCTCAAGGACATGCTCTCGAACGTGATGCCCACACGGACGAAGCGCCGCAAGGTCACGGTGGCCGAGGCGAAGCGGCTTCTGGCTCAGGAAGAAGCGCAGAAGCTGATCGACATGGACGAGGTGGTGACGCAGGCCATCCGCCGCGCCGAGAACTCGGGCATCGTCTTCCTCGACGAGCTCGACAAGGTCGCCGGACGGGAAGGGGGCACGGGCCCGACGTCAGCCGTCAGGGCGTGCAGCGGGACCTCCTGCCCATCGTCGAGGGGTCCTCGGTCACGACCAAGTACGGGGTCGTCCGCACCGACCACATCCTGTTCATCGCCGCCGGCGCCTTCCATGTGGCCAAGCCGTCGGACCTCATTCCCGAGCTCCAGGGGCGCTTTCCGATCCGGGTCGAGCTCGACCCCTTGACGCGCGACGATTTCGTCCGCATTCTTACCGAACCGCGCAATGCCCTGGTCACGCAGTACGTGGAATTGCTGAAAACGGAGCAGGTCGTCCTCCGGTTCACGCCGGACGTCGGTGGAGGCGATCGCGGAGACCGCGATGCAGGTGAACGCGAGCACGGAGAACATCGGCGCCCGGCGCCTGTACACCATCATGGAAAAGCTGCTCGAGGAGATCTCGTTCAACGCGCCGGCCTTACCGGGCAAGGAGCTGACCATCGACGCCGGCTACGTGCACCAGCGGCTCGCCGAGATCACGCGGGACCAGGACCTCTCGAGGTTCATCCTTTGATGGCAGGGCGAGCCGCAGCCGAAGGCGAGGCGAGTCTGTGACGACCCCGGCGCGCCGAGATCCTATTGGAGTCCTTGCCCTATATCCGGGAGTTCCGCGGCAAGACGATCGTCATCAAGTACGGCGGCGCGGCGATGGAGCGGGCGGACCTCAAGCGAGCCCTTCGCCCTGGACGTGATCCTGCTGCGGCTGGTCGGCATCAACCCGGTCATCGTGCACGGCGGCGGCCCGCAGATCGGCGCGCTCATGAAGCGCCTCGGCAAGGAGCCGCGCTTCGTCGGCGGCATGCGCGTGACCGACGAGGAGACGATCGAGATCGTCGAGATGGTGCTGGTCGGCAAGATCAACAAGGAGATCGTCGGCCGCATCAACCACCACGGCGGCCGCGCAATCGGCCTCTCGGGCAAGGACGCCAGCCTCCTGCGGGCGCGGCGCCGGCTCCACCGCATGCCCAACGGCGACGAGGTCGACATCGGGCTCGGTCGGTGAGGTCGAGGCGGTGAACACCGAGGCCCTCCGGCTCCTCACCGACGACAGGTTCATTCCGGTCATCGCGCCGGTCGGGGTGGGAAGCAAGGGCGAGACGTACAACATCAACGCGGACCTCGTCGCCGGCGACATCGCGGCCGCCCTCGGCGCCGAGAAGCTGATTCACCTCACCGACGTCCAGGGCATCCTCGACTCCGAGCGGAAGCTGGTGAGCACGCTCACGCCGCAAGGACGCGGAGCGCCTCGTCAAGGACGGCGTGATCGACGGCGGCATGCTCCCCAAGGTGGAATCCTCGCTCCGGGCCCTGGAGGGCGGCATCGCCAAGGCGCACATCATCGACGGCAGCCAGCCGCACGCCATCCTCCTCGAGCTCTTCACGCGCGAAGGCATCGGAACGGAAATCGTCCTGTGAGGTCGACGGCGATGGACACCAAGACGCTCCTGGAATGGTCGGCGAAGTACCACACTCCGAACTACGGCAGCCGCGCCTCGATCGTGCTGGTTCGGGGCGACGGCGTACGCGTCTGGGACTCGGACGGGCGCGAATACCTGGACTTCGGCGCGGGGATCGCCGTCACCTCGCTGGGGCACTGCCATCCCCGGGTGACCGGCGCCATCCAGGAGGCGGCGGCGACGCTCCTGCACGTCTCCAACCTCTACCACGCGGCGCCGCAGATCCACCTGGCCAAGCTCCTCATCGAGCACTCGTTCGCCGATCGCGTGTTCTTCTCGAACTCCGGCGCCGAGGCGAACGAGGCGGCGCTCAAGGTCGCCCGCAAGTACGCGCGCGAGCGGATCTCCTCCGACCGCGTCGAGTTCGTGGCGACGCGCAATTCGTTCCACGGGCGCACCTTCGCGACGGTGGCGGCGACCGGCCGGGAGAAGTACCATCACGGCTTCGAGCCCCTGGTGCCCGGCTTCAAGCACGTGCCCTACAACGACCTGCGCGCGATGGAGCGCGCGATCGACAACCGCACGGCGGGCGTCATCGTCGAATCGCATCCAGGGCGAGGGCGGCGTGCACGTCGCGGACGAGGACTACCTGCGCGGGCTCCGCAAGCTCTGCGATCAGTCGGGCGCGCTCCTCATCCTCGACGAGATCCAGACCGGCGTCGCGCGGACCGGGCGGCTCTGGGCCTACCAGCACTACGGGATCGAGCCGGACATCATGACGCTGGCAAAGGCGCTCGCCAACGGGGTGCCGATCGGCGCCATGCTGACGCGGGAGGACATCGCGAGCGTCCTGATCGCCGGGACCCACGGGTCCACCTTCGGCGGAACGCCGTTCGTCACCTCGGTGGCGCTGGCGACCATGACGACGATCCTCGACGACAAGCTCCTGGGAGCGGGCCACTCAGCGCGGCCGATATCTGATGGACGGGCTGCGGGCCATCCAGGCGTCGAACCCGAAGGTGCAGGTCGTGCGCGGCCGCGGGCTCCTGATCGGCGCCGAGCTGTCGGTGCCGGCCGGGCCGATCGTCGATGCCTGCCGCGAGTCCGGGCTGCTCGTGCTGTCGGCGGGGAGCGCGTCCTGAGACTGACGCCGCCCCTCATCGTCGAGGAGCGCGAGTGCGAGCAGGCGCTGGGGATCATCAAGACCGTGCTCGGACGCGCCTGACGATGCGGCATTTCCTGTCGGCCGCCGACCTGACGCGTGACGCCGCGCTCGAGCTGTTCGCCCTCGCCGCGGACCTCAAGCAGCGCCGCAAGGCCGGGCGCCTGGGCGCGCCGCTGGCCGGCAAGACCTTCGCCCTCATCTTCGAGAAGGCCTCGCTCCGGACGCGCGTCACCTTCGAGGTCGGCATCATCCAGCTCGGCGGCCGCGCGGTCCACCTGGTGGGCCGCGAGATCGGGCTGGGCACGCGCGAGTCGGTGCCCGACGTCGCGCGCAACCTCTCCCTGTGGGTCGACGGCATCATGGCGCGGGTCAATTCCCACGCGACCATCACGGGGCTCGCGCGCCACGCGAGCGTCCCGGTGATCAACGGGCTCTCGGATTTCGAGCACCCGTGCCAGGCGCTCGCCGACTTCTTCACGCTGTGGGAGCGCGGCATCGACTTCCGCACCACGCGGCTGGCGTGGATCGGCGACGGCAACAACGTCTGCCACTCGATCATGATCCTCGGCGCGCTCCTGGGCGCCTCGATCGTCGTCGCCTGTCCGCCCGGGTACGAGCCGGACGCGGGCGTGGTGGCGACGGTGCGCCGCGTCGGCGGGCGGCTGGAGGTCACCGAGGACGCGCGCGCCGCCGCCCGGGGCGCCGACGTGATCTACACGGACGTCTGGACGAGCATGGGGCAGGAGGCCGAGCACGAGCAGCGGCTCGAGGCCTTCAGTCGCTACCAGATCAACGAGACGCTGGTCGGCTTCGCCAAGCCATCCGCGCTCGTCATGCACTGTCTGCCGGCCCATCGCGGCGAGGAGATCACCGACGCGCGTGCTCGACGGCAAGCAGAGCATCGTGCTGCAGCAGTCGGAGAACCGGCTCCACGCGCAGAAGGCGATCATGCTCCGCCTGCTGGGAGGCTCGCTCGATGACGCCTGATCCCAAGCGCGTCGTCCTGGCCTACTCGGGCGGCCTCGACACCTCGGTGATCCTCCGCTGGCTGATCGAGCGCTATCGCTGCGACGTCGTGGCGTTCTGCGCCGATCTCGGCCAGGGCGAGGAGCTGATCCCCGTGCGCGACAAGGCGATGCGTACCGGCGCCGCCGCGGTGCACATCGTGGATCTGCGCGAGGAGTTCGTCCGCGACTTCATCTTTCCGATGCTCCGGGCCAACGCCGTGTACGAGGGCGCCTATCTCCTGGGCACCTCGATCGCGCGCCCGCTCATCGCCCGGGCGCAGGTCGAGGTCGCGGCGAAGGAGGGCGCCGACGCCGTCGCCCACGGCGCGACCGGCAAGGGCAACGACCAGGTCCGCTTCGAGCTGACCTACGCGGCCCTGGCGCCGCACCTGCGCGTGATCGCGCCGTGGCGGGAATGGGAGCTCGACTCCCGCACGTCGCTCATCGAGTTCGCGCGGCGGCACGACATCCCGGTCCCGGTGACGGTGGAGCGGCCGTACAGCACCGATCGCAACCTCTTCCACATCTCGTACGAGGGGGCGTGCTGGAGGACCCGTGGGCCGAGCCGCCCGCCAAGATGTTCCAGCTCACCAGCGACCCGGAGGCCGCGCCGGATGTGCCGCTGACGCTCGAGATCGCGTTCGAGCGAGGCGACCCGGTCGCCGTCGACGGCGAGCGGCTCGGCCCGGCGGCGCTCCTCACGCGGCTGAACCGGCTCGGCGGCGAGCACGGCATCGGCCGCGTCGACCTGGTCGAGAACCGCTTCGTCGGCATGAAGTCGCGCGGCGTCTACGAGACGCCGGGCGGCACCATCCTGCACGCAGCGCGGCGGGCCCTGGAGTCGATCACCCTCGATCGCGAAGTGCTCCACCTGCGCGACTCGCTGGTGACGCGCTACGCGGAGATGATCTACTACGGCTTCTGGTTCTCGCCAGAGCGCCTAATCCTACAGTCGCTCATGGACGACTGCGCGCGCGACGTCACCGGCACCGCGCGGCTCAAGCTGTACAAAGGCGCCGTCACGGTGACCGGCCGCCGGGCGCCGCGATCCCTCTACCGGACGGATTTCGCCACGTTCGAGGCCGACACCGTCTACCGGCAGCGCGACGCCGAGGGTTTCATCAACCTGAACGCCCTTCGTCTCAAGATCCGGGCGCTCAGGGACCGTAACGCCTGATCCGTGCGGATCGACGTCGCGCCGACCGCCGAAGCGGTTGTCCCGGACGCACTCGGCGGCGTCACCGCGCTGGTGATCGACGTCCTCCGCGCATCCACCACCATCATCATCGCGCTCGCGCACGGCTGCCGCGCGATCGTGCCGGTGGCCGATCCCGTCGACGCTCGCCGGCGCGCCGGCGAGGGATGGGGCGACGGGGCCCTGGTGGCGGGCGAGCGCCACGGCGAGCCCATTCCGGGGTTCGACCTCAGCAACTCGCCGGTCGAGTTCGGCACCGTCGGGGTGCGCGGCAAGACGGTCTTCTTCACCACCAGCAACGGGACGCGGGCGCTCCTGGCCGCACGGGCGGCGGCGGCCATCGGCGTGGCGGCGCTGATCAACGTGAGCGCCGCCGCGGCGTGGGCCGCGGGCGCGGGGCGCGACGTCGCCATCCTTTGCGCCGGATCGCGGGGCGCGCAATCGCTCGAGGACTGGACGTGCGCGGGGCTCCTGGTCGATCGCATCCTCGTGGCGATGCCGGCCGCCGCGCTCACCGAGGCCGCCCGCGACGCGCTGGACACGGGGCGACGCTACGTCGACGACGTCGGCCGCCTCAAGCGGGACGCGCCGTGGGCGCGCCGGCTCATCGCCGCCGGGCGGGGCGCCGACGTGGACGCGTGCCTGCGCCTGGACACGACGACGCTCGTGCCCCGCTACGTGCCGAACATTGACAAAATCGTGGGCGACCTCGGATAATGACGGTGCTGATTCGTCCCGGCGACGGAGCTCCAGCGTGAACTTGCCGATCGGCCTTACCCTGACCCGTATCGTTGCGGTGCCGCTCCTGATCGTGTTCCTCATCTCGTCCTCGCGGGTCCACGCGGTGATCGCGGCCGCCATCTTCATTCTCGCCGCCATCACCGACTGGGCGGACGGGATGCTGGCGCGACGGCGTAACCAGGTCACGACGCTCGGCACGCTGCTCGATCCGATCGCCGACAAGCTGCTGGTGGCGGCCGCGCTGGTGTCGCTCCTGGCCATCGACAAGATCGACGCGTGGATCGTCGTGGTGATCGTCGGGCGGGAGCTGGCGGTGACCGGCCTTCGCGCGTGTCGCGGCATCGATCGGCACCATCGTGCCGGCCTCGCGGCTGGCGAAGTGGAAGACGGTGAGCCAGTACATCGCGATCACCATGCTGATCGTCGAGAAGGGCTTCGCGCCGCCGGGGTTCCACGTGGCGGCCACTGCGGTCCTGTGGGCGGCGCTCGTCCTCACGGTCATCTCGGCGGTCGACTACTTCTACCGATTCTTCCGGAAGGCCGACTACCGCGCGATCGTGCCCGGCGAAGAACGCTGGTCGTGAGCGCTGTCGCGATCGTCGCCGCCTATCTGATCGGCGCGGTGCCGATCGGCTACCTGGTGGGCGCGCCTTCGGCGTCGCCGACATCCGGCGTCACGGCAGCGGCACCATCGGCGCCACCAACGTGCTGCGGACCGCCGGCCTGCCTACCGGCGCTCCTCACGCTCGCCGGCGACATCGTCAAGGGCTTCGCGGCGGTGACGCTCGGATCCGAGCTGGTGAAGAGCCCGGCCGGCTCCGACCTCGGCGCCACCGCCGCGTGCGCGGTCGCGGCGGTGATCGGGAACTGCTGGTCGATCTTCCTCGGCTTCCGCGGCGGCAAGGGCGTCGCCACGGGGCTCGGGGCCCTTCTGCGGCTGGTGCCCTGGGCCGTGCTGCCGGCCGCCGCCGTGTGGCTCGGCGTCACCCTTAGCTTCCGCTACGTCTCGCTCGGCTCCATCCTCGGCGCCGTCGGCGTCGCGCTCGGCGCGGCGCTCCTCGGCTATCCCGGCCCCTTCGTGCTCGCCGCGTTCGGCGTCGCGACGATCGTGGTGGCGCGCCACCACGCAAACATCGCGCGGCTCCTGGCCGGCCACGAGCCGAAGGTGGGACAGCGGCGGACGTCGGCGTGAGCGTCGCGGTCATCGGCGGCGGAAGCTGGGGCACGGCGCTGGCGATCCACGCCGCGCGGAGCGGGGCGGCGGTGCGTCTCTGGGCGCGCGAGCGCGAGGTCGTCGAGGCGAATCCGCACGCGACGCCGGAGCCCCTGGTACCTCGCCGATATCGACGTTCCGCCCGCGATCGAGCCGACGCTGGATCAGGCCGAGGCGCTGGCCGGGGCCACGGTCGTGATCGTCGCCGTGCCGTCCGAGTTCGTGGGCGCGTCGCTCAAGGCCTTGCCGCCCATTCCCGCGGATGTGCCGCTCGTCTCGGCCACCAAGGGACTCGATCCCGAGCGCCACCTGCGCATGAGCGAGCTGATCGCCGAGCGGTTCCCGGACGCCCGCGTCGCGGTGCTGTCGGGCCCGACCTTCGCGCGGGAGGTCGCGCTCGGCCGGCCCACGGCCGCCGTGATCGCGTCGCGCGACGACACCCTGGCCGCCCTGCTGCAGCGCCGCCTCGGCACGCGCGAATTCCGCCTCTACGCGAACCGCGACGTCACCGGGGTCGAGCTGGGCGGGGCGCTGAAGAACGTCATGGCGATCGCCACCGGCATCGCCGACGGGCTCGGCCTCGGCGAGAACGCGCGCGCCGCGCTCATCACGCGCGGGCTCGCCGAGATGACGCGCCTGGCGGTCGCCCTGGGCGCCGTCTCCGGGACGCTCGCCGGCCTCGCCGGCATGGGCGACCTCGTCCTCACCTGCACGGGCAGTCTCTCGCGCAACCGCCAGCTCGGCATGGCACTCGCCAAGGGCGAGAGCGCGGCGTCGGTCGAGCGCGAGACGCGCATGATCGCCGAGGGCGCGCGCACGGTCACGTCCGCGCTGGCGCTGGCCCGGCGCTACGCCGTCAGCCTGCCGATCTGCCACGAGGTGGGCGCGGTGCTCTTCGAGGGCAAGGCGCCGGCCGGAAGCGCTGGCCTCCCTCCTGGAGCGGCCCGTCAAGCGGGAGGATCGCTAGCGGATGCCGGAGCTGCGAAAGGACCCGGTCGTCGGACGCTGGGTCATCATCGCGACGGATCGCGCCCGGCGGCCGTCCGACTTCGCCGCCGAGCCCGTCCGACCGCGCGGCTCCGTCTGCGCGTTCTGCGCAGGGCCAGGAGGCGCAGACCCCGCCCGAGGTTCTGGCCGGGCCGTCGCCCGAACGCCGCGCCGAACGGGCCGGGCTGGACGTATCGGGTGGTGCCGAACAAGTTCCCGGCGCTCAGGATCGAGGGCGACCTCGACCCGGCCGGCGAGGGCCTCTTCGACAAGATGACGGGCGTCGGCGCTCACGAGGTGGTGATCGAGACGCCCGACCACGGCGCGTCGCTCGCCACGCTTCCGGCCGACGCCGTCGCCGACGTGCTGCTGGCGTTCCGCGAGCGCGTGCTCGATCTCAAGAAGGACCCGCGGTTCGCCTACGTGCTCGGTGTTCAAGAACCACGGCGAGGCGGCCGGCGCGTCGCTCGAGCATCCGCATTCCCAGCTGATCGCGACGCCCATCATTCCGATCATGGTGTCGGAAGAGCTCGCCGGTTCGGCCCAGTACTACGCGCTCAAGGAGCGCTGCGTCTGGTGCGACCTGCTGCGGCAGGAGCGCCGCGACGGCCGGCGCCTCATCCTGGAATCGCAGGGCTTCGTGGCGGTGGCGCCGTTCGCGCCGCGGTTTCCGTTCGAGACGTGGATCCTGCCCGTGCGGCATCGGGCGGCCTTCGAGGACTCCAGCGAGGAGGAGCTGCGCGGCCTGGCCGGCCGCGCTCGGCGACTTCCTCCATCGTATGAACCGGGTGCTCGGCGACCCGCCCTTCAACTTCATGCTGCACACGGCGCCCTTCCGCGAGGTCCAGCTCGAGTCCTTCCACTGGCACCTCGAGATCATTCCCAAGCTCACGCGAGTGGCCGGCTTCGAGTGGGGCAGCGGCTTCTTCATCAACCCGGTGCCGCCCGAGGGGGCCGCGGAAGCCCTGAAGGCGACCGGCGGGCCGATCGTGATAACATCACCGGTCGTGGCGCGGGAATAGCTCAGTGGTAGAGCACGACCTTGCCAAGGTCGGGGTCGCGGGTTCGAATCCCGTTTCCCGCTCCAGCCCTTTTTCGATCCTCCCTCGGGGCGGCGTAGCCAAGTGGCTAAGGCGGAGGTCTGCAAAACCTCTACTCAGCGGTTCGAATCCGCTCGCCGCCTCCATTTCTTCAAACTGCTCGAAGGTCCGCGGAGAGCCGACATGGCCGAGCTCATCAAGCGGGTAGGACCCTCGAAGGCGACCGACCTCACGGGCGACGAGTTCACGTGGACCATCCAGCTCAGCGCGGCGCCGTCGCGCGAGTGGTCGCGGCTCTTCTCGGAGCCGGCGGAGTCGACCGTTCTCTGTCATCCCCGGCGCCTCGGCATGATGCACCAGGCCCTCGTGTTCAAGTCCGACGAGGGACACCTCCCGACCTGGGTCCAGTACATCGACAAGTGGATCGGCGGCGCGAACCAAGGCATGGAGGCGCAGGAAGACGCCGAGAAGCAGCGCAAGGCCAAGGCACTCGCCGAAGAGGAAGACAAGCAGCGCCGCATCCGCGAGGTCAACGAGAAGATCAAGAATCTGTGACTTCGTCGCCTGGGGGCGTGGCGTAACGGCAGCCGCTGAGGACTTAAAATCCTCTGTCCGCAAGGACGTGCAGGTTCGACTCCTGCCGCCCCTACTATCGCCCCCGTGCAGTTCCCTGTAGATGTTGAACTCGCGCACCGCGCCTCCTACAGCTACCTGCGTTCACGAATCGCACTCGGCGGACATCCTGGAACTGTTCCTCTGGGCGTGCGGGATGGTCGGGCTGCGTCCGCGACGCGCGAATCGGGTGACGTGTCGCTGGCCCGCCGCGCGGACGTCGCCGCGCTCGACGAGTTGCTGAGCCCCACCGACGGCGTGGACCCGAGTCCGGTCGGCATCGGCCGTTCCTGAACCCCGTGATATCCTGCCCTGCGTGCTTGCCCTCGCCATGAGCTCTCCGGGCGCCATCGCCTTCCAGATCGGTCCCATCGTCATCCGCTGGTACGGCATTCCTGATGGCGACGTCGATCGTCGTCGGGCTCTGGCTCGGCTACCGCCAGGCCAAGCGCGAAGGGCTGCCGGCCGACGACATCGTCAGCGTCGGGCAGTGGGCCATCCTGGCGGGCCTCGTGGGCGCGCGGCTCTACGAGGTCGTCTTCAACTGGGATTACTACGGCCGCTATCCGTCCAAGATCGTCGCCGTCTGGGAGGGCGGGCTCGCCATGCACGGCGGACTGATCGTGGGTCCGCTCGTCGGCGTGTGGCTCGCGCGCCGGTGGAACGTGCCGATCCTCCGCGGGCTCGACGTGACGGCGCCGTCGATGGTGCTGGGCCAGGCGATCGGCCGCTGGGGGAACTTCTTCAACGAAGAGGCCTTCGGCCGGCCCACCGCTCTGCCGTGGAAGCTCTACATCTCGCCGGAGCATCGTCCCCTCGGCTACGCCCAGTACGAGTTCTTCCACCCGGCGTTTCTCTACGAGTCTCTCTGGGACCTCGCGGTCTTTCTGATGCTGGTCGGATGGCTGCGTCCGCGGCTCCGCGGGCGCCCGGGTGCGCTGTTCTTCGCCTACATCGGTCTCTACTCGATCGGCCGCTTCGCGATCGAGGCGCTCCGCCTCGACAGCTTCTGGCTCGGCTCGCTCCGCGTTCCGCAGCTCGCGAGCGTCCTGGGTATGCTCGTCGCGGTGGTCGGGATGGCGTGGACGAACCGCCGTTCCGCGTCGCCGGTCGCCGGCTGAGCTCGAAGGCCGCGGGATGCACCTCGAGCGGGTGGGCCCGTATCTCTGGCGGATCCCGCGGGACGCGAGCCGCGGCATGCGCGTGCCCGCCCTCATCGTGGCCGACGACCGTCTCATCGACTCGATCAAGAGCGACGCCTCGCTCGAGCAGATCGCCAACGGCGCGACGCTGCCCGGCATCGTCAAGGCCGCGATGGCGATGCCGGACATCCATCAAGGCTACGGGCTCCCGGTCGGCGGTGTCGTCGCCACCGACGCACGCTCCGGCGTCGTCAGCCCCGGCGCGATCGGCTTCGACATCAACTGCGGCGTACGCCTGCTCAAGACCTCGCTCCGGGCCGACGACATTGCCGGCCGGATGGAGCGGCTCGTCGACGCCCTCTACGAGGCGATCCCCACCGGCGTCGGCTCGAAGGGCTCGCTGACGCTCGATCCCGGCGCCCTCGACGGGGTTCTCGCGGCGGCGCGCGCTGGGCGGTCGAGAGGGGCTATGGCGTCGCCGAGGATCTGGACGGATCGAGTCGGAAGGCAGCCTGGCCGACGCGGCGCCGCCGAGCGTCTCGGCGCGCGCGCGCGAGCGCGGCAAGCGGCAGCTCGGCTCGCTCGGCTCCGGCAACCACTTCCTCGAAGTCCAGACCGTGGAGGCCGTGTACGACCCTCGGGTGGCGAGTGAGCTCGGCCTGAGCGAGGGCGTGGTCACCGCGATGATCCACACGGGCTCGCGCGGCCTCGGCCATCAGGTGTGCACCGATTACCTCGACATCACCGGCCGGGCGCTCCGCCGCTACGGCATCAGCGTGCCCGACCGCCAGCTCGCATGCGCGCCCCTCGACTCGGAGGAAGCGCGCGCGTATCTCGGCGCCATGCGCGCGGCCGCGAACTTCGCCTTCGCGAACCGCCAGGTGTTGTCGCACTGGACCCGCGAGGTCTTCGTGCGGAGTCTCGGCATCACCCCGGGCGATCTCGGCATGAGCGCCGTCTACGACGTCGCCCACAACATCGCCAAGGAGGAGGAGCACGAGGTGGACGGCGTCCGGCGGCGGCTCATCGTCCACCGCAAGGGCGCGACGCGCGCCTTTCCCGGTCAGCCCGTGCTCGTTCCCGGCGACATGGGGCGGTATTCGTACCTTCTGATCGGCACCGAGGTCGCGATGCGCGAAACCTTCGGCAGCACCTGTCACGGCGCGGGGCGGCTCATGAGCCGCACCGCCGCGGTGAAGGCGGCCCGCGGACGGCGGATCGGCGACGAGCTCCGGCAGCGCGGCGTGCTGGCGCGGGCCACCGGGCGCGATGCGCTCGCCGAGGAGATGCCCGAGGCGTACAAGGACGTGCAGGACGTGGTCGACGTCGTCCACCGGTTCGGCATCTCGACTCGCGTCGTCCGTCTGCGGCCGCTGGCGGTGATCAAGGGGTGAGCCGCGCGGGCAACGACCATGCGGCCGCGTGGTAAACTAGTGCGATGTCCTGGAAGCTGAAGCGCAAAGCTCAAGCCACCCTCGCCGAAGAGCAGGGAACCATTCGCAAGGACTGGGGCGGCAAGATTTCCGTCGCCCTCGTCTATCCCAACACCTACGCCGTCGGAATGTCGAATCTGGGCTTTCAGACCATCTACCGCCACCTCAACGCGATCCCCGACGTCGTCTGCGAGCGAGTCTTCCTGCCGGACCCGGAAGACCTCGACGAGATACGGCGGACCGGGGCGTCGCCGTTCTCGCTCGAGTCGCTCCGGCCGCTCACCGACTTTCACATGATCGGCTTCTCGGTGACCTACGAGGGCGACTACATCAACGTTCTCCGGATCCTGACGATGGCCGGGATTCCCCTGCGGGCATCGGGCCGGCGCGCCCACGACCCCCTGGTGCTGATGGGCGGCGTCTGCGCTTCTCGAACCCCGAGCCGCTCGCGCCGTTCATGGACTTCGTCGTCGTCGGCGAGGGCGAAGAGCTGGTCGTCGAGCTGATCGCGGCGTACCGGGCTGGGTATCAGGACCGCGAGAGCTTCCTGACCTCGCTGGCGTCGCTCGAAGGTGTGTACGTTCCCGAGCGCTACGAGATCATCCACGGCGCCGACGGCACGGTGGCCGACGTCCGCCCGCGGGACGGGGCTCCGGGCATCGTGACGAAGCGTCGACTCCGCGACGTCAACGCCTTCGCGACCGTGGCGGCCGTCAAGACGCCGCAGGCCGAGTACGGGCACATGGCCCTTCTCGAGGTCGGCAAGGGGTGCGGGCGCGGGTGCCGCTTCTGCCTCGAGGGTCAGGTCTACCGTCCGGTGAGACACCGCAGCGTCGACACGCTCCGCGACATCGTCGTCGAGATGGCCAGGAGCGGCGAGAAGCGCGTCGGACTGGTCGGCGCCTGCGTCTCGGACTATCCGTGGATCGGCGACCTGCTCAAGATCGTCGAGGAGAACGGTCTCGAGCTGTCGATCTCGTCGCTACGCGCCGACAGCCTGACGCCCGACCTCGTGGCCGCGCTCGCGCGCGGCGGCCACCGCACGCTCACGATGGCGCCGGAAGCCGGCACCGAGCGGCTGCGCCGCGCCATTCGCAAGCCGATCACCGACGAGCAGATCACGACCGCGTGCGATCTCGATACGCACCCACGGCATCCCCAATCTCAAGACCTACTTCATGATCGGCCAGCCGACCGAGACGATGGACGACATCGCGGCCGATTCCGGCGCTGGCCGGCCGGATGCTCGAGCGACTGCGCGTGCTGGACCACACGGGACGGCCCTTCGGTCGCCTCACGCTGTCGATCTCCTCCTTCGTTCCCAAGCCCTGGACTCCGTTTCAGTGGGCGCCCTTCGACGGCGCCGAATCGCTCCAGGCGAAGCTCGAGACCATCAAGCGGGGCGTCCGGGCCTTCTCGAACGTGCGCGTCCTCCACGAGAATCCGCGCGAGGCGGCGCTGCAGGCGCTGCTGGCCCGGGGCGACCGCCGCGTCGCCGATTTCCTCGAGCTGGCGGCCTCGCACGACGGCGACTGGCGGCGGGCGCTCCGGGAGTGGGACGGCGACTCCGAGCTTCTACACGACGCGACGCCGCTCGCCCGACGAGCGGCTGCCCTGGGATCACTTCGACGTCGGCGTCAAGAAGGCCGGGCTCATCCGCGAATGGGAGCGCGCGCAGGCGTGAAGGTCCAGGACACCTTCCAGCGGCGGCTCCGAAACCTCCGGATCTCGGTCACCGACCGCTGCAACCTCCGGTGCGCCTACTGCATGCCGGAAGAGGACTACGTCTGGCTTCCGCGCGAGCAAATCCTGCACGTTCGAGGAAGTCAGCGCGCTGGCCGACGTCTTCATGGACCTCGGCGTCGACAAGATCCGGCTCACCGGCGGCGAGCCGCTCCTGCGGCGCGACGTCGATGGCCTCGTCCGGCTGCTCGCGGCGAAGCCGGCGCCTGCGCGATCTCGCGATCACGACCAACGGCGTCTTGCTCGCGGAGCAGGCGCGGGCGCTCAAGGCGGCCGGCCTCCACCGCGTCACCGTGAGCCTCGACACGCTCCGCCCCGACCGCTTCACCAGGCTCACGCGGCGCGCCAACCACGCGCAGGTTCTCGCGGGCATCGCCGCGCTGCCGGCCGTCGGCTTCACCGGGACGAAGCTGGACACGGTCGTCATGCGCGGCGTCAACGACGACGAGCTGGTCGGACCTGATCGAGTTCGGCAAGACGGTGCCGGCCGAGGTGCGCTTCATCGAGTACATGGACGTCGGCGGCGCGACGCACTGGTCGATGGAGCAGGTCGTGAGCCGTGCCGAGATGCTCGAGGTGCTGGCCCGGCGATACGGACGGATCGAGCCGGTGGTCGAGGAGAGCACCGCGCCCGCCGACCGGTACGCGCTCGCCGACGGCACCGTGTTCGGGATCATCTCGTCCACCACCGAGCCGTTCTGCGCGAGCTGCGACCGGAGCCGGCTGACCGCCGACGGGGTGTGGTATCTCTGCCTCTACGCGCAGACGGGCGTCGATCTTCGCGGACCGCTGCGGCGCGGTGCCGCCCGCGGCGAGCTCACGCAGCTGATCACCGACACATGGAAACGGCGGACGGACCGGGGCGCCGAGCAGCGCCTGCAGCTGCGCGATCGCACGCCCCTCGTCCAGATCGGTCGCCTGCGCGAAGATCCGCACCTGGAGATGCACACGCGGGGCGGGTAGCGCCGGAGAGGAGGGCCGAACCGTGAGCACCGGCGAGACGACGAAGATCGACGTGCAGGAGCGCGGCGCCGACGGGCAGACGTCGGACCGGCGCCTCTTCATGCAGCTCTCGGTGTTCGGCGGATGTCTGGACGTGAAGCCGCTGCTGCGGGTCGCTCGAGTCGAGCCGCATCGAAGGAGTGCTCTACCAGGACCTCAACGACGCGCGCGGCGTCGGCGTGCTATCGATGAGCGAGGATCCGGCGTTCTTCGTGACCGGGCTGCGCGAGGTGCTCACCGCGGACGCCTTTCGCCGGCCTCGCGCAGAAGCACGAGCTGACGATGTTCGGGCGCACGTACGCCGCGGGCTTCGAGACCGACCTGGAGGACTGGCTCCTGCGCCGCCCGCGTCGGGCCGCGCTCAACCCGGCGTGGCCCTGGGCGATCTGGTATCCGCTTCGGCGGACAGGCGCCTTCGGCCGTCTCTCGCCCCAGGAGCAGGGCGCCGTCATCCGCGAGCACAGCGTGCTCGGGCGCGCCTACGGCGACGCCGACCTCGCCCACGACGTCCGTCTGGCTTGCCACGGGCTGGACGTCAACGACAACGATTTCGTCATCGGTCTGGTCGGCCGCCAGCTCCACCCGCTCTCTCACCTCGTCCAGGCGATGCGGAAGACCGTCCAGACGGCGCAGTACATCCAGGCGCTCGGGCCGTTCTTCGTCGGCCACGCGCTCTGGCAAAGTCCGCTCGTCGGACGAGCGGGCTAGCCCGACGCTCGATCGCCCTCACCTCAACGGAGGACACCAATGGCTCAGGCGACGCTCCCCCGTGGATCCAGCCGCTGCAGCAGCGCGACCCCGAGTTCGTCAACGGCTACATGGCCCAGCGCGAGCGCATCATGAAGGACGGCGCCATCCCGGCGAAGTACAAGCACCTCATGACGATGATCGTCGACGCGCTGCAGTCGCATCCCGACGGCGTGGCGAACATCGCCAACCGCGCCCGCGGCGCCGGCGCGTCCGAGGCGGAAATCCAGGAAGCGGTGGAGGTGGCCTACCTCTTCGGCGGCACCCCGGCGCTGGTGACCGCCATGAACGCGCTGCGCGCCTGATCCGGAGCTCCGGTCGGCGTCGCGACGAAGATCCGGTGTGACGCGCGCAGCTGCGTCTGATCGAGGAGCGTGAAGCCCGCCTCCGCCAGGAGCCACTGCCAGTCCTCGGTCGTGTACTTGTTGTGCGCCGGAAAGAGACGGAAGCCCCGGCGCACGCATTCGGCCGGCGGCTCCTTCAGGACGTCACGGCGGTAGGCCAGATAGGTCTGGAGCGGCTGGCGAATCCAGTCCTGGAGCAGGAATATCCCTCCGGGAGCCAGGACTCGCCGAATCTCCGCCAGCGTCCCCAGCGGCTCGTCGAAGACGTGCAGCACCGACGACATCGTCACCAGGTGAACGGTGCCGGCGTCGTGCGGGAGCGGCTGCGTGGCCACATCGAGCAGCGCCAGCGTCGCCTTCGCCGTCCCGTAGGAAAGCTGCCGACGCGTACGCGACCATCGCCGGGGTGACGTCGTAGCCGTGGAGCGTCGAGCCGGGATAGCGCTCGGCCAGGTCGCGCAGCAAGAGACCCGGGCCACAGCCCAGGTCGATCATCACCGGACGCGGCGGCAGCGAGGCTCCGACGCGGGCGGTGAAGAACGCCCAGAAGTCCGGCCCGTACCGCTCCGGATGGGTCTCCACCATGCGCCGGAGGAGATCCTCGTCCGATGACCCGCTGAGTGATTGATGGGTCGGCACAAATCGGCTCCGCGGGCAGTTTAGCGCGGCTCCCGTCACTCGTCACTCGACTCGACCGTGCCGGCCGTGGGAGGATGACGCCGCCCGATGAGCCGAACCGAGGCGGCCGTGGCCGGCGGCACCCGACGAAAAACGCTCGCGCTCGCCGTCCCGCTCGCCGGCCTGGCCGCGAGCCTCTTCCTGCCGCCGGTGCTCGCCGGGTCTCCCGATCGCCGGCCAGCGGGCGCTGATCGTCACCCTGATCACCATCCTGCTGTGGACGGGCGAGATCCTCGAGCCGGGCGTCGCGGCCCTCGTCGGCGTCACGCTGCTGGCGCTGAGCGGCGCCACCGGCAGCCTCCGCGATGCGCTGCAGGGGTTCGCCAACCCCGTGCCCTTCTTCCTGATCGGCGTGCTGACCATGGGCGTCGCGGTGGTGCGCAGCGGGCTGGCCGAGCGCCTGGCGCGGACGATCCTCGAGCGCTCCCGGGGCAAGAGCCTCGCGGTCTACCTCCAGCTGGTCCTCTCGTTCCCGATCCTGACGTTCGTACTTCCGTCGGCGACGACGCGCTCCGGCATCCTCATCCACATCTACGACGAGGTGTTCTCCCTGGGCGGGGTTCAGCGCGGCGCCGAGGTCGCGAAGGCCATCATGCTCGCGCTCTCGTCGATCAACCGCCTCGCCTCGACCACGCTCCTGACCGGCGGGATCACGCCCGTCATGAGCGCGCGCCATCATCGGCGGCATGTCGTGGACCGGCTGGTTCACGCTGATGGCGGTACCGTACTACGCGATTCTCGTCATGGGCGGCGTGCTCACGTACGCGCTCTACCACAAGGGATTCACCCGCGGCTTGCCGCTGCCCGCGCCCGCCCGCCGCCGGCCCGTCTCGCCGATCGAGTGGCGGACGATCGCGATCATCCCGGCGCGTCGGCCCTCTGGCTCACGGACGGCCTCCATCACCTCGATCCGGCGCTGCCGGCGCTCCTGGCGTTCGCCGCGCTCCTGACGCCCGGCGTGGGTCCGCTCGCCTGGTCCGATCTCGACCGCGGCGTCGGCTGGTCGAACTTCTTCGTCATCGCCGCGTCGATCTCGCTCGCGCACGCGCTCGTCGCCAGCGGCGCCGCGCCGTGGCTCGGACGTCTGCTGGTGGGCGGCCTGCCCGCGCTCGGTGACAGCGCGCTCGGCGTCGTGATCCTCCTCATGCTGGGGGCGACGCTGCTGCGCGTGGTGGTGCCGAACATCTCGGGCTTCCTGGCCCTGGCGCTGCCGATCGCGATGTCGGTCGGACGGGAGGCGGGGATCAATCCGCTGGTGTGCGCGCTGGTCGTGATGATCACCGGCGACGCGGTGGTCTACTACCCGGCGCAGAGCTCGTCGGCGCTCGTCATCTACGAGCGCGGGCACGTGTCGGCCGGAGAGGTGCTGCGCTTCGGGCTCTGGATGACGCTGGTCGGTTGGGTGGCCATCCTGTTCGTCGCGCTCCCGTGGTGGGCCCTCGTCGGAGAGCCGCTGCGAGCGCACTGAGTCGTCGGGTATCTTCGGGTGGTCGCCCGTGAGAAGGGCGAGAAGGAGATCAAGGAGGGACGCAAGTCTCGCTCGACTTCTTCGATCGCAACCTCCGGCCAGCGCCGGTGAGGCCATTCGGAACTCTAGGGCAGGGGAGCAGGCAGGTCCGACTTGCCCATCAGGTAGAGGTCGACGCCCCGCGCGGCGGAGCGGCCCTCGGCGATCGCCCACACGATCAGCGACTGGCCGCGCTGCATGTCGCCGCAGGCGAAGACACCCGGCACGCTGGTCATCCAGTTCGCGTCGCGCTGGACGTTGCCGCGCTCGGTCAGCGTGACGCCGAGGTCGGTCAGCATGCCCGGCCGCTCGGGCCCGAGGAAGCCCATGGCGAGCAGGACCAGCTCGACGTCCAGCGTGAACTCGCTGCCCGGGATCGGCTTGAACTCCAGCCGACCGCCCTCGCGCACCATGTCGACCTTCACCGCCTCGAGCGCGCGCACCCGGCCGCCGGGCGTCGCCGATGAAGCGCTGGGTCGAGACCGCGTAGACGCGCTCGCCGCCCTCCTCGTGGGCGCCGGAGACGCGGAAGATGTTGGGCCACTGCGGCCACGGGTTGTCGGCGGCGCGCTGGTCCGGCGGTCGCGGCAGGAGCTCGAACTGGTGGACGGAGCGAGCGCCCTGGCGGTGCACCGTGCCGAGGCAGTCGGCGCCGGTGTCGCCGCCGCCGATGATGACGACGCGCTTGCCCTGCGCCGTGATGAACTGCTCGTCAGCGATCGCGATCGCCCTCGCAGCGCCGGTTCTGCAGCGTCAGGTACTCCATCGGCGAAGTGGATGCCCGCCGAGCTCGCGGCCGGGCATCGGCAGATCGCGCGGCCAGCAGGCGCCGCCGGCCAGCACGATCGCGTCGAAGTCGCGCCGCAGGTTCCCGACCGGCCACGTTGACGCCGACGTGCGCGTCGGTCCGGAAGACGATGCCCTCCTTCTCCATCGAGCCGCGAGCCGCCGATCGACGAACGCGCTTCTCCATCTTGAACTCGGGAATGCCGTAGCGCAGCAGGCCGCCGATCCGGTCGTCGCGCTCGAAGCACGGTCACCGCGTGGCCGGCGCGGTTCAGCTGCTCGGCGGCGGCGAGACCCGGCGGGCCCGAGCCGACGACCGCGACGCGCTTGCCGGTGCGCGCCGCGGGCGGCTGCGGCGCCGACCCAGCCCTCGTCGAAGGCGCGCTCGACGATCGCGAGCTCGACGCCCTTGATCGTCACCGGATCGTCGTTGATCCCGAGCACGCACGCGCCCTCGCACGGCGCCGGGCAGAGCCGACCGGTCCACTCCGGGAAGTTGTTCGTCGCGTGCAGGCGATCGATGCGCCTCGCGCCACTGGTTCCGGTAGACGAGGTCGTTCCAGTCCGGGATGATGTTGCCGAGCGGGCAGCCCTGGTGGCAGAACGGAATGCCGCAGTCCATGCACCGCGCAGCCTGCTTCGTCGAGGTCGTCGACCGGGTAGGGCAGGTAGTACCTCGCGCCAGTCGCGGAGACGCTCGGCGACGGGACGCGCGGGCGGCTTCTTCCGCTTGATCTCGAGGAAGCCGGTGACCTTACCCACCGCTGGTCCCGACCAGCTCGGCGAAGGTCGGCTGGCGCCCCTCGGTACGCGCGCGCCTCGGCCATGAGCACCCGCTTGTAGTCCCGCGGCATGATCTTGACGAAGCGCGGCTGCACGGCGACCCAGTCGCGCGAGGATGCTCGGCCGCGTAGGTCGATCCGGTGTAGCTCGACGTGGCGCCGGATCAGGTCGCGCACGAGCGCCGATCTCCTCGGCTGCTCGAGCCGCTCGACGATCGACCATGCCGAGGTTGCAGCGCTGCGCTGGAAGTCGCCGTCGAGGTCGAGACACGTACGCGATGCCGCCCGACATGCCGGCCGCGAAGTTCCGGCCGGTCCGGCCGAGCACGACGACCCGACCGCCGGTCATGTACTCGCAGCCGTGGTCGCCGACGCCCTCGACGACCGCGTGGACCCCGCTGTTGCGCACGCAGAACCGCTCGCCGGCCACGCCGCGGACGTAACGCCTCGCCGCTGGTCGCGCCGTAGAGCGCGACGTTGCCGATGATGATGTTCTCCTCGGCGACGAACGTGCTGCGCGCGGCGGCGGAAGACGATGAGCGTGCCGCCCGAGAGCCCCTTGCCCCAGTAGTCGTTGGCGTCGCCCTCGAGCGTGAAGGTGACGCCGCGCGGGACGAAGCGCGCCGAAGCTCTGGCCGGCCGACCCGGTGAAGTGGACGCGGATCGTGTCGTCCGGGAGCCCCTCGCCGCCCCACCGCTTGGTGATGCGCGTAGCCGAGCGTGGTGCCCACGGTGCGGTTGACGTTGCGGATCGGCAACCGGAGCGCGACCGGCTTGCGGTGCTCGATGGCCTCCCGGCACGCCGGGATGATCGTCGTGTGGTCGAGCGAGCTTCTCGAGCGCGTGATCCTGCGGGCGCACGCGGCGGCGCGCGACCTCGGGCGGCATGTCCGGCTGGTAGAGGATCGCCGACAGGTCGAGCCCGCGGGCCTTCCAGTGATCGAGGCGCCGGCTTGAAGTCGAGCCGGTCCACGCGCCCGATCATCTCGTCCATCGGTCCGGAAGCCGAGGCTGCGGCCATGTGCTCCCGGACCTCCTGCGGCGACGAACCGGAAGAAGTTCACGACGTAGTCGGCCTGGCCGGCGAAGCGCTTGCGGAGCTCGGGATCCTGCGTGGCGATGCCGACCGGGCAGGTGTTGAGGTGGCAGACCCGCATCATGATGCAGCCCAGCACCACCAGCGGCGCGGTCGAGAAGCCGTACTCCTCGCCGCCGAGCAGCGCGGCGATGACCACGTCGCGACCGGTCTTCATCTGGCCGTCGACCTGGACGACGATGCGGTCGCGGAGCTTGTTGCAGCACCAGCGACCTGCTGCGTCTCGGCGAGCCCGAGCTCCCACGGCACGCCGCCGTGCTTGATCGAGGTGAGGGGCGAGGCGCCGGTGCCGCCGTCGTGACCGGAGATCAGCACGACGTCGGAGAAGCGCCTTCGCCACGCCGGCCGCGACCGTGCCCACGCCGATCTCGGCGACGAGCTTCACGTGCACGCGCGCCTCGGGGTTCGCGTTCTTCAGATCGTGGATGAGCTGCTTGATGTCCTCGATCGAGTAGATGTCGTGGTGCGGGGGCGGCGAGATGAGCTGCACGCCCGGCGTCGCGAAGCGCACCTTGGCGATCCACGGATAGACCTTGGCCCGGGCAGCTGGCCGCCCTCGCCGGGCTTGGCGCCCTGGGCCATCTTGATCTGGAGATCCGTCGGCGTTGACCAGGTACTCGCTGGTGACGCCGAAGCGGCCGGACGCGACCTGCTTGACGGCGCTCCGCCGCCAGTCGCCGTTGGCGTCCGCGCTGGTAGCGCGCCGCGTCCTCGCCGCCCTCGCCGGTGTTCGAGCGCGCCGCCGATCCGGTTCATGCGCGATCGCCAGGGTCTCGTGCGCCTCCTGGCTGATCGAGCCGTAGGACATCGCGCCGGTGGCGAAGCGCTTCAGGATCGACTCGACCGACTCGACCTCGTCGATCGGCACCGGGCGTCGCGCCGGGCGGAGCGCGATGAGGCCGCGCAAGCGTCGCCAGCCGCTTGCTCTGGTCGTCGCAGAGACGCGTGAAGTCCTTGAACTGCGCGTAGCTCCCGCTGCGCGTCGCGTGCTGGAGCTTGGCGATCATGTCGGGGTTGACCATGTGATGCTCGCCGTCGCGCCGCCACTGGTACTCGCCGCCCCAGTCGAGCTCCGCGCCGCGCGGCCGCTCCGGGAACGCGCGCTCGTGACGCGCGCTGCACCTCGTCGGCGATCACGTCGAGCCCGATGCCGGACGACGCGCGAGACCGTGCCGGTGAAGTAGCGATGCACCAGGTCGCCGTTGAGGCCGATCGCCTCGAAGATCTGGGCGCCGGTGTAGCTCTGGAGCGTGCGAGATCCCCATCTTGGCCATGACCTTGAGGATTCCCTTGTTCAAGGCCTTGATGTAGTTCTTGATCGCCTTCGCGCGATCGACGCCGGGCAGCAGGCCCTCGTTGATCATGTCGTCGATCGTCTCGAAGGCGACCCACGGATTGACCGCGCCGGCGCCGTAGCCGATCAGGAGGCAGAGGTGATGCACCTCGCGCGCGTCGCCGGTCTCGATCACGAGCCCGCAGCGTGTGCGCTCCCGCGCCGGACCAGGTGGTGGTGCATCGACGCCGTGGCCAGGAGGCTCGGGATGGCCGCCGTCTTACGGCTGATGCCGCGGTCCGAGAGGATGATGACGTTGTAGCCTTCGGCGATCGCCTGCGCTCGCGCGCCGCTGGAGCAGCTCGAGCGTCCGCTCGAGGCCCGCCGCGCCGTCGGCCACCGCGTAGAGCATGGGCAGGGTGAGCGCCTTGAAGCCGCGCTCGGAGACGTGGGCGAGCTTGGCCAGCTCCTCGTTCGTGATGACCGGGTCCTTCAGCACGATCTGGCGGCAGGACTCGGGCTCCGGCACGAGGAGGTTGCGCTCGGGACCGACCGTCGACTCCATCGACGTCACCAGCTCCTCGCGGATCTGGTCGAGCGGCGGATTGGTCACCTGGGCGAAGAGCTGCTTGAAGTAGTCGTAGAGCGGCCGGGGCCGGTTCGAGAGCACCGCCAGCGACGTGTCGGTGCCCATCGAGCCGATGGGCTCCTCGCCGTTCTTGGCCATCGGGCCCGAGCAGGATCCGGAGATCCTCGTGCGTGTAGCCGAACGCGATCTGCCGGGTCAGCACGGTCGCGTGGTCCGGCGCCGGCACGCGGATGCGCCTTGAGCTCCTCGAGATGCACGAGATTGTCCCGGAGCCAGTCGGCGTACGGATGCTCGGCGGCCAGCTGGGCCTTGATCTCCTCGTCGTCGACGATCCGCCCCTTGGCGGTGTCGACCAGGAAGATGCGCCCGGGATGCAGCCGCTCCTTCATGAGGATCTTCTCGGCTGGAATATCCAGCACGCCGACCTCGGACGCCATGACGACCATGTCGTCGGTGGTGACGTAGTAACGCGACGGACGCAGTCCGTTCCGGTCGAGCACGGCGCCGATGACGGTGCCGTCGGTGAACGCGATCGACGCCGGGCCGTCCCAGGGCTCCATCAGCGACGAGTGGTACTCGTAGAACGCCCGGCGCTCCGGGCTCATCGACTCGTGGTTCTGCCACGGCTCGGGGATCATCATGAGGATCGCGTGCGGCAAGCGACCGCCCGTTCATCACGAGGAACTCGAGCACGTTGTCGAACGTCGCGGAGTCCGACAGGCCGTCGCGCGTCACCGGCAGGACCTTCTTCAGGTCGTCGCCCAGCGCCGTCCGACCGGCACAGCGCCTCGCGCGCCTTCATCCAGTTGATGTTGCCGCGCAGCGTGTTGATCTCGCCGTTGTGGGCGATGTAGCGGTACGGATGCGCGAGCGGCCAGGACGGGAACGTGTTCGTGCTGAACCGCTGGTGCACGAGGGCCAGCGCCGATTCGAAATCGGGATCGGTCAGATCGGGAACATCGTCTCGATCTGGTCCGCGCTGAGCATGCCCTTGTAGATGAGCGTGTTCGAGCTCGAGGCTCGGCATGTACGCGTACTTGTTTTCCGGAATGTCGAGCGCCGCCACGGCCTTCTCGAAGAGCTTGCGGATCACGTAGAGCTTGCGCTCGAAGTGGGCGTGGTCCCGCACCGACCGGCCCGCGCCCGATGAACACCTGCATGATGTGCGGCTCGACGGACAGGGCGCTGGCCCCGATCAGGTGGTCGTCGGTCGGGACCTCGCGCCAGCCGAGGAGGCGCTGGCCCTCCTCGTCGACGATGGAGTGCAGGAGGGCGCGCACGATGTCGCGCTGCTCCGCGTCGCGCGGCAGGAACACGAATCCGCAGCCGTAGTCCTTGGCCGGCGGCAGGGAATGCCCAGGCGCCCGCACTCGCGGCGGAGGAACTTGTCCGGAATCTGGATGAGGATGCCGGCGCCGTCCCCGGTGTTCGCCTCGCAGCCGCACGCGCCTCGATGGAGCAGGTTGATGAGGACCGAGAGCGCTCGGCGTACGATCGTGTGGGAGCGCCGCCCTTTGATGTCCACGACGAATCCGACGCCGCACGCGTCGTGCTCGTGGCTGGGGTCGTAAAGCCCCTGAGCAGGAGGCGGTCCTGGCACGACTGGTCGACGCTGAGCTTCAGCCATCTGCATCCCCTTTTGTGAAAACAGTTGCACGATAGTACAGACAAACCCACTATTAGTCACCCCCAAAAGCTGGATAGTAAGTATCAGAAACTCTTATAATCTCGCCGTGCATCTCGAGACTCTCCGCCTGTACTGCGACGTCGTTCGGCACCGGTCGTTCTCGCGCGGCGCGACGCAGAACTTCGTCTCCCAGTCGGCCGCCAGTCAGGCGATGCAGCAGCTGCGAGGCCGAGCTGGGGGTGGCGCTCCTGGACCGGACCAAGCGGCCTTTCGTCGTCACGCCCGAGGGCCAGGCCTTCTACCAGGCGTGCCGGGATCTGCTCGAATCATGGGACAAGGCCAAGGCGGGAGTCGCGGCGGTGAAGGCGCGGGTCGACGGAACGGTACGGGTAGCGGCGATCTACTCGGTCGGCCTCCACGACGTGAGCCGCCACATGCAGCGTTTCATGTCGCTCTATCCGGAAGCGCGCGTTCAGCTCGAGTGCCTGCACCCGCACAAGGTGGTCGAGGCGGTGATCCAGGGCGAGGCCGACGTCGGGATCATGTCGTATCCGCCGACCGCGCGCGGGCTGTCGATCGTGCCGCTACGGTCCGAGCCCATGGCGTTCGTGTGCCATCCGAACCATCGGCTGGCGCGGCGCCGCGTGGTCATGCCCGCGGACCTCAACGGCGAGACGTTCATCGCCTTCGACGCCGGCCTGACGATCCGCAAGGCGATCGACCGCGCGCTCCGCCAGCACAACGTGCGGGTCAACACGGTGATGGAGTTCGACAACATCGAGACGATCAAGCAGGCGATCATCATCGCGGCCGGCGTCGTCGATTCTCCCGCGTCACACCGTGCAGAACGAGGCGTCGATCCGCACGCTCGCCGTCGTCCCGATGGCGATCGCCGATCTCGTGCGACCGGTCGGCCTGATCCATCGCCGCCAGAAGCCGCTGACGCCGACGGTCAGCCGGTTCATCCAGCTCCTGAAGGACGCCAACGAAGAGCCGGCGCGCGCGACGTCGCACTCGTGAGGCCGTCGGGCCGGCACCTGCGCCATTGCCGCGCCTCGGACTGAGGGGTTAGGATCGGACTCGGGGGAAGTCATGGGTGGTGAGTTCGAGGACGAGTACTCCGCGACGATCGACGACATCCCTGACGAAGACCGACGACCTGCGCGAGATCAGCGACGCTCTCCTGAACGACACCATCGCCGTCTTGGCCCCGGCCGAGCCGCTGTGCCTCGCCGAGACGGCCACCGTCCACGACGCCGTCCGGATCATGCTCGCGCACCGGCAGGCCGGTGTGCTGATCACGGACGGGCAGGGCCGGCTCGCCGGAATCTTCACCGAGCGCGATGTCCTGACGCGGGTCGTCGGCCGCGATCTCGATGCCCGGCGAACGGCGCTCGGCGAGGTGATGACGCGCAAGCCGCAGGCGCTGACCGCGAGCGACCGGGTGGCCTACGCGATCCACTGCATGAGCGTCGCCGGTTACCGGACGATCCCGCTGCTCGACGGCGAGGGCCGGCCGATCGGTGTGGTAACCGTCAGCGACGTGGTCCGCTGGCTCGCCGGTCTGTTCCCCGAGGCGGTCCTGAATTTGAGGCCCGGCGACGTCCTCAAGCACCCCCACGAGGTTGACGCGGGCTGATGGACCTCGACGGACGCGTCGGCGGTTGGACCAGACCGACGGGATCGGGCCCTCGAATCTTGCCCGTGCCGTTCGGGTCCGATAGAATGACCAGTGGTCTGCCGGTGCGTGACCTGACGCCCTCGGCGGGCAGCCTCTGCAGCGAATTTCCCGTTCCAGGCTCGCTGGATATGACTGCGCAAGGCGAACGAGGAGACAGGACGAGATGGGCCAGATAGCGACTCCCGCCACTGGCGTCGAGAAGTCGCGCAAAGCGCTGGATCGGGCGGTGATCCGGTTCGCCGGCGACTCCGGCGACGGCATGCAGCTGACCGGCGAGCAGTTCACGACCGAATCCGCGTGGGCGGGTAACGACCTCGCCACCCTGCCGAACTTCCCGGCGGAGATTCGCGCGCCGGCCGGCACTCTGTTCGGTGTCTCGAGCTTCCAGCTCCAGTTCGGCAGCCAGCGTGTCTACACGCCGGGCGATCGCCTCGACTGTCTGGTCGCGATGAATCCCGCCGCGCTCAAGGTTCATCTGCGCGACCTCAAGACCGGCGGTCTCTTGATCGTGAACACGCAGGCGTTCGACAAGCGCAATCTGGACAAGGCGGGCTACGCCGCGAATCCGCTCGACGAGCCGGCGCTGGCCGAGCGCTATCGCCTGCACAAGGTCGACATGACGGGCCTCACGCACGAGGCCATCAAGGACCTTCCGCTCAACACGAAGGAGAAGGACCGGACCAAGAACTTCTTCGCGCTCGGCCTGGTCTCGTGGATCTACACGCGGCCGCTCGAGCCGACCCTGGTCTGGATCGAGAAGCGGTTCGCCAAGAACAAGGACATCGCCGAGGCCAACACGCGCGTGCTGAAGGCCGGCCACGCGTTCGGCGAGACGGCCGAAATCTTCGGCGAGCACTACGCGATCGAGCCCGCCGAGATGGCGCCCGGCCTCTACCGGGCGATGACCGGCAACCGCGCCCTGGCGTGGGGCATTCTCGCGGCTGCTCAGCGGTCCAAGGTCCCGGTCGTCTACGGCGCCTACCCGATCACGCCGGCCAGCGACATCCTGCACGAGCTGGCCATGCACAAGCGCTTCCGCGTGCGGACGATCCAGGCCGAGGACGAGATCGCCGCTGTCACCGCGGCGATCGGCGCCGCGTTCGGCGGCGCCATCGGCATCACCGCCTCGAGCGGTCCGGGAATCGCGCTCAAGAGCGAGGGCATCGGCCTCGCGGTGACGGCCGAGCTGCCGCTCGTCATCCTGAACATCCAGCGCGCTGGCCCGTCGACCGGCATGCCCACGAAGACCGAGCAGGCCGACCTCATGCAGGCGCTCTACGGCCGCAACAGCGAGGCGCCGGTGGTCGGTGCTGGCGCCGGCCACGCCCGGCGACTGCTTCTACATCGCCTACGAGGCCGTTCGGCTCGCCGCCGAAGTACATGGTGCCGGTGATCGTGCTGAGCGACGGATTCCTGGCCAATGGCTCGGAGCCGTGGCTCATCCCCGACGTGACGAAGCTCCCGCCGATCGAGATCACGTTCAGGACGGAGCCGGAAGGCTTCTTCCCGTATCTCCGCGACCCGGCCACCCTTGCGCGGCCGTGGGTGCGGCCGGGCACGCCGGGTCTCGAGCACCGCATCGGCGGCATCGAGAAGCAGGACGTCACCGGGAACATCTCCTACGATCCGGACAACCACGACCACATGGTGCGTACGCGCGCCGAGAAGGTGCGGCGCGTGGGCCAGGAGATCCCGCCGACGTCGATCAACGGCCCGGCGACCGGCGACCTCCTCGTCGTCGGCTGGGGCGGCACCTACGGCGCGATCACGGCAGCGGTCGAGCAGGCGCAGACGGCCGGGAAGTCCGTCGCCTCGGTCCACCTCCGCCATCTCAATCCACTTCCACCGGATCTCGGCCACATCTTGCGCGAATACCGCAAGGTGCTGGTGCCCGAGATCAACAGCGGACAGCTCGTGCGGGTACTCCGCGCCGAATACCTGGTGGACGCGGTCGGGTTCAATCGGGTCCGCGGCCTGCCGCTGGCGTCCGAGGAAATCTACGAAGCCATCAACCAGCTTCTCGGGAGCAAGCCATGACGCCCAGCGGGGCCGGAGCCAAGGAAGCGCCGAAGTACACGAAGAAGGACTTCGAGTCGGACCAGGATGTGCGGTGGTGCCCCGGCTGCGGGGACTACGCCATCCTCTCGGCGATCCAGAAGACGATGCCCGATCTCGGCATTCCGAAGGAAGACATCGTGTTCATCTCGGGCATCGGCTGCTCCAGCCGCTTCCCGTACTACATGAACACGTACGGCTTCCACACGATCCACGGCCGGGCGCCGGCGATCGCGACCGGGCTCCGGGTGGCGCGGCCCGAGCTGAAGATCTTCGTGGTCACGGGCGACGGCGATGGGCTCTCGATCGGCGGCAACCACATGCTCCACGTCCTGCGCCGCAACGTGAACCTGACGATCCTCCTGTTCAACAACCGGATCTACGGGCTGACGAAGGGGCAATACTCGCCGACGAGCGAGCTCGGCAAAGTGACGAAGTCGACGCCGGTGGGCTCGGCCGACCGGCCGGTCAATCCGCTCGCGTTCGCCCTCGGCTGCGGCGCGACCTTCGTGGCGCGGACCGTCGACCGGAACATCCCGCACATGGACGAGATGCTCAAGCGGGCGGCCAAGCATCGGGGCACCGGGCTTCATCGAGATCCTCCAGAACTGCAACGTCTACAACGATCTGGCGTGGAACGTGATCTACGACCGGGAGTCCAAGGTCCAGCACGAGCTCCGGCTCGAGCACGGCAAGCCTCTGCTCTTCGGCCCGCCGGACGACCGCCGCGCGCCTGATCATGGAGGGCGTGACCCCGAAAGTGGTTCGCGCCAAGGACGTGCCGGAGAGCGCGCTCTGGGTCCACGACGAGAAGAACGTCAACGCCGCGAAGCTTCTGGCCGACCTCTTCGCGCCGGACTTCCCGATTCCGGTCGGCGTGCTCACCGCGGTCGACGCTCCGGTCTACGAGGACCTCATGCTCGAGCAAGAGCAGAAGGCGATCTCGGAGCGTGGGCCGGGCGATATCGCCAAGCTCCTGACGTCGGGAGACACCTGGAAGATCTCGTAGTCCGCCGCGCGGGGCGTTTCGCATGCCCCTGAGTGGTCGCGTTCCTCCAGGAGCTCGAGCGCATCGTGGGCGCCGACGGCCTGGTGCGTCACCTTCGAAGGCCGCCTCGTCTACGAGTGCGACATGCACACCTTCTACAAGGGCGCGCCCGACGCCGTCGCCCTGCCGAAGAGCTCCGACGAGGTGGTCGAGATCGTGAACCTCTGCCGGCGCGAGCGCGATGCCGATCGTGCCGCGCGGCTCCGGCACGGGCCTGATCGGCGGAGCCATGGCGCCTCTCGGCGGCGTCATGATCGGGACCAACCGGATGGACGACATCCTGGAAGTCGACTATCCCAACCGGTGCGCCACCGTCCAGCCGGGGCTGATCAACCTCGCTCTCACCCGAGCCGTCGCAAGTCGCGGATATTTCTTCGCGCCCGATCCGTCGAGTCAGATGGTCTCGTCGATCGGCGGCAACGTTGCGACCAACGCCGGCGGCCCGCATTGCCTCAAGTACGGGATCACCACCAACCACATCCTCGGCATCGAGCTGGTGACCGGGACCGGCGAGCTCGTCCGCCTGGGAGGCAAGGCCGCGGATCGGCCCGGCTACGACCTGCTGGGCGCGGCCGTGGGCTCCGAAGGCACGTTCGGCATCGTGACGGCAGTCACCGTGCGGCTCCTGCACGCGGCCGAGGCGGTGAAGACGATCCTCGCCTCGTTCACGGCGATCGAGGACGCCTCCGAAGCGGTCTCGGCGATCATCGCGGCCGGCATCGTCCCCGCGGCGCTCGAGATGCTCGACGAGCTGATGATCCGCGCCATCAACGAGGGTACGGGCGCCGGCTACCCGAAGGACGCCGCGGCCGTTCTCCTGATCGAGCTGGACGGTCCGTCCGCCGAAGTCGAGGCGCAGGGCGAGCGCGCGGCGCGGATCTGCTGGGAGCGCGGCGCCCTCGAGGTGCGCGTCGCCGCCGACGTCGCGGAACGCGCGCTCCTCTGGAAGGGACGCAAAGAGGCGGCGGGGGCGGTGGGGCGCCTGGCGCCGACCTATCTCCTGCAGGACGCCGTGGTCCCGCGCTCCAAGCTGCCGGCGATCATGCGCGAGCTGATCGCGATCGGCGCTCGCCACCGCGTGCAGATCGCCAACGTGTTCCACGCCGGCGACGGCAACCTGCATCCGCTCATCCTCTACGACGACCGGGAGCCGGCCCAGCTCGAGCGCGCGAAAGCCGCGAACGAGGAGCTGCTGCGCGCCTGCATCGAGATGGGCGGCACGGTGACCGGAGAGCACGGCGTCGGCATGGACAAGGCGAAGAATCTCCCGCTCCAGTACGCCGAAGCGGACCTGAACTTCATGTATCGGTTGAGGCGCGCGTTCGACCCCGACTCGATCATGAACCCCGGCAAGCTCCTGCCCTCGCACCCCGCCTGCGGCGAGGGATTCCGTCCCGCACGACCCCACGTGCCCGCCGGCGCCTGGATCTAGGGCCGCGATGTCCGTCGCGGCACGCTCGATCGGCGAGGCCTTCGTCGCGATCGCCGGTCGCGACCGGGTCCGCGACGACGCAGACTCGCTGGCCGCGGCCGCGATCGACGGTCTTGAGCCTCGGTGGATCGTGCGTCCGGCCTCGATCGACCAGCTGGGCCGTGTGCTAGCTCTGGCCTGCGACGGTCGACTCGCCGTGATCCCGCGCGGCGCCGGAACCTCGCTCCAGCTCGGCAACCCGCCGGCGCGCGTCGACGTCGTGCTCGATCTCGCCGGCCTCGATCAGGTCATCGAGTACAACCCGGACGACCTCACGATCACGGTGCAAGCGGGAATCACCGCCGGCGCGCTCGGCGCGGTGCTCGCGCCCCATCGACAGTGGCTGACGCTCGACCCGCCCGGTGTCGCGGCGCGGACCATCGGCGGCATCGCCGCGACCAATGCGAGCGGCCCGCTGCGCGCCGATACGGCACCTCGCGCGACTTGCTGCTCGGGGTGCGCTTCGTGCAGGCCGACGGCGTCGCAACCTGGGGCGGATCGAAGGTCGTGAAGTCGGTGAGCGGCTACGACGTTCCCAAGCTCATGGTCGGGGCGCTCGGCACCTTGGGCGTTCTCGCCGAGATGACGCTCCGGCTCCATCCGCTCCCGGAGACCGAACGCACGTGGCTCATCGTCTTCGACTCCGCCCGGGCGGCGCAGGCCCTCGTCGAGCGAATCGTCGATTCCGCGCTTCAGCCGAACCGGCTCGAGATCTTCAACGAGGGCGCGCTCAGGCTCGTGTCGGCCGAGTCCTCCGGCGTCGGGGTCGCGGTCTCGATCGGCAGCGTGGCGGAGGCGGTGCGCGAGCAGGGCGAGCGCCTGACGGAGATCGCGAGGTCGAGCGGCCGGCGTATCCTCCCGGTGCCGGATGGATTCTGGGGCCGAGCGGAGTCAGCGATGACTGCTCCGCACGGGCTCGACAGTGCTCCACGTGGCCGCGCTCGCCGATCGGCTCGCGGGCACCATCGGCGCCGATCGAGGACGCGTTCCAGGTGGCAGCACCCGGAGCCGAGGTCCGGCTGGGCGCCTCCGCGGCGCTGGGGACGCTTCGTGTCCTCGTGATCGGCGCGCGGTTCGCCGAGATCGCGGCGGTCACGACGCGGATCCGGGTGCTGGTCGACGAGGTTGGAGGCAGCGTCGTCGTCGCTCAGGGCCCCGCCGAGCTGCGCAGAGCAGTCGACGCGTGGGGGCCGGTGGAGCCCGGCGCCTTCGCGCTCATGCGGACCTTGCGCGACGAGTTCGATGCCGGACGTGTGCTGAATCCCGGCCGCTACGTCGGCGGCCTCTGATGGCCTCGGGCACGCCCCACACCAACGTGCCGGATCTCGACGAGATCAGGAAGTGCGTGCATTGCGGCATCTGTCTTCCGCAGTGCCCGACCTACCGCGTGCTCGGCGAGGAGATGGACTCGCCGCGCGGCCGCATCTACCTGATGCGCGCGGCCGCCGAGGGCCGGGTAGGGCTGACCGAGACGTTCCAGCGCCACATCGATCTCTGTCTCGGCTGCCGGGCGTGCGAGACGGCGTGCCCGTCGGGTGTCAAATTCGGGTCACTCCTCGAAGCCACGCGTGCCCAGCTGCGGCAAAGCGGACCGCCGGCGAAGCATCGGCTCCTGGAAGCGTTCGTGTTCGCGGTCTTCCCGGAGCCCGCGCGGCTCGGCGCCGCCCTCGCGGCGTTCAAGCTCTACAAGCGCTCGGGCGTTCGCGCGCTCGTTCGCGCGAGCGGCCTACTGCGCAGGTTGCCGGGGCTCGCCGCGATGGAGGCGCTGCTCGACGACGTCCCCGCGGCGACGCCGATGCCCGAGATGGTTCCGGCGCGCGGGCGCTCGGTCGGGCGCGTCGGGCTCCTCACGGGCTGTGTTCAGCGCCATCTCTACCCGAACGTGAACCGAGACACCGCCCGGTTGCTCTCGCTCGCCGGTTTCGACGTCGTGATCCCGCGCGGGCAGGGCTGCTGTGGCGCCCTCGAGCTCCATGCCGGCCGGGCCGATGCGTATGACGCCCGCGCACGGGCGCTGGCGGCGGCGTTTCCCGCGGACCTCGACTTCGTCGTCACCAACGCGGCCGGCTGCGGCTCGACCATGAAGGAGTACGGCCACCGTGCCCCGGATCTCGCGGCCTTCGGCGCACGCGGTGCGCGACGTCACGGAGGTGCTGGCCGGAGCCGACCTCCCGCTCGGTCCGCTCGACCTGACGGTGACGTACCACGACGCCTGTCACCTGGCGCACGGCCAGCGCCTGCGGCAGGAGCCGCGTCAGCTCCTTGCGCGAATCCCCGGGCTCAGGCTCGTCGAGCTCGGCGACAGCGATCTCTGCTGCGGCAGCGCGGGCATCTACAACCTCCTCGAGCCCGGCATGGCGCGCGAGCTCCTCGACCGTAAGCTCGACCGTATCGCCGAGACCGGCGCGCGGGTGGTGGCGGCCGCGAACCCGGGTTGCCTCCTCCAGATCGCCTGGGGGTGCCGCGAGCGCGGTCTGGACGTGACGATCGTTCATCCCGTAGAGTTGCTGGCAAGAGCCGCCGATGCGTATCAGGCTTAAGGACCACGCGAAGCTCCAGCCCGACAAGATGGCGAAGATCGCCCTGGCCGCCACGCCGCGCGCGCTGCTCGATCTCTACTGCGTGGCGCCCGGTCAGGAGCAGAAGCCGCACACCCACGGGGACCAGGACAAGTTCTACGTCGTCCTCGAGGGGCGCGGGCGCATTCCGGCTCGGCGCCGCCGAGCACGCCCTGGAGGCCGGGGACGCGCTGGTCGCGCCCGCCGGTGTCGAGCATGGGCTCGTCAACGACGGTGACGCGCGCCTGCTCGTCGTCGTCCTGGTGACGCCACCGCCGCCGCACGCATGACCGATCGGCGCGCGTCGCTGATGGTCACGTGCCTCGGCGACCTCTTCTTCCCCGAAGTCGGCGTCTCGATCGTGCGGCTGCTTGCGAAAGCTCGGCGTCACCGTCGACGTGCCGGCCGACCAGACGTGCTGCGGACTTCCGCTGTTCAACTCCGGCTATCACGCCGACGCCGCGGCGGTCGCCCGACGCACGGTGACGCTGTTCAAGGATTCCGAGCACGTCGTGGTCCCATCGGGCTCCTGCGCGTGGATGGTCAAGCACGAGTATCCCGGACTCCTGGCCGAGACGCCGGCTCGCGCGCGCGGCGAGTGAGCTGGCGGCGCGCACGCACGAGTTCTCGCAGTTCCTGGTCCGCGTGCTCGGCGTGACCGAGTTCACCGCGGCCGTGCCCGGCCGCGTCACGTACCACGATTCGTGTCACCTCCTGCGCGGGCTCCACGAGTCCGAGAGCCCGCGGACGCTCCTCGGCAAGCTCAAGCGGCGCCGAGCTGGTCGCCGCTGCCGGGCGCCGACGAGTGCTGCGGCTTCGGCGGCTCGTTCGCGGTCCGCCTGCCCGAGGTCTCCTCGCAGATCCTCGCCAAGAAGCTCGCGAACGTCGAGTCGACCGGCGCCGGCTGCCTCGTCGCCTGCGACGCCGGCTGCCTCATGCAGATGGGCGGCGGGCTCACGCGCGGAAGTCGCGGGTGCGCGCGGTCCATCTGGCCGAGCTGCCTGGACGGTGGGCCGGTGAGCGACGCGCGAGCTGGCGACTCCGTTCCGGCAGCGCGCCGGCGGCGCGATGAAGGACACGTTTCTCCAGGAAGCCCTGACGATCGCGACGACCAAGTTCATCGACCTCCGCCGTGACGCGTTCGCGGGCTTCCCCGAGGGCGAGGCGCTTCGCGACCAGGCGCGCGCGATCAAGGAGGCGACTCTCCAGCACCTCGATCAGCACCTGGAGACGCTCGATCGGCAACGTCGAGCGGCTCGGCGGGCACGTCCACTACGCGGCGACATCGGCCGAGGCGCGCTCGATCATCGTCGACATCGCGCGACGGACCGGCGCGCAGATGGCGGTGAAGTCGAAGTCGATGGCGACCGAGGAGATCCATCTCAACGAGGCGCTCGAAGCGGCGCGGGGTCACGCCGGTCGAGACGGACCTGGGCGAGTACATCATCCAGCTGGCGCACGAGCGCCCCTCGCACATCATCGCGCCCGCGATCCACAAGACGAAGGGGCAGGTGGCGGAGCTCTTCAGCCGGGAGCTCAAGCGCCCGGCGGAGCCCGATCCCGAGGCGCTGACCGCGGATCGCCCGCGGCGAGCTGCGCGAGAAGTTCCTGCAGGCCGACCTCGGGATCACCGGCGCGAACTTCGCCGTGGCGGACACCGGCACGGTCGTTCTCGTCACCAACGAGGGCAACGGCCGGATGGTCACCTCGCTGCCGCGGGTCCACGTGGCGGTCATGGGCGTCGAGAAGGTCGTGCCCTCGTTCACCGACCTCATGGTGTTCCTGGCGATCCTGGCGAAGAGCGCCACGGGGCAGAAGCTCTCCGTGTATACATCGCTGGTCCAGGGGCCACGGCGGGCAGGCGAGCTCGAGGGCCCCGAGGAATTCCACCTCGTGCTGCTCGACGGCGGCCGGATCGCGCAGATCGATGGCCCGCTGCGCGAAGCGCTCTGCTGCCTGCGCTGCGGCGCCTGCCTGAACGTCTGCCCCGTGTATCGGCAGATCGGCGGCCACGCCTACGGCTACACGTATCCCGGGCCCGATCGGGATCCTGCTGACCGCGATGCTCGAGGGCACGCCCGCCGTCAAGGACCTCGCCCACGCGTCGTCGCTCTGCGGCGCCTGCGCTCGACGCGTGCCCCGTGCGCATCGACATTCCGCGCATGCTGATCGAGCCTGCGCCGCGAGGTCGACGACAAGAAGATCGCGCCGTGGATCGGAGCGCGTCGCGTTCAAGCTCCTGGCGCATGCTGCTCCAGCGCCCGCGGCTCTACCGGCTCGCGGCGCAGGCCGGCCGCGCTCCTGCAGCGGCCCTTCGCCCGTGACGGGCGCATCAGCCGGCTCCCGCTCTTCTTCGGCGAGTGGACGCGCACGCGCGATCTACCGCCCGTGGCCGCGCGCACGTTCCAGGAGCGCTGGGCCTCGGAGAAGGATCTGCGGCGCGTGACGACCAAGGCCGAGTTCCTCGGCCGGATTCGCGAGCAGGTGAGGCGGGCGCCCGGCGCGGTTCCGGCATCGCCCGGCCCGGCGCCCCCAGCATCCGGCCGCCGAGGCCGAGACGATCCGGCGCGAGCTCGCCGAGCGCTGGCCCGAAACGCTCGAGGCGTTCCGCCGTGAGTTCGAGCGCGTGGCCGGCGTGTTCCACAGGGTCGCGTCGATCGACGATGGTGCCGGCCGTCGTCGTTCCGCATCGCGCACGAGCGTCAGGCGCGCGGAGCATGGTGACCTGGCACTCCGCGGCGCTCGGCGCCGACCTGGCGCCCGCGCTCGAGGCCCGCGGCCTCGACGTCCACGCAGATGCCGCGCCGGCGGAGCCGGTCGGCGCCGCCGAGCGCGAGCGGCTCCGGCGGCGGCCGCGCGGGCCGATCTCGGGCTGACCGGCGTCGATCTCGCCGTCGCCGAGACGGGCACCCTGGTCCTGGTCGTCGGGCGCCGGGCGGCCGCGCTCGACGTCGCTGCTGCCGCCGTGTCACATCGCGGTCTTCGACCGGACGGCGCTGGTCGAGTCGCTGCGCCAGGTCGGCGTGTTCCTCGAGGCCTGGCACGGAGACGGCCGGCGCCGTCCGGCGGCGCCGTCGATCAACTTCATCACCGGTCCGAGCCGGACCGCGGACATCGAGCTCACCCTCACGCGCGGCGTTCACGGGCCCAAGGAAGTCGCACGCGATCTTCGTGGAGCAGCCGATCCGTGGCTGAGCGCTACTTCTCGGTCGCCGACGTGGAGGCGCTGATCCCGGAGCTGACGCGAGTCATGAAACAGGTGATGGCCGGCGCACGCCGAGGCCGAGCGCAGGCGCGGGAGCGGCTGCAGGCCGAGCAGCAGCCGGATCGCTCTGGCCGGCGGGGCATCCTCGACCGCAGCGCGTGGCGCGCCGACAAGGACGCGCGATCGAGCGGCTGACGCGCGAGATCCAGCGCGGGCTCGGCGAGATCGCCGAAGCTCGGCGGCGTGCCCAAGGATCTCGGCCTCGGGCCTGGTCGACTTCCTCCACCTGCGCGACGGGCGACGAGGTCAACCTCTGCTGGAAGTACGGTGAGCGCGAGATCCGCCACTGGCACGGCCTGGACGAGGGCTACGCCGCGGAGGAAGCCACTCTGATGCCGTACGCCGCCATCCTGTTCGATCTCTTCGACACGCTGGTCCGCTTCGACCGCGAGCGCATGCCCGAGGTCGAGATCAACGGCAAGACGGTGCGCTCCTCGGCGGGGCTCCTGCACGCGATCTTGAAGACGCAGGCGCCCCAGGTCGGCCTCGAGGCGCTGCTACGAGGCGCTCGGCGAGAGCTGGCGGGAGGCCGAGCGCCTGCGCGCGATCGACCATCGCGAGGTGTCGGCCTCGGAGCGGTTCGCGCACTTCTTCCAGACGCTGGGGCTCGACCGAGGCCGCGCTGCCCAGCGGATTCGAGCCGCGCGCTGATCGACGCCCACCGCGACGCGCTCGGGCGCGCTGCCGAGTTCCCGGCGCACCACGGCCCGCTGCTGCGCCGGCTCGCCGAGCGCTACCGGCTCGCGGTCGTCTCGAACTTCGACTACACGCCGACGGCGCTCGACATCCTGGAGCGCGCCGGTGTCGTCGAGCTCTTCGACACGATCGTCGTCTCCGACGAGGTCGGCTGGCGCAAGCCGCGGCGCGATATCTTCGACGCGGCGCTCGGCCGGCCTGGGCGTCCGCGCCGACGAGGCGCTCTTCGTCGGCGACCGCGCCGACATGGACGTGCTGGGCGCCCAGCAGATCGGCATGGACGCCGCGTGGATCAACCGCGACGGCGAGCCGCTGCCGGCCGGGGTCGCGACGCCGACCTACGAGATCCGCGACCTGGCCGAGCTGGCCGATCCTGAAGCTCTGATCCGTGAGAGCCGGTGCGTGGAGATCGGGCGTGCGGAGCCGAGTCGCGCCTCGCAGGCCACCCTCGACCAAGCCGCTCGAGGCCACGCACAAGCGTCATGGCGACCCACTCGCAAGGTCATCATCATCGGATCGGGTCCGGCCGGCTACACGGCGGCCGATCTACGCCGCGCGCGCCAACCTGGCGCCGCTCATGCTCACGGGCATGCAGGCCGGCGGCCAGCTCATGCTCACGACGCTCGTCGAGAACTACCCGGGCTTCGTCGACGGCGTCCAGGGGCCCGAGCTGATGGAGACGATGCGCAAGCAGGCGGCGCGCTTCGGCACCGAGATGATCGCCGAGGACGTGACGGCGGTGGACTTCGGCCGCCGGCCCTTCGTCGTGACGCGCCGGCGACGCAGACGCTACGAGAGCGCAGACGGTCGATCATCGCCACCGGCGCCACCGCGAAGCTCTCGGGCTTGCCCGCCGAGTCGAAGCTGATGGGGCGCGGCGTCTCGACCTGCGCCACGTGCGACGGCTTCTTCTTCAAGGACCAGAACATCATGGTGGTCGGGCGGCGGCGACTCCGCGCTGGAGGAGGCGCTCTACCTCGTCGCGTCTCGGCCGCCAGGTCGACGTCGTCCACCGGCGCGACACGCTCCGCGCCTCGAAGATCATGCAGGACCGCGCGCGTCGAGAACCCGAAGATCGAGTTCATCTGGAACACGCGTCGTCGAGGACATCCTCGACGTCCAGCAGGGCAAGGTGACGGGCGGTGCGCCTCAAGAACCTCAAGACCGGCGCCGTGCGACGAGCGTCCGCGTCGACGGGCTCTTCATCGCGATCGGCCACCAGCCGAACACGGAGATCTTCCGCGGCCAGATCGAGCTGCTGCCGAACGGCTACGTCAAGGTCAGCGCCGGGGACGCACGCAGACGTCGCGTGCCCGGCGTGTTCGCCGCCGGGCGACGTCCAGGACTTCACGTCTACCGCCAGGCGGTGACCGCCGCCGGCCACCGGCTGCATGGCCGCGCTCGAGGCCGAGCGCTACCTCGAGGCCACGGAGGCTCGCTAGGCTGCGCTATCATGGCTCTGCGCGCGAGCGAATCGCGGTACGATCAGGGAGAGCGACGAGCAGATGGCCGTGCCGGTCACTGTCTACAGCAACGTCGGCTGAGGGCCCTGCCACAAAGCGATGGAGTATCTATCGCAAAAGGGCATCCCGTTCACCGAGCGAAACGTCGGGACGTGACCCGAAGGCGCGCGAGGAGCTGATGGCGCTCGGCCTCCTGTCGCTGCCGGTGCATCATCATCGGCGACAAGCGGCTCACCGGCTTCAATCCGAGCCGCGATCGACGCGGCGCTGAACGCGCTCGTAGGATCGAGGAGACTGCATGCACGAACCCTCGGCAGCCAACATCGACAAGATGTGGGCGTACGCCCGGAAGTACGCCGAGAAGTCGGGCACGTCGCTCCATCCCGACCGCGCCGTGACCGAGACCGTCGTGACCGGGCTCGCCCGGCACATCGAGCAGGTGGGCAAGCCGCTCTGCCCCTGCAACTTCTATCCGGATCCGGCCGCCGAGGCCAAGCAGCGCCGCTGGATCTGCGCCTGCGACGAGATGCAGAAGTACAAGTACTGCCACTGCCTGCTGTTCGTCAGACGCCCGAGGGCGTACCCATCACCGAGTACCTGCCCGAGGACCACGAGGGGCGCCAGGCGTACGGCATCGTGCGGGACCCGATCCCCGACAAGGGACGGGCGATGGCGAAGGTGCTCGGGCGCCACCAGGGCGAGGGCTCGACCGGAAGCTAGCACCGCGTCGTCACGAATCTGATGCGATGTCCCACTCTCTCTGGTGGGTGAGCGCGATCGCGGCGCTGCTCGCGGCCGCGTGCGACCGGGAAGCGGCGCCAGAAGCCGCGCCCTCACGTCGATCAAGGTCGTCATCGCCGACTACAGCAAGGACCACACGCGGCCCTTCTGGCAGGTCCCTCTCCGAGGCAGTACACGAAGCAGACCGGCATCAAGGTGGACCTGCAGGTCGTCGACTGGAACTCGATCGACCAGCAGGTCACCACGATGATCCAGAACAACCAGCCGCCCGGACGTGCTGAACCTGAACTCGTTCTCCAGCTACGCGAAGGACGGCCTGCTCCACTCGGCCGACGAGGTCCTGTCGCCGAAGACGCGCGAGGACTTCCTCGCCCGCGTTCGTCCGGGGCGGCGAGTACCAGGGCAAGCTCTACGGTTTCCCGATCCTCTCGAGCGCGCGCGCTTCTTCTACAACAAGGATCTGCCTCGCGCGGGCCGGCGTCGCCGCGCCGCCCAGGACGTGGGACGAGTTCGTCACGGCGGCGCGGCAAGATCCAGGCGCTCGGCGCGGACACGATCGGCTACGCGCTGCCGCTGGGCCCCGAGGAGGCCCAGGCCGAGTGGGCCATCTGGATGTGGAACAACGGCGGCGACTGGAAGTCCGGCGAGCGGTGGGCGATCAACAGCGACAAGAACGTCCAGACGCTGAAGTTCCTCGCCGATCTCGCCAACAAGCACAAGGTGACTCAGGTCAACCCGGGAAAGACCAACCGAACCGACGGCGCCTTCCAGCTCTTCAAGGACGGCAAGGTCGGCATGGTCATGGGCTTCAGCCCGCTGGCCGCGCAGCTCGATGCGGAGGGCAAGGTCAAGCTACGGCGTCGCGCGAGATGCCGACGAACATCGGCACCGCCGGTGACGCTCGCCGTCGAGGACTACCTGATGGCGTTCAAGAAGCCGGGCAACGCCGGACGCGGTCAAGACGTTCCTCGACCTCTACTACCAGCCCGAGACGATCACGCGATGGATCACGCGCCGAGGGCTTCCTCCCGGTGACCAGGTCCGGCCTGGAGCAGATGAGCGGCCGACCCGGAGCTCAAGCCGTACCTCGACGCGCTGCCGAGCGCGAAGCTGGCCCCCACCACCGATCCGGCGTGGGACACGGTGAAGCTCGACGTCCAGCAGACCATCGGCCTCGCCGTGCAGCCCGGCGGCAATCCCAAGCAAGTCCTCGATCAGCTCCAGCAGAACGCCGCCGCCGCGGCGGGCGGCCGCTGACGGTGCGACGGTCCTCGCCGTGCGCGGCGAGCGACCGGCTGGCAGGCGCTCCTCTGGCTCGGGCCGAGCCTCGCGCTGATCGGCGGCGTCGTGCTCTATCCGGCGGCCCAGCTCGTCCGGGCGTCGCTCAGCCAGTACTCGGTCACCGGCCTCTACGCAGGGCTTCGTCGGCCTCCGCAACTACGTCGCGGCTCTTCCGGCAGGAGGCGCTCGCCGATGGTCGTGGCGAACACCGTGGTCTGGGTGGCCGTCGTCGTCGCGGTCACGATCCTCCTGCTCGCTCGGCGCTGGCGCAGCTCGCTCGACGCGCGCTTCCCGGGCCGACGGCTCGTCCGCTGGGCGCTCATCGTGCCGTGGGCGGCGTCGCTCATCATGACGTCGAAGCTCTTCGCGTGGATCTACGACTACTACTTCGGCATGCTCAACCCGTGCTGCTCCGGCGCTCGGCATCCTCGAGCCAGCCCGGTGGACTGGCTCGGCGACGACGCGACCGTGATGGGCGCGATGATCGCGGTCGGCGTCTTCGTCTCGCTGCCGTTCACGACGTACGTCCTGCTCGCCGGGCTCGCAGGCGATCCCGCCGACGGTCTACGAGGCCGCGCGCGTCGACGGCGCCTCGGCGTGGCGGACGTACCGGTCGGTGACGCTGCCGCTGCTGCGACCGGCCCTGCTGGTGGCCGCCGTGCTGAACATCATCTACGTCTTCAACTCGTTTCCGATCGTGTGGACGCTCAACGATCGCAACCCCGGCTTCGGGCACGACACGATGATCACCTACATGTACAAGATCGCCTTCAAGAGCTCGCTGCGCGACGTCGGGCTCGCGGCGGCGCTGGGCGTGGTCAACGTGCTGCTGATCCTGCTCGCCGTGATCGTCTACCTGCGCACCGTGCGCTGGCGCGAGGAGGAGGCGTGAGGCGCGGCGCCGTCGCCGCGCGCGCGGCCGCTGACCGTCGCGGGGCTCGCTGCTGGCGGCTCGCTCGTGCTGTCGCCCTACGTGGTGATGCTCCTCACCGCGGTGAAGCCGGCCGTCGAGCTGCGGACCACGCCCGCCGCGCCTCACGCCGATCGACTGGCAGTGGGGCAACTTCGCGGACGTGCTCGCGCGACCCGGGCTTCCAGAGCTGGCTGCGCGTCTCGCTCATCGTCGCCGCCGCCTCGACGGCCCTCGTGCTGCTCGCCGCCGTGCCGGCCGCGTACTACACGGCGCGTCACCAGTTCCGCGGCCGGACCGCGTTCCTCGTTCCTGGTGCTCGTCACCCAGATGTTCTCGCCGACCGCGCTGGTGGTCGGCCTGCACCGCGAGTTCTTCGAGCTCGACCTCATCAACACCTACGCCGGCGCTCATCCTCACCAACGCGGCCTTCAACCTCGCGTTCGCCATCTGGATCCTGCGCGCCTTCTTCGCGTCCATCCCACGGGAGATCGAGGAGGCGGCCGCCGTCGACGGGTGCGGCCGGCTGCGCGTGCTCTGGCCAGATCGTGCTGCCGCTGTCACGGCCGGGCGTCGTGACCGCGGCTGATCTTCAGCGTTCATCGCGGCGTGGAACGAGTACATCGTGGCGCTCACGCTGATGACCGACCCGGACAAGAAGCCGCTGACCGTCGGCATCACGTCGTACGTCACGGCGTACGTGCAGCACTGGAACTCGCTCTTCGCCGCCTCGGTCATCGCGATCGTGCCGGTCGTCGGTGCTCTTCGCCCTCATCGAGCGCCATCTGGTCGCCGGCCTCACCGCCGGGAGCGTCAAGTGAGAAGAACGAGGGCAGGCGCGCGGACTTCCGCCGGCTAGGTTCCGACGCGGAGCGGCGCGCCCAGCTCTCGGAGCAGGGCGATGGTCGACAGGTAGGAGAGCTTGCCGGTTCTCGGATTTTCCGACGGGACGTTCTCGATCTCGATCGACGAGCCGCCCGAACTCGCCCTGCACCATGATGCGGTGGCGGTTCAGCGGCTGCTCGGGCGACGCGAAGATGCTTGATGCGCGTCTTCTCGGGCCGATGCCGGCGAGCGACAGCGCCGCCACGACGTTCACGTTCGCCGGGAACGCCCGGCAGGCCTCGGTCGCGGTGCCCTCGAAGATCAGCGTCTCCCGCGTGATCGCGTCGAGATCGATCTTCTGCTGCTCGATCCACGGCGCGCCGGCGAGCCCGCGCGGCGGCTTGCGACTCTCCATCGTGACCGAGGTGATCGCGCCGACCCTCGCGCCCTTGACGCCGTCGAGGCCGGCGATGGCCGCCGAGGGCACGAGGATGCGGCAGCGATTCGCCGCCGCGAGGTCGATCCAGTCCTGCCGGCCGAGGAGCCCGCCGCACGAGAGCACGACGAGATCGCGGCCGGCGCTCAGGCGTCTTCGGCGCGATCTCCTCGCGAGGTGCTGCTGCGTCGACGCCTCGACGACGAGGCCGGACGCCGCGATGAGCTCGTCGAGCGAGAGGAACGGCGCCGGGGAGCCGAGGCTCTTCAGGAAGTCCGTCGCCTTCGCGCGATCGCGCGCGGTGGCGCCGGCCAGGCGGAGACCCGGGAATCCCGTCGTCGAGGGCGCGGCAGAGCTGGCGGCCGATCGCGCCGAGACCGACGATGCCCACGTCCATGATGGCGCGCATGCTATCATGCCGCCAGGCACTGGAATGACGGCAGCGCAACGTCTGCGGCAGCCGCTCGAGCGCGCTCTATCGCGAGTTCGACTACGGCGCCCGCGTCGAGCTCGACGCCATCCGGTTCCCCTCCGCTATGACGGATCCCGCGCGACCGCGAGATCGTCGGTCTGCTCACGCGCGTGCCTCGCCTACGGGCGCGTCGACCTCTTCAGCCGGCCAGCTCGAAGGCGTCCTCGCAGCGCATGGGGCCGTCGCCCGCGGAGTTCGTGCAGGGATTCGACGCGCGGCCGCGACGCGCCTCGCGTTCGAGAGCTTCTGGTATCGCTTCAACCGGCCGCGGGATCTGGTCGCGTTCTGCGTCGCCGCCCGCGATCTCCTCGCTGCGCCACGGCACGCTCGAGAAGTGCTTCCTGGCCGGCGACGCCGCGGCGGCCGGCCCGATCGGCCCGGCGCTCGAGCGATTCGCGCGGGCATTCCTCGAGGCCGACCTGCGCGAGGTGTTCCCGCGCGGCCGGATCTCGCGCGGCTACCGCCATCTCTTTCCGCTTCCCTCGACCGGCGGGCCCTGCAAGCGCCTGCAGCTCTTCCTGCGCTGGATGGTCCGCCGAGAGTCGCCGGACTTCGGCCTCTGGACCTCGGTCTCGCCGGCGCGGCTCCTGATGCCGATCGACACGCACATCGAGAACATCAGCCGGTCGATCGGCCTCACGCAGCCGCCGCTCGCGCAACTGGCAGCATGGCCGAGGAGATCACCGCGCGGCTCGCCCTGATCGACTCCGCGGATCCGGTGAAGTTCGACTTCGCGCTCTGCCACAAGCGGATGTCGGGCGACTGTCTCGATCGCCGCGACGCGCGCGTCTGCGCGCCGTGCGGCTTCAAGCCGGTCTGCCGGCACTGGAAGGGAGCGCCGTGCCTGAGCCGACGCTGGTGGCGATCGGCCTCGTCCTGGGCGCGCTGTTCGCCTGGCTGGTCGCCCGCGCGCACTTCGACGCGCGCGGCCGCGCCCGGCGGCGCGAGCTGGACGCGCGCATCAAGGAGCTGGAGACGCTGGAGAGCGAGCGGCGCCGCCAGCTCGCCGAGCGCACGCAGGAGCTGGCCGTGGCCGGCGCGAGCTCACGGCCGAGCAGGAGCGGCGAACCCAGGCCGAAACGCGTCTGGCGTCGGAGCGTCAGAGCCTCGAGGAACAGCACCGCGCTGCTCGAGGAGGCCGAGGTGTCGCTCCGGGACACCTTCGACGGCCCTCAGCGGCGAGGCGCTCCGGCGGAGCAACGCCGAGTTCCTGACGCTCGCGGAGGAGCGGCTGGGCCAGCGCCAGAAAGAGATCGACACGAGCGTCACGTCCGCTGCAGGAAGCGCTGATCGCGCTACGAGGAGCACGATGCGCGAGGCTGGAGAAGACGCGCGCGGGCGCCTACGCGAGCCTCGAGGCGCGAGGTGCGCGGCCCTGAGCGAGCAGCGCCGGCGAGACCTGGCGACTGGCGATCGCGCACGCTCGCCAGGCGCGCGGGCGCTGGGGCGAGCTGACGCTCCGGCGAGTGGCCGAGCTGGCGGGGATGAGCGCGCATTGCGACTTCGTCGAACAGGTGACGACCGAGAGCGAGGGCCGGCGGCAACGGCCGGACATGGTGGTGCACCTGCCGCGCCGCCGGCAGATCGTCGTGGACGCCAAGGTTCCGCTCACCGCGTATCTCGAGGCGATGGAGACGCCCACGCCGGACCAGCGCCGCGCCGCGCATCGAGCGGCACGCGCAGCAGGTGCGCGCGCACGTGCTGGCGCTGGCGAACAAGAGCGTACTGGGAGCCGCTCGACGAGGCGATCGGACCTCATCGTCCTGTTCATCCCGGGCGAATCCTTTGTCGGCGCGGCGGTCGAGGCCGATCCCGCGCTGATCGAGGACGCGCATGGGACGGCGCGTGGCGATCGCGTCGCCGATGACGCTGGTCGCGCTGCTGCGCGCCGTCGAGCTCGGGTGGCGCGAGGAGCGGCTGGCCGCCGACGCGCAGCAGGTGACCGCCGAGCGGCCGCGAGCTGTACGAGCGCGTCGCGACCTTCTTGAGGCTACTTCGCCGACGTCGGCGGCGCGCTCGGGACGCGCCGACCAACGCCTACAACCAGGCCGTCGGCTCGCTGGAGTCGCGCGTCCTGCCGGCGGCGCGGCGGCTTCGCGATCTGGCCGCGACGCCCGCCGAGGACGCGCCCGGGCTCGAGCCCGTCGATCAAGCTCCGCGCGAGCTCGCGGTGCCGGAGTATCCGGTGCAGCCGCCGCTGGAGAGCGGGACATCGCACGAGGAGCGAGACACCTGACGCGTCGGAGCGCGGCTCCACCGTCGCGGACGGCCGTGAGACCCATGGTATAGTGGCAACGATGACTCCTACCATCCCGATCCAGGTTTACGGAATCAATCTCCTGGTGCGTCTGATGGTCAGAGGGCCCCGCCGACGTTCGCGTGCACTGTCCGAAGGGCTCGCCGATCCGCTACGGCGAAGTGATCGCGCGCGGCGACGGCTTCGACGAGGGCGCCAACGCGTTCCGCGAGATGCCCGAGCTGAAGGTCATCGTCGCCTTCGAGGAGTCGGCCGAAGAGGTCGAGGGACACTACTTCTACATCGCGGGCGAGGAGTATCGCGTCATCCGGCTCGACTCCAGTCATCCTGTCCTTTCCCCACGAGTAGTCCCGCGTGGCCCGCGCGGGCGTCGCGGCCGATCAAAGCCGCCCTGGCCTGTGTCGACGAAGCGGAGCTGATCGAGCTCACCCGAGCGCTCATCCGCATATCCCAGCGTCGTCCGCCCGGGCGACGCCGACGCCACCGAGGCCGCCGTCGCGCGCCACGTCGAAGCCTGGTTCGACCAAGCAGGGGTTCGACCTCGAGGTCCAGGAGGTCGCGCCCGGCCGCCCGAACGTGCTCGCCTGGCTCGGCGAGAAGGGCGGCGGCACAGAGCCTGCTCCTCGAAGGCCACACGGACGTCGTCACGGAGGGCGATCCGGCCGAGTGGACGCATCCGCCCTTCGGCGCCGAGCTGGTCGACGGGCGCATCTACGGGCGCGGCGCCGCCGACATGAAGAGCGGCCTCGCCGCGGCGATGATCGCGGCGGCCGCCATCAAGCGCAGCGGGGCGGCGCTCTGAGCGGGCGACTGGTGCGTCGGCGCGCTCGTCGACGAAGAAGGCGAGATGATCGGCGTCAAGCACCTCTGCACGACCGCGATCGGCCGCGCGCTCGAGCGCGGCGATCATCTGCGAGCCGGAGCAGAACGAGCTGTGTCTCGAGCAGCGCGGCGTCGTCTGGGCGCGGATCGCGATCCGCGGCCGCATGGCCCACGGCGCGATGCCCGAGGCCGGCGTGAATCCGATCACGGCGCTCGGCGCGCTGCTGCAGGAGGTCCCCGCGCTCGAGCGCCGATTCCGGAAGCTCTGCCGCAGAGCCCGCATCTTCGCCCGCCGACGGTCACGCCCACCGTCGTGCGGGCGCCGGTGCAGGGCGTCGAGCAGTCCAACGTGATCCCCTCGCGCGCGCGCGCGCTCCTCGACATCCGGCTCACGCCGGGACCGGACGAAGCCGCCGTGGCGCGCGAGATCGACGCGACCTGTCGCCGCGCGATGGCGCGCTGCCCCGGGAGCGTCGATCGAGTGGGAGCCGGTGAGCGGCTTCCGGCTGGCGACCCGAAGGTCGAGCGCGGTGAGCCGCTCGTGCGCGCGATGGTCGCGCGGCGTCCGTCAGGCGACGGGCCGGCGCGCCGTCTTCGGCGGCGTCCCCGGCTCGACCGACGGGACGATCCTCCGGATGCAGCTCGGCATCCCCATCGTCACCTGCGGCCCGGGTCACCGGCTCATTCCCCACCAGGCCGACGAGTACGTCGAGGTGCGCCGAGCTCGTCGACGCGGCGAAGATCTACGTCGCCTCGGCTCTGAACTATCCTCGCGACATGAGCGAGGCGGTACCGCGGCCTGCGGCTGGGTCGAGGCGTTTCCCGTCGAGCACGAGGGCCGGCAGTGCGTCGCGCTGCGCGATCCCGCCGGCTACACGTCGACGCGATCGTCCTGCTGCACGGGCCGCTGCTCGAGATCGTGTCGCTCTTCGACGGCGAGCACACGATCGCCGACATCCAGGCCGACCGTGATGCGCCGTCACGGACAGCTCGTCGAGCGGCGACAGATCGAGCAGATCGCCGAGGCTCTCGACGCAGCAGGGCTTCCTCGAGAGCCCGCGCTTCGCCGAGCGCCGCGCGCCGTCATCGACGCCGGCTTCCTCGCAGCGCCGACCCGTCCGGCCGACCCACGCCGGCGGCGCCTACGCCGGCGAAGCGGGCGAGCTCCGCGCGATGATCGACGGGTTCTTCACGCCGCCGGACGGGCCGGGGCCGATCGACGAGGCACGGCGGCGGCCGGCCCGAGGTGCGCGCGGGTGATCGCGCCCCACATCGACTTCCACCGCGGCGGTCCCGCGTACGCGTGGGCCTATCGCGAGCTGGCCGAGCGGAGCCAGGCCGACCTCTTCGTGATCTTCGGCACCTGTCACGCCGGCATGGAGCACCCGTTCGCGCTCACCCGGAAGGACTACGCGAGCCCGCTGGGCGACGCCCGCGGTCGACCGCGACTTCGTCGACGCGCTCGCGACGCGCGCGCGTCAGGACTGCTTCGGCTCCGAGCTGGCCCACCGCGTCGAGCACTCGATCGAGCTCCAGGCCGTGTTCCTGCGCTATCTCTTCGCCGAGCCGGCGCGACGTCACGTATCGTTCCGGTGCTGGCGAGCTTCGCCCACGAGGCGATGCACCGGGGCGGTCGGCCCGGACGACGACCCGCGCGTCCCGCAGGTTCCTCGAGGCGCTCGCGCGAGACGATCGCGGCCAGCGGGCGGCGAGTCGCGCTCATCGCCGGCGCCGGATCTCGCCCACGTCGGGCCCGCGCTTCGGCGACCCGAGCCCGTCGCCGCGCCGGAGCTGGCGCGCATCGAGCGCGAGGACGCGCGTGATGCTCGAGTCGGTGGCGGCGGGCGACGCCGGCGCGTTCTTCGAGTCGGTGGCGAGCGACGGCGACCGGCGCCGCATCTGCGGCTATCTCGCCCGATCTACGCTCTGCTGCGGTCCCTCGGCGGCGCCACCGGACAGGTGAAGCGCTACGGGCAGTGGCCCGATCCCAACGGTGTGGTGTCCTTCGCCAGCGTGGTGTTCGAGTGATGGCGACCGACGACAGACGCCGTGCGACAAGCCGACGCGCCGCTGCCGTCGGAGGCGGCTGCCGCGCCTCCGGGTCGACGTCGACGGCGACTGGCTCGACGACGACGTCGCGATCACCCACGCCGGGATCCTCGCCAACCTCCGGTCGATCCTCAAGCGCGACGCCCAGGGTTACTTCATCCAGACCCGCGTGCGCATTCCGGTCGAGGTCGAGGACGTCCCGTTCGTGGTCACGCCGGATCGAGCGGCGCGGCGAGATCGCTGCACGCGTTCCTGAGCGACGGCACCGAGGCGGACGTCGACCCGGCGACGCTGCGCGTCGGGCGTCCGACGACGTGCCGTACTGCGCCGTCAAGGGCGGCGCCTTCGAGGCGCGGCTCTCCGCGCGCGGCGGCGTTCCAGCTGCTGGCGCTGGCCGACTACGACGAGCGCGACCGGGCGCGCGGCGCGCTGCGGCTCGGCGGCCGCGAGTATCCCCTGCGACGCAGCGCGTGACGAAGACCATCGCGCCGTCGTCCTCGTCGTCTGGCTGATCGCGCGCGGCGTGCGCCTGGTGGATCGGCGCCGACGCGCAGCCCGTCACCGTCGACGTCGATCGGCGACGAGAACCAGACGGTGCGCGCGCGGCCAGCTGCCGCGTCTTCGCGGCCAAGGGCGACGCGGCCCGGCTCTACGCGCTTCGCCGCCGACCAACGCGGACACGCTCGCGCTGGATGCCGTGCACCTGCGGCTGCAGTCAGCTTCGGGCACACCTCGAACCGATCCTGCTACGTGAAGGCCGAATCGGGCGGCCAGCGTCACCTTCACGAGCCACGCCGCCACCTGAACGCGTGTGCCTGGACATCACGCGTGACGTGATGCGCATGAAGGGCGAGGGCAAGCCGCTGACGGCGATCCGCGCCGCCATCGACGAGAAGTACCTGCGCTTCGGTCCCGCGACGCCGACCGCGCGTCCGGACTAGCGCCGGGGCTCCGGAGCCGGGCGACTGCCGATCAGGTAGTATGCTCGGCGCATGAACGTCGCCGCCGTCGCTCATGGAGATCCTGCGCGCGGCGGGTGTCCGCTATCTCTTCGGCAACCCGGGCACCGACCGAGCTGCCGTTCCTCGACGCGCTGCCCGATTCCGGTCTCGAGTACGTGCTCGGGACTCCAGGAGGCCACCGCGGTGGCGGCGGCCGACGGCTACGCGCAGGCGTCCGGGCAGGTCGGCGTCGTCAACGTCCACGTCGCGCCCGGCCTCGCGAACAGCCTGTCGATCCTGCACAACGCGGCGCGGTCCAAGTCGCCGCTGCTGGTGACGGCCGGGCAGCAGGACACGCGCTTTCTCATGGACGAGCCGATTCTCGCCGGCGACCTCGTGCGCATGGCCGAGCAGTTCACGAAGTGGTCGTACGAGATCCGCCGGGCCGAGGACGCGCCCGTCGCGCTGCGGCGCGCGCTGCAAGGTCGCGCTGACGCCGCCGACCGGGCCGGTGTTCCTCGTCGCTGCCGATGGACCTCATGCGGCCCCGCGGTGGAAGACACCGGGCGCCGGACCGACGCCGATCGCCGCGCGAGCCGGCCCGATCCCGCGGCGCGTCGCGCGTGCCGCCGAGCTTCTCGCCGGGTGCCAGGCGCCGATCGTCATCGCGGGCGACGGCGTGCGCGCGCTCGCAGCGCCGTGGCCGAGCTGACGGCGCTGGCCGAGCTGGCTGGGCGCTCGCGTGCACGGCGAGCCGGTGTACCGGCGCACGAACTTCCCGGGCGACCACGCGCTCTGGCGTGGCGGTCTCTTCCGTCGCCGGCGAGCGTGCGCAAGGCGCTCGAGGAGTGCGACGCGCTCCTGATCGTCGGCGCCAACGTCTTCACCTGGTTCCTGCACACCGAGGGCGCGCCGTTTCCGCGTGGGCTGCGCGTGATCCAGATCGACGACGATCCCTGGGAGATCGGCCGCAGCTACCCGGTCGCGCTCGGCATCGCCGCCGATCCGAAGGCGACCCTCGGCGGAGCTGACGGACGCGCTGCGCGGCCGGATGACGGAGGCCGAGCACCAGGCGCGCCGCGGCGCGACTGGAGAGGATCGGCGCGGCGCGCAGCCGACGTGATGGCGCGCGTGCGGGCCGCCGCTCAGGCCGAGGCCGAGCGGACGCCGATCGGCCAGGCGCACCTCATGCACACCCTGGCCTGCGCTGCTCCCGGCGCGACGCCGATCGTCGTCGACGAGTCGGCGACGTCGCTGCCGTTCGTCCTCCGCTACGTGCCGTTCTCGACGCCCGGGCTCGTTCTACGGCTGGCAAGACCGGCACGCCTCGGGTGGGGAATGGGCGCGGCGATCGGCGTGCAGCTCGGCTCGCCGGGCCGCAAGGTCGTCGCCACGATCGGCGACGGCTCGCTCGATGCACGCGCCGCAGGCGCTGTGGACGGCGGCTCACTACCAGCTGCCGATCACCGTACGTCGTCCCGAACAACTCGTCGTACGCGATCCTCGAAATCCGGATGCTGAGCCTCGACCTGGCGTCGGCCAAGCGCGGGATCTATCCAGGCATGGACCTGGTCGAACCGGACGATCGACTACGCCGGGCCTCGCCCGCTCGCTCGGCGTCCGCGCCGAGCGCGTCGAGAAGCCCGCAGGAGCTGCGCGACGTGCTCGCCGCGTGCCTGGCCCATCCCGGACCGTCGCTCGGTGGACGTCGCGATCGATCGCGGCTTCAAGGCCGATGCTGTGAGCAACCGGACGGGGAGTGGGTCGTCGACGCCCTTCGCGCCGAGGGCGTGCGTCACGTCTTCGGGATCCCCGGCGTCCACAACCTCGGCGATCTACGACGCGCTCGTTCAGGCAGTCGGAGATCACCCACGTGCTGGCGCGCCACGAAGCGGGTGCGGCCTTCATGGCCGACTGGCTACGCGCGCGCTCGCGGTCGCCCGGTGTCGTCGTCGTCACGACGGGTCCGGGCGCGACGAACGCGCTGACCCCGCTCGTCGAGTCCTATGCCGGATCGATGCCGGTGCGTCGTCGTGATGTCCGACGTCGCCTCGCGCGCTGGTCGGCCGCGACATCGGCGCGCTGCACGAGGTGCCGAACCAGATCGACTGCTTCAAGCCGGTCACGCGCTGGGCGGAAGCGGTCACCGAGGCGCGGCGGTGCCGGCGACGGTGCACGGCGCGTTCGATCTGCTGCGCACCGGGCGTCCCGGACCGATCGCGATCTCGATCCCGAACGACTTCCTGACCGCTCGCTTCGACGCCGCAGCCCGGAGCGGCGGGCACGGCCGGCGGCCGCCGTGCCACGTGGACGCGATCGGCGAGGCCGTCCGGCTGCTGTCGGCGGCGTCCAGGCCGCTTCTGATCGCCGGCGGCGGCGTCATCGCCGCGGGGGCGAGGCCGAGCTCGTCGCGCTCGCGCGCCGACTCGGCGCGCCCGGTGATCACGACGGTCATGGGCAGGGGAGCGGTGAGCGAGCGCGATCCGCTGTGGCACGGCGTCCTGCCGAACGGTCGCGCGACCGAGGCGGTCATCAAGGCCGCCGACGTGATCCTGGCGGTCGGCTGCCGCTTCGCTCACCGCTCGACGCAGGGACTGCTCCTGAACCTCTCGTTCGACGCCGTCGCAGACGCTTGATCCATCTCGACCTCGATCCGACCGTGATCGGCCGTCTCTTCAAGCCGCAGCTTCCGATCGTCGGCGACGCGCAGGGACGGGCTGACGCGGCTGCTCGAAGGTCTCGGCCCCGGACACGGCGCGTACCGCCTGGGATCATCGCTGGCGCGAGAGTCTCCGGCCGCGGCGAGCGCGCGCTACACGCGCGACGATCGCCCGCCTCGATCGAGACCTCTGCGCGCGGCGCTGCCCGACGACGCGATCGTCGTGAACGACCAGACCGGCATCAACTACTGGATGGAGTGGCGCTTCCCGGTGCTGATGCCGCGGACCTTCCTCTATCCCGTCGGCTCGGCCACGCTCGGCTACGGCGTGCCCGCGGCGATCGGCGCCAAGATCGCGCGGCCCGACCGGCCTGGTGGTCTGGTCGTCGGCGACGGCGGCTTCATGTATTCGGTGAACGAGCTGGCGACGGCCGTGAAGTACCGCCTGCCCGTCGTGTTCCTCGTCATGAACGACGACCGCTACGGCGCGATCAAGTGGCTCCAGCAGACGCTCTTCGACGGGCGCTGGGGCGAAGCGGATCTCGACGAACCCCGATTTCCCGGCGCTGGCCCGAGCGTTCGGGGCGCGCGGCGAGCGCGTGAGCGGGCGTGGACGCGCTCGGCGCGCGCGCTCCGAGACGGCGCTCGCCGCCGACGGGCCGACCGTCCTCGAGCTGAGGATGACGGTCGACCCGCCGTGGGAGATCTGAGCGCGACGGCTTCTCGCGACTACTTTCCGTGGAAGAGGTTCAGCGCCGAGCCCTTCCTGAACCAGTCGAGCTGCGAGGCGGCGAACGAGTGCGACGAGTCGCAGCGTCTCGCTGGTCCCGTCCGGCGTGCTTCACGACGCACTCGACCGGCTTGCCCGGCGCCATGTCGCGGAGGCCGACCAGGCTGATCCGGTCGTCCTCGCGGATGCGTGTCGTAGTCGCCGGGATTCTGGAACGTCAGCGCCAGCAGCCCCTGCTTCTTCAGGTTGGACTCGTGGATGCGCGCGAAGCTGCGCACGATGACGGCGGCGCCGCCGAGCAGGCGCGGCGAGAGCGCGGCGTGCTCGCGGCTCGAGCCCTCACCGTAGTTCGCGTCGCCGACGACGACCCACTTGACGCCCTTCGACTTGTAGTCGCGCGCGATCGCCGAGAACGGACTGCCCGGTCTCGCCCGTCAGCACGTTCTTTCCCTTGCCGGCCTCGCCCGTGTACGCGTTGGTCGCGCCCATGAACATGTTGTCGCTGAACTTGTCGAGGTGTCCGCGGTAGCGCAGCCAGGATCCGGCGGGCGAGATGTGGTCGGTCGTGGTCTTGCCCTTGGCCTTCGAGCAGCACGGGCATGTCCTTGAAGTCCTGGCCGTCCCAGGCGGGCCACGGCTCCATCAGCTGCAGGCGCTCGCTCCTGGGATCGACGCTGCAGCGTGATCGCGCTGCCGTCCGCGGGCGGCGTCACGTAGGTCGGGCGGCCGCGGTCGAAATTCCGCGCCGGCACTTCGGGCGCCGTCTTCGGCGGCGACAGCTTGAACGCCTTGCCGTCGGCGCCGGTGAGGTAGTCGGTGAGCGGGTTGAACGACAACCTCCCGGCCAGCGCCAGGCGCGGTCACGATCTCGGGGCTGCCGATGAAGTTCATCGTGGTCGGCTGGCCGTCGTTGCGCCGCGGGAAGTTGCGGTTGTACGAGGTCACGATCGTGTTCGGGACCTCGGACGCTTCCTTGGCCCGGCGCCACTGGCCGATGCACGGGCCGCAGGCGTTGGCCAGGACGACGCCGTTGATGTCCTTCAGTGACTGCATCTGCCCGTCGCGCTCGATGGTGGCGCGCACCTGCTCGGAGCCCGGCGTGACCAGGAAGCGGCACGGCCGTCTTGAGGCCGTGCGCCTTCGCCTGCTCGGCGACGTCGGCCGCGCGGCTCATGTCCTCGTAGGACGAGTTGGTGCAGCTGCCGATCAAGGTCGTCGAGATCTTGTCGAGGAAGCGCGTTCTTCGGGTCGGCGATCTCGGCGGCGAGCTTGCCGATCGGGCGCGCGCGATCGGGCGAGTGCGGGCCCGACCACGTACGGCTCCAGCGTCGACAGGTCGAGCTTCACCACGCGCTCGTAGTACTTCTCCGGGTTGGCCTCGACCTCCTTGTCCGGCGCCAGGAGCTGCGGATAGCGCTCGGCGAGCGGCACCAGGTCGCCGCGTCCGGTCGCGCTCAGGTACATCGCCATCCGGTCGTCGAACGGGAACATCGACGTCGTCGCGCCGAGCTCGGCGCCCATGTTGGTGATCGTGGCCTTGCCGGTCGCGCTGATCGTCCTGGCGCCCGGGCCGATGTACTCGACGATCGCGTTGGTGCCGCCGGCCACCGTCAGCTGGCCCGCGACGTAGAGGATGACGTCCTTCGGGCGCGGTCCAGCCGCTCAGCTTGCCGGTCAGGTACACCGCGATGTGGCGGGGATAGAGGACTTCCCAGGGCAGCCCGGCCATCACCTCGACGGCGTCCGCGCCGCCGACGCCGACGGCGCAGGCGCCGAGGCCGCCGGCGTTCGGGCGTGTGCGAGTCGGTGCCGATGATCAGCTCGCCCGGAAACGCGTACTGCTCGAGCACGACCTGGTGGATGATGCCGGCGCCCGGTCCCCAGAATCCCGCGCCGTACTTGCGCGGCCGCCGAGCTGCAGGAAGTCGTAGACCTCCTGGTTCTCGGCGAGCGACTCGCGCAGGTCGGCCTGGCCCTCGACGCGCGCCTGGATGAGGTGATCGCAGTGGATCGTCGTCGGCACCGCGACCGCTGCCGCCGCGTCTGCATGAACTGGAGCATCGCGGTCTGCCCGAGCACGTCCTGCAGCACGACGCGGTCGGGACGGAGGAACAGAGTAGCTCTTGCCGGCCTCCATCTCCTGATGCTCGGGATCGTCGGCGTGTCCGAGCAACACCTTGTCGGCCAGGGTCAGGGGCCGGCCGAGCCGGCGGCGGACGATCGCGAGATTCCGCTCCATCGTCTCGTAGACCTTCGCGGCCATTTCAGCGGTCGATTCGATCGTCACCATTCCCGATGTCCTCCGCCCAGAGCGTCGGTTGCGCCTGAATGAATTGTGCCATCAGCGCCTGGCACCTCGCATCTCTGAACGAACCTCGACGGATCACGCCGCGCGATCGCAGGAGCTCTTCCTCGCCGAGGAAGGTCCGGTTCTCGCCGACGACGACCCGCGGGATGCCGTAGAGGAGAATCGCGCCGCTGCACATGGCGCAGGGCGACAGTGTCGTGTAGATCGTGCACTCGCGATAGACCTGCGCCGACCGGCGGCCGGCGTTCTCGAGCGCGTCCATCTCGCCGTGGAGCACGACGCTGCCGCGCTGAACGCGCCGATTGTGGCCGCGCCCGAGGATCCGACCGCGATGCACGAGGACGGAGCCGATAGGAATCCCGCCCTCGGCCAAGCCTCGCTCCGCCTCCTCGACTCGCCGCTCGGAAGAACTCGTCCACGGTTGCGATCCCGTCCTCGGGCTACTCGTCCGCGACCCAGATTACTCCATCCGGCGGCCTCGTGTCGGCCCGCCGTCACCGCCGCCGGCCAGGGAACGCACGCCTCGGGCGCGACGGTCAGGGTCACCGAGATCTCCGCGGCTGACGCGCACCGGCGGCGGCGCGGTGACGCGGAGGACCGACGTCGCGTTCCCGACACCTGGACCTGATAGTCGACGGCGTCACCCGGAGGTAGCTCGATGCGCTGGACCGGTGCCGGCGCAGCACGTTCGCTCCCGGCCGGCGCCGCGTCCGCGGCCAGTCCAACGGCTCGATCTCGTGGGGCGGATGGACGACGACGATCGGCGGCGGCGGACGCGGCGTCGCGCGAGTGCCAGCACGCAGCTCAGCGCGCCGCGCACCGCGACACCCGGCTCCGACCGTCACGGCGTCGATCAGGTTCGTGCCCGCCACGAACTCCGCGACGAAGCGCGTGCCGCGGGCGCCGGAACCAGATCCTCGCCGGTCCCGACCTGCTCGACGCGCGCCTCGATGCAGACCGCGACCCGGTCCGAGATCGACCATCGCCTCCGCCTGGTCGTGGGTCACGTAGAGCGTCGTGATCCCGAACGCCTCGTGAAGGCGCCGGATCTCGAATCGCATTTCCTCGCTGCGAAGTTTGCGTCCGAGGTTGCTCGAGAGGCTCGTCGAGCAGGAGGATCTCTGGCTCGACCACGAGTGCGCGGGCGACCGCGACGCGCTGCTGCTGCCCGCCTGAGAGCTCTCCGCGGATAGCGCGCCTCGAATCCGTGGCGAGCTGGACCACGCGCAGCATCTCGGCGACTCGACGGTCCCGGTCGGCCCGGGTCACGACCCGTCTTGAAGCGGAGGCCGTAGGCACGTTTGCGGCGACGGTCATGTGAGGCCAGAGCGCGCAGCTCTGGAAGATCATCGCCATGCGCCGGCGCTCCGGGCGGCACGACGCTCGCGGGAGACGACAGGCACCGCTCGCCGACCCAGATCTCGCCCGGCCTCGGGCTGGAGGAAGCCCGGCGACCAGCCTGCAAGTGTCGTCGTCTTGCCGCAGCCCGAAGGGCCGAGCAGGGAGACGAGCTCGCCGGGCGCGACCGTCGAGCGACAGGTCCCTCGACGGCGGCGAGGTCACCGTAGCGCTTCGTCAGTGTCTTGAGGACGACGCCTGGCATCAGGCGCGCTTCGGCGTCGCCGTCACGGCGTCCGCTTCCGGTGGGAGGAATCGGCAGGTCTAGGGCTCTCGACGCGACGGGGGCTTGAGCCCGCATTCGCAGATCTTGTTCAGGAGCGTCTTGTAGCTGACCTTGAGGATGCGCGAGGCTTCGGCGCGATTCCAGTGCACGCGCTCGAGCACCTCGGCCAGCGCCTTGCGCTCGGCCTCGCGAGCCCCGCGGCGCGCGATCTCCGCGCAGAAGCTCTCGGTGATCATCGGCCGCGACGACTCGACGGGCTCACCGTGACGGCGACCGACCAGCGCCTCGACCGCCTGCTCGCCGTTCGGTGAGGACGACGAGCCGCCCGATCGCGTTCTCCGAGCTCGCGGACGTTGCCAGACCACGGGTATTCCTGGAGCCGCGCGACAGCGTTTCCGGCAGGAGCTGCTTCTGCCGACCGTACTGCGCGTTGAACTTGGCCAGGAAGTACGATGCCAGGATCGGAATTTCTTCGCGCCGCTCCGCGCAGCGCGGCACCCGGACCTCCACCACGTTGAGCCGCCAGTAGAGATCCTCTCTGAACTCGCCTCGGGCGCATGGCCGCTTCGAGGTCGCGATTCGTCGCCGCGATCACGCGCGCGTCGACGTCGATCATCCCGTGGCCGCCGACGCGCGAGAACTGGAAGTCCTGCAGCACGTGGAGGAGCTTGGCCTGCAGCGCAAGGGGCAGCTCTCCGATCTCGTCGAGGTAGATCGTTCCTTTGTTCGCGTATTCGAACTGGCCGGGCTTGCGCCGATGCGCGCCCGTGAAGGCGCCCCTCTCGTGGCCGAAAAGCTCGGACTCGAGCAGCTCGCTGCGGGATCGCGGCGCAGTTGACCTTGACCGAAGGGCCCCTCGCGCACGCGTCGAAGCCGCGTGGACCGCGCGGGCGACGAGATCCTTGCCGACGCCGCTTTCGCCTCTGATCAGGACGCGTGCGTGCTGGTGTCGGCGATGCTCTCGATCGATGGATGCGGATTTCGCGCATCCGGGGTGACCATCGAAGAACGGAGCGTAGTTGACGCAATCTTGCACATCCTGCTGCGCCAGCGGCCTCTCCGCTAGATTCGATCTGACCCGCGCCCACCTAAACCCCGAAATATCAAGGACGTTTCCGGAAATCTTGATGCCCTCTCATTCTCAAAGGGAACTAGAGTATGCCACTACCCAGGATGCGTGTCACGGGAAAATATTTTCCTAACGATGAGTGATAGGATGTCCGCGGGACTCGGACTGGGGAGTCGCGAGGAGGGAGCCTATGAAGCTCCTGTTGATCGAGGACGACGAGCACGTGGCTGAGGTACGTCGCGGACGCCTTCGCGGCCGACGGCCACGAGACAGCGGTCGCGCACACGGGCGAGGACGGCCTCTGCGTATCTCGCGCACGACCGGCCCGGACGCGGTCGTGCTCGACGTCCGCCTGCCCACGCTCAACGGCGTGAGCGTGCTGCGGAAGATCAGGTCGACCGATCCCACGCTTGCCGGTCATCATCATGACGGGTCTCGCGACGCCGGGCGAGCTCGCCGAGATTCGTCGCCTCGGAGTCACCGAGATCGTGGAGAAGCCGGAGGTCCTCAAGCATTTCGGCGATGCGCTCGCGCGCATCGCGCGTCGCGATCAAGATCTCAGGACGCGACGTAGAGTCGGTTCACCGCCCTCTGCTCTCGGCCCGCGCCAGCTAGATCAACGGCTTGACGGAGCATGTCCTCCGCGCGGGCAGCGGTTCTCGGATAGGACGAGCCACCCGCGCTCCAGGCGATCGTTTCGAGACGCGTAGTCAGCCGCTCGAGGATCGAGGGCAGGTGGGTGGTCTCCGCGTCGACGAGAAGCAAGGCGAGCCAGCCCTGGGTCAGACGCCGCCACCGCGTCGGTGCCGCGGAGGTATGGGTGTGACGCGTCCCGCCACCGATGCTGGCAGGCCTTTCCGTTGGTGGCGAGGCGAGTTCGAGGGCAAAACGCACAAGCGAGACGCTGTATCGGAGTCGCTGGGCCTTCCGGATCTCGAGGTCCAAGAGCAGTCGGAACGAGGGACTCTTCGACAAACCATCCGCCCCCGACCACGGGCGGCTCAAAGCCAAACGATGCGATCATGTGGCTGTCTTGCATGCGTGGCTCCACGCGTCTAAGCAAGCGCTGACACCAATCCGTCACTTCCCCGAAAACATTTCCGGAATAGGGTGCACGGGTGCTGCCACCCCGATGTTGAAGCCCTGAAAGAAACTTTGCAAGAGATGTGAATGCGCAGTCATTGTGCACTGAGTACCCGTCCAGCGCGAACACGATCCCGAGCAGGGCGCACTCAGTGCGTCGGACCAACACGCTCCGGCAGGGACGCCCGAGCCCGCCCGGCGCAGCTCCGCCACGGCGGGCCGACGGCCGCCTAGCCGGAGATCTGGACCCGCCGTGATCGCAATCCGCGGCTACTCGGTGGACTCAACTCTCGGAGGAGGCAGCGCTGCGCAGGACCTTGCGCAACCTCGTTCCTACAAGTGGGATGACTGATCTGAGATCGATCTCATTCCGGAAATTTTGTGGTAGCACATCAATTTCGCCAACGAATTTAGCGCATTCTGCAATTCCGGAGTGTGTAACAGATTTCACAGTAGGGTCCTAAACTACCCACTCCGTTCCACTCCCTGCGAATTTTGAGGTGAACGAACAATTCATGTGAAATATCACGTAACATCCCATCTCTCCGGTTCGAACCTTGGTACGTCATTTGCCCTAAGGGTCCTGCTGGAAAATGGATCAAAGAGCGCTGCTAGTCGAAATCGATGCGGCGACCCAGCTGGGACTCCTTGGGTTTCTTCGGGGTCGTGGATATCAGTGCCTCGCGGTCGTCTACTTGGGAAGCTCTCCAGGCACTCGCAGGACACTAGCTTCGAGCTGCACACGTGGTCGACCTCAGCAATGCCGCGACCGCCGGGCGCGATTGATCCAGTGTCTGAAGCTTCGGCAGCCGAACTCAGGACCCATCATCGCCATCACCGACCGCGACAGTGCGCGTCGAGCGCCGTTTCGCCGGAGGTGGAGGCCGTGCTGCATAAACCGCTCAGGTCTCGCGGAGCTCCAGCAGGTAATCGATCAACCCATCGCCCCGCCCGCCCGCCGTACGCAGGCGCTCGAGCAGAGCGACGGGGCGAATTCGACACGAGGACGAATCGTGGCGCAGTCCCAAGATGATGGAGGCTCGCCAGATCTCTCCGCGAGGCCGCCGCGTCGATGTCACCGTTCTGGTCACCGGCGAGACGGGCACCGGGCAAGGAACTGGTCGCACGGGCGATCCATCACTTTTCCACGCGCCGCGGCGGGCCATTCGTCAAGGTCAACTGCGCCGCCATGCCGCGCGAGCTGCTGGAGAGCGAGCTGCTTCGGCTACGAGCGCAGGCGCCTTCACGGGCGCCCACAAGCTCAAGATCGGCAAGTTCGAAGCGGCGCACCGGGGCACCATCTTCCTCGACGAGATCGGCGACCTCCATCCCACGCTTCAGGCCAAGCTGCTCCACGTCCTCCAGGACGGCGAGTTCTCACGCATCGGCGGCAAATCGACGCTGAGCGTCGATGTGCGGGTCGTGGCGGCCACCAACCAGGACCTGGAGCGGGCGGTTAGCCGAAGGCCGATTCCGCGAAGATCTCTTCTACCGTCTCAACGTCGTACACGTGCTCGTCCCGCCGCTCCGCGAGCGCGCCATCGAGATTCCGCTCTGGCCAACTATTTCGTCGAGCGGTACGCGAAGCTCTATCAGCCGTGGCGGATTCACCATTGCCGCCGTCGGTGATGGAGCGCCTCACGCACCACCGCTATCCCGGGAACGTTCGCGAACTGGAGAATCTGATCAAGCGCATGATCGTCCTCGACGATCCCTTCATGACCAGGATCCCGCTCCCCGACGCCGGCCGAGCGGGACAGACGTCGATCGGCTCCAGTCCTCGGCCGCCATCACGACCCAGAGCCCTCCCTCAAGGAGATCGGGCGGCGGGCGTCGCCAGGCCGCCGAGCGCGAGGCGATCGCCAAGATGCTCGAGCAGACGGGCTGGAACCGGGTACGGGCGGCGCGAGCGTTACGGATCAGCTATCAGAGCCCTTCTCTACAAGATCAAGCAGGCCGGACTCGACAGCGGTCGGTCGTCGGCCCGCTCCGCGTCACATCACGGAGCTCGCGGTCATGAAGCATCCGACTCGCCGCCTCGTCGCAAGATCGTCGTCTGCTCGCGTATCGGCTGACGAGGCCTCGCCTGCGCTCAGCTGCGGCAGCGCCGGGTCTTCGGAGCGCGACGGAGGCCGCAATGCGCGCACCGAGACACTGTATCGGATCGGCGCCGGAGGACGGCGCTGCATACTTCCGTGTGGAAGAACGACGCGACTGACCCGGACGGTGCCAGTCAGGCCGGACGGCAAGATCTCGCTACCGCTCTGAACGACGTGCAGGCCGGCGGCCTCACCAGCGCTCGAGCTCCGCAGACGTCTGACCGAAGCTACTGCGGCATACATGCCGAACCCGGAGGTCTCGGTGATCGTGTCCGACGTGCGGAGCTTCAAGGTGTCGGTCATCGGTGAGGTCGCCCGTCCGAGGCCGTCTACGAGCTCAAGAGCTGGACGACGGTAGCTCGATGTCCTCGCCCTGGCCGGCGGGTTCACACAATTCGCGTCGCGCTCGCGGATCGTCATCCTCCAGCCCGACGGCAAGACGATGAAGCGGATTCCGTTCAACTACAACAAAGTCGCCGGCGAGCAGGAGAACTTCTACCTGCGCAACGGCGACATCGTCATGGTGCCGTGAAGGTCTCGAACGTCAGAGAGCGACGACGACGATGCCTCGAAGACGTCGTGGAAGAAGGTATCTGGGTCCTACTACCGGCCGTGGAGTCGGCGCAAGTGGCTCGCGATCCTGGCGTTCGTCGCGCCGCCTCGTGGCCGCCATCAGCGTCATCATGTTCCTTCCCGAACGTCTATCGGTCAACGGCCACTGTCCTGGCTGACCGCCAGCAGGTCCCGAGGCCTTCGTGCGGTCGACGGTGACGAGCGCTCTCGAGACCCGGCTTCAGACGATCAGCCAGGAAATCCTGAGTCGCTCGCGCCTGGAAGCCTTGATCAAGCGATTCTGACCTCTACGCCCGGACTGCAGGCAGCGGGTCCCACTCGAAGAAGCTTCATCGAGCGCCTGCGCAGCGGGACATCAGGCTGGTGCTCAAGAGCGCTGACGTGAGAGGAATGAGCGCGAGGCCACGATCGCGCTTCACCATCAGCTACCAGGGAACGCGATCCGAGCACGGTCGCGGCCGTCACGAACACGCCTCGCCGGTTTCTACATCGAGGAGAATCTGAAGGCTCGTGAACGACAGGCCGTCGGCACCGCCGGATTTTCTCAGCGTTCCAGCTCGGCAGAGACGAAGAATCGCGGCTCGACGTCCAGGAGCAGCGCGGTGAGCGCGTTCAAGCGACGCCATCTGGGGGAGCTGCCTCAACAGATGGACGCCCAACCTCGCCACCCTGGAACGGCTGCATGCGCAGCTTCGCGATGAACGCGCGACAGCCAGACGCGAGGCGCGGAACGGCAGCAGGCACTCTACCAGTCAGCTGGCGGAAGCCGAGGCGCTCCCGGCGTCCGCGAACGCCGGCTCGACAGGACTGTTCCCCGGAGCCCGAGTCCTCGACGCGGCATCGGCTCGACAGATGAAGCAGGAGCTGACGAGCCTACGCACACAGTTCAGCGAGCGATACCCGACGTCGTCCGGCTGGCCGGCCGAGAGGTCGCGGCGCTCGAGCGCGAGGCTCGCCGAAGCCAAGTCCCGTGAGCGTCAAGCGGAAGAGAAATCAGTCCGCGCGGCCGCAGCTCTCCGTCGCCGGCCACACCATACGTGCTCCGGCTGAAGGAGGCCCTGCGGCGACGTGCAGGCGGATCTCAAAGGTCCTCAAGACGTGAGGAAGCCGGCTCCGAGATGGGATCGCGACCTATCAAGACAGAGGTCGAGAACGTGCCGCAGCGCGAACAGGAGTTCATCGGAGCTCTCCCGCGACTACGAAGGCACCCGCGAGCTCTATCAGACTCGCTGATGAAGCGTTACGAGGAAGCCCAACTCGCCGAGAGCATGGAGCAGACGCCAGAAAGGCGAGCAGTTCCGAGTCGTCGAGCCGGCCGTGCCGAACCCTCAGCCGGCGGCGCCCGACCGCGTTCCGCCTGCTCGTGATGACTCTGGCGGCTGCGCTCGGCCTGGGCGTCGCGCGCCGTGGTGCTGGCCGAGCAGCTCGACACCTCGTTCCACTCGGTCGACGACCTTCGAGCGTTCAGTCAGAGTCCCGGTGCTGGTCAGCATTCCGCGAATCGTGACCTCAAGCGATCTATCGCCGCGGGCGCTGGCGCATGCGGCCTCGCGCTGGCGTGGCTCTCATCGGCCTCGTCATGATCGTCGGCATCGCCTATGTCGTCGCCCACGGGAACGAGCGGCTGGCCTCGCTCCTGCGCGAGGTCGCCTCGTGAGGATCCCCGACATGTATCTGAACGTTCTACGGGCTCGCGGAGAAACCTTTCAACGCGACCCCAGACCCGAGATTCCTCTACATGACGCCGGGGCACCGGGAGGCGCTCGCCCAGCTCCTGTACGGAACCCAGGAGCGGAAGGGCTTCATCGTCCTGATCGGGCAGCGTGGGCACCGGAAAGACGACCCTCCTTCACGCCCTCTGTGCAGCGGCTCAACGGACAGAGCGCGGTCTCGTTCGTCGTCAATTCCACGCTGCCGTTCGACGGGCTCCTCGAGTATGTCCTCGCAGGATTTGGGCATCACCAAGGCAGGGGCGACTCGCGAGCGCAGCGGCTCATCGCGTTGAACAATTTCCTCATCGAGCGCGAGCGGGACAGGCCAGAACACCGTCCTCATCATCGATGAAGCTCAGAACCTTGATGTCGCGACGCTCGAGCAGATCCGACTGCTCTCGAACTTCGAGACGCCGAGGAGCAAGCTGCTGCAGATCCTGCTGGTCGGGCAGCCGGAGCTCAAGAGCCAGGCTCAATCTGCCCGAGCTGCGGCAGCTCAAGCAGCGCGTCGGACTGCGCTGTCAGATCCCGCCGCTGACCCTGGAGGAGACCCGCGCCTACATTCGGACCCGGCTGCGCATCGCGGGCGCGCGGGATCTGGGTCTGTTCGCCGACTCGGCGGTCGACCGAATCTCGGCCTATGCGGGTGGGATTCCGCGGCTCATCAATACCGTCTGTGATCACTGTCTCCTCTTCGGGTATACGGACCAGAAGCGCCGGATCGATCGGCAAATCGTCAACCAGGCGATCGAATACCTGGAGGAGGGTACCCGGGCTACGGCCCACGAGGAAGGAAGCTTCGCAGGCTCGAGGATGCGGCATCCTCCTGCGGTGGAGCATCCGGAGGCTTCGTGGTGACCTTCGCGAGCGCCGTCGCCGCGCTCGCCCTGAAGTCTCAACACCGCCACGCACGGACTCATTCAGTCCGCGCGCCAGTTCCTGGTGATACCATGAGCACGTTCTTCAGAGCGCTCGAGCGAGCCGAGCAGGAACGGGCCCGTCGTCCGACCACGCTACGCCGTCGGCGCCGACGAAGCGCGCCAAGTCCAGCACCCGGCTCCTGGCACGGTTCCGGCCCGGCGCGCTCAGTATTGTCAGGCACGCACGCGCCCAAGCCAGTTTTCACGCCCGCAGCCAGTCAGCGCCGCTGGGCTCGAGGATACGTGACTCGGAGCTCGAGACCATCTGGTGAGCCTGCTCGCGCCGACCTCGTTCGAAGCGGAGCAGTACAGGGCGCTGCGCCACACGATCGAGCAGCTCCACAGATCCGACCGAGCTCTCGGTCATCGCCGGTCTCGAGCCCCTGATCGCTGCCGACGGCAAGATCGACGACGCGCCATCAACCTCGCGCTGGCGCGCTCGCCCAGGCCCCTGATGCGCGCGTGCTCCTCGTCGACGCGGATCTGCGCGCGCCGAGCCTGGCCGGCTACCTGGGACTCGAACGAGCACGCGAGGCTCCCGGTCTCGTGGACGCGATCCTGAACCCGAATCTCACGTTGGAGGCCGTGACGCAAGCAAGCTCCGCACCTCAACCTGTCGGTCGTCACCAGCGCGGGCGCCGTCCGTCCGACTCCCTACGAAGTACTGAAGTCGCCGCGGGTCGGGCAGCTCTTCGCGGAAGCTCGCACGTAAGTACGACTACGTCATCGTCGACACCCCGCCGTTGGTATCCGGTGCCCGACGGCCGGGTCATCGGGGAATGGGTCGACGGGTTTCTGATCGTTGTCGCTGCGCACCGGACGCCTCGCAGGCTCCTCGAGGAAGCGCTGCAACCGTCATGGAGCCGAGCCAAGATCGTGGGTCTGGTGTTCAACGGCGACGACCACCACCTATCGAGGGGGTCCTACTCCTCGAGGCGATCGTCCATCCGACGCGAGACCAAACGGCCAGTCGCTTAATGGGCCTAGGAACGGGCAACGTCGTTCGTAGCGAGACAAACCGCCTCAAACGATTGACACCGGTCACGCGAAGTCATCTGTGGCGGCAGGCGGATGCGCGGCCGGACGTTGTTGGCGGCGCGATACAGTGAGGCAAGTAGTTGGTCTCGAGCACTCAAGAAGGGGATGAGACCAAGGGGGCGAAGCCTTGCCAGAGCATCGCTCGGGAGACGTTGAGCGCAACCCTGGCGCGTCGCTCTGGACACGGCAGCAATTGCGAGCAGCTCGTCCGCGACCAGCTCGCTAACGAAGGGCTTTGACCTCTTTCTGCCGACCGCCGAGGCCTGGTCGCAGACGTGGGGAGTATCGGGTGCGCGGTCCGCGTTCCTCTTTTCCGCGGCTACCTCTTCTTGCGCCACGCGATCGACGATGCAACGAGCTATCTCGAGGTCTGCAAGGCCCGCGGTCTGGTGCGGATGCTCGGGGAGCGGTGGGACCGAGCTCGAAGTTGTCCCCGATTCGGGAGATCGACAGCGATCCAGAAGCTCGTCCGCTCGGATCTTCCGGTCTTCCCTATCCCTATTCTGCGGGAAGGACAGCGCGTCCGCATCACGCACGGGCCGCTCGCCGACGTCGAAGGTGTCCTGGTCCGTGGGAATCCCAAGAAGGGCCTCTTCGTCGTGTCAGGTCGATCTCCTCACGGCAGTAGCGTTGCCGTCCAGCTCGGCTGCACTGCTGCTGCAGGCTGCATAGAAAAGACGGGCTGTGTGAAAAATTGTGCGGCGATCTACGCAGGAAGCTTTCAGCAATTTATGGTCGCCGTCGACACGAATTCTGCAGTGCCTTGGGCTCGATACGCCAATACGTTGATCGCCAAAGCATTTCAAAACGAGAGGGCCGTTCCATGTCGTGGCACTTGTCTTGCCCTATATCTATTTGTGATATGGGTTTTTCTCGATTTGAAAACGTTGCAATCGGCGCTCTTCTGGACATGGATATCGGCACGTCGACAATGGGCTTCTGGCTCGAGCCATGTTCCTTCGGCCAGCCTCCGCCGTGAGCGTAAGCAGGCACGAGCGGTCGCGCAAGCCGTTTGTCTGATGCTGCTCGAGCTATCCGAGCCCTCGGAAACGCGGAACGGCAACCTGCTGAACCGAGCTGTGCGCGCTCTTCTCTCAGCGATCCGAGAGACGGACATCGCCGGCTGGCACCAGGAGCAACTCACCTCGGGATCATTTTCGCGGAATTGGGCGCCGAGTCCGACCCTCGGCGCCCTGCGGCCCAGAGTGACGACCCTCTCAGTCGGTACTCCGCGCTGAAGAGCTCGCCCGGCTTCGTATCACGTTTCCATAGTTTTCCGGAGGACCTGGGACAGAACGATGCGGGGGCTCAAGGTCGAGAAGCTCTATCCCGATGTTGTGAAGAGCGACGAATCGAGGACAACTGTCACGCGCGATCAAGCGCACGATCGATATCCTGGGCAGCTCTGCTGGCCTCGCTCTGCTCTCACCGCTTCTTCTGGTCGTCGCGCTGGCGATCAACTCCCTTCGCCGGGGCCCATCTTATTCGTCAGAAGCGCGAGTCGGTCGATCGGCACCCGTCCACGTGCCTCAAATTCCGCTCCATGCATACCGGAACGATCCACGGATTCACATGGGACTACGTCGACAGCTCATCGGAAGGAACACCGGCCCCGCTGCAGCCGAAACGAACGGCAAAGTTTACAAAATCCGCGGCCGATCCACGCTTGACGCCGGTCGGGCGTCTCCTCAGGAAGGGACCAGCCCTCGACGAGCTCCCTCAATTTCTGCAACGTCTTGTGTGGGGACATGTCGTTGTTGACCTCGCCCGCCGATCCCCTACGAGCCTCGAGGCTTACGACATTTGGCATCGTCAGCGGCTGCTCGAAGTGAGGCCGGGCATCACCGGACTGATGGCAGGTGAATGGCGAAGCCGGGTTCCGTTCGATGACATGGTGCGGCTCTCGATCTCAGGTACGCGAAGACGTGGTCAATTTGGCTGGACGTCCGGATTCTTCTGCGAACTCCGCGAGCAGTCTTTTCCGGTGATGGCGCGTACTAGCCGTGGCGTCTCGGATGCGACAGTTGCGACCCTTTCAGCGGATAAATGGGCACACTGCGATGATTCGTGTCGGCGTGATCGGCTACGGCTATTGGGGTCCGGTAAATGTCGTCCGCAACCTGCGTGGCCTCCTCGACGAATGTCGCGTGGCGGCAGTAGTCTGTGACCAGAGTCCGGCCGCTCTCAAGCGGATAAAGCAGGCCTCATCCTGACCCGCCTCGTCAATACGGCGCAACCCCGTCCGAGTTACCGAAACCTTTCGGAGATTGATGCCATCGCCAAGAGGTGACGCCTGCATGCGCCCACTTCGAATTGGCAAAAGCAGCCCCAGAGAACGGTAAGCACGTCTCTTGTCGAGAAGCCGTTCACTGCCACCAGCGCACAGGCAGAGGAGCTGACTCGAGCTCGCCGACGCGCAAGAACCTCAAGATCATGGTCGATCACACCTTCCTCTTCACCGGCGCCGTGCGCAAGATGCAGCGAGCTGATCGACGGGGCGTCCTCGGGGCCGCTCTACTACTACGATTCGACCCGGGTCAACCTCGGGCTCTTCCAGCACGACGTCAGCGTCATCTGGGACCTCGCGCCCCACGATCTGTCCATCATGGACTACCTCATTCCGGACTCGAGCCCGAGGCCGTGGTCGCGACGGGCGGAGTCACATCTCGAACGGGCCACTGGCGGACATGGCCTTCATCACGGTCTACTTCCCGGCAACAGTCATCGCCCACATCAACGTCAACTGGCTGTCGCCGGTGAAGGTGCGGACCACGCTGATCGGAGGCAGCGACAAGATGATGCTGGTCTGGAACGATCTCGAGGCCGACCGAGAAGATCAAGATCTACGACAAGTGGGGCGTCCAGGTCGAGCAACTGACCAGGGCCTCTATCAGCTGCTCGTCAGCTACCGCACCGGAGACATGTGGGCACCCAGTGGAGCAGGTTGAGGCTCTCAGGCTCGAGCTCCGCCATTTCGTCGACTGCACGAGGGAAGAAATCGCACTCCCATCAACGATGGAGTGGTAAAGCTGCGGGCCTGTCAAGTTTCAGCCGGCGACGCCGCTGAGCAGCGGGGCGGTGCCGTCGCGGTGGGCGAACCCTCATCTCTGCATCGCCCGGACGTGAAGCTAGGCGAAGGCGTGAAGCCTCAAAACATCAATCTCTACGATGGAAGTCGGTGACAACAACGAAGATTAGCCTGTCGAGGTGCAGACCGCCGTATCGGAAGGAATCGCAAAGATTCAGCTGCCACGTTCGTCTTGGTGAAGGTGGATTGATCGAGGACAATGCGTCTTTGTGGGTCGCGGGGTCGTGTGTTCATCAACGACTTATCCGCGCATAACGCTCCAATGAGACTCGTAGACTGAACAGGGATTAGACTGGTCGAACCCACCTTTTGTCCGAAGGCGCCTCCACGGGGCTCCCGCACCACGGTGCTCGCCAACGTCACGATCGGCGAACATGCGCTTGTCGGGGCTGGGAGCGTCGTCACTGAGACGTGCCCGCCTTCGCGGTCGCTGAACCCTGTCGTTTCTCCGCTTTGCTACGTCGGGCGTCCGCCCTACGGAATGATCGCGACCGCGCGTCCGCGTGACGGTCTTCGGCTGAACGGGTCACGGCGGTGCAGTTCGCGTGGCAGCCTGACGAATGCTGACACCCGCCTCTTCTTCGCCTTCGAGCGTCCCTTCGGAGTACCAGCCTTGGCGCCCACAGCGATTGAGATGGCGAGATCGGGTGCGGCGGCACCATCCCTGCGGCTCTGAGCGCGACGACGCTGAAGTCTCTTGGGTTGTTCTGGGTTCCGCCGGGCCGAGATGCTGAGCTCATGAATGCGCAACCCTCGCGGGCGGCAAGGAAGAAAGAGAGCCTACCAGGAAACTTCAAGGCCAGTTTCTTCCCCTTACGCTTGAGACCAGGTAAAAGGGCTTGAAGAGTTGAAGAAAGAATCACCTTGATTTCATTTTCACGTACTTATCGCAACGATCTGCATCAGGGATCACCGCTCCAGATCCGAGCTATCGGAACACCTACCGGAATCACCTCATCCTGAATACGAAACCGAAATACGACGGCGATTTCGGAAGTCCCAATCTTCTTTGTTCATCTCGCGAGATTGACCCCGCCAGGAAAAGACGGCGTGATCGGCGATGGCTGTTAAAGCCAGCGCGGCTTCGAAAAGACTGGTTCACCCCTGACGCCTTCTGTCGGTACTGAGAATTCGGAGGAGTCGAGTCGAAAGCGCCTGAAGTACGCGGAAGGCTTTACTGCAGAAAATCGCAATCTTTAACTGTAGGCGGGAGAATTATGACATTTGAAGACCTATTTTTAGTGGAGGCTTGGGGATGCGGCTCAAAGACTATTCCGAAAGCATATCCCCAAACCCATGATTACCATCGGCTATCGCCCCATCCTCTGGCACGTCATGAAGTACTACGCTCATTACGGGCACACGCGACTTCATCCTCCGCCTCTCGGGTAACGGCGTCCGAGGTCATCAAGAACTACTTCCTGAACTACAGCGAATGCCCTCTCCAACGACTTCGTCCTCGCGCAGGGCGGCCAGCGAACCTCTGAAGCTCCTCGAGCATAGCGACATTCGACGACTGGCGGACTCACCTCGTGGAGACCGGGCACGCTCTCGAGCATCGGGCAGCGGCTGCGCGGTGACCAGTGAGCACCTCGCCGGCGACGAGGTGTTCCTGGCCAACTACAGCGATGGCCTGACCGGACGCGCCGTTGCCTGCGCAGATCGACCAATCTGAAGTGCGCAGGCGAGTCGTTTCGAAATAAGCCCATCTTGAGCTTAATACTCTGTCTCATTTCCGGACAAAGACGACCTCGTCGATAACCTGACCGACGTGCGCGACTCCCACGTTCGCATCAACGGTGGCTACTTCGTCTTTGCCATGAGATCTTCACCTGCAGATCTCGCAATGGTAAGGAGATGATTTACGAGCCCTTCCAGAGGCGACGAATAGAGGGCAACCTTCGGCCTATAAGTACGATGGGTTTGGCTCAGCATGGATGCACTTGGCGATGCCGCGAGATGCTGGACGACCTGTACGCTCGGGGAAACGCTCAAAGCAACAGTGAATTGAACGAAGTACAA
>ERZ1370068.4434-contig-3508_pt1 | contig 162619 bp, 271 predicted proteins | sample MGYA00561227_ERZ1370068 | MGnify/ENA primary metagenome ERZ1370068 (study PRJEB38410, sample SAMEA6850437) | metagenome | study: Metagenomic assessment of the ecological functions of the soil: analysis of the soil microbiota associated with the... | reverse complement strand
ATCGCCAAGCCCGATATTCGATCTTCGAAGGAGTCTACGCGGAAAAGATCAGCATCCTCAATTACGGCGGCTCGAACGATCTCGCGCTTGCAACTGGCGCTCAAAGAGTGGGGATCAAGCAGCAGGAGGTCACTGGTGATTATCGGCGGCGATGCTCCGACGCGGTTGGCCGCCCTCATGATCGGGTCGCATTGATGCAACCATTCTTTCGCCGCCACAGCTTACCAAGGCGGTCGCAAGGCGGGTTACCGGGTCTTGGCGGACATGGGGGATATGAGCGCCAACTTCACCCAATCGTCGCTCTACCTCAAGAGGCAGCTCGCTCGCGCGAGAATCGCGACCGCGCCAAGACGATTTCTGCGCAGCCTATGCGGAGGCGGTCCACGTCATCAAGACAGACCGCGATAGGACGTCGAAAGTCTTTGCCAAGCGCATGCGCATCGAAGATCCGGATATGTTGAAGTCCACCTACGATTATTTCGCGCCCGCGGTTTTCCTTTCCGCCTCGCGTCGATCTGACGGCGATTCGGGATACGCTGCGACTTTTACGCCGAGCAGGAAATCCCGACTTGAAGAACCGCAATCCGGAAGAGTTCGTCGATCAGTCGTTGATGGACGAGTTGGACAAAGAAGGGTTCTTCAAGAAGCTGGGATCGTGATCCGTGTTCGTGACTCGTGTTCGTTCAGCGGACTAAAATCCGAGCACGATCACGACACACGAGCACGGCGCACTTAGCGCAGTCTTCAGTTCCGCCTGCGCTTTTTTGGCAAAGCTCCAGTCGAAGATGTCGGCCATCGTTTTGTCATCCTTCGATTTTCTCGTGTCGCGCACCAACTGAACGACGTTCTTCATCGTGTCATCGGAGGCGATGCCGTCGCGGCTGAATAGATCCGACCATGTCTCGATAGATGCTCTCGCGAATGTCGGCTTCTTTGATGCCCCATTTGGTTTCAATGAATGACAAGATGTCCGGCTTGCGCGTGCGAATGTAATCCGTCGCCTTTGAGCACCGCTTTGATCGTCTTGACGATCTCGTCCGGTTTCTCTTTCATCTTCTGCGTGTGAACCGCGAGTCCGCCGAGCGGGATATTCATCACTTCGTTGAACGATAAGAGTCTGATGAAAGCCGTGCTTGACGGCGAAGTTGTTAAACGGCGGCACCAGCATGGCGGCCTGGATCGGAGCCGCTTTCCAGCGCGGTATAGCGGCTCGAGCTGCCGCCGATCTGCAGAAAAGTCACGTCCTTTTCGGGATTCATGCCGAACTTGCGCAAGATCATGATCGCTTTCGCTATGCGGCGTGCCGCCGAAGCTGCTGATACCGAACGTCTTGCCTTTGAGATCTTCCACGCGCTTCACGTTCGGGCTGGTGACCAAGTAATGATCCGAGCCGTCCATGGCCGACATGACGATGCGCACCGGCAAGCCGGAGAGCGCCGCGCCGATGAAATTGGAGAACGTGCCGCCATAATCGACGTTGCGGGTGACGACGCCGTTGACGACGACCTGATTCTGCATGACGACGACGATGCCGTTGATTCCCTCGGCTTTTGAAGAAGCCTTTCTCTTCGGCGATGACGAACGGCAGACCGGTGGTGCCGGTCCGCGTCGTGACGCCAAGAGTGACCGGGAGCCCTCTGGGCATCAAAGAGTCCGCGGCGGCAGTGACGAATAGAAGGATTGTCAGCGATCAAGCGTTGGGCGGTTCGGATCTTGCTCATCTTTTCCTCCAGGAACGACTGTGCAGGTGATCGTCTGGCGTGCGTTTTAAGGCCTGGTCGATCCAGCATGATTCTGTCAAACATCGAGCCGCACGCAAGCCGTGCAATCGCATGTGGCTGATGGCTTCATGGCCTATACAAGGAGTCAAGCGGTACCATACTGCATATAGCGCTATGCCTGTAGGCTCAGGCTGCTAGACTCAACAAAATAATCCGGTATGCTTTAAAGGCCACAGGGATGTCGAAAACAATATACCTCGAGGAGCATTACGATGACAAAATCGAGACGCGTCGCCGCGACAATGTTTTTCCTGTTGCTTTCGGCTCTATGGAACCAGTCGCTGCCGCCGCTCAAACAACCAAGCTCAACGTTGGTTACAGCGCGATCAGCGGCGATCAACTGCCCGCGTGGGTCGCCAAGGAAGCCGGAATTTTTCGAGAAGAATGGACTGGACGTCCAACTTGATTTACTTCACGGGCGGGACGACGGCAGTCATGGCGCTTGATTTCCGCCGACACCCCATCAGCCAAGTGGCAGGAGCCCAGCGGTAGTCAATAGTGTGTTGTCAGGCTCCGACGCCGGTCATCGTGGCTGGCAGGCATCACTTCTCTCAACTACTATTTGATGGCACGCCCCGGATATCAAAACGCCGGAACAGCTTAAAGGAGGCTCCGTGGCGATTAGCCGATTCGGTTCCTCGTCGGATTTCATCGCCCGGTTATGCTTTATCGAAGATCGGCTTGACCCCAGGGAAGGATGTCACGATTGTGCAAATTGGCAGTACTCCGGACCGCGTCGCCGCAACGTTCTAACGGAGCGAGTGCAAGCCACGGTGATCAACCCGCCTGCGAGCATCATCGCGCAAAAAAAGGGAATGAACATCCTGGCGGATCTTCCCAAGCTCGGATTGGTCTACCAGCATACCACCGCCGCCACGACACGAAAATATATTCGCGAACATGCCGATGTTGTCAGGCGCTATGTGAAATCGCAGGTAGACGCGGTGCACCGAATCTACACGGACAAGGAAACCTCGATCAAAGTGCTTAGGGAAATATTTCGGTCGGCAAAATAGAGCGCGATATCCTGGAAAGAGCTGCGGAAAACCTTCTCAACGAGTCTGTCCTGCCGAGGAAGCAGTATCCATCCCTCGAAGGGATTGAAAACGATCCTGGCAACTGAGACCAAAGGGAAAGCCGAGCACCGCCAGAGGAGTTCGTCGATTCGACGCTTCATCCGCGAGCTGGATCAGAGCGGCTACATCGACGGGTTGTATAAGAAGAAATGAAAGCGGGGAGCTTGTCGGTGTTTGTTGTACCTCACCCACTGACCCTCTTCCAAGGGGCGAGAGGGGATAAGATCCAGAGTTTTCTTCCTCGGCCTTTTAGGGAGAGGATAGAGGTGAGGGTAAAGAATCTCATGATCTCAAAGAACACTTTTTTCTGCCGATCTTTGCGTCTTTGCGGTTACCCGTTTCCGTACGGGCACGCTCTCCTACCGAATCCTTGTATCCCACAAAATCGGCTCACCGCCCAAGCTCGGAGTGAAAAGGTCGACTTGTAGCTGCGTGGCGCAGCCCGGGCAAAAATACTCGTGGTACTCGCCGATATAAGGCTCTCCCGTAGGAAGAGGCGGCATGATCTCTTTGAGGTGTAAGCTCCGATGCAAAGCGTAGGGTTTGTAATTTTCTTTGGCGTCGCAGAACAAGTGGCCGCAGCGACTGCAGCGGATAACTTTCTGCTTGCCGTTGGTACATCACCTCCAGCGTCGCGTGGAATCGCAATGCTTGTCGCCAGCCATCGCCCCCCGATGCTGAAAGACCGCTGGTTTTTCCCGAAATCGGCGCAGCGCTTTGCTTGCGAGATTCACGGATCTCTTGGCGGCGCCTTTCAGTAGCCGCGCCATCTATCGCCTTTACCGTCGCCGCTCAAGATTACCCGCAGACGCGCTCCGCAGTTTCGCGACTGACCCAACCGCGGCCAGAAGTCCTTCAGCACAGCTTGGGGGCGCGGTCGATGGGATCGCCGAATCCGCCGCCTCCGGCAACGTAGTCGACGAGCAAGCTTCCTTCGGGCAAGTGGGATTCTTTCCGGCACGCCGGCGGGCAAAGTCGATTTGCCCCATCGGCCTTCGCGCATGGCAGCGGCCGTCGGCTGCTCGCCTTTCTGACTCTATCGAGCATCGCCAGACCGGCTTCGATGATCACCCGCGTCGCGCCGTTTCCCGTCGGGATAGCCGCCGGCAAGACCGAAGCCGCCTTGAGCAACGCCGCCGTAAGGCTTGTAGTCGACGCTGCAATCTTTCGATCCGTAAATGAGATAGACGCGGTGACTGCCCATACCGCCGCGGTACTGGCCGAAGCCGCTGCCGTCGCGGATTGTGCGAGCGCGTGAAATAGAGAAACGGATACTGCATCTCGATGCGCTCGATATCGCTGATGCCGGCGGAGGGAATATTCATGTGGCCGCCGGTGTTGACGCCGTCGCGGTGCGGCGCACGCGCCCATGCCCGGCGCCATGAATGTCGTAAAGCCCTTGGGCGACCGGCAATGCCCTCGCGCGTATGGCCGCCGTAAAAGTAACCGGCCCGCCGACGAATTCCAAATTGCCCGTCGTCGACGCATTGACGTCGTCGTAGCGTCCCGAAGCGTAAATCATCTTGGCGACGCCTTCACAGACCGTGGAAACAAGCACGTTGCCGATGCGCGGACGCGGCGCCGCAGGCCGCCGGATATTTGCAGTTCAGAATCGACCCTTCGGGCACGTGGACTTTCACCGGGCGCATCTTGCCGTCGCTCCAGGGCACGTCCCAAAAGAGCGTGTTGGTCAGCGCCAACGCGAGATGAGCGACGGTGCTCGGCAAGGTCGAGTTATGATCCGTGTCGGTCTGCGGACTCGTGTTCGGTGAAATCGAAGTGAAGCTCGTCGCGCTTTTTCGTCATGGTGCAGAAGAGCTGCTGCGCCACGGATTTTCGCGTCTTTCGATCGAAGGTCGTGACGTACTGGCGCGTCACCCAAGTGCCGTCGGGCATGGATTCGCAGCTTGGCGCGCGATTTGTCTTCCGAATCTTCGATCATTTTCTCGCCGGCCAGCTGAACGAATTTGAGACCGAATTTTTCCACCAAGCCGAGATAGCGCTTGGCGCAGATATTGTTGCCGGCGATCATCGCCTTCAGATCGAGGCCGACGTACTGCGGGTCGCGGCACATGCCGGTCAGCGTTTGAAATACGTCCTCGCGAAATTCGTCTTTCTCGACGATCTTGAGCCCCGGGACGCAGATGCCCTTCGTGGAAAATCTCATGGGCCGCGCCGCGCAGGAACGCCGCCGGTATCCGCGGTGTGCGTGCTCGTGGCCGTCCAGGCGATCAACTCGCCGTCGATAAAAGATCGGCTTGACGATCATCATGTCGTAGGTGTGCGAGCCGGCGACGTAAGGGATCGTTGAAAAGAACTGGTCGCCGTCGTGAAAGCCAGGCGTTTTGCAAAACGACGCATTAAGTCTCTGATCGCGTCCGAGGTCGCCGCGGCGAAGCGCAGATGGCCCGAGCAGGCGAGACACCATGGTGCCTTTTTCGTCGTAAAACGAGCTCATGCACTCGCCGCCCTGCGACACGATCGGCGAGGCGGTGACCGCGTTGCAGCGTCATGCGCCCTTCTTCGCCGATGGCCCACAGATCGGTGGAGATACATTTCGTAGCGGACCGGATCGATGTGTTTGTTTTGCGTTTACAGTCTTTGGTTGCTCACCTCTAGCAGATGACGTTCTGACTGCTTCGGCGGTTGAAAAACTCCGCTCTCGAACTTCATCGCTTCTCTACGGTCGGCGTTTTCGCTAGCTCGTCCAATAAAGACGTATCGACGAAATCTTTCGGTTGGAACTGCTTGGCCTTCGGCTCTTTGTCCGCCAGGAAGTCGAGCGCAGCCTGGAGGCCTTCCAGCAGTCGGGTAAGGCGGCGGTTTAAACAGCGGCAGGCCGACGTTGTAGCTGTAATCCAAAACGACCGTTGTCCGTGGGTGCTCATGTATTTGGAAAGAGTTTTCAGGGTGAAACGCTTTGTCGGCTTTGATGCGCTCGATAGCGGCGCGGTAAGCCCTCAAGCACCTTCAGCGCTGTGGCGCGGTTTCTTCTCGATATATCTTCTGCTCGTCGCTACGACTGGTGTGCTGAAACGAGATGCCGATTTGGGGCAGAAAGACGAGTTCTTTAAAACCCGCGCGGATCGCGATCATGTTGGTCGGTGGCGACATCACGCCGCCGTGCAGCAGCACCGGAGGCCATCGCCGGCAAGATTTCCGGCACGCCGCGCATCTGCAGGATGCTCACTTCGCTATCAGCCTTGATGTCCCCACTTTTTCAGCGCCAAGCCGCAGGGCGAAATCCGTCGCCGAGCCGAAGGTGCTGATGCCGATTTTCTTGCCGCGCAAATCGTCCGGGTTTATCGATTCCTTTGATCGTGACGATCGAAAAAAGGGTTGAGTTGATCAATCCCGCGACGATCACGTACGTCGGCGCCGGTCAGACCCGCGGCCACGAGCGCGCCGCCGTAGATCTGGGCGAAGGGAACCTCGCCGCTGACCAGCGCCGACATGGTTTGCGGCCCGCCACGGATGTAGATCAATTCAGCAGGCACCCTCGCGCGCGAAGTAGCCGCCGTCGTGAGCCGACCCACGTCGGCAATGAAGCGACACTGGCCGCGCCGACGGCGATGCGCACGAGGTTGGGCGGAATGCCGCCCACCCCATACGAAAGCGCGACGCGTCATTACGATCAAGCATAACAAGTTCAAGCGCTTCAGCTGGTGCGACATCGATAGTATTTCATAGATATCCCCCCAGGAGTACTGGAATGTTGGATAACTGGAGTACTGGAAAGTTGCAAGTACTAGAGATCCGTTAGTCAATCCATCACTCCATGATTCCGATACTCCAGTCATTCCATCTTTCCTCACGGCACCTCCATCACCAGATTCATAAACGGATCGACGGTGACTTTATGCTCGGGCGGTATCAAGCGTCGTGGTAAACGGCAGCTCGATCATCGGCTGGACCGTCGCACGGTCGCGCCGACGCCGAGCTGCTCGTAATCGTAAACCGGCGTGTCGATGAACTTGCGGTCGGGCCGGGTGAAAAATACCTGCGCGTTTGCCTTTGAGCGCGGCGCTTGAGCGTTGCCGCCTCTTTTACGGCTTCGCGGTGAGTTTCGGCTTGGCGACTCTGCCGACCGCGTCGACGCGGATCTCGCTGATCTCGATGCCCGCCTTGGCGTAGCCCGCGCCGACGCCGTAGAGCTCTTGGTATTTCTTCTCGAAGGCTGATTGCATTTCCGTCATTCGCTTGGCGTTGAAGCGATCCGAAGCTCACGGGCATTTCGACGCCGGCCGTTTGGCGCCGATAGCGCATGGTGAAGATAGCGGCGGAATTCCACCTGGTTGGCCTTGAATCCCTCGCCGGTCATTGCGGCCGCCATTTCCGTTTCGATGGCATCGAGCCGTTGGTTGATCGACCGCAGGATCGGCGGGCATGACGTACTGGCAGCTCATCACGCGCGTGCGGATGACATCGGCGGCGGCGGCGCCGAAGGCGGAGAAATACCGGCGACGTGGCGAAAATGTAAATCTGTCTTGATGCCTAAGCTCCGCCGCAAAGCCCGCGGCATGCACGGGTCCGGCACCGCCGAAGGCGTAGATGACAAACTCCTCCGGCAGGTAACCCGTGCGCACGACCTGGCGGCGAATTAAATCGGACATCTTGGCGTTGACGATATCGTAGACGCCGGCGGCGGCTTCGTGCATCTTCAACTTCAACGGTCGGGCGATGTTCTCGTCGATGGCTTCGAAGCGCTTTGTCCTTGTTCAGACTTTTTCGTGCCGCCGAGAAAATAATCGGGATCGATGATGCCGAGGGCGAGATCGCAATCGGTGACGGTGACCTGCTCGCCGCCGGCGTCATAACAAACCGGTCCAGGGCTCGCGCCGGCACTGCGCGGTCCAACGAGCAGCCGGCCGGTTTCCGGCTTCGACTTGCGCGATGGTGCCGCCGCCCGCGCCGATCGATTCGATATCGATGATCGGCTGTTGCATGCGAAATCGTTCGACGATCGGTTCCTGAGCGTAGCGCCAGTAGCCCTCGGTGATCAGGCCGACGTCGAAGCTCGTTCCGCCCATGTCGGTGGTGATGACGTTCTGATGTTTCAGCAAGACCGGCGACGAAAGCCGCCGCGATCATGCCGCCCGCCGGACCTGACTGCAGATTGGCGATCGCGCTCACGTGCTCGCGATGCGCCACGCCGCCGTTGCCTTGCATAATCAGGAGCGGTCCCTTTGAGCCCGCCGCTCTGCAAGCTTTGCTCTCGAGATCCTTTAAGTAGCCGTTCGACCGTCGGCCCCAGATACGAATTCAGAATAGCCGTGTTGGCGCGGGCGTATTCGCCGGCGACTTGCGACAGGGAGCTACCGAAGGACCAATAGACTTTTCTCTGCGGGTCGGCTTCCGCGGTGAGGCGCGCGAATCTCTTCTTCATGTCGTGGATTGGCCCATGCATGCATGAGGCTTACGGCGATGGCGTCGACTTTGTCTTCCTGCATGAGCCGCCGGATCGCCTCCATCACGTCGTCCCGGTTGAGCGGCACGATTTCGTTGCCCTGATAATCCATGCGTTCGCGCACGCCAACGATGCGCTCTCTGCGGGACGAACGGTTCCGGCTTGGTGATCCAGGTGACGTGTTTGATCTCGTCGTCGGAGAGACCGTCGACGCGGCCGATGGCGCGCATGATCTCGGTCGGTGTCTTCAAATCCTTTGGTGGTGATCGAGCCCGACCTTGCAGCCGTTGTGCGTGATCAAAGCATTGGTGGCGACCGTGCTGCCGTGCTTGAAGAGACTCGTGCTGACCGAGCAATTCGCTCGTCTCCACGCCGAGCGGCGCCGGCGGCCTCATCGCACGGCGTCCATGACACCGCGCGAAAAATCGTCGGGAGTGGTCGAGGCCTTGGCCGTCCACACTTCGCCGGAACCGCCTCAACACGACCACGTCCGGTAAATGTTCCGCCGGTATCTACGCCAATAATGTACTGCGCCTTCGATGCCATGCCGTCTTTCCCCTTTTGTACTACTAACTGCAAGTGTTTTCGCAGCTCGCGCAAATTTCCTGATCAGTTCACAAGTAACTGCTCGACGACAGAGATTACTCGACCGCAAAGGCGTCCTGGAGCGCCAATCGGAGTAATAGAATTCTTGACTCTAAAGTGCCGGACTCTTCGCTCGGCCGTCTTCTGCGTGATACTGCCTCGATTCTGGTCTCTGCTTTAGTTGCGTGCTCCGTCGCGCTACGGCTCTTGGTAGAAATCGTAAAGTGGCTCTTTCGAGTCTGGAAACGCGTCGCAAAAACTATCGACCTGGAGAAGCGTTGCGCAACCAGGACAGTAGTATTCCAAGTACCCGCCTAAATAAGACTCGCCTGACGGCACGAGACTTTGCGCCAGATCATAAAGGTCGCGTTCGCGGCGTAGTGCGTAGAGCTTGTAGTTCTCGTTCTTTTCGGCAAAAGAGGTGCCCGCAACGGATGCAGCGGATCGCCTCGGATTTGCCGTTGGTCGCGATGGCGAGATACTGGTGAAAATTGAGAATTTGTTGCCAAGCGAGCGATCTCCTCAGGGCGTCAGATAAACTGGATGTGGCTCCAGAAAAAGTTTTGCCTTCCCGCATCCGCTCTTCCCGAATCTCCTGTCGTCGCTTCAGGGTCGCGGCATTATCCGGGACCGGGGAATCTTGATTTAACACAACGCCAAAATTTCTTCCGCGATGCGCGGTGAAACAATGCGTCGTCTCAGGTCCTTCGCCACCGCGTCAGGCTGGCGCTCGATAGGATCTCCATAACCACCGCCGCCGGCAACGAAGTCTGCCACAATGGTAAACTCGGAAAGGTTCACTCTGCCTTTTATTTCGGCCGGGTGGGCGACGGTTCCCCAATTGCCACTTTCGATTTGATCCGGTTGGACGGGATATTGACCGCTTTTCAAGCGTTCCATAAGTGAAGCGCCGGCAGTTTGATAAACCGCGCGGATCCCGCCAATGCCGGCAGGATTGCCACCAAAAAGACCGACGCCCTCCGGCAGACGACTGTATGGACGGTAACTAACACTACAATCTTGTGAGCCGTAGATCATGTAAATGCGAAAGCTTCCGGTTCCGCCATTGAGTTTCCCGCTGCCGCCGCCGCCATCCAGGTGAAAATTGCGAGTAAAGTACAAAAACGGGTACTGCATTTCGATGCGTTCGACATCGCTGATGCCACCGGAGGGGATATTCATATTCCCGCCGCAATGAACTCCGTCGCGCGTGGGCGTGGCGCCGAGGCCGGCCCCATGGCCGTCGTAGAGACCTTGGGCGACGGGGATGCCGTCGCGATTATGCCCACCATAGAAGAACCCAGGGCCTCCCGTGTACCATATGCCTTGCCACGGGGCGTTGATGTCCTGATAGCCCGCGCAGTAAAGCATGCGCGCGCGATACAGTCGCTCACGGCGATTTTCGCCTGGACGCCCACTGCGGGCGCCTCTCCGCACGCGGCGGGAAAAGTGCAATTCAAAATGCTCCCTTCGGGCACATGAATTTTAAGAGGGCGGAGCCTTCCATCGCTCCAGGGGACGTCCCAAAAAAGGAAATCGGTCATGACCACCGCAATTTGAGCGATGGTTCCAGCCAAGGTTGAATTGGTGCTGTCAGTCATCTCGGCACTAGTCCCCGAGAAGTCCAGCAGCAGATCTTCTCCTTTCTTACTCATGGCGCAGGCGATTTGGTACTCTTTGACTCTTGCCGTCACGCCTGTCCCAAGCGGTGCCGAAGACCCGTGAAAACCATTTGCCGTCGGGAAGTTTGCGTAGACGCGCCCGAGCGAGGTGCTCTGAATCCGCGATCATTTCGCTCCCGCCAGTCCAACGAAATCGAGGCCGAGTTTTTCGATCAGTTCGTTGTAACGCTTGGCGCAGACATTGTTGGAAGCGATCTGTGATTTAAGATCAAGGCCCACATATTCCGGATCGCGACATTGCTGGGTGAGGCTCCGGAATACGTCTTCGCGAAACTCGCCTTTCTCAACGAGTTTCAGTCCCTGAATGCGGATGCCTTCATGGTAGACTTCGCTGGCGAGACCGCGCAAAACGCCGCCGGTGTCGGCGGTGTGAATGCTCGATGAGACCCACGCCACCAGACGGTTGCGGTAGAAGACGGGTTTGATGATCATCATATCGAAGGTGTGAGCGCCGGCGATGTACGGATCGTTGAAGAAGAACTGGTCGCCATCGAAAAAGCCCGGACTCTTTGAAAACCACTCAATGAGTTTCTTAATCGCGTCGGAAGTGGCGGCGGCAAATCTCAGGTGACCGGAGCAAGCAAGGATCATCGTGCCTTCCGCGGTATAGAACGAGGCCATGCACTCGCCGCCTTGCGATACGATGGGCGATGCGGTGACCCTCTGGATGGAGCTCCTGCCCTCTTCTCCGATCGCCCAGAGGCGATGCAGGAACGTTTCGTACTTAACCGGATTGAGCCGGAGATTTCTGGCCGTGGCATGATCAAATTCCTTTAACTTTGCTTCGCTCAAGGTGCGCCCGTGCGAACCTCTCCGCAAGGCGAAGTTTAGCGAGTGTTTTCGCCAGAATGCGTTTCGCTTCTTCAGATTCGTAACGGCGGTTAGAAAGTTTCGTCATCGAAAGAGTTTAACGAAAAGATATTCTTCAAACTGAAATATGGGAGGAGCGGTTGGATGTCAAGGCTGAACGCCTAAAACGATATGTAGAATAGTGCCGAAGGACGACACGGTTGACGAGAATCGGACTTGAAAGAATGATCGGCTAAGCTCTAGTGAACAGAGCGCGCAAAGCTGCGAACGCTTTCGATCAGCTAGCCGCGAGTTAGGTCTCTCTCCACTTTCTTCTCTTCGATATTCATCCTGCTTTACCGTCCAAGCAGGAGAGCCGTAGCTCCCCTCCGCTGTTGTGGGTGATCGATATATGCCAAGTACCCAGTCGCAGTCCTTTTTCTCGCGCTGTCTGACATAGAGGTCCAAGATCATAAAAGTGAAAGTCAAAAGCTGGATCGAAGAACTGGAAACTCATCCTGCAACCCTCGACTTTCTAGCAGCTAAGAAAAAACACCGTCCAAGAGTTCGCAGTCCGCTGGTACATCGCCAAAGTGCGATAGATCCAAACGGTGTGGCACCATGAGCAACGGGAAATCGCCTTGGTTTTCTTTGCGGTCCCAAGTAAACTGGTCGTGAAAGCCCAGGCAGGCTGGTTAGCACCTTCTTCGGTTCCCGGCAACTCCACAATGTCATATTTCCTGAGTCCCCACTACGTGGTCTGCCAAAAAAGAAGCTCATCAATCCATACGTCGTCGAAGGAAAACTAGCAGGTCAGCGCCCCCTCTGGGGCTGAACCCGATGCCGGGAATTGTATATATCTCAGGCAGCCCCTGATTTCTGAACGTAATATGGGGCTTGAGACGCGTGTCAAATGACAGCCGCTGCAAACGCATAGTCCAAGAGGCGACTGTGTCCAAAGGTACCGGTGGCATGCCGAGTAGCAGAAACTATCTCGATCATCTCTTAGCCTAACGCTCAAGCCTGTTGTCTGGCTGCGTGCTCGGCCCGCGTCCATCAACAATTACGGTAGCCATGTTTATGAGGGCTTTGCCGTCGCTTCTCGATCGCCTTCAGCCCTCGACGAGGGGAGTGGCGAGGAGGTCCAAGAACTGAGTCGCGGAGATCTTCACGCCCTCCTATGGGCAGTGCCCCAGCCGGAACGATCTCCGCTTCAGCCGCGCCGCTTTCCGGCGTCGCTTGCAGGCGGCTGGTTAGCGCCGTCGTGGCGCTTCAATCTATCCGCCTGGGACGAATCCACGATGAGTGCACGTCGCGATTCTGTTCCGGGAGTTGGGAAGACTTTCGCCAGCTCGATATCCTCACGCGAAAATTCGTGAAGGGATCTGGGTCAGAGTGGAACCTCGGCACTCCGAATCCGGCGTTTCCCAGCTTTTCGTTGGGCCGCAGCCTTCCGAGGCAGAGGCTCGTGGCGCGGTTCCAGAACATCAACCCGAGTCGCGCTCTTCGTACCACACGTGGGTAATCTCTGATGTCGGGTTATTAAGGCTGTGATGAGTTGCACCACATCGACAAAGAAACAATGCTCTTCAGGTTTGCTGAGGAAGCGTGCTTCCTCGGTGTACCCGAAACGCGGATGCTGTCGTGCGTCGTGGGTCTGAGGTTGGTTCCCGCGGGAGAGTCTAGCCACAGAGTCATCTTGGCTGCGAAACTGGCTCTCGAAAGTGGCGGTAGTCGGGGTTTTGTAGGAGCCACGGCATTCCGTTCGCTTCGTACCCTGTTTCTTAAACGCCAACACTTTCTTCCGCTGCTCCAACTGCTCGTCAGTCATCCAGTTTTTGGCTGGGGCTTGACGAAAATAGAACCAGATGTTGGGCTGTCCGTGCTGTGCTCAAAGCAGCCACTGCCCGCTCTGAACTCCTTCCACGGGTTCCCGATTCCGCACGTGGGGTAGGCGTCTCCAAGCCGATTCCACATAATGCCTACGGAAAAGCGAGTACCTTGCCATCTCTGCTATATCTGGCAACATTGAGGAGCGCTTTGCGCATCCATGCGCCTAGAGAGTCCTGGAAAGGCATCGTTCTCCCAGCTTATACTGAAGTACGATGCCTGCCGGAGCAACGGTTCGATTCAGTTCGTTTACTCTTTGAACGTACCGGCGCTCGTTTGGGACATCCTCGGGAAGCGAGAAAGATAAGTAATTTTTCGACTTGAGCCATCAATATTTTCTCGACATAAATTGTTCGCCGTGATTTTTGATCGACAATCGTATCGGAAAGTATTTGGATCTGCATGGCGTGAATAATCGGTCAAAAACGTTGTGCACCGTTTCTCCATCCGGAAGCAATATCACCCGCAAGTATTTTTCCACCTCGTTTATTGGTGCCCATCGGCGAATTCCGACCGTCTTTCTGAATCACCTCTTCAGCCGGGCCGTTTTTGCAGCCGTTTGTTGCGGACCCTTCGGTTTTGGCGCGTCGTCGCGGAGCTGGCGGCATCAACCAAAAAGACGCAACGCTCGGTTCACCGAGTTTGTGGTCGGAGGAAATGTAAGCCACCAGATCTGGTTCGATCAGCACCAAATTTTGTTCCAGCCAAGGGGCCCTTTCTGGCAGTATCCGGCCGCGAACGCCGCCCTTAATTGCGGATGAGGTTATATTCAGGCCGAAGCTCCTCCCAACCTTCTTCGCTGACGTTCCCATTGGAGTCGACTAACCTCGCCTTTAACGTTATCCCACAAACGACAACCGTAAATTATCACAGGTGCCTACCGGTTTTCGAGGACTAGGAGTGACTGAACAATGCTATCTAAGCTCCAGTGGGATAATCGGGCCGTCGCCTTTTTCACGCCCAGGCGGATTGGACGGGGAGGGCCTTTCTTCGGAATTGTGACTTCGACCCAGAGTTCTTCACCCTCTTGGCGACGCGAGGGATCGGGAATATGCTCAGTAATGAAGAACGCCACCGGTTCGACGAGCACCGCTAACTTTTCGCCGCGACGGTCAATGAACCGCAAATGCAGATCGGAAGGATCGTAATCGGGCTGCGGCGCATTCGCTTCGGCCACGAGCCGGTTACCTTCGACGCGCAGGTTGATTGACTGGGGCGGCTGCGAGACCGATCCCGGTTTGGTTTCGCGAACCCCGCGTGGCTCGACGACAAGTTGTAAGCTGACGTAGCGACCGCGGATCGGCAGGTTGGGGTCATACGGGGCAGCGAGCGTCCACACGCGGGGACGGATTGCACGATCGTAGAGCAGTTTAGCGCCCAGCGACGCTACCAAGCCGACGTGCACCGCGGCGAGCACCAAGCCCTTGATCAATGGTGTCATGAGTTATGTTTCTCCAACCGGGCGACCAGTTGGCGGCGCGTTCGCTCCAACAGCCATCCGCCCAGGAGAAACAGCAAGCCCAACCCGATCAGGCTTGCCGAGCGGCCGAGTTTGTCCATTACGTTGGAGAAGTAGAAGAAAAGAATGGTCAGAGCGAATCCTGCCACACCCAGGTTGATCCGCTCCTTGCGTGCTTCCATGCAAACCCCACGACGATCAGTCCGATGGACCCCAGCACGCACATTCCGTAGGGTGCCAGCTCGCGCCAGACATGAAGTAACAGACTTTCGTTGGGTTGAGACGGTAAGCTTGTTGTACCCAGCACGACAACCCAAAGGGCTGCAATGAGATTCACCCATGAAGCGTCGCGCCTCAACACCCAAGCCAGCACTAACGGCAGCGACAGTGTAGCTATCCAGCCTAACTCTCGCGCAATGCCCGACGGCGGAGAACTGACGCGAATCGCTGTGTGCCCCGGAGACAATCACGAACAACACAGAGGGAATCAACGCCACCGCGCCAATCCACGCCAATGCCTTTCGTACCGGTGTTTCCTCTCCGCCGGCAGGAGCGCGGTGAGGTAAGTGATGGCCAATAGCAAAATCCCTTCGGCTAGAATCTTGTCAGTCCACATCCGACTGCCCATTGCCACCAGCCATTCGCCGCTGAGCCACATGGGTGTGAGCAAGAGCCGCAAGCGCTGCTTGCGACCAGTCATGCAACAGCGCATAGGCCACCCAGGCACCCAGCGCCCAGAGAAGAAGGCCTCCAGGCCAGTGCTCCTGGAGATTAAAAATTTGCCCCGCAAGGAAAATCCCCGCGCCCAACGAGATCGTACCGACGGCATGGATGTAGTGGAAAGAACCGAGAAGCGTTCAGCCGTAAACGCCCTGCCACGTGAAAAAGCGCAACCAGCAGCAAGACGAGCGCGAAGCGCTCCCCGGAGACAACGTGTCCCAGTGTGCCGCGACAAACAGAAGCACGCCCGCGCCCAGAAGCAGTCCGCCGAAACTGATTGCCAACCCCACCGGCCAGCGGAGCCCTGGGTCTTTTCCTGCCCGGCCTCGTAGATGCGTACTCGCTCAGCCGTGGACGGTTCAATCAGACCCGCAGTCGTCCATCTCTCGAGGTAACGTTCCCAGCGTGCAGCCAACTTGTCCTGCTTCCTAGAACTTGCCGATGCAAGTCGATTAGGTGGTCCCGCCCAACTGCGTCAAGAGAGTTGCCATGTCGTAGTAGTCAGTCACAGTGGCTATTTTGCCGTCTCGAAAAGTGAGGATGGAGGCGCCGTGCAAGCGGAAACTGTTGCCACTTGCAGGGAGATCGCCGATGGGGCCCGTCTGGATGCCTTCGCTGAGCCATTCTGTTGCAGCACAGTCGTCCGCAACGATGAGCGATTTCATTGTGACTCTAAAGTCCGGCGCCCAAGCATAAGCCGCGCGCAGGCGTTGCTTGATCTCTTCCTTGCCGCGGTGAACCTGACCTGCCGCAACATCTTCGTAGGCTGCATCGCTGAGTGAAGATCGCGTCGATCTTCTCCAGTTGGTGAAGCGACCAAGCGGCGTAAAGCTCTTGCACGAGCCGGCGAATTTCCTCGGGAGAAGTCGAGGAGCTCATTGCAATCAGCTCATCTGAAGGCCGATCTCGAACTTAGCTGCATAACCGTGCGCGTCCTTGGTTAGCGAGGGTATGAGTTGTTTTCCTCCGCGCCGGAAAGAGAAATCTGCGTCATTGGTGGTGCTGCGCCGTCCCTTGCTGTTGTACGGGGCCAGCTTGTAAACTTGATCCGTAGTGGACTCATCAAAGTAAAGCTGCGAAATGAATTCTTGGGCGCGCCGGGACGCGGGATCATTTCGAATCTTGAAGTGGATATGAACAGCCCGACCGGGGTACCAACCCGGATAGATCGTGAGGAATTCGGCGACCCCGTTTGCGTCCGTGGTTTGATAACCACGGAGAAACTTTTGCCTCGGGTATCGAAGTCCTGCATTCATGTCGCGCACATCCGAATAAACGCCGAGCGCGTCGCACTGCCAAACATCGACGATAGCGCCGCTAAGAGGGCTACAGGAATTGCCGCTGACGCGGGAAACATGGAACGTCAAACGTAAAGGCACGCCTGGTTTCACCGAGCCGTCCGAAGGATCCGAGCGGATGTCGGAACGATTGAGCTTCTCATCGATAAAATAAGGTCCTTCCGTCTGTTCGGGTCGCACCACGCAAGGAAGGAATGACTGCGGCGTCCGCGGTTGCAGGCGCAGCCAATGACACGGTCGGTTCACGTGATCTTCTCGCTCGCCGGCAACCCAAAATACCGCTGCAGCTCCGGTGCCCAAGAGCGCGAGCAACTCTCGCCGGCTCAATAACTGAATCGCAGTGGTTTTCTTAACAAGCCGCTTATTCATAGGGGTATAGGTCTTTAGACTATATACCGCGATTCCTGATTGCCTAAAGCGCAGGCGGAGTTTTCTGTCATGGGCTGGGGCGATAGGCCTTCGGCCTGCATCATCGTATAGCCTAGGGTTTGCGCCGGCCGATAGTCCTCTTTGACCGAATCGAAAATGACGGCGAGATTGTTCCAAGGATCCGGGTCGGTGTAGAAGCGCTGCAAGAAAAGCATGTCGGTCACCAAACTGTGCATCCAATCGACGTTGGTTGTGTAGCCGATAACTGCGCGGCAGCCGGAAGCGGCCAAAAAGTCCCGCGCGAATTTTTCTCCCTCCGAGCCGCATAGCACGTTGCAGGCCGCAAAATAAACGAGATTACGATAGCCGCACTTGCCGTAGCCGCGAAAAGCTTCCAACAATGTCTCCGATCCGATGCGGTCCAAGACGGATTTTACTGCTCCGGCTTCGCCGTGAAAGGCGAGGTAGTAGATCGGCGTATCCCAGGATTCGGGCAGCTTCCAGAGCAGACCGTCAGGATGCCGGGTGTAATAAGCGAGGCCGCGCTCCGACTCGACGAAGCGGTGCGCAAGCTTAAGTCGGGGACGAATCAAGGTGGCGAGTGATTCGAAAAAGCCTTTGACCGAGATGGCTTTGAATAGCTCGTGGTTCCAATAGGACTCGAGGCAGACAAGTTTTGGTGCAACGTTTCGACGCGATCTCACCGCTGGCCAGGTCGGATGGCCTGCCTCGGCACAGTTGGCGAACCACGCAGGGGTATCAACGGCGCACTTTTCGACGCAGCAGCGTGCGCAAACCTGGCTCTTGCCGTCCAGGCAGAGATAAGTCTCGCAAGGTTGTGGGTCGTGGTTCCAGTAGCAGGTCGCCATCAGGAGCCTCCGGTCAAGCGGTGGTTGAGAGGCGGCTTAATGAATCACGCTACCGTGTTTACCTGTTGCCAATCGCCTCTCGGCTAATGAAGCCTCGGCATGATTTCGTTCTTGAATAGATTCAGCGAGGAGATAACTTTATCGTGGTGGAGATTGCCGATGTGGAACATGCCCATGAAGTGATTCGCGCCGATTTGCTTCATTTGCGCCGTGAGCTGGCTCGCGACGCTGTCCGGATCGCCGGCGATCACATAGCCGGTACTGATCAGGCCATCCCAATCGAGTTTGGAAAAATCGCGCCGCTCTCGGTTGCCTTCGCGGAAGTAGTTGAAAGAACGTTCCGAGGTCAGGGCTGCCATTAGCCGCTGGTCCACGGCGTCTTTGTTGACCGCTTCGTTGAAGCCGCGATTAAAGACCGTGAAAAATAGCGCATCGCCGGCTCGGCGACCGCTTGCGCCTTTTTATCGGACTCATCGATGTATATATGACGGCAGAGAATAAAATCATCGGGAGTTGCTTCCCAACCTTCGTCACGGGCGACTTTCCGGTAGTAACCGAACGTGTCCTCGATTTGGCCTGTTGTCTGGTAGACTTGAGCCGTCGGCAGGTGACGCTTCACACACCATTCTATGGACTCGGCGCTGCGCGCTGCGATCCAGATCGGCGGATGGGGTTGCTGCAACGGGCGCGGCCAGATCGCGCAGTCTTTGAGCTGGAAGAACTTTCCTTCGTGACTCCAGACCGGCTGGGTCCATGCGGTCATGATCAGGTCATAGGCCTCTTCGAAACGCCCGCGGGACTCCTCCGGATTCACCCCGTACCAGATATATTCCGGCGGTATGCCCCGCACGAAGCCGGCAATGAGCCGGCCGTTCGAGAGACAGTCGATCATGGCATACTCTTCGGCGACGCGAACGGGGTGATTGCGCAAAGGCAGTATGTTTCCCAGGACGCCGATTTTGATACGGCTGGTTTTCTGACTCAGGGCAGCTGCAATCAGGTTCGGGGAGGGCATGGTTCCGTAGGCGCTATAGTGGTGCTCGTTGAAAACCACGCCATCGAAGCCGAGCTCCTCGCAGTAGGCCATTTCCTCCAGGTGTTCTTTGTAGTTCGCGCTACCTTTAACAGGATCGAAATAGTTGCTGGGTACGGGCGTGCGCGGCGCTTCCGTTGGAACGTGCGGATAGGCAAGCAGGTCGAAGTTATAAATTTTCACTCAAACATTTCTCCTTGAATTGATGAACCTCGCGGGATGCTAACACCGCACCGGACTAGGGTCAAACCAATCTATCAATTAATAGGGCGGAGGATGGAGGATTGAGAATGGAGGATGGAAAGTCAAAAGCGCTATCCTCCATCTTTCTATCTTCTATCTCGATGTAGCTCATCTTCGAAAGGGTCTACTTGAAATAACCTTCCTTGATGAGCTGATCCACGATGCTGGTATCGATAAACGACGCCGGATCGGCTGACGCAGCCTTGGGGGTATTTTTCTTGATGGCATCCAGGGTCGTGCGCAGGGTGTCGACCCTCGGTCTGGGGTTTTTGTCGGCCCATTTGGCGAATAACTCGTAGGAATAGGCCACGTCTTCGCGATCGACACCGACAAATTCTGTAAGATAGTTTATGGTCTTTTCTTTCTGGTCAAAGTAGATTTTCATGGCATCCGCAATCGCCCGCATATAACGAACGACATTGTCACGATTGCTCTGGAGATAAGACCGTTGAAGCCATTCGCCGTTCTGTTGCCAAGGGATGCCAAGCTCAGGCAACGAAATCAAAGAGCGAAATCCTTTCTTTCGGCGATCCGGTCAGAGGAGGTGCAAGGGGTCCGAATTGGACGTCTCCTTTTTCCATTGAGACGATAATAATGGCAGGGTCGGCATTGGCGATCTGCACAAGTTTGACATCTTTCTCGGGATCCAATTTCAGCCTGGTGAGCGCAAATCTCAAAGCGGTGTCGGGTATGGTTCCAAAGGGTGCTCCGACATGACCGGTCTTTCCCTTGAGGTCTTCGACTTTTGTAATGTCCTTCTGCGTCATCACTTTGTAAGGAAAACATTCACCCATGAGCCGACCAAAACAAACGGCGGGGCGCCTTCGAGGGTTGCCGTGACAAAGGCTGCCGCCCCCGATCCGGTGGACATTTGCATGCTCCCACCGAGCATGGCCTGGACGGCCGCCGCGGTGTTGGTTTTGACGATGTTCACATTGAGTCCATGCTTGGTAAACAGGTGTTCTTTTTCAGCGATGAAGTAAAGAGCCGTTCCCGGATTGGTCCCGGTCTGGCCGACGGTCATCTTTGTACCCTGGGCATAACCGTCGCCGGCCGAGCTGGCAAATAATGCGGCGGCAAGAACCAACGGTAGATAGACGACAGTCCTTGTCAGCTTCATGCGTGTTCTCCCAATCATCTTGTTTTCTCCGGCTTCCATTTCTCCAGACGGTTCTCTACCAGTTTGAGCAATTCGTTCAGTCCGGCGCCGAGACAGGCAATAATGACAATCGGGACAAACATTGCGGCCATCTGAAACCGCTGCGCGGCGACGGAACTTAAATAGCCCAACCCCATGGCTGCGCCGTATTGCTCGGCAACAACGATGTAGACGAGGGCGCGTCCCAAGGCCACTCGCATCCCGGCGACGATGTAAGGGAGGGAGCCGGGGACCGAAACTTGAGAAAAATCGTGCTGTCGGTGGCGCCGAAAGCGCGCGACATGGTGATGAGGCGGTTATCCGTATTGGCAATTCCAGTCATTGTATTGATCAAGATCGGGAAGACCGCCGCAAGGATGGTCATGATGATCTTTGACAGGGGCCAAGGCCAAAGAGCATGATGATCAAAGGGAGCAACGCGATGAGCGGTGTGGCGTAAATCCCAGAGAGTAGCGGATCAAAGGTTTTACTAATGCCCTTGTACCAGCCCATGGGCACACCGGCGATCACTCCGAGCACCACGGCGATAATAAAACCGACGGCAAAATTCGTGAGGCTGAACCACATGTGCTGCCAGATCGTGCCGTTGACAAAGAGCTCGACGCCCTTGGCGACGATTTTGGTGAATGGCGGAAAGTAGAAAGGGTTGAGGATTTCGAAGCGTGTGGCGAGCTCCCAAGCCGAGAAGAAGGCCACGATTCCGAGCACGCCGAGCCAGTTGGCCGCGACGTCTCGGACCCGCATGGCCAGCGTGTAAGCGGGTAGAGGCTTTGAACCGTCAACCGGTAGAGCTTCTAAGGAGGTATCTTGTTGAGCCGTAGTGTGCTCCTCTCCTGTGAAGCAGAATCTATTCGCCCCTGGCGCTCCACTGTCAAGGGTACGCGAATCGCGGGCGCTTGGCGATTTCAAATTTCAAATCACAGATTAAAGAATCCCGATTTGAGATGAAATCTGCAATTCTGCGCAAAGCGCAGACTACTCCCAGCGTTTGTGCTTTGTGAAGTCGTAGTGGATGGACGAATCGCTCTCGAAGCGCCACATGGCGCGTTCTTTACTCCACTCGCCGTTGAAAACTGATTGCAGAAACGCCGTGATATGCTGCCAGGCAACCTGGGTTTGTGACTGGCGATAGCGGCCAGGCATCGTGTCGTTTAGAAATCCATGGGGCGCGTCCGGGTAAATGCGAACGTCGAAGCTCTTTCTGGCCTGGGCGAGCACATTGCACATACGAAGGATGTTATCCAAAGGGACTAGATTATCCAGCTCGCCGAAAACTCCCACCACCGGGCAAGATACGGCTGCCAATAGTTTATCGATGGGCTCCGGGCGGAGCGGGTGAGACTGCCAATCATTTGGATAAACCGCCCCGTACAAGACGACGGCAGCCGATAGATAATCTCGTTTCGCGGAGACGAGGAGCGGTTGACGGCCGGTCTGGCAGACGCCTGCCATTGCGATCTTACCTGCATCCACTTCCGGCAAGGCACGTAGATAATCAACAACGGCGTCGATATCCTGCAAGACTTCTTCGTCGCTCAAGTCGGAGTGCTCGTCGCCGCGCGCCAGTGCTTCGCGATCGCCCGTAAATCGTGAGAAAAGATCCGGCACGATGGTCACATAGCCGGCGTCGACGAACTTTTCACCCAGGTCCGTGGTGTGCTGGACGATGCCGTAGCGCTCGTGGAGGTGGATGACCGCGGGACGCTTACCACTGCCCGCCGGCTTGCCGAGAAAGCCGTTGATTCGGTTACCGATGCGAATTGGACTAAGCATGATGCGTCTCCTTAAGGTTAGTACTTGCCGAGCAGCAATATTAAAACGGATAGACGAAAGATCATCGTTTATAAAGCCGCTCAAAAAATTTCTCGTCATCGAGTTTTTCACAAAGCTTGAGTCGACGAAATCTTCCGGTTTCGAAGCTTTTGCCTTGGGACTTTTAAGCTCATTGAGGATGGTTTGAATACCCGGGAGCGTCGGGTAAGGCTTCTCGGGCACCACATTTGAGGGCTATTTCACGGTACGTCTCCTCCAGAGCCTCGCGATCGGTGGTTTGAAGATATTTGCTCAAGATCTTGATGCTGGGTTCCTTCTCCGTCTTGTAAAAATGAATCGCTTCCGCCAAAGCCGCGATCACCGACGCCACCACTTCACGTTGTGATTTGATGAAAGCCCGTGTCGTTAGCATCGCCGTCAGTTCAAAAGGGATGTTAAGTTGCGCCATGTCGATCAACGTGTTGTATCCCATTTTGCGCGCCGTCAATGTGAAAGGCGGTGTAATGATGGTTGCTTGAACGTTCTTAGACTGCAAAGCGGCGACCCGAGCGGTCTGAGTTCCGATTTGCAACAAAACGACATCCTTTTCCGCTAAGCCCACCTTTGCCAGTGCCATCCTTACACTGAGATCGGTCGCGCTGCCAAAGCGGCTGATGGCTACCTTGCCGCCGACCAGCTGCTCGACCTTCTTGATTTCAGGCAACGAAATCAGGCTGTAGGGAAAGGTGTTAAGGAAACTCGCGATGATGATGATATCTGCCCCGGCGAGACTGCTGGTTACGGCAGCCGATCCATCGGCTAAAACCATTGATACATCGCCGCCCATCATCGCCTGAAAACCAAGCGAGCCTCCGGCGTAAGGATCGGCGCGATATCCAAGCCATGCTTTTTGAAGAAACCCGCTTCTCTCGCGATGATCAGCGGTGCCTGGTACGGACTGGTGGCGGTATAGGCGATGTTGAGCTTGCGCAATTGTGCGCTTACTGGAGAACCGAGCCCGAGAAGAGTAAAGAGCGAGATAACAAGAACAACCACGCGGATTCTTAAATTCATGCAATCACCTTCCTTAGCAATCACCGGCCGGTCATCACTCCAAGCTTGAGTCATTGCAAAGATCCGCGTTACTTCTCCGGCTCGTACTGCAAGCTCTTTCGGATCAGGTCCGAAATGCCGCGGGCGATGGGACGGCGAACCTCTTCACCCACGTGGGCAATGCCGCCCAGGGCGCGGCCGAGAATAGCGAAGGACTTGGACATCTGCCACGGCAGCCCCATGTCCATGGAGATGGCTCCGATAGCGCCTGTTACGTTCACGGGCAGGCGGCGGCCGACCTGCTCCTCGGCGAGCTTGCCGATTTTTCGCAGGAGATCGCAGTAGCGGCCGTAGACTTTCGTCTCCTGAGCCACTTGAAAGAGCCTCTCCGCCCGGGGATCGCCTTGGGTGTGAATGCCGTGGCCGATGCCGGGGATGAGCTGATTGTTGCCGAGCCGTTTTTCGACGGTGTTCTTGGCGATGGCGTCGAGATCGGTCTCTTTGGAATCCGGCGGCAGTGCATCGTTCAGCATCCTGGCGCAATATTCCGACGAGCCGAGATGGACGCTGCCGGCACCGAGAATGGCCGCGGCCACTGCACCCTGGAGGGCTTCCGGCGCGGAATGATAGGTCATGCGCGCCGCCAATGCGCCGGTGGTCATGCCGTGGTCGACGAGCACGATCAGCATCGTGTCGATCATCCGGCCTTCTTCTGCGCTGGGCATGCGGCCCACGAGCATCAAGTAGACCATCTGGGCGAACGTGATTTTGCCCAACAGTTGTTCGTTGAGATCGTAGCCGCGGACGAAAATCCGATCGAGCTCCGCTTTGCCCATGGACGAGACGAGTTTAGGTGTTTCAGCCATAAAACCTCCAGTCAATGTTTCAGTTGGAGTAGTGGAGTGATGGAGTGTGTGGAAAACGTCAAACCCAATACTCCGATACCCCAGTACTCCATTACTCCAGCACTCAATACTCCATCTTTCATGTCGGTTGTTAGTCCAAGCGCAACAAGCCGGGCGGCGTTTTCGCCCATGATTTTTCTTTTGGCATCGTCGTCGAGATCGTTGCGTTCAAGGATCATCTGCGGCGAACCGGAAAGCTTCGCGTCCCAATGCGGATAATCCGAAGCGAAGAGAACCCGCTCGGCGCCGATGGCTCTTACCACTTCCCCAAACGCTCTTCTTCGGGCTCGCAGGAGATGTAACATTGCCGGCGGAAATAGTCGCTCGGTTTCATCTTGAGCCACGGCACCTGAAAGGGCAGGATCTCGTGGTGCTCGTCCATGCGCCAGAGCCAGTAGGGCAGCCAGCCGGCGCCGGATTCGAGAAAGACCACTTGCAGCTCAGGAAATTTTTCCAATACTCCTTTGCAGATCATGCCCAAGCTGGCAAGCATCTGTTCGAAGGGATGGGAAACAGTGTGGGTAAAAAACCACTGGCCGGGAAAGCGATCGGCGCCCGCGGTGGGAAGATAAGCGCCTGAGCCTTCGTGGAGCATCAGCGGAACGCCCAGCTCCTGAATCGTTTTGTAGAGCGGTTCATAATAGGGATCATCGATGGTTCTGCCCTTCACCGGGTTCGGCCGCACAAAGATTGCTTTGAACCCCAGCTCGAGAATGACCCGGCGCGCTTCGTGGATTGCCGCTTGAACATCCTGAACCGGAATCACGCCAACCCCCATGAGCCGTTTTCGATCCGCGCCGCAATAATCGTACAGCCAATTATTGTAAGCGCGGCACAGCGCCGCGGCATAGGCTTCTTCCTCCACGGAAGTGAGATAGAGACCCGCCGACGGGAACAGCATGCCACGCTCGATGCCGTCGCGATCCATGTCCTTGAGTCGCTCGCGCGGATCCGTGGCCAGTTCGCGATGTTCGTTGACCGGAGAGCCGTCGGGCTTGACCTGGAAAGGAGACTCGTCGGGCTTACGGTGGTGACGGTTGCCCTCGAGCAGAAATAGCAGTTGGCCGTTTGGCACCCGCTGGATTTTCGGCGCGCGGGAGCGAAAGGGCGGCTCCAGATAACGTTCCCAAAGATCGTCCGCTTCCCGCACGTGTCCGTCGATATCGATTACCCGAATAGAATTCTCTGCCATTGTCATCTCCGTTCACGCAGCACTTCTTCCACGACCGTTGTATCTACCACTCTGTCCAGAGGCAAATCCGATTGCCTTGTTGAGCCGCGATTCATCTTTAGCTGCTGTCTATCCAGGCGGCCGAAATAATGCAAGCGACCTGGTTGATTCAATCAAAGCCGCGCTGTTGCAAGCGGCGATGGGTTCAATATAGAGTCGCGCCGAGTGACGATGGTTTTGATCTCTTTCTTCATTGAGGAGGACAGTTATGGTGCAATATTCACCCAAGCTAACCTTCGGTCCTGAAACGGCGGATTGGCAGGAGCGGCTCAACCCCGACCGCATGCGCCGGCAGCGCGTCGAGCGCGCGCAGGTGCTCATGCGCAAATATGGGATCCCCGCAATCCTTGAAGCGAACCATCAAAACATCCGCTATCTCACCGCGCTCAAAGGCTTCGCCTATCCCATGTGTCGCTACGTGCTTTTCTTCGCCGAGCATGATCCGGTGATGTACGAACACGATGGCTATTACCATCAAATGCCGGATCAGTGTCCGTGGATCAAAGAGTGGCGACCGGCACGTTCTTGGCTGACGGGATCTCCGGGGCCTGAGGCCTGCGCCGAGGAGGCGAAAGCCTTCGCCGGCGAGATCAAGGCAGAGCTTGAGAAGCGCGGCTTGCTTGGCGAGAAGCTCGGCCTCGGCAGTTTTGATGGCACAGGACGGGAAGCGTTGGTCAATGCCGGCGTGAAGAACATCGTCGATACGCGCAATCTCATGCTGGAAGCCCGGATGGTTAAGAATCAAGATGAAATTAGCTGTCTCAAAACCTGCGCCGCGATGGTTGACGGCGTCTGGTTTCGTATCTGGGAGAAGTTGAAGCCCGGGATGAAAGATACCGACCTGATGACCTTAGGATCGGCGGCCGGCTATGAGATGGGCTTAGAAGCCGCGGTGCCGGGTGGGTGGCGTACCGGTCCCATGACCTTCGACCGCGGTTGTCACGCCACGAGCCGGATCATCCAGGTCGGCGATCTGGTTTATGGCTCGTATTGCGGCGCAACTTATATGGGATACGGAAGCTGCACCTATCGAACTTTCATCGTCGGCCGCGAACCGACGGCCAAAGAAAAAGACTGGTATAAGTCAGTGCGCGAGCGTCTCGATGCCGTCATCGGCGAAATCAAGCCAGGCAAGACAACCGCCGACGCCGCGAAGCACTTTCCGCCGGCGACCAAATGGGGATACAAGAGCGAAGTCGAGATCCTCGCCAGCGAGATCGGCCACGGCATCGGTCTCGGCACCAGCACAGGTTATGACATGCCGATCATCAACCGTTTGTGGTCTTTCGATCATCCGCAGGTTTTCGAAGAGGGTATGACGATCGCGGTGGAATCCCGCGAAGGCGAAACACGGGTCGGCGGCGCGAGATTGGAAAATATGCTCGTGGTTACGAAGAACGGCGCCGAGATCATGGATTATTTCCCGCGCGACGAGATCCTGGTGGCGCCGCGTTAGGAAGTTCCACTAAACCACTTAGGCATGCCTTTCAGCTTTCTCAAAGATATCACGGTTGTCGAATGTTCGACGTTTGTTACCGGTCCCTATGCCGCCTCCTTGCTAGGCGATCTCGGCGCGCGGGTGATCAAGATCGAGTCGCCGCCGGACGGCGATCCTTATCGCTATTTCGCGCCGGACCCGTTCTTCAGTTTCAACTTCGCGCATCTGAATCGGAATAAAGAAAGTCTGGCTCTGGATCTCAAATCATCAAAGGTAAAGAGATCTGTCTCGAGTTGCTCAAACGAGCGGACGTGTTCGTGGAAAATTTCCGTCCCGGCACAACGGAACGCTTGGGGCTGGGCTATGACGTTTTGCGGGCGCTCAATCCGCGTTTGGTATATTGCTCGATCTCTGCTTTCGGCCAGACTGGACCTTACGCGAACAAGCCGGGGTTTGACACGTTGGGCCAGGCGGTGAGCGGATTGTTGAGCTTGCTGACCGATCCGGATGAACCGAAGGTGATGGGAATGGCGGTGTCGGATTATGTAACCGGTTTGTCTGCCGGGTATGGGATTCTCGGCGCTTTGCTGGGGCGAGAGAAATCCGGCGATGGATGCAGGGTGGAGACGTCGCTGCTCAGGCAACGCTATCCTTTATCGGCGAGACGGCTGCGGGTTACATGCGAACCGGTGCGGTTCCGAATCGTATGGCCAGAGTGAAAAATGCCCACGCATTTGCCTTTGTATGCAAGGACAAGCTGCCGATAGCGATTCATTGCTCGGTGCCGGAAAAGTTTTGGCTCGCTCTGCTCAAGGCGGCCGACCGTATGGATCTCGCGGAAGACCCGAGATTTAAGACGCGGGACGCCCGCAGGCAAAATTACGAAGCGCTGGAATCGGCGCTGGCGCCGGTGTTTTTGACAAGAAGCCGGGCCGAGTGGCTGGAGCGGCTGGAAGCCGACGACGTCCCAGTCGTTCCTCTGTACAACGTGGCCGAAGTGCTGAAGGATCCTCAGGTGCGTCATCTCAATCTGGTCGAGGAGTTGGCTCATCCACAGGCGGGTAAGTTGCAATTTGTCGGCGGTCCTGTACGTTACGATGGATTAACAAAAGAACAATCAACGCCGCCGCCGCTGCTCGGCGAACACTCGACTGCGATTCTAAGAACGATGGGATATGATCAGGCAACTATCGACGGGCTCGTGCTGGCGGGAATCGTAAAGACTGTTCAGAGTTGATGGTGTCAGAAGCCGTGGGCTTGGGGCCTCGAATCAAAGATATTTTGAAATTTTCGGTTCGACCTTTGGGTCAAAGACATCGGAAAAGCTATGATCGCGCAAAGGCGCAAAGGGCGCCAAGGTTAGGAGAAATTGGGTTTTCTTTGCGTGCTTAGCGTCTTGGCGCGAGAAACGTTTTTCTCACTACAGTTTGAGGGGAAGAGACTATGATTTACGACGTTGAGATCAATTCAGCAGCGCACTATCCGGCTGCCGATGTGCCGGATCTGATTGAATTGGCCGGAACAGGTCGGTTTCGGAGCTTTTGGAAAGGGGAGTCCAATAGCACCGATCCCATCGTGATGTTATCCGCAGTCGCGAGCCGGACGAAGAAAATTAAATTGGGCACGGCCATCTATCACATCTATGGTCGTAGCCCGGTGACTTTAGGAATCCAGGCGGCGACGCTGCAGGATCTCTCGGGCGGGCGTTTGCTGCTCGGTCTGGGCGTTGCGAACAAGAGCATCGCGGGCTGGCATGGCGGCGTTTTCGACCGTCCGCTGAAGCGGGCGCGGGAATACATCGACATCGTGCGCAAGGTGGCCGCCGGCGAGCGCGTCGAATACGAAGGCGAGATCTATCAAACCGGCAAACGCTTCCAGCTCTCGTGGAAGCCGAGCCAGCCGAATTTTCCTATCTATCTTGCCGGCCTCGGACCGCAGATGACGAAGCTCGTGGGAAAAATCTCCGACGGAGTTTTCATCAACATGGCAACGCCGGCGAAAGTGAAGGAGATTGCCGCCCGGGTGCGCGAAGGCGCGATCGAGGCGGGTCGTGATCCGAGCAAAATAGAAATCGTTGCCAAGAGCCGCGTTTCGCTGAATCCCGACAGGAACTTGGCTCGTGCAAAGCTGCGCCAGGTGCTGACCTTTTATAATATCGCCGATCATTACAGCGATATGCTGCGAGGTATGGGCTTCGAGAAAGAAGTCAACGCGATTCATGAAGCCTTCCAAAAAGGCGGTTTCAAAGCCGCGATGGCGGCATTGACCGACGACTATATGGATAAGCTGCCAGTGGTTCCTGCAACTAACATCAAAGAGATCAAGGAAAAGATGAAAGCATTCGAGGAAGTCGGTGTGACCCGGATGGTTATCCCTTACGTCCCAGTGACGGAGCCGGTGGTAGAAGACGCGCGGAAGTTTTTTGAAGCGTGGGGCAATTCATAGAGACGTGGCTCGTGCTCGTGAATCGTGACCGCTGAAATCACGAACACGGACACGTATCACGAACACGATCATAATTCAGGAGGAGAAATTACCATGTGTGATTTTGCTGCAGATGCGGCGGCCGCGGAACAGTTAATGGTCGGCCGAACTTTAAGCGTGGCGCGGGTGCGCGAGCTCAATGCCAAGGATTATTTTTATCAGATGCTCAAAGACAACCCGGAGATGCTGAAGATCTATCCGGGGATCGAGAACGAGCTGCTTCAGGGTGCCATCGATTGTCACATCCATGCCTTTCCGGACTTTGTTCATCGGTCGCAGGACATGATCCAGATCGCCATCGAGGCGTCGAAGTGCGGCATGCGCGCCGATCGCCTTCAAAGACCACTGGAATATCAGCGCGACGTCGGCCTATCTGACCCAGCGGCACATCGACGATATGATCGCCCGAGGCGAGTTGACCAATCGCGTCGAAGTTTATGGCGGCGTCGGGATGTGTTTCGGGATGAGGCCCGAGTACGTCCGCGTGGGACTTCAGTATCCCAACTTCAAGATGATCTGGTTCCCGACTTTCACGTCCTATGGTTTCTGGCGCGGCGCCGGTCATCCGGAAAAAGAAGGCGTGCGCCTGTGCAGCGAGGACGGCAAGGTTTTACCGGAGGTGAAAGAGATCATGGAGATGGCGGCCGAGAAGAAAGTCGGCATCGGCTTCGGCCATACCGATTTTCAGGAGCTGCTGCCGTTGGGTCGAGCTCGCCAAAGATATCGGCGTGAGGGCGACCTTGGATCATCCGCTGCTGGAGTTGAACAAACTCTTATTGGACGAGATGAAACAACTGCGCGACCTCGGCGTCTACGTCGGCACCTACTGCCAGCCGATGATCCCGAGCTTGTACCAACCCGTCGCCGATCCCATGGAAACCATCCGCACTATCCGAGAGATCGGCCCGGACCGTTGCATCATCGGCAGCGACTTCGGCCAGGTGCTGCACATGGACGCCGTCGACGGCATGCGCGTGTTTATCCGGGCATTGCTCGGTTTCGGTATCAAGCCGGACGAAGTCAAGGTGATGCTGAAAGACAATCCGGCGAAGTTGATGTGGTTGGATGAGTAGGGGCTAGAGTAGCCACAAGAGCGCAAAGATCACAAACCCGCTGAAAGCGAGTGACGACGCTGAACGACCATCAGTTATGTTCATCGTGCGACACTATGATTGGTCGCAAGTGTTCCACGAGTTCTGGAGCTTTTGTTGTCGCTACGTCCCACACGATGACATAGTCCACGTCCGCATAGTCATGGATGAGTCGGTCCCTCATCCCGGCGATCTTCTTCCATTCGATCGCTGCAATCTGATCGCGTATCTCGTCCGGGATTTTCTTGGCCGCTTCGCCTATAATTTCAATGCTACGTACGAGGCGCGCTTCTGGATCTCGTCACGGATGAAGGATTCAAAGGATATGTGCGACGCTTGTGCTGTTAGAAACTCCGCTTCTTGGAGAATGTCGCGGAGAATTTCAAGCGTTGAGGGTTGCATAGCGAACGGTCGGCAGTATTAGGCGGGCTTTTCTCTCACTTAACGCGCCGTCCGTCACGAGGTCGATGGGCCTGCCGAAGAGCTCCCGCAGCAACTCGTAAAGGGCAAAGAAATTATCATAAGTTTTCATCCCCTCGGAAAACTCTACATAGACGTCGACGTCGCTTTCCGGAGTTGCCTGGTTTTTGGCGAATGAACCGAACACCCCGATGCGACGTGCACCCAAAGCGTGCAATTCTTCAGCGTGAGCTTCGATCAATATCAGCGGGTCCATAACGTAAAGAGTTTAACCTTCTCTCTTAGTTGGTGCAACGGTGGGAATTACTGTTGGCAGCGAATTCGGCCAAGTGGAATTCACAAGACCTCTCAGTGCGAAAATCACGAAAAACACCAAGAAACGGTGAATTTGAAACCCAGGCCTATCATTTTTGCGTTTTTTACTTTCTCTGCGGTTAACTTCTCTTCTACTTTCATCAGGCTCTGCCGCGTTAGGTTCTCTGGTTAATGTTTTTCGGTCGCTTATCGCCAGAGCTGCTTCGTTGCCAGGCGCGCGCCTTCCGCCATCGCCTGGAACTTGGCCCACACTACGGTCGGATGAACCTCCGGGTTGTAGGTGGCTTGAGAAGAAAAGCCGCAGTCGGAGCCGGCAATGACGTTTTCCGGCCGACCAGTTTGGCGAATCGTGTGATGCGCTCGGCGATGAGCTCGGGGTGTTCGACGATGTTGCTCGCATGCGTGATCACGCCCGGGATAATTACCTTGCCTGAGGGCAACTTCACGGTTTCCCAGACATGGTATTCATGCTCGTGGCGCGGGTTCGCAGCTTCAAACGAGTAGGCACCGGCATTTACTTTCAAGATAAGGTCCACGATGTCCTTGAGCGAAGCGTCGTTGACGCAGGGCCCTTCATTGATTCCATAACAGGTGTGGAAGCGGATCTTTTCCGCCGGGATTCCCCGCAGCGCATGGTTCAGCGCTTCGATAGATCTCTCGGCGATCTTGCGCCGGTCGGCAGGACTCAATGAGGCATCACCGTATACTTCTGTGAGCCAGGGATCGTCAACCTGTAGAATGAATCCCGCACTCACGATTGCCTGGTATTCCGTCCGAAGAGCGTCGCCGACCAGCTGGAGGTATTCTTCCTCGCTGCCGTAGTATTCATTGTTGCCCACGCCGCTCGGCGCCACGGCCGGCATGAAAGCTTCCTCGACTTTCAACCCACGGACCGCAGCCTTGAGATTGTCAATGTCTTTCCGGATCGCTTCTTGTCCTTGGTAGCTGACCGGACCGGTGCAGACCAGCGGGATGCGCGACGCGATGCTTCCGCCCATCATGCGCCGGCTGAAGTATTGTTCATAGTATTCCGGGAAGGCGGCCACTTCCGCTGCCCACTCCTTTCGAGCGCCCCGCGCAGGGCCCTTAGGCTCAAAGCCGGCAAGCCGCTCGCGCACGTAGGCGAAGAAGCCCGGCTTTCCCTGCTCGCCGTCGGTCACAATGTCGATGCCGCTCTCGGCCTGCTTGCGGATAACTTCCGCCACCGCGCTTTGCACCCGCTGAGTGAAGGCGGTCTCGTCATATGGTTCGGCATTGATCTTTGCCTTCATCAAGTCGAGCAAGTCCTTAGGACGTGCCAAACTGCCGCAGTGGGTGGTCAGAATCCGATCAGTGCTCCGCTTCATGGTTCTTCTCCTTTTTGAGTTAATCTGAATGGTTCGTTACATGTGGTATCCTAGAATCCTTCGACTTTTTCCGCTCACGAAACGCATAGCGACAGTACTCTTGGCTTCCGCAACCGGCAACTCGTTCGATAGGACCTGGACGCCTTCACATGTAAATGCGCCCTGCAGAACGGTCGTGCGGAGCAACCGTCGCACGAGGTTGCAGAGAGCATATAAGAACGTCACCGTAAAGTATCATAATAAGTTACTCGCTCCAGTGGTGGGTTAGACGGGCACTTGATACGTGATCATAGAGGCGGTTGCTCAGTCGGATCACTGCATCGTTTTGATCGACCAGTATGTGGCGAATGGAGGTTCCCATGTTTTCGAGGTGTTGGTGTTACGGCAGCGGGCTAGCGCCAAGGCTGAGCCGGAATCGGCTCAAGCCGTTTTGTTGGTCGTCTTTGTTCAGTGGATTCCCTCACGGCGCAGCCTGGTGATTGGGAAAGCCATGAACGCGAATAGTGTCGATGTTGGGAAAGCACTCGGCTACGGGCGAAAGAATCTCCAAGTGTCTTGTCAATTTCGTTTAGCTTCTCCTTCACGCGGAGCAGCTGCCAGCGATTCATTGCAAACGCCGCAAAGTCGGCGAGTTGAATAAGTGCACAGTTCTTGAACTCGCAAAAGAACCGCCCCCGCACAGAACGTTGGTTCTAGTCGGACAATTTTGATTGAACTCCCTTTCTTTAGACGGCCTTCGTCGACAATAACGCATGCGGTGGCATTGCTTTCTGCTCAGGGCTCTTCAGGTATCGCCGAATACGGATAAAAGCAACAATCAATGCAAAGTCGGCGTGATCGTTGATGCGAAAGGGCCAAATAATCTCTGGCCAGTCGGAGTCACGTTGAAAATTGGCTGCGTTGTCGGGATCGAACGATTTGGACCAACACCGGGAACCGCTGCGTCGAAAAATGAAAGCCATGAAACGAAAGATACCCAGGCGGGCCTGAAGATCCATTTTGACGAGGCGTTCCTGCCAGCCCATATGTCTGCGAAATGAAACTCCGGGATTCTTTATTCCTACCTTCCTTAAGCAGACGATCAATGCGCTTGGCGGGTGACCCATGACTGGCCGTGCGCTGGAGGGACGGTCACAGCAACCTGCATGACTTCCGTTTGGCGTTCAAGCCGGGAGTATTATTAAGTCGGGGGAACCCGTGTCGTCAATGAACACCCGTAGTGTCGCCCGGATCTCAGTTCGGTCGCTAAGTTGATGGTTCGGTGTGTAGCAGTCATCATCCCGGATAACGTCTAGGCGGCAAAGATCACGCGCGCGCTTTTTGCGCTCGCGTGCATCGTCTTGTGGCGGTTCCTTTACTGAGCTTCTTTAGCCAACCAAGAAATCTGTCACCTCTCCCTAGCAAATCGTCATCACTTATGGATCCTTCTTCAATGCTGAGCACACTTTGCTCTAAGATTACTTGAAAGTCATCGCAATCCTCGTTAAGGGTTTCATCGGGAAAGCTTCATCAACTTTTGTGCCTCCATGCGATGAGTTTACCAGACAATTGCTTGCTCCTTCTTCCGCACGCACTTCGCCTCCGCTGGAATACCGCTCCATTGGATCATCAGCACCTCCAGAGCTGTCCCTGCCGCCACATTCCTGCCGCTCTTATTGCTCCAATGTGCCGCAACCTCATAGGCATGTTGTATTGAAATCTGCTGACATACGTCGATAGCCGGGCCAAGCTTGGGCTCGTTGTGTCCATCATCGTCAGAGGGTTCTCTGCCCATAAGGCGAAGCCAAATGTTGGTAATGCTTCTTCACCTGCGCGTGGGCAGTTAGCAAGAACATGCCAACTTCTGCTTCCATCCCGTGGATAAACTGCTTCAAGTCCAATAAACTGATCCATGACGTTCGTCCGGTGTTTACTAACCGCCTCCAATTCCAACTGCAATGCTTCATGGCGAAGCAAGCCATAGAGTAGGAAGTGAATAGGAAGGGGGTGAGATGGCGGCAGGGAGGCGGATCAGTGTCCAGGCGAATCAGTCCATTCTAGTTTAGACTCTTCTCAGGATGCCCTGTAACTTCTGCGTTTTTGTCTTAGCATCAGGTGCTCTAACATGGCACACCGTACCATTTCTTGACCGACTGCGAGAGTGTGCACTTGGTGGTCAACACGCTGTCGAGAGTACACCGTAACACGGGTGGTTTTGATGGACTAATTGGAATCCCAATGGAGTTGAGAGGATAACCTTTCGTAGTATGCCAAAAGCTGTCCATATCATGCAAGTAGTTACCACGCACATCCGAACCATATTGCGGCTCTGAAAAGTGGAGCTAGAGAATTCGCCAATATCTGCCATCTTTTCCTTTGTTAGATCGCTGCTCCAATTCTCACCCTCGCTCGTCCAGCGCCCAACGCTATGCCGCTGAGCCGTTATCAGCAAATTGAATCGTCCATCGCTCAAGCTCGGATCTGCTCCAGCGGCGGGTTAGACGCCTGGCCGTCAACAGACAGTCGAAGTTGTGGATGGACGGCGAGGTATCGACTGCATCGGATCATCAAGATCGGCCAAGAGGGCTGGCGAACCGAGCAGAAAACGAGCGCCGTTGCCACCGCCGTAGATAGCCCGGGCGTTGAGGTGAGGCGGCATGTTCACGCTCAGAGTCGCCCTAAAACTTCTGCCCAGGCTCTGGCCTCGGCCTCGATGGTGGTAGACGGCAAGCCAGCCCGATCTCCAACAGCGGCGCGCATGTGCTGGCGCTCGCTGAAACGGAGATGGAGTTTGCCGCTCTCACCACCTGCCTCGAAGCCCGTCATCTGGGCCGAGGAAGACCACTATGTTCGAGAGAGAGGATGTTCGAGGAGATCCGCCCAGTAGGTCAGCTCGCTCCCCAGCCGTAGCCAAGAAGGCGGTTCGGCCTGTAGAGGAGCACATTAAAGCGCGATAGCCCCTCTCAAACATCCCAAGCCCTCGATTCTGCTCGAAGGCACCGTGGTTCTTCGCGCGAAGCAAGGTGAGGAAGAGAAGAACAGTCTCTGAGCCTTGGAAGCCAGAAACGGTCTGGTGGAACAGTTGACGCCCTCTGACGAATCGCCGGGAATGTCATCGCATCAGCATGGAGCACGCACCAGCAGCTGGTCGAGAGCCTCGGATTGCGGAGACCAGCCAGTGGCGGCAGTCCCGCTTGGAACGCGTCTCTAGAGTCTACCGAGCAGTTGCGGCCGCGTATCGTCTCGCAGAAGCGTCTAACGGTGCGCTTCGGCCAGTCGGCGTTCGTTCACTTGGATCTTACGCAGGCTGATACCCACGCCGTCGGCTGCCCAGCGCTGTTCACGCACCACCGGCCGAAGCGCTGCGCGTATCCGAGGCGCAGCCATCGTACTCGACGCAAGCAGGTTTATTATGTTGGCACCGGGCGACTTCCTTGAACGGTCCGATACATCGATCACGACAATCACGATGGCCGTCGATCTTGGAAGACCTTCCAGTTGCCACGAGATCGGCGAACACTCGTGCCCCAGAACCACCGATGCCGCACTCAGCGCGAACAGAATTCCAAACCTCGCTTTAGTCGAATCGAACGCGGCAAAACTTTGCGAATGCGGTGAAGTTCGCTGGTTCGGTCCAGTCCTTGCCGCACTCGCAAACGAAGTAACGTCGAGTTCTGAGCGGAAGTCGACCTCAAAACCTCAACAGAGCAAACCAAATCGTAGTCGGTAAGAGCCGCACGGACGCGGCGCTTAGTTCGGCATCTGGCGCCATGACATCCGAATGTGCGCCGTGACGCTCAAGCGCTATCGCCGGCAGATCGCGCTGCCGCCCGTGAAACCGCACATAAGCGTGAGTCACCCGATAATACGACGCCTCCCGCGGAGACGGGTACTCGGTCATCAGTCATCATCGAGGTTCCTGGAGAAGAGCTTCTGGAAACAGCGCACGTTCTGGACTAATCTCGGAGAGCCGATGGAATTCACCTGCGTACCGCGCAATCTCTGTGTGTGAGGCCGTGTGCCCACACCAGTCTAAAAGCCGTCCCAGTCGTATCCTGGTTAACAGAACCACCCTCTCGAAGGCATCCTGCAGAGCGTCATCAAATAGCGTTTTGCGTGAACCGCAAATCGAGACCGATGTAGCAATCGCCATCCAGACCAGCGGCATACCCTTATGAAGGCGATTGCAGGATGCCCGCCCGCGCCAACATCTGTTGGTAGGGGGCCCAGAACACCGCAAGCGCCTCATGCAACCATCGTCACCATGGAGGACCGACCGGCCAGTTCCCAGGTCCGGCGACTTAGCCATAATCCTCGGCCATTACATCTGGCGGGAGACGAACTGGGAGGGTTTCTAGCAGACGCGCCACGCTGTCTCGATGTCGAAGAACATCGGCGATTGCGTGATCCCGCTTCTCAAGTTCCGCTATGAACAGGTCACCAGGCTCCTGGCATGTCTGCTTCCCACTCGGCTGGCTAACGCTTGCTCACTGGCCGAAGCAGCGCGGAGCGTTGCGTAGGTCAGGTGCAGCGCCTTGTTGGGGTGGCGCCGCACGACGGGCAAAGATTGATACTTGGTCAATGTCATCGCGAGAGTTCGCTCCGCGCCGCATAACTTCCCTTCGCGCCATAGTGAGGGTGATTCGACACCCCACACCACGGAGGCGCTACGTATAGCGCTTTCAATTGTTTCGTCGAGCGGCTGGTGCAACGGCTCGTCTCAGCCAGACGCCTTGGCAAAGACCAACGGTCCCAGAAGATCGCGGCATCTTTGCTTAGTAAGTGCTTCAGCAATCAGCAATTGTACCGTCACGAATTCGATAGCTGATAAAAAATGCCGTGGTTTGGATTCACAACCACAAGCTGGCATTCTCATGCCGCAGTCAGCGTTCTCCAGTTCGTCACGCATGTCGCCTGTTGAAGGTAGTGGCCAATCGCGAGGTTCGTATCTTTCCATGGTGGCCTCGTCTGGGCTGGCGTCAGCGGTTTCAAACACTGAAGATAGGTGCTTGAGTTCGCGAGCGGGAACCATCGCGATGAAGGTTCGGCCGCGTACCGATAACCTTCTCCCTTTCTGGTGGCCCGATATCCGCTGCGTCAATGCGGCCATCGACCGTCGGGGAAAGATGCTGCGCCCCAGGGTGCGTAGAGTTGGCCGATAACCAGATCGTGTCTTTGGGCTTTACCTGAACCGCCGGACCCCAGGCTGCTCTTGTCACATGATATCGGGGCCGTTCGAATCCGTCCGATGGGCGTTGGAACTCGAAATACCACGGGTCTTCTGGATCGGACGGGAACCTGCCTAATGTCTCGACGATTGAAGTGAATAAAAGGATCTCCCCACTCCCAACTCCCCTCAGAATGTGATACACTCGAAGCTTCGCAACCAATAGTATCTGGTTCCGTATAGAACTTCATAACTTCTGTATAGCACGGCTAATAGAAGCCCGACTTTCAATCGCTTTTACCAGCTAGAACAATTCCTTGTAAAGACACTTTGAGGAGCCGACCCGACAAAAGCCGACAGTTGTTTCCGTCGAGGTCAGTTCCCAAGTTTGTGGGCGGGAGTTCGCGCTCCTCGCCCGCCTCCGGACTGTATGCTACCTTAGCCCCGTTCGACTTTTCTGCAGTTCCTCCGCGATCCGCTGGACTTCGTCCATGACGCGCGAGCAGGTTGCCGCCCCAGAAGTTTTTCGATCTGCTGTTCAGGTATAGCCGCGGCGGACGAGCTCCAGAGTCACGTTGAACGTTTCGCTCGCGTCGTTCCAGCCGATAACGCCGCCGCCGCCGTCGAAGTCCGACGAGATCCCAACGTGGTCGATGCCGATGAGCTTGACGGCATAATCGATGTGGTCGACGAACTCCTTGAGATTGGCGGGTGGATCGCCGGGATGCTGCTTATCGATTTCGGCGAGTTTCTTTTCGTACTGTGCACGGTTATCGGCTGAAAGTTTCGTTAGCGCTGATTGGAAGCGCGCGCGTTGGCCCGGGCCGGTTGGCTCGGGCAGATTGTGTTCTTTCCTTGCCGCTGCGAGAGCCGCAGCGCGGTCGGATGAATCGGGCCTCGTCGTCTTGACGGAGCTGCTATAGGCGAACGCCTGAATGACGCCGCCGGTTTTCTTGAGTGCCAGCAATTGCTCGTCGTCCATGTTGCGGCTTACGTCGCAAAGAGCGCGGGCGGCTGAGTGAGAGGCGATGATGGGCGCCTTCGACAGCGCCGCGGTTTGCATCATCGACTCCTTGGACGCGTGCGAGACGTCGACCATAATCCCAAGCCGATTCATCTCGGCGATCACTTGTTTGCCGAGGGGCGAGAGCCCGTTCCATTTCCAGCCATCGCGCTCGCCGGTTTGCGAGTCGGCGAGCTGATTGTGGCCGTTGTGGGTGAGCGACAGGTAGCGCGCACCGCGATCGTAGAATTCCTTGACCCGGGCGATGTCCTCGCCGATGGGATAGCCGTTTTCGACGCCTATTAGAGCGACTTTTTTCCCCGCGCGTTGATCCGGCGTACGTCGGCGGCATTGAGGGCCAGCTCGATCTTGTCCGGTGCGATCTCGCGAGTAAAGCGATGGACCGCATCGAATTTCTCAACCGCGAGCTTGTAGGCGCGCTCGTAGCCCGCGGGTTTGAATGCATCCGGATTCTGCGCTTCTCTCGTTTGGCCGACATAAATACTAAAGAATAGCGCATCCAGGCCGCCGTCGATCATATTGGGTAGGTTGAACTGGGTCTCGAGGCGCTGCGTGTAATTTCGCTTACCGACTAGATCACCTGGAGAGAAATCGATGTGAGTGTCGAGGGTGATTACTTTCTCGTGGATCGCCCGGGCCTTTTTCACCAGCGCTTCTTCGGCGGAGGTTGTTTGCGCGAGTGTCGACGAGCCAGGGCCAGCGGTGATCATAGCAATGACGAAGGAAAGCAGAGTGAAGAGCACGTGACGTGGCATTTAAAGTCCATTCGTTGTGGCATGCCACACGGTAACATTCGACGTGCGGCTGGTCCATATCGATAGGAAACTTATGCCGTCAGTGAATTGGTGTCAATGAGATACCCAGCACTACGATGTCGTTTGGCTATCACATACTCGGTCTGGTCTCGAAGTTTGGCATGGGAATAGGGTTTGCCGGCGGCGCTAGTGATGCCGCTCAGTTCCGGCGGCGTAGCGGTCGAGCACGTGTTGGATCATACTGCGGGCGAGCTCGTGCTCGCCCAGGAACACTTTGCCGGCATTTTCTTTTTCGAGGAGCACCGCCTCTTCCTCGCTGTGCGTGCGCACCACCGTCTCGATGCGCGGATTGACCGTGCGCGCGATTTCGATCATGCGGCGCACATCCAGCGTATCCGGCGTGGCGATCACCAGCATGCGTGCGCGGTGGATATGGGCCTGAATCAAAACCGTTGGTTCGGAGGCGTCGCCGGAAACGGCGGGCACGCCGCTCTCGCGCAATTTCTCGACGATCTCACGATTCTCCTCGGCGACGACAAAGCGATATGCCGTTGGCAGTCAGTGCTTCACCGATGCGGCGGCCGACTCGGCCGTAGCCCACCAACACGACCTGGCCGGTAAGGCGATTCAAGTCGACGGTCATCGGCAGAACCGCAAGGGGATCGTCCGGACGTTCCAAGGTTTGGGCAAGTTTCGAGCGGGCTCGAATCCAGACTTGTGCAGGGTCGATGGCGCGGAAGACCAGTGGATTAAGTGCGATCGAGATGATTGCTCCCGCCAGAATGAGGCTTTGGCCTTCCGTTGGAAGAAGGCCCAGGGAAACCCCAAGCTGGCCAGGATGAAAGAAAACTCGCCGATTTGCGCCAGGCCGGCGGATACCGTTAGTGCTGTGTTGAGCGGATAGCGGAACAGCAGGACGAGAAAAAAGCGGCCAGCGACTTGCCGAATACGATAATCGCCACGACGACGATTGCATGAATCGGCTCGCTGATCAGGACCTGCGGATCGAACAGCATCCCCACCGAGACAAAAAACAGAACGGAAAACGCATCCCGCAGCGGCAAAGATTCTTCAGCAGCCCGATAGCTTAGAGGAGACTCCCGCATAACCATGCCGGCGAAAAAGCGCCGAGGGCGAAGGAGACCCCGAAAAGCTCGGCGGAGCCGTAGGCGATACCTACGGCGGCCGCAATGACGCACAGAGTAAAAGTTCCCGCGACCCGGTGCGAGCGATCTGCCAGAGCAGCCATGGAAAGATGCGCCGGCCGACAACAAGCATGAGCGCAACAAAGAAGGAGACGCGGCCGAGGGCGAGGGCGAGCGTCGTCAATAAACTTTGATCTCCCGCTCCTTCAGCAGGAGTCGCTGCATTGCCGCCGAGCCACGCCGAAAGCGCCGGCAGCAACACCAGCACCAGGACCATCACGAGATCCTCGACCACGAGCCAACCCACGGCGATGCGACCATTGACAGATTCGAGAACACCACGACTTTCCAGCGCCCTGAGGAGGACCACCGTGCTTGCTACGGAGAGCGCGAGACCGAAGACGATGCCGGCGGCGAGGGTCCACCCCCAAAGAGCGGTGACGCCGATACCGCAGCAAGGTGGCAACGGCGATCTGGACGAGGGCGCCGGGTAGGGCAATCCGGCGCACAGCCAACAGGTCGTCGAGAGAAAATGCAGGCCGACGCCGAACATCAACAGCATGACGCCGATTTCGGCGAGTTGATTCGAAAGCTCGATGTCGGCGACAAAGCCCGGTGTGGCGGGGCCGATGATGATGCCGGCTACGAGATAACCGACCAGAGCCGGCAACTTCAGGCGCGCGGTGACAAAGCCCATAATCAGCGCAAGTCCCAAGGCCGCAGCTATCGTGGTGATCAAAGGAACGTCATGAGGCACGTGTCGCGTCTCCTAATCTTGGCTGTGAGCCGGAGAATCCAGGAGTTTTACTTGAGATCAACCCAGTCTACTAGACTTAGAGATGGAGTAAATGCCTTTCTTACGCGCTAAATTTCGGTTAATCTGCACGCATTTTCTCAACACTCAGCGCGAAGCAACGAGTTCGGAGATCATATCTGATGGAAAGAAAATGGTGGCTTGTTATCGCCGGTTGTATCACCCACGCCGTAAATACCGGCTTCAGCTACTTTGGCATGAGCGCGTTCTTCCCTTCCTTCGAGCGGGAGTTCGGCTGGAGCCGGACGGCAATCTCGGGTGCGTTCTCGCTGGCGCGGATCGAGTCCGGCATTTTGGGTCCTATAGAAGGTTACCTGACCGACCGCGTTGGTGCCCAAAGAATGCTCTTCATCGGTCTCGTCATGTGCTCCCTCGGTTTTTTGCTCTCAGCTTCGTTGACAGCTTGCCGATGCTCTACATCGTCATCGTTCTCGGTATCGTCCTCGGTTCCAGCCTGGGCTACAACATGCCGATCAGCGTGCTGATCGCGAAACTGTTTCACGAAAGACGCAGTCTCGCTTTCGAATCTTTCGCATGGGACCAGGAATCTCCGGTCCACTGGTGCCGGTGGTGGGTTGGATGATCGGATTGTGGGGCTGGCGAACTGCGGCGGCGGCCTCGGCTTGCGTGATTTTCTTAGTCGGGCTTCCGTTTGCTGTCATCATCAAACGGATTTATGACCAAGAAGAAGCGGCGAGATCCGTGATCGAAGCAGCAGGGAATCCGGCGACCTCGCGACACGCTTCGTCCGATCCGCAGTTTACTTTGAGCGAAGCCTTACGGCACAGATCCTTCTGGTTGCTTTCGGTGGCCATGGCGTTCCGCCATATGGTTACCGAAGGGGTGTCGGTGCACTTCGTTATCTTGCTCGTCGACCGTGGTTGGACCACGGAAGCAGCCAGCGGTCTACTGGGCGTTTCGGCGTTGATCGGCGCGCCGGCGCGGGTCGGTATGGGCTGGCTGGGCGATATGCTGGATAAACGGCGACTGATGATGGGACTGCTGTTGGCGTTGAGCTTTTCCGTGCTCTTGATGGGCTACACAGCTGTAGCGATCATCTTCACGCCTTGCATGATCATCTACTCGCTAGCTTATGGAGGTTTGGCTTCATTGCAGGAGCCGATTCGCGCCGATTATTTCGGCACCAAGGCCTTCGCTACAATCCAGGGCGTGAGCCGGAGCGTGACCACGGCGGGCACTTTCATGGGCCCAATCATCGCCGGATTCCTTTACGATCTGACCAAGAGCTACACGCTTGCGTTCAGCGATCTTTGCCGTCGTCAGCCTCGCGTCGGCATTTTGCATGTTCCTTGCTAAAGCCACCGACGAGGGAAAATTGGCGTGATGGAGTGCTGCAAGTTTATTGGCAGTCCTGAAAGCTCCTACTATCGATCTATCAAACATCTTGACAGTCTCCAGGAGAAAAGGGATAGATAGCGGCGCGTGGCGCCTTTTAGCTCGGTCCGAAGAGGCGATAGAATATCATGAGAAAAATCGCTATCCGGTCATCGATGGTGATGGCCATATCACCGAACGAAGCAAAGAAATCCTGGAATACCTCGGAGGAAACTATCGCGGCACCAGCAAAGACGAAACTTGGGCCGATACTTTTTCGCCTTTTCCATCCCTCGATGGCTGGGCTCGACTGTCGAACCTGAGCTCACCGGGCTTGCGCGACTATCCTGATTGCGATACGTGGATCTCCTTCCTGGATGAATGCGGGATCGAAACCACCGTCGTCTATCCTACTGCAGCGCTAGCGTTTGGTTTGATCCAAGACCCCCGCCTGGGCGGTCGACATCGCGCGCGCCTATAATTCGTGGCTGCACGCAACCTACATGAAGCGGACTTCACGCATACTCGGGGCGGCGTTGATCCCCGTGCATGACGTGGCGGCCGCTGTTAAAGAGATGCGCCGCGTTAGGCAAGATCTGGGCATGCCCGTGGCGATGCTTCCGTCGGTTACAAACCTGCGCAAGGGCTACGGACATGAGAGCTTCTTTCCGATCTACGAAGAGGCCTGCCGGCTCGATATGCCGCTGGCCGTCCATGGCGCGCGAGCCGCGGGCTAGGATTCGATTTTCTCGACACCTTCGTCGAAGTCCATGCTTTGGAGCATCCGCTGCCGCTGATGATCCAGCTGACCAATATGATCTTTCAGGGTGTGTTTGAATTGTATCCGAACCTGAGGGTTGCTTATCTAGAGGCCGGCTGCGGTTGGATTCCGTTCATGATGGATCGGTTAGACGAAGACTTCGAACGGCGCGGCAAGAAGTGGGCGCCGCGACTAAAACGTCTACCCAGCGAGTCCATCAAGAGCGGCTCGGTTTACGTGTCGGTGGAGTCCGAGGAGCGAACGCTTCCTATGTCGTAGAACTTTTCGGCGAGGATTATATTTTTTCGCATCCGACTATCCCCACGAGCGCTCACGCCCAGAGTATTTAAAAGACATTCCGGAGTTCGAAGCGCGAGAAGATATTTCAGAAGCGGCAAAGAGAAAAATTCTCAGCGAAAATGCCAAACGTTTCTATCGACTGGATTAATGCAGGACATCGATCAAAGCGGATCTATTGACCAGCTTTATAAAAAATAAATGGCTTCATTTTAAACGCAGGCTGCCATCCACGCATGTGACGGCGTAACCGCCGATCCAAATGCGACCGCCATCGATGCGCACGGCGACTTGGCCGTCTCGACCCACTTGCATGCCTTGACGGGCGATGTACTGGGAACCGAAGTCACTTGATTTCCCGGTATGAAGCAGAAACGCTGCCACGCTTGCATTGCCGCTGCCGCAGACGGGATCTTCCGCCACGCCCAGCGCAGGAGCGAAGGAACGGACATGGAGCGCGGAATGACCATCATTCGACCGGCCGAAAACCGTCACGCCGGCCGCCTGAGTTTCAGTGCTCACCTCTAAGAGCGTGTCGAGCTTCGGTTCGAGCGTCGCAATGACGCCGGCATGGCCCATGTTCGCGACCAACCACACGACGCCAACGTCCACGCGCAAAGGAGAACTGCTCGAATCACAAGCCACACCCAACCCGGTAGTGAGCAATCGCTTGTCGTTCTCAGTGAGCGGGCTGACCTTTGCCTTCGGTGCTTGAACTAGAATTAGTTTGCCGATCTCTGTTTCCTCGATGGTTAATTCGATCAAGCCCGCAAGGCATTCCTGGTGAAGTTTCCCACCGCGTGGCGCGGCGAAACGGCTTTCCATCACCGCATGGGCGCTGCCCACGGTCGGATGGCCTGCGAACGGCAGCTCTTGTTTGGGCGTAAAAATGCGCAAGTGATAGTCGGCTCGCTCGGACGACGGCGGGAGCACAAAGGTTGTTTCCGACAGGTTGGTCCAGGCCGCGATCGCGCTGCATCTCTTCCGGCGCCAATCCTTCCGCCCCGATAACGACCGCCACGGGGTTTCCCAAGAACGGCTTCTGCGTGAAGACATCGACTTGCTTGAAGGGAAGGGTTTGCATGCCCGTCACCCTTTCTACCGACCGCGGTTCGGAAAAGGAGCTTGGGCTTTGATGGTCCAGGCGCTGTTGTGCTTGGTGAAGCCGATTTTGGAATAATACTCGATGGCTTTCGGCGCCGCCAGCAAGACGAGCATCGACCTCGGTCCCATCTTCTCTCGGTCTTGTGAACCAACTGAATACCGATACCTTTCCGCTGGTGCGGTACCCTCACCGCAAGGTCGGACAGGTAACCGACGTAGCTAAAGTCCGTGAGCGTGCGCGCTATTCCAACCAACAAGTTGCCATCCCAGGCGGTGACGACGAGATTCGCGTGCCGGAGCATGTCAGACATGACCTGCCGATCATCCACCGGTCTTCGTTCACCGAGAGTGGAAGCGTTGTAAAGCTCGATGACTTGATCGAGATCCAGGTCGTTGCCGTACTGATACCGAATACTGGTCATTTTAAATATTCGACAGAATCACTTCAAAAATGTTTATCGCGCCAAGAAGCCACCGAAACAAAATCCGAAACTCGAATATCGAAATCCGAAACAAACCCAAAGACTTAAATCCCAACTACGAAATCCGAAACGGGCTTGTTTGGAACTTTCTGATTTGTGCTCATTTAGAATTGTTTCGAATTTCGGATTTCGAGTTTCGAATTTGCAGTTTAGAACCCGCGCTTGCGTTGCGTAGCGATCTTAGTCATTTTGTGATTTCTTTAAAGAAGCCATCCTTCTCCAGCTCCTTCAGGAAGCGCAGGTTGACGAAGTCCTCGGGCTTTTGCTCTTGACTGCAGGGACGCGTTGCGCCACTTCGTCCATGGCGTTGCGGATGCCCTCCATATTGGGGTAGCAGCTTTCATCGGTGACCTGGACAAAGCTCTGGTAAGTCGCTTCGAGGACTTCAGGATCGGTGGTCTTCAGATATTTAGTGATTACTTTCTTGGTTTCCTCTTTGTACGTGGTCGCATAGCGCACACCCTCGATGAAACCTCTCAGAAAGTTCTTCGCCGTGTGCGGATTTTCCCGAATGAATCGGTCCGTCATTTCGATTACCTGTTGGGGATAGGGAATTTTAAGATCCGCGATGTTCACAAGAATCTGATAGCCCTGTTTCTTGGCGGTTATGTCCAGGGGCGGCGATATGATCGTGGCATCAATGGCACCGGCGGCCAAAGCCTGCACGCGGCTTGGCTGGGTGCCGAGTTGAACGATGGCGACATCTTTGGCGGGATCGAGTCCAAATCTCTTGAGCACTAAGCGGATCGCGGTGTCCGTTCCCGAACCGAAGCGGCTGATAGCGATTTTCTTGCCTTTGAGCTGGTCCCATTTGGTTATTCCTTTGGCAGCGACCAGGCTGTAGGGGAGGATATTGACGCAAGCGGCAATAATATTTGTGTCTGCCCCCTGGGTGCGCGACGCAATCGTGGCTGGACCCGACGATACGGAAACTTTGACCTCTCCCGAGAGCGCGGCCTGTGCCAAGATGGAGCCGGCGTCAAAGATGACGATACGCGCATCGATACCGTATCTCTGAAAAAGGCCCGCGTCCCTTGCGACGAAGGAATACACCATGTTGATTGTTGGGCCGGCAACGCCCACGATCATAGGATCAGCGGCGCGAATGGAAACAGGGCGAGCGAGCAAGAGCGAAAATACGACCAAGCGCCATAGGAAAGTCACGGTTGCTCTATTCATTCATTCTCCGGTTTAATTTACAAGTGTATCAATTTACATTTTTGAGCAGGAAGGAATGATGCATTCCTCGCTCACCACCGGTACCGGGTCAATTATAGTCTAAATTCTAGTGGGTTAGCTAGATTGCAGAAATATAAGACGATGCGGCGGCAAATTCTTGGTTCTTGCGGGCGTCGGCAGGAGAAAGTTCAAAAACTAGAAACAAAATCCGACGGCGGATCACCAAACATCTCGAACCGCCGATTCCAGGTTCTTCGGCGCGCTGTGAAGCGTTGTTTGAAACTCTATCTCTGTCAAGCCAAATGGGCTCAACGGTTCGGCGGCGGATGTGGCGCCGCCAAGTGGGAATCGGAAACGTAGACTCATCTATTGAACGCTGCTTGCAAAAGCAGGACCGCCATTGTTAATTAGGCCTCTGTGCCAGTCATATAAGGAGCATTTTATGCCTGAGAATTTGAAGCCCCGAAGTCGCGTGATCACGGATGGGCCCGATCGGGCACCGTCGCGGGCGATGTTGAAGGCGGTTGGCTTTTTCGGATGAAGACCTGTCGCGACCTATTGTCGGCGTGGCGAACACGTGGATCGAAATCGGCCCGTGTAATTTCCATCTGCGGCGCCTGGCGGCCAAAGTTAAGGAAGGTATTCGAGCCGCGGGTGGAACGCCCATGGAATTCAACACGGTATCGATCTCCGATGGAATCAGCATGGGCGCGGAAGGAATGAAGTGCTCGCTGATCAGCCGGGAGGTGATTGCGGATTCCATCGAGCTGGTGGCGCGGGGTAATCACTTCGACGCATTGGTCTGCCTTTCGGGCTGCGACAAAACGAATCCTGGCGTCGTGATGGCGCTTGCTCGCCTCGATATTCCCGGGCTCGCGCTTTACGGCGGCTCCATCGCCCCAGGGCATCTCGGCGACCGCGACCTGACGATTCAGGATGTTTTTGAAGCTGTCGGTGCCTACGCCAGCGGGAGGATTAATGCGGAACAGTTTAAAGCCATCGAAAATACCGCCTGCCCGGGCGCGGGCGCCTGCGGCGGCCAGTTCACTGCCAATACAATGTCTACGGTGATGGAGTTTCTGGGCATCTCGCCAATGGGGAGCAATGGTATTCCGGCGACGGTTGCAGAAAAGGACGAAGCCGCTTTCAATGCGGGGAAGCTCGTACTCGATCTTTGCACCGTGACTTGCGGCCGTCTCGAATCATCACGCGCAAATCCATCGAGAATGCTATTGCTTCAGTGGCTGCCACCGGCGGTTCTACGAATGCCGTGCTGCATTTGCTCGCCATCGCGCGTGAGGCCGGCGTCGATTTGACCATTGACGACTTTGATTCGATCAGCAGCCGTACCCCGTTGATCGCCGACCTCAAGCCTGGTGGTCGATTTGTCGCCAGCGATCTGCACAAAGCGGGCGGCATCCAACTCGTCGCCAAGCGCTTGCTTGATGGCGGCTTGATTCACGGCGATGCACTGACCGTGAGCGGTAATACACTCGCCGATGCGGCGCAAATCACGCAGGAAACCGCGGGGCAAGAGGTCGTGCGCCCGCTGTCGAATCCGTTGAAGCCCACCGGCGGCCTAGTGATTCTCAAAGGCAATCTGGCGCCCGAGGGTTGCGTGGTTAAAGTTGCGGGGCATGAAAGAATGATCCACAAAGGCCCGGCCCGTGTCTTCGACCGCGAGGAAGACGCCTTTCAGGCGGTGCAAAAAGGAAAAATCAAACCGAACGACGTCGTTGTCATTCGTTACGAAGGGCCGAAGGGCGGGCCCGGGATGCGCGAAATGCTCGGCGTTACCGCGGCTCTTGTGGGCGCCGGTCTCGGTGATTCCGTCGCGCTTATTACCGATGGTCGATTCTCCGGAGCGACCCATGGTCTGATGGCAGGTCATGTCGCGCCGGAGGCTGCCCATGGCGGCTCCATCGCGCTGGTCCGTGATGGCGATACGATTGTTTTGATATCGAGGCGAGGCGGCTCGACGTTGTGGTCTCCGAAGAGGAGCTGAACACGCGGTTAGCGCCAATGGTCACCTCCGTCGCCTCGGTATACGACCGGAGTCATGGCGAAATATGCCAAACTTGTTTCTTCGGCGTCTCAGGGAGCCGTTACGAATTGAACCGCACCATGGAGACAGCGGACGAACGCCGTACGCGGCTAAAGACTAACGAAGTTAGGGCGAATGGGTTGCCGGATTTCTACGCCAACAAGGAACGAAAGGAGTTCTTATAATGAGTCTCGATTACGTCAGCAACCAAGAGATCATCCAAGCGGCGCGGCGCAACCTTCCGCAGGATGTGTGGGATTATCTAACCGGCGGCGCCGAGTCTGAAACCACCATGCGTCGCAACCGTTTCGGTTTTGACAGCCTGGGATTGCGCCCGCGGGTGCTGGTGGACGTTTCAAAGATCGACACGTCGACGACGTTCTTGGGGCAGAAGCTGCGCATTCCCGTCATGATGGCGCCCATCGGTTCACTGCAAACGATCACTCCCGAGGGCGGAGTCGCAGTGGCGAAGGCTGCGGCTGAGTTCGGCACGATGAACTTCGTCAGCTCCGTCACCCAGCCGAGCTTGGAAGAGATCGCCGCGAGCACGAACCATCCAAAGATCTTTCAGCTCTACGTCCGTGGCGGTTTGGATTGGTGTGAAGAAATTCTCGGGCGGGTGAAGAAGGCCGGATATAGTGCCCTCTGCCTGACCGTCGACACCGCCCATTACAGCCGACGCGAACGTCCACTGCTCAACCGTTGGCAACCGCCCAGCAGACGGTCCGAGACGGGCCGGCACTTTCAAGCGATGTTGACCTGGGAAACTATGAAGGCGATCAAAAATCGCGGGCCTGCCGTTCATCCTAAAGGGAGTGGCGACGGCCGAAGATGCCAAATTGGCAGTAGAGAATGGAGTCGACGTGATCTACGTCTCGAATCATGGGGAAGGCAGTTGGATCACGGCAGAGGCACCATCGACACGCTTCCCGAAATTGCCGAAGCGGCGGGCGGCAAGGTGGACATCGTCCTAGACGGCGGCGTTACGCGCGGCACCGACGTTTTAAAGGCGCTGGCGCTCGGGTGCAAGGCTGTGACCATCGGGAAACTCCAAGGTTGGGGCTTGGGCGCGGGAGGTCAGGCCGGCTTGATGCGCGTCCTGGAGCTACTCGAGGAGGAGATCACCATCGATATGGCGCTGCTCGGTGTAACTCGCATCGATCAGATCAAACCGCATCATGTCTGCAAAGCGCCAGCGGTGACTTTGCCGCACGAGATGAGCGCTTTCGCGCACATGCCCGGCGGCCAGTTGCGCTGATACTGGCGCGGCTGGTTTTCTTCCGCTTCCGCGAAACTTGGATGGCCGATTCACCGATCATTCTTGGAGTCTTTGTAAAGGCCGTCGGCACGCGCCTGAGTAAAGAAGACGATCGGGTCGCGGTGGAAGAGCCCTTGGAATTGCGCTTGGGACGCACTCCGGTCGCTGTCACGATGCGAACGCCCGGTGAAGACCGCGAGCTGGCGGCGGGTTTTTACTGACGGAGGGAATCATACGGAAACTTTCCGACATCGAAAAGATGACCGGGCCGGTGCGCAGCTTGCGCAACGTCGTTTCCATCAAGCTGCGTCGCGGCCTGCGCTTTAGGCGCGATCGCTTGATGCGGCACTTCTACGCGACCTCCAGCTGCGGTCTTTGCGGCAAAACGACCCTCGAATCCATTCACGTGCGAACCCAGCCCGTTTCGGGTGACTTCAAAGTATCTCTGAAACTTCTTTATTCCTTGCCGAAACACTTGCGTGAAGCGCAGGATACGTTCGAGGAGACCGGCGGGTTGCACGCCGCGGCGTTGTTCGACGCGACGGGCACACTGCTATTCTTGCGGGAAGACGCGTGGCCGGCACAATGCCGTCGATAAGGTAATAGGCGCCGCCCTGATGAAAACCAACTACCGCTAGATCGCCACATTCTAGTCGTCAGCGGGCGCGCCAGCTTCGAGATCATGCAGAAAGCGTTGGTAGCGCGGATTCCCGTGGTCGCCGCGGTTTCGGCGCCTTCGAGCTTGGCCGTCGCATTGGCGCGCAAGTTCAAAATGACTCTGATCGGCTTCTTGAGGGACGGGCGATGTAATATCTACGCGGGAGAGCAGCGGGTTTTGGGATGACTTCTGGGGCCGGATCGTCGGCAAGCGTGTCGTTGTGGATCGATCTACGGGATTATCAACTGGAAGCAATGATCAAGGGGCGAGCCCTCCGGATCGAGTGGGAAGGGACTGAGAGTTCAAGGTTCAAAGTTCAATGTTTAAGGTCCGAAACGATTTGAAACGTTGAACCTGGAACATTGAACCTTGAACACCCTGTGTCTTCGGTCCTCCATGCTCACGGATAAGGATGATCCATCGCTGCTTGTTTCATTTGGGCATGGAGATCGATCATCGTTAACGCGCAGTACTCCATCGAATAGCCGGCGCGAAATTCCACCCCGTCTTGAGGGCACGCGTGAGCACCGTGCGATTGAAGGCGCCATGTCCCATAGCCTCTTCGCCGCCTTCGCCCAGCTGGTGCGTATCCATATCGGCCTCTTCATGGGTAGAAAAATAGACCGCCTGTGGCTTCGTAAAACCGTATTTAGTCGTGAGCGCGGTATACCACTCACCCGACCAGTGGGACAGCGACTCTTCGAAAACGTGAAGTCCCCAAAGCTCGACGAGGGAGCCGTCGATAAAAATCTTATGGCAAAGTCATTGATGGCGCGCGCAGCCGGGAGATAAGGATCTTCCAAAACTTCCTTGCGGTTCAATCCCATCGCCTCGGCGGTTTCCAGAAGCACCAGGACATGTCCCGGCGCCCGGGGTGAGATCAACTCGTCGGCAATCTTGGCGCAGAAAGGACCTAAAAGATCAAAGTTACGAACGAAGAATGGCAGATGGGTGTAATAGGAGACCGCGTTGAGCGCGTTCACTTCCATTGAGAAGTGTCCCCAGTTCTTGAAGAACTGCCGGATCACCGGCAATGGCAATTTGCCCTCACGAAGTTGGGTCATGAAAGGACCATTGTGAATTTTCTCGTGCCAGGCTTTGTAGAGCGTCGAGTAAAGATAGTCCACATACTCTTTGGCTTCCTCTGCGGTCAATTTTTCACCGCCTTTTGGTTCTCTCGGTTTACTCAAGTTCTACCTCCTAGAACGACAATATTTACATAGATAACGCGCGTTTACCATCGTGTTGTCGGGTTGTCAAGGTGACTGGCGAGAATTGGAATAAAATTCTTGACTAACCGCGTTACAGTGCTGCCGGGTTGACAACTACAACGACCGAAGTCGTGATTATTTCATATCGGAGGCGCGGCAAGGTTTACGATCAGCACTTGAGCGATGAGGAAGTGCTCGGTCTGCGCCGCGCTGAAAGGCGAAAGCATATTTACCAGCGTCGTCGTTCCCGGCGAGCTGGACGGCTCATTCTGAACGGCTGCGAACGAAAGAAATTCAAATTGAACGAATGACAGCAAGCCGACAGTCGGCGCGAACAATTCGAAAAAGCTGTCGTCGCGGGTGAGCCTAGCGCGTGCGCCGGGGGCGATTTGACGAGATGCCGCGCGGAGACTGTGGTCTGTTCTGTCAGATGAGACTATCGATTAGTTTCTGGCCGCTTCAACGACTGACGCTTCGACGCTTCGATTGCCGTCGCTTTTCTGTTCATCGACGCAAAGCCGGCTTTTTTCTTGAGTTGCTGTGGTTTCTGGCGCGAGAGCTATTCGAACACCGATTTCCTCGGTATGCAATCCGAGGTCACGCGCTTCCAAATGGCAATGTTGGCAAACGATGATGTCAAGCAGGACCACGCCGGACTCTTCACTTTTGACCCGATAGGCCGAATCGCCGAATGGCGCGCCGCAATGTTGGCAGATCCATCCCATACCTGAAAACTCAGCAAAGGGGATGCCATCGTGAATCGCCGATCGGTTTCTTTCCGCAAATATATTGTAAGTTTAGAAAAACCCAATATCTCCGGATTTCCTCATGCAGTGATCACGCACGTTTGTGAAAAAGGTGTCGGTATTGGACATACAGCGACTGGAGGAAAATTCTTAAGGAGGAGGCATGAAAACCGCCGTGCATTAACGACTCCGATACGGGGAAACCAAGCAACACGCAGTAGAGCTATGCAAGGAATGGATTGATAAGCAGGCTTAGCAGTAGTGGAAGCCCGCCGCCCCGTTGCCGGAAAGAGCGCCGGAGTCAGGGCGGTAGCGGGTGCTGAGATGTATCGCAAATCTACCGCGTATCACTGAGGTCAATGTCGGCAATCTCTTGGATCGTATTACCACAATTTCGAAGTAGCACTCGCGTAAATCTCCATGCAGAAAGCGGCATCACTTATCGCAGAGCTCGCCCATGTATTCAGCGCCAGCATGCTCCATAATTAGGAAACAGCTGGTGGACGGTTTGACACGAGATAGGAAGACGTTTTTCAGGATGCCGACTTCGCCTCGTGGGTGGGTATTGTCAAAGCCCCCGCACCACAACCAGGACGGCGGCCAGCTGCGGCTATTCCGGTATGTAAACAGTGGATGGTTTCGAAGCAACATGGACGGGACCCCCTTCGTTCGGGCTCCCAGTCCTTGCAGACCCGGCGCATTAAGTCCGGACAGATTGTTGCCTTACTTCATCCGTACAACCTTTGCTCTACCGTGTCGAGGGCAAAACGGTTAATTTAAAAAGAATTAATGAACGGTTTCAACTCTCTCTGCCACCCACTTTGCAGCCCGCAGCGTTTCTACCTGATAGCCCGTCACCTCGATTGAGCCGGATGTGTGTCCTAAAGGCCGACCTAAATCAGTCGCCTTTTTCATTGCGGCAACACGCCCTCTCAGATTTCCGGGTCGTGAGTCTCGACAAATTCATGAGCTAGCTCGTCCATCTGTTTCTCCATCTCTTCGTCTTTCGCGCTTTATTTTTTGATCAAGCCTTATAACTTGCGCAGGAGATTCGCCAGAGGAAGCAAAAGCGAAATAAAAACGGGAGTTGTGGCTTACTCCCCGTCCTCATTGCCCTCTCTTCCAACCAGGCAAACAATTGGAATAATATTCTGCTGCGTTAAGATGATTCTCGAGATGGCCACTAAGCCGAGCAAACAACTGGAGACTTTTCCCAACCCGCGTCCGGAACGGGACTTTGAGATCGCGATGGAGTGTCCCGAATTTACCTGCATCTGCCCGCGCACGGGACAACCTGATTTTGCCACCATCCGCATTCGTTATGTGCCGGCGGAACTGTGCGTGGAGCTCAAGTCGCTCAAGCTTTACCTTTGGTCCTATCGCGACGAAGGAGCGTTTCACGAAGCAGTCATCAACAGAATTTTGGACGATCTTGTGGAAGCCTGCCGCCCCAAAGCAATGACTGTCGTCGGTGATTTCAACGTCCGCGGTGGCATTCACACTACGGTAACCGCCGAGTATAAAGCTCCCTGAAGCCTCTCGACTGCTTGTAGTCAAGACTCATTTATTGTTAATAGACGGACCTCATCCTATTCCTTCGCGATGTCTGATCCAAATTTCCTCCGCGAGCTCGTTATCGTATTGACGGCGACCATCGCCATCGTCTTTGTCTTTCAGAAATTGCGTCTGCCGAATATCGTGGGTTTTCTTCTCACCGGCGTGATTATCGGACCCCACGGGTTTCAGTTGATCCAAAGCGTCGATCAAGTGGAAAGCTTGGCCGAAATCGGTGTGGTGCTGCTGCTTTTACCATCGGCTTGGAATTCTCCCTGGAGACGATTTTATCGGTGCAGCGCCGAGTTGTCTGGGCCGGGCTCCTTCAGGTCGTGCTGACGACTTTGGTTGTGTTGGCAGTGGCTCGTTTACTCGGCGCGTCGGTGGAAGTGGGTCTTTTCTACGGATTTCTGGTTTCATTGAGCAGCACAGCCATCGTACTGAGAATTTATCATGATCGGGGCGAGATCAATTCGTTGCAGGGTCGGTTGGCCAGCGGCCTTCTTCTGTTTCAAGATCTCTGCGTCGTCCCGATGATGCTGTTACTCCCAGTCCTGGCAGGCTCGGGACAGGATTCGATCTTTTTGATTGTCTGGGTTCTGGCGAAATCCCTGATTACACTGGTCGTGATCGTCTGGACGGCACGGAAATTACTGCCGCGACTCCTCCATCAGGTCGCTTTGCTGCGAAATCGGGAGATCTTTGTGCTTTTCGTGGTTCTGGTCTGTTTCGGAACGGCCTGGTTAACGTCGGAATCCGGGCTTTCGCTGGCGCTGGGAGCGCTGGTCGCGGGTCTGGTCATCTCTGAATCCGAACTCAGTCACCAGATCGTCGCCGACATTCTGCCCCTGCGCGACTGTTTCAGCGGTATTTTCTTTATTTCCATAGGGATGTTGTTAAATCTCGGTCTTTTGTCCCAAGACTTTCGCATTACTTTATTGGAGCTTCTACTGATGATCGGCATCAAAAGCATGGTGCTCTTTGCCGTCTTTTGGTGGTTATATCGTTCCATTCGATTAGGGGTTGTGCTGGGCCTAGGCTTGGCTCAGATCGGCGAGTTTTCATTCGTTCTCGCCAAGGCTGGTATCAATTTTAAACTTCTCAGCCCGGCGGACGGACAGATCTTCTTGGCGGCTTCGATTTTAAGCATGATGGCAACCCCCTTTCTGATCCAGTGGGCGCACGCTTGGGCATTTGGTTTCGAAGGCCTCTTTAAGGACATCGGATTCAATCGTTCAACGAGCGGTGCAGCAAATGAAACCGCCTCAGCTACAGGCCACGTCATTGTCGTTGGCTACGGATTGAACGGGCAAAATCTGGCGCGGGTTCTAAAAGAAGTCAGTATCCCCTATCGGGTCCTGGAGATGGACCCCGATCTGGTGCGTTCCGCCAAAGCGGGCGGAGAGCCAATCTCTTTCGGTGATGGGACGCGGCCGGAATTATTGCAGCAAGTGGGTATCGATAAGGCCCGCATTTTGGTCGTCGCGATCTCCGATCCAGCCGCCACAGCGCGTTTGGTGTCCCAAGCTCGCCGGTTAAGGACCGACCTCTACATTATCGTTCGGACCCGCTATGTGGCGGAGATTGATCATCTCTACCGGCTTGGGGCCAATCAGGTCATACCTGAAGAGTTTGAGACGTCCGTAGAGATTTTTGCCCGTGTTTTGCAAGAATATCATATCCCGCGCAATGTGATCTCGCTTCAGGTGGATCTGATCCGCAGGGAACACTACGGTACATTGCGTGGCATCCGGCTTCAGGGCAAACAGCTGGATGCGCTGAGTCAATTTCTCGTGGGAACCACAAGTGATATCTTTTCCATCGTCGAAGCATCACCTGCCATCGGCAAGAGCTTGGAAGAGATCAACCTGCCCTTGCGAAGCGGGGTGTCCGTCATCGCTGTTGTTCGAGACGGCAAATCTTACCCCAACGTTGGCAACGACTTTAAACTAGCAGTCGGCGACATGCTCGTTCTTTTGGGTGGGCACAAGGCCTTGGATGATGCCGCGCAGATTCTGAATCCGGCCGCGACAATTAATTAATCTGCGGGTCTCTTTCAATGGAAACCCGATCTAAAGTCTTTGTTGGTTTCAGACTTCTTGTTGACTGCAAGAAAATTTCCTTGCGAGCATATTTCTTCTTGCTTTTTGTTTTCTTTGGTGTAGCCTTGCTGATTCGATCCTCCGATTGACGGCGAAGAATAAAAGTGATCATGGGCGATCTCCAACGCGTCCGAATCCCAAACTGAAAACAGGTTCATGGCAGCTTTAGACGACAATCTTCGAAAGGTTCCTCCTCAAAACCTCGAGGCCGAGTCTTCTGTTTTGGGGGAATCTTGCTTGAAAACGACGCCGTTAATATAGTTTTGGAATTGCTTCGCCCGGAAGATTTCTATCGCGAATCTCACCGCAAGATTTTCCGCGCCATGATCGAGCTCACGGATCGCAGCGAACCGGTGGATCTCATCACGCTGAGTGAGTGTCTCAAAAATCGGGGCGAACTTGACGCGGTGGGAGGCAGCGCCTACTTGGCTTCTCTGGCTGATTTTGTACCGACAGCGGCCAACATTTCTTACTATGCGCGTATCGTGCGGGAAAAGGCGATTTTGCGCAGTCTCATCAGCACGGCAACAGAGATTGCTACGCGGGGTTATGAAGAGCAGGGCAACGTCGAAGAGTTTTTAGACACGGCGGAGAAAGTGATCTTCGAAATATCGGAAAAGAAGATCAAAGCCTCCTTCATCGCCGTAGGGGATATGATCAAAGACACGCTCAAAACAGTCGAAAGGCTATATGAGCGCAAGGAGATGGTCACCGGGGTGCCCACCGGCTACGAGGATTTGGACAAACTTACCGCCGGGCTTCAGCCATCCGACTTAGTCATCGTTGCCGGTCGGCCTAGCATGGGCAAGACCGCTTTCAGCCTCAATATCGCCACCAACGCAGCTTTTACGGGGGTGGGAGTTGCGGTTTTCTCACTCGAAATGGCCAAGGAGCAGCTCGTTCTCCGCATGCTTTGTTCCGAAGCCCACGTCAACAATTCCAAAGTTCGCTCCGGTTATTTAGCAGAACGGGATTTTCCGAAATTGGCAAACGCCGCGGGGCGGCTCCACGAGGCGCCGATCTATATCGATGATACCCCGGCGATTTCAGTGCTCGAGCTTCGCGCCAAGGCGCGGCGCTTGGTGCGTGACCGGACGAAGAAAGTCGGGCTGATCGTCATTGATTACCTGCAGTTGATGCGAGGCATGGGAGCCGCGTCAAACCGCGAACAGGAAATCTCAGAAATCTCGCGCTCTTTAAAGGCCTTGGCCAAAGAATTGACCGTCCCGGTCATCGCCATCTCGCAGCTCAACCGGCGGGTGGAGGATCGCGGCGACCGGCGGCCCATGATGTCCGACCTGCGTGAATCGGGCGCCATCGAACAGGACGCCGACGTCATCATGTTTATTTATCGGGACGAGGTTTACAATCAGAACTCCGAAAAAAAGGTATCGCGGAAATTATCGTTGCCAAGCAACGCAACGGACCCATCGATACGGTGGAGCTGACCTTTCTCAACGAGTTTATGCGCTTTGAGAATTATTCGCCGCGTGACGAATTCGACTATGAAGAGGCGGATGAAGCATAGAATTTAGCTCCTGCTGTTTCCGGAATTACGCCGCCACACTCCTCGGCTCCGCACAAAGTTCACCATTTTTACGCTCATCACGATTTCGCGATTTTGGTTCAGCACTTCGACAAAAGAGCGGATAATGCCGCGATCCGGCTTGGATTCGGAGCGGCGGGTTTCCAGAACCGTTACGCGAATCGACAGGTCATCGCCCGGGAACACAGGCCTATCCCATTTCAGCTCATCGGCGCCAGGGGAACCGAGGTTCGCAATCTTGGATAGGTAATGATCCGTGTATAGCCGCATCATGAGCGCAGCGGTATGCCATCCACTGGCAATCAAACCACCGTAGATACTCGTCCTCGCCAGCTCCGGGTCCGTATGGTACGCCAACGGCACAAAACGTTTGCCAAAGTCGAGGACTTCGTGTTCCGTGACGACAATGGAACCAAACTCATGCACCGCCCCGGCAACATAGTCTTCAAAATAACGGTTGTCTGGGGAGGTGGTGAAGACTCGATCTGTTCATGGTGCCTGCCTAGCGCCGAGAGTCCTCCATCCACCGACGCCGCCTTGTCGCGCTTCGGGCAGCGTTTGCCATGGCAAGCTCCCAACTTAAATCGCGTAGAATTCAGCGGCGTTGTCGCCGAGGAGCCGCTGCTTGACGGCGTCGCTCAGGTCGGCCCGCTCCCGGATCTCCTCGACGGAGCCTTCGCGCGCCTCCCGTGAGGCATGTCGGCCGAGATCATGATCCGATCCTCTCCGACAAACTCGATGACCTGTGGCACGAGCTTCTCCTCTGCCTCGCAAGTGAAGTATACCTCGCAGTCGCGCACGTACTCGCTCGCGCGCCGCTTGGGGAGCGGTCGACGGTTGGCGGTCTCGGGTGAAAGTAGTGATCCATCCTTTCGATCAGGTAGGGAACCCAATCGACACCAGCTTCCAAAAAGGCAACTTTGAGCCGCGGAAAACGATCTAAGATCCCGCCACCCAAAAACGCGTAGAAACCGATCATAACGGGCAAGCGTAAAGCCTAGGACGTGGGCGCCGTAGCTGTCTGTGAAGGGACGCTTGAGGCCCGGATGGCACCAGCCAGTGTGCACACAGACTGGAAGCCTGAGCCGCTCGGCCTCAGACCAGACCGGGTCGAAATCCTCGTGGCTCAAAGCGTCTCCCCACAGTTCCGTAGACCGCTAAACCCGCAGCGCCGAGATCCTTCGCGTGGCGCGTCTCCTCGACCGCTTCGGGCACCGAACGCATGGGTAAAACAGCCGCCCATTTGAGCCGGTCCGGATGCTTGCCGCAGGCCGAAGCCATCCAGCTGTTGTAGCTCTTCATTAGGGCGGCCTCGAAGCGCGGGTCCTCGGAAAGCGGTTCGAGAAAAATCGTAGGGAAGATGACCTGCACGTCCACGCCGCCAGCATCCATATCTTTGAGGCGCGCCGCCGGGTCGAGCAGTGTCTGGCTATCCAGGGAGAAGGGCTTGAGCTTGCGCGCGCCATGGTGACCGGGGTGGCGTAGATCGTTACCCCTGTCCGCGACCTTCGGGTAGACAGACCCATCGATGTACCAGAAAGAGTTCATGTTGTGCAGGAAGGGGCGATTTTCACCGGTGATGGGAAATGGCCGGCGCGCCTCGTATTTCGGATCCAGATAGCCCCAGGCCTCCTCGGGCTCCTCGACGTGAGAATCAGCGTCAATCACGCGAAATTCCGCCATGGTCATCCTCCCCTTTTTCAAAGTCCTGCGGCGAAACTATCGGATGCCAATCGGGTGTGTCAACGGCAACAAAAGGACCGTGGTTTGGCCGCGGAGATCCAAGGCCCTCTTCTTATATCCGTGATCCTTCGATGCTCGTAAATCTGCGACTCTATCAAGCGGGCAGACTGCAGCCAGGAGCGTGGTTCAATATCGCGCCGGATTCGATGTTACTCGTTCGTGGCTCCGTTGCCTGTGGCTAAAGGCTTAGGATGAGCGACGCGTTTTCCGCGTTCGCGCCATCCTTTTGTTATGCCTTTTCCTTGAATCCGCAGCCGCGTACAGGCTTCGGGAGCTATGTCTACGCCGTTCGGCCAAGCGAGCGTCCCCCTTCGATGAAGAATTTTTGAAAACCTTCGGGTCCTTAAGAGATTCAAAAACCGGACCTTTGAACCACTGAGATACATCGATCTGCTTCTCGATTCCATCATCGAAACGAGTTGAAACGATAAATCCGCTTATGTGACGTGCTCGCGACCACTTGAGGCAAATAACTCATAAGATTACTCCAACGGTCTAATTCGATTGAGTGGGCGTCCCTTCTCAATGTTTCTCCAATTTATCATGAGCTCGAGTCGGTGACGATGAGCCCAGTCGCGCACGAGTTTCCGGGCCGCCCCGGAAGAAATGTTTCCAGCAAGAAGTCGACCTTCAAAAATCAAGCGTGGCCTTCGCCCTGAAACTCAACATGGAAATGTGGAGGATTGTAGGATCATTTCAACGTTGTCACTGGGATTATTACCACTAGGATGCGAATCGGGGAAGACGTATTCACAGAGCTTAACGGAGAGCTAGAATCCTTTTGACCTTCTCCGAGCAACATCGTCCGCGCCCAAGAGGTCGCTGATGATGGCTGCGGAATCAGCGCCGGCTCGCCAGACTTCGACAACGTTCGCCTTCGGTGATCCCACCGATGGCAACGATGGGGATGGTGACTGCTTCACGAACTCGGCGCAGCATCTCCAGGCCGCGGGCGCTGTAACCTGTGGCTTTCGTCGTCGTCCCGAACATCGGGCCGAAACCGATGTAGTCGGCGCCACCGTCTTCAGCTTCTTTGGCTTGCTCCATAGCATGAGTCGAGACGCCGATCATTTTGTCACCCATCAACTTTCTGCGCGGCGTGCAGGGGTAAGTCCTCCTGTCCGAGATGCACGCCGTCGGCCTCGCACGCAAGCGCGATGTCCACGCGGTCGTTAACGATCAGCCTGCAGTCATAGGACCGCGTGAGCCTGCGCGTGACACGGGCGAGTTGCAGGAAATCTCCGGCGGGCATCACCTTAGCGCGCAATTGAAGAAGCTTGATTCCGCCTTCTAAAAGCTCGCGGAGCACGGTCTCTGTGGTGCGGCCCTTGGTTTGCTCGGGATCGAGAATGGCGTAAAGCGGCGGCGGCTGGAGCCTTCGTGAAGGCTGGGACATGAAGCGGTTAGCTGCTTTCTCTTTTGACCTCAATCCGCAGGTCGACGATCTTCTTGCGCAGGGTGTTGCGATTGATGCCGAGAATCTGCGCCGCGCGGATTTGATTCCCACGAGTTTTCTTGAGCGTCAGCTCAATCAACGGCCGCTCGATTCTTTCGATCACTAATGAGTAAAGATTATCCAAATCCACGTCGCCGGTTCGGCGAAAATAGTCTTCGAGCTTGTGGCGGATAATCTCTTCGAGAGACAATTGATCCACCTCCAGGTTAGAGACCCCGGGTTTGTTCTGCAGGGTGAAGTCTTTGGGAAACAAGATGGGGCCGGAGGAGAGCACCGCCGCTCTGATAAGGGTGTTCTCCAGCTCGCGAACGTTGCCGGGCCAAGAGTGCTCTTCTAAAAGTTTCTGCGCTTCCGGAGAAATGCCAGAGATCTGAATCCCCATCTCGCGGTTGATCTTGTCGATGAAGTAGCTGATCAAGAGTGGAATGTCACCCTTACGCTCACGCAAAGGCGGCAGGTAGATCGGGATCACTTTGAGACGAAAGTAGAGATCTTCACGGAAGCGTTTCTCTTTGACCGCTCTTTCCAGGTCTTGGTTTGTGGCTGCCAGAATCCGAACATCGGCCTTCAACACGTCCCTGCCGCCGATACGGCTATACTCGCGATCCTGTAACACTCTAAGAAGTTTCGTTTGCAGCTCCAACGGGATATCACCCACTTCGTCGAGGAAGAGCGTCCCGCCTTCGGCTAACTCGAATTTGCCGATGCGGCGATCCAAGGCACCGGTGAAGGCGCCCCTCTCATGACCGAAGAGCTCGCTTTCCAACAGGTCACGGGGATGGCTGCGCAATTGATAGCGACAAACGGCTGATTCCAACGCGGCGAATTATAATGAATCGTCTTGGCGACCAGCTCTTTACCCGTGCCGCTCTCACCCTGAATTAAAATCGTGGCGTGAGTATCGACCACCTGCCCGATGGTCTTGTAGACCTTTTGCATGTTGGAGCTCGTACCGATGATATTGACGCCGGGCTCAAAACGTTTTTCACTTCTTCTTTGAGCTCCCGGAAGTCCCGGCTCAACTTGCGGCTATCGATGGCCCGTTTGACTAGCACCAAGACCTCGTCAAGATCAAAGGGCTTGGTAATATAGTCAAAGGCGCCGTTCTTCATGGCACCGATGGCATTGCGCATGGTATTCTGGGCGGTCATCAGGATCATCGCCGTATCGATGCCCGCTTCTTTGATTTCTTTGAGCAACGCTAGGCCATCCGCATCGGGCAATTTAATGTCCATCAGTGAAACGTCGAAGTGTGTTTCGGTGAGTAACTGGCGGGCCGTGTTACCATTGGCCGTGGTTTGCACCCAATAGCCTTCGTTTTCGAGGGCCTTCTTCAGCACAAAGCGCAACGATTCTTCATCTTCCGTAACCAGGATCTTTCCCTGATCCATAGTGCTAATTCGCCACCACCAGAGAAATCCTGAAGGTGGTTCCTTTCCCTTCTACGCTCTCGACGCGGATGAGCCCGCCGTGCTCCTTGACGATTCGATAGCAGACCGCGAGTCCGAGACCAGTTCCGCTGTTCTTCGTGGTAAAGAAAGGGGAGAAGATATGGGGCAGGTCGTCCTCTTTAATTCCGACACCCTCATCCTCGATGTCCACCCAAATCAGCCGGCTGCGATCGCTTCCCTGACCACGGATGTGAAAGTCGGTTTCCACCCTTGTCGTCACGGTCAAGGGGCCGCCTCCGCTCATCGCCTGAAGTGCGTTTTTCACCAGGTTGAGAAAAACTTGCGTCAGTTGTGCTCGGTCGCCGCGGATCGGAGGCAGGCTGGGATCGAAGCGTTTCTTGACAGTGATGCTCAGCTCGTCCGCTGCTTGCGTTTCCAGCAAGAGAACGTCATCCAAAACCTCGTGGATATTTACCGGCGTGAGTTCCAGTTTTGTCGGGCGGGACAGATCAGAAGCTGCTCGATGAGTTTGTCCACTCGATCGACTTCGCGAATCATGATGTTGGCAAATTCCAGCAACGATGAATCGCGATCCAGGGAGCGTTTCAGCAACTGAGCGGCGCCCTTGATGCCTCCCAGGGGTTGCGAATTTCATGGGCCAGCCCCGCAGCCAAGGTCCCTACCATTGCTAGACGATCCGCTCGTTTCAGATCTTCCTCTAGTTCTTTGCGGTGTTTCAGATCCCGGAGAACGAGGATGCTACCTAGAAAATTGCCCTGGCGGTCTTGCAGGGGAGAGACCGTAAGGCTGACCGGCACCTTATGTCCCCAACGCGTCACGAAATCGCCTTCCCCCGCGTGCTTTTTCTTGCCGTGGCGGCTGACTCTTCTTGACCTGCTCGATGAGCCAATGCTCCCGCTTGAAGAGTTGGATGACCGGCTTTTGTATAGCTTGAGATGCAGAAAGCTCGGTGAGCATCTCGGCAGCTTCATTGAAGTAAGAGACCTTTCCATCCCGATCCACGGTGATGACGCCGTCTTCCAGGCCGGCAAGAATCTGCTCCCAGGAGATTTTGGACGGTGACTGCTTGGGGTGAAGGTTTAAGACTTTCATGCGAGAAACATGCGTGAATTCGGAAAATCATAGCAAATCTACCTCAGCAAGCAAACGCACCCCGGCGGCCCTCGGGCCTTGCAAATGCAGCCGCCGCTGTGGTAAAAATTCTTACACTTTAGGAGTTTACACTCGAAGTGGGCTTTGCCCGCTTTTTTGTTTTTGGGACTTGGAATTTCGATGGATCCGACCTTAACGCGAGTCTGGCAGCTCGCGGCCCCGCTAGCCGAAGGCGAGGGAATGGAGATTGTGGATATCGATTTTCGGCACGAGGGAAGCCGCGGCGGGCGAGTACTGCGGCTGTATCTGGACAAAGAGGGCGGTCCCAACATGGATGACTTGAGCCGGGTAAGCCGGCAGTTGAGCGAGCTGCTGGACGCTCAGGATACGATTGATGGTGCCTATACCCTGGAAGTTTCATCCCCGGGCATCAATCGCCCGCTGAAGAAACCGGCGCATTTTGCGCGATTTGTCGGCAAGCGAATTCGCGTTCGCACCCGGGATTTGGTCGATGGCCGGAGATCGTTTCTGGGAATTCTGGGCCAGGTCGTGGAAGACAGTGTGATCTTAACCCAGGAAGGGAAACGCTATCAGATTCCCTTTTCCATGATTGAAAAGTCGAATTACGAGCACGATTGGAGCGCTTAACATGCAGCAGGATCTCAATCGAGTCATTGAACAAGTAAGCAAAGAAAAGGCATCGACAAGGCCATCCTCATCAGCGCTTTGGAAAATGCCATGATCTCCGCGGCCAAGAAAACTTTCGGTCATCAGCGGAAGATCGAGGCCCAATTCAATCCTGAGATCGGCGAGGTGGAGCTCTTCGAGGCCAAGACTGTGGTAGAAAACGTGCAAGATCCGGCCGTGGAGGTGACCCTACAGGAAGCTCGAGAGGCTCTTGATCCGGATGCCGAGATCGGCGATGAGCTCCCTGAGCAAACTGGACTCGAGCATGTTCGGCCGCATTGCCGCACAGGCAGCCAAGCAAAACATTGTCCAGCGCGTTCGTGATGCGGAGCGGGAGATTATCTATAACGAGTTTAAGGGGCGGGAAGGACAGTTGGTCAATGGCATTGTGCAGCGCTTCGAGAAGCGTAACATTATTGTGAACCTTGGACGCACCGACGCCATTCTCCCAGAAAAGGAGCAGGTGCCGAGGGAACGCTATCGACAGGGTGACCGGATTCGAGCCTACATCGTGAGCGTGGAGATCACGAGTCGCGGGCCGCAGATTGTCCTGTCGCGCACCCATCCCGGCATGCTCACCAAGCTTTTGAGCAGGAAGTTCCGGAAATCTATGAAAGTATCGTCGAAGTCAAAGGCGCGGCGCGTGAGCCCGGAGGCCGGGCGAAAATCGCCGTCGTGTCCAATGATCCCGACGTCGATCCTGTGGGGGCCTGCGTCGGCATGAAAGGGACTCGGGTTCAGGCGGTGGTTCAGGAGTTGCGCGGCGAGAAAATCGACATCGTTCACTGGATACCCGATCAAGCCGAATACGTATGCCGCGCCCTGGCTCCGGCAAAAGTTTCTAAGATTATCATCGATGACGACGAGCACAGTATGGAGGTCATTGTTCCCGATGATCAGCTCTCGCTCGCCATCGGTAAGAAGGGCCAAAACGTGCGCTTGGCGTCGCGTTTGACCGGCTGGCGGATCGATGTACGGAGTGAAGCTGAGGCTGAAGAGGAGACACGCCAGGCGCGCCAATCGATCGGCGCTATTCCCGGCATCAACGACTTTGCGGCCGAGCTCCTATACCAAGCCGGATTCAAGTCTGCCGAGGAAGTGGCTGACAGCGAATTGGAAGAGATCCTCGATGTCGAAGGCGTCAGCAAAGATAAAGCTGAGTCATTGTACAAGTCCGCCAAGGAATACGTAGCCGAGAAACGGAAGAAGGAACAAGAGGCGCAAGCCGCGGCACAAGCAGCGGCGGCGCGCTGCCAGCGAAGCGCAGCCGGTGGAGGAAAAACAACCCCAAGAATCCTAGGTGCGCCTTTGTCGAAACGAGGCCATCGTCCGCAACGGACATGCCTGGGCTGTGGTGCGAGGGAAGAGCAGAATAAATTGATTCGCCTGATGGTTGGGGAGCAGGGTGAGCTGAAAATCTCTCGGTTGGCTAACGGTCGCGGGGGATATCTCCACCGGGCTCATTCATGTTGGCAGGCGTTTTTGCGGAAAAAGAGTCTTCATCGGGCATTTCATGTTGAAATCGGCAAGGACGTTCGGGAAAAATAATTCGAGAATTAAGGGAGCGATACGGGGAGTAAGAGATGGGAAAAACGAGAGTCCATTTACTGGCTAAAGAGCTTGGAATCGAGACCAAGGATCTCATCGCCCAACTTGACAAGCTGGGAATCCGCGGCCGTAAGGCTCAGAGTTCTCTGGAAGATGATGAAGTAATTCGTCTGAGGGCGGCTTTAGCAGGACAGGAAAAGCCTCAGGTCCACGTTGGCGAAGAAAAAGTCGTCGCTGACCGTGTGGTGACGGCAGGGGATGAGAGCCTTGGAGAAATTCAGGCTCGGGAAACGGTGGTGGAGCGCAGAGTTCGAGCCAACGTCATTCGTCGCCGTACCAGCCGGGTCGAAGTCGTTCCACAGGCCGCTGAGAGACCCGAGGCGGAACTCGAGTCCAGTCTGGACAACACACCCGGCCAAGCTATCGAAGAAACGACAGCGCCGATTGCACCTGGCGAGGAATTGCCGGATCAGCTTGAGCCTCAAATTGAAAATCCGGATCAGCTAGCGGGTGAGATGGAGGCGGTTTTTCAGGAAGAACCGCCCAGCGTAGAGGAAATGACAGCTGAAGCCGCGCCTCCGGCGCAGCCGGTCACAGAAGAACCCGTTCCCACCGCGGCCGTAGAAGCAAAGCCGGCACCTGTTCAGGAGGCGCCCCGCGGTGCACGGATTCTTGGCCGCATCGATCTTAGGCGAGCAACGAGAGTCGAACCGGCGCCGACACCCGTGGCGCGGCGTCCCGTCCCGGCGCGCCGGCTGTACCCTCAGTCGCTCAAACGGAGGCTGTAAGACCTGCTCGGGATGGTGAGGCGGCAAAACCACAGGGGGCCGAGGGGAGAAACCGGTCAAGGCGGGCCGCCACAAGAAGCGCGTCGTCAAGAAACAAGATGTCTTGGAGTTTCGAGAAAAGAGCTTCGCTCCGGGCGTATCCCAAGGAAGAAGAGAGCGCTCCCGGGCAAAGAGCAAAGAAAAACCGAGATTACTGTCCCCAGGGCAAGCAAGCGCGTTATCAAGATTTCCGAAGTCATTACCGTGGGTGACTTGGCGCGTGACATGGGCGTCAAGGCTGGAGAAGTAATTAAGAAACTAATGAGCCTTGGGATGATGGCGACGATCAATCAGGTTTTGGACGCCGATACCGCGACCCTGATTGCTTCGGAGTTCGACCATCAAGTTGAGAATGTCGCATTCGACGCTGATAGCGCTCTTGAAGTCGAGCACCAAGTGGAAGAACAGGAGACGGCGCTGCTGCCGCGGTCGCCGGTGGTCACCATCATGGGCCATGTGGACCACGGCAAGACCTCGTTACTCGATGCCATTCGCAGCACCAATGTGACGGCTCAAGAGCATGGCGGCATTACCCAACATATCGGTGCGTATCATGTACAGGTTGACGGTCGCAGTGTGACTTTCTTGGATACTCCGGGTCATGAAGCGTTCACCGCCATGCGGGCGCGCGGCGCGCAGGTGACGGATATCGTCGTTCTGGTGGTGGCGGCAGACGATGGAGTTATGCCGCAGACAGTGGAGGCGATCAACCACGCGCGCGCCGCTGAAGTGCCCATCATCGTCGCGATCAACAAGATCGACAAGCCCGACGCCAACCTCGAGCGGGTGAAAAGGGGACTCTCGGAATACGGACTCGTATCGGAGGACTGGGGCGGCGATACGGTTCTTGCGCCGGTATCGGCCAAGACCCAAGAAGGTATTCCTAGTCTCCTCGAAATGCTTCTGTTGCAGGCGGACATCCTCGAGCTTAAGGCCAATCCAAATAAACTTGCCCGCGGAACTATTGTTGAAGCAAAGCTAGATCGGGGACGCGGACCGGTGGCGACCGTACTCGTGCAGGAGGGAACCTTGCACGTCGGTGATGCTTTTGTCTGCGGTGTTTTCTACGGCAAGGTGCGGGCGATGGTCGATGATCAGGGACGTAAGGTTGATGCGGCTCCGCCGTCTTTCCCGGTGGAAATTCTCGGCCTGCAGGGTGTTCCACAGGCTGGAGATTCTTTCGTCGCGGTTACCGACGAGGCAAAGGCGCGGCAGGTTGCCGAGTATCGCCAAAGTAAGCAAAGAGAGACCGAGCTGGTCAAGTCGAGTAAGGTTTCCCTCGAAGAACTTTACGATCAGATCAAAGCGGGCGATGTGAGGGAACTCCGGGTCGTCCTCAAGGCTGACGTCCAGGGCTCCGTAGAAGCTTTAACGGAAGCTTTAGGCCGGCTCTCGAGCGCCGAGGTCAAGTTCCGAGTGATCCACGGTTCCGTCGGCGGTATTACCGAGAGTGATATCTTGCTGGCGGCGGCCTCCAATGCCATCGTGATTGGTTTCAATGTGCGGCCGGAATCCAAGGGTGCCGCGTTGGCTGCTAAAGAAGGCGTCGACGTTCGCTTGTACACGATCATCTACGAAGCGGTGGCCGATGTCAGGGCGGCGATGGAAGGATTGTTGGAGCCGACTTACCGCGAGCAAATTCTGGGGCGCGTTGAAGTTCGCCAGATCTTCAATATCTCCGGCGCGGGTGCGGTTGCCGGCTGCTATGTCGCTGAAGGAAAAGTCCAGCGCGGTAGTTTAGTGCGGTTGCTGAGAGATCAGGTGGTCGTGCATGAAGGCAAACTAGGCAGCCTGAAACGTTTCAAGGACGACGTCCGTGAGGTAGCCGCCGGTTACGAATGCGGTCTCGCTATCGAAGGCTTTCAGGATGTCAAGCAGGGGGATGTGGTCGAAGCCTACGAGAAAATCCCGGTAATAAGACGGATCGCGACCACCGCCGGGGGACGAGAAGCGTCGCACGTGAGCAGGGGATAAGCGATAAGTCGACATCATTACGAATCATCCGCCGCCTCAATGGTCGTGGGGTTCTCAAGCTCAACCTTCTGCTACCCGAGAATCACTCCTTGAAGGGGAAGCGAGAGGTGCTAAAAGCATCCAGGCGCAGGTGGCGAAGCAATTTAATATCTCCGTTACTGAATGTGGCGACCAGGATCTCTGGCAAAGCGCGGTCCTCGGCTTCGGCGTGGTCGGCACAAGTCAGCCAATCCTAGAAGCGACGCTCCAGAATGTCGTGGAATTTGTCGACGCTATGGGGTTAGCCGAGGTGGGACGGGCCGAAACCGAGTTCTATCACTGCTGACTTCACTTAGTCATTGCGCATGGATTACCAACGCTCGGATCGTGTCGGAGATTTGCTGGTGGAGTTGATCGCGGAATTACTGAGAAAGGAAATCCGCGACCCTCGTGTCGGCCCGGTTACGATCACGGCTGCCAAGGTCAGCAAAGACCTTCGCCATGCGCGGATCTATTTTAATCTTTTCGGTGGCCGGGAGAATAAGAAGGAAGTGTTGGCGGGCCTGGCAAGCGCTACTGGATTCATTCGTTCAAAGGTCGGCAAACAATTGAAGCTCCGATTTGTCCCAACCATCGAGTTTTTCTACGATGAGACTCAAGATGAAGCCCAGCGGATCGAAGATCTCCTGAAACAGGTCAAGCAATAGCGCTTTCCTTTCATCAATTTTCATCACTGCACAAGCGTCGTGACGAAGAGCGATATCGTGGTGGATAGCGGTCTCCTGTTGATCGACAAGCCAGAAGGCCCCACCTCGGCCCAGGTGGTGCATCGGGTCAAGGTTCTGTTGGGAGCGAAGAAAGTCGGTCATCTAGGCACCTTGGACCCGTTTGCTTCAGGATTGTTGCTTTTGGGAATCAATGAGGGAACGAAGGTTGCCGATATATTCCTGAGCGCCCCCAAAAGCTATCGCGGTATTATGGTTCTCGGAGTGGAAACTGATTCCCAGGACGCCACCGGCACTATTGTCCAGGTACGAAGCGTGCCGGCCATAGGAAAAATAGAGCTCAGAGATCTGGAACAGCAATTCTCCGGTGATCTGCGCCAGGTGCCGCCGATGTTTTCAGCGTTAAAAGGGAAGGTGTGCCTCTCTACAGGCTGGCGCGCCAGGGCAAAGAAGTGCCGCGGAACCGCGGTCCATCAGAATTGAAAAGCTGCGACTGAGCAAGTTAGAAAAGGATGCGATTGAAATTGAGGTGACCTGTTCTCGCGGAACTTATGTTCGACTCTGGCGGCTGACATGGGGAAATCTCTCGGTTGCGGTGCACATCTGAAAAGCCTTCGCCGCATCGCCTGCGGTCATCTGACGATAGATCAAGCGGTGACTTTGGACGAGCTAGAGCGGCTCGATCCAACCATGGCGGCTCCTCTCTTGTCTTTGGAAAAGCCCTGGATCATCTTCGCGCCATTACCTGGGAAACCCAACTGCTGTCTCGACTTCGACTTGGGCAGCAAGAAATCTTGAGCCACCTAGATAAGCCGGTAGGGGGCGAGAAGCTGGCTCGCATCCTCGATCCTCGCGGAGGGCTGGTTGCTTTGGTGGAGTGGATTGAAGATGTCCCGCAGGGCCGCTGGCGGCTTATCCGAATATTCAAGGTATAGTCTTGGGGTGCGTTTTACGATGGTTAGTCTGGTTGACATCCCCGTTCTCAATCGGATAGTTTCAAAAGTCTGGAGCAAAAGCTGTAAAGGAGAAATTGACGTCAATGAGTAATGTAACAGGAACGGTACCCTCCAATCCCCATGTCCAAAAGTGGGTCAAAGAGGTGGCTGCGCTATGCCAGCCTGACGAAGTTTATTGGTGCGATGGCTCCGAGGACGAACGCGAACGGTTGACTCAGATCGCCATTCAGTGCGGGGATCTAATCAACGCTGAATCAAGAGAAGTTACCGGGTTGCTATTTGCATCGCAGTGCCCTCAATGATGTCGCACGCACCGAGAACCTGACCTTCGTCTGCACGGAGCGGCAGGAAGATGCAGGCCCTAACAACAACTGGATGGCCCCCGCCGAATCCTACGACAAGCTGTCGAAAATTTATGCCGGCTCGATGCGCGGACGCACGTTGTATGTCATTCCTTTTCTCATGGGCGCCCGGGGCTCGTCGTTCAGCAAAGTTGGGATTCAAGTGACCGACAGCGTCTATGTCGTGCTCAACATGCGCATCATGACGCGCATGGGCAAGATCGCGCTTGATCATCTCGGCGATTCCGGACGACTTTACCCGTTGTCTACATTCCAAGGCCGACCTCGACATCGAGCGCCGCTTCATATGTCATTACCCTCAGGACAATACCATCTGGAGCGTCGGCTCGGGCTACGGCGGCAACGCGTTGCTGGCAAAGAAATGCCTGGCTCTGCGTATCGCCAGCAAGCTCGGCCATAAAGAAGGCTGGCTCGCCGAGCATATGCTGATCGTCGGCGTGGAAAGCCCGGAGGGCGAGATCAGCCATATCTGCGGCGCCTTTCCGAGCGCCTGCGGCAAGACCAATCTAGCTATGCTGGTGCCGCCGCCGAGCATGAAGGGCTGGAAGATCCACACCATCGGCGATGATATTTCCTGGCTGCGCGTCGGTGCCGGACGGCAGGCTTTGGGCGGTTAATCCGGAAGCCGGCTGTTTCGGTGTCGCTCCGGGCACCGGATCGAACACCAACCGCAACGCCATGAGGACGGTCACGAGAGACACCATTTTCACCAACGTGGCGTTGCGACCCGACGGAACCGTCTGGTGGGAAGGGCATGACGATCCCGTCCCCAACGAAGCTCTGGATTGGCGCGGTAAGCCATGGGACCCCGAAGGCGGCCACCCGGCGGCGCACCCCAACGCCCGCTTCACGGTGTCCATAAAACAATGCCCGAGCTATTCTCCAGAGTGGGAAAAGCCCGAAGGCGTGCCGATCAGCGCGATACTTTTCGGCGCGCGCCGGCAAAATTGATTCCGCTAGTCTACCAATCCTTCAACTGGCAGCATGGCACTTTTCTGGGGCGACATTGGCGTCCGAAACCACTGCGGCGGCCACCGGCGCTGTGGGCGTGGTGCGGCGCGATCCGATGGCGATGCTGCCGTTCTGCGGCTACAACATGGGTGACTATTGGGGCCATTGGTTATCGATGGCCAAGCGCGCCACTAATCCGCCGAAAATCTTCCGCGTTAACTGGTTCCAACGCAACGAGCGCGGCCGGTTTCTCTGGCCCGGCTTTGGCGAAAACCTGCGGGTGCTGCGCTGGATCGTGGAGCGTTCCAAGGGCGGCGGTCAGGCGAATGAGACTCCCATCGGTTATGTGCCCAAGGCGTCGAGCTTGAGCGGCGAAGGACTCGAAATTTCCAACTCCGATGTCGATCAACTGGTGGCCGTCGACCGCGAGGCTTGGAAGAATAATCTCAAGAGCCAGGGCGATTTCTTCGATACCTTCGGCGATCGTCTGCCGGCTGGTATCAAGGAAGAACACAAAGCGCTCGCCAACAGGCTCAATAGTTAGAGGGAATCAATCATGCCGAGGGGACATCACGATGTCGGAGGTCTGCCCGGTGCCGGTTCGATCGATCAGACCGACCACCAGCTTTCCGATTGGGAAGTTCTTGCTGATGCGGTCAATCAAGCCTTGGGGCGAGGGGGATCAAGCGCACTGACGAAATGCGCCGGGCGCGTGAGGAGATGGATTCCGCGGCCTACCGCGAGATGACTTACTACGAGCGTTGGATTGCGAGCATTGAGGCTATTCTGATCGAGAAGAATATTCTCACGAAAGAGGAAATCGACCGCAAACTTGCCGAATTCGAATCTAAGTGGGGCGAGCCGTGAATTTACGGGCCGGTAAGTATAGAGCAGGGGACCGAGTCACAGTAAAATTAGAAGATCGCCCCGGTCACATTCGCACACCGTGGTACATCCGCGGCAAGAGCGGATGGATCGAACGAGTTTACGGCGAATTTCTAAATCCGGAGAGCTTGGCTTACGGCCGCGACGGCTTGCCGAGGCGAACACTCTATCTCGTGGCGTTCAACCAAGCCGATATCTGGGGAAAGTCCGTGGGCGCCAAGGATAAAGTTCTTGTCGATATCTACGAACATTGGCTAGATCCCGCCGCATGAGGAGGATAAAACCATGAGCGAAGGTCACGATGCAGGCCAAACGCCCCAAGATCATGGTCACGAGCACCCGAAACATGAGCTCAGCCACTACGCCAAACGGATTTATGCGATTCGTGACCTTTTGATCGAAAAGGGAGTAATCACCGATAAGGACATTCAGTGCCAAATCGAATACCAGGAGGCACGCTCGCCGGCCAATGGTGCTAACCTCGTCGCTCGTGCCTGGGTTGATCCTGCCTTCAAGGCTCGCCTTATTGACGATCCCAAGGCCGCCTGCGCGGAGATGGGGATCGATGCTACCAGCATCAACGAGTTTGTGGTTTTGGAGAATACCGAAAAGGTGCGCCACATGGTCGTCTGCACTTTGTGCTCTTGTTATCCAAGGCCGATTCTGGGCCGACCTCCCGATTGGTACAAGAGTTTCAACTATCGTCAGCGGGCGGTAAATGATCCGCGCGGCGTGATGCGGGAATTCGGCCTGGTCCTGCCGGACGATGTGGAAGTGCGGATTCACGACAGCACAGCCGATATCCGCTACCTGGTTCTCCCGCTGAGGCCGAAGGGTACCGAGGATTGAACGAGACAGCGCTTGCCAAACTTGTGACCCGTGACAGCATGATCGGCGTCATGGACGCGTTGCCTGCAGTGCCAGTCCTGAACCAATCCTGCGTCAAATCGCGCAGCGTATCTAGCTCGCCGTTCCCTGTGACCACCACAGGAATTTCTCATTTTTGACAGTTTAGTATACCCACCCTATAATTAGCAGAATCAGTTTACCCTTATCCGTGGCCTCGCGTCGCGGTTTAAGCATTTCAGGGAGGCCATGCTAAGTGCCCGCTGTCAGTTACTCCGAAATCCTTCGTGTCATTGGCCAAGATCTGGAAATCCGAGGCATAAAGGCCTTCGATATACGGGACGAAGGGGAAAGGTTTTTCGTCCAGTGCGGCTACCAAGACCCGCCCGCTGCCACGCCAGTAACGCTCTACTACACTGCGAGAGATATTGAAGAACTAAAACCGCAAGGCGCGGAAAAAAGAGGACAACCTTCAAAACAAGGGGACTTTTTACTCTTTCGCACACCTTGCGGGCGATCGGTGGCTATGTCGACCAAAAAAGGCCCGTTTGATGCGACTTTCAAATAATGATTGCCCGGGGGCCGATGTTGTATTCCGCATTGAATACGAGACGCGGGAAAGAGAGCGAGTGGTGGACGATCGCTCGGGGTCGGCAATCTATGACCTTTGTGTCAACATGTACAAGCGCAGGGGAAACTAGCAGAAGAGTATCTGGCGCCCTTAGACAAATGGCCCCTAAGATTGTTTATCGTAGCTGAGGAAGTAAACGTTGGACGACTCAATCGACTATTATTCGCTCCTGGGTGTGGAGGCAAAAGCCACTCCGGAAGAAATCAAACGTGCCTATCGGAAATTGGTCTTCCAATATCATCCCGATCGAAATCCCGATAAGCCGGAAGCCGCCGAGAAACTCAAACATATCATGGCGGCTTACGACGTGCTTTCAAACGAAGAAAGCCGCGCTCAGTACGACAAAAGCAAGGGGTTTCCAGAATGAAAAGGGCGCTGATGGAAAAAGAGTGCAGGCAACGGATCTCATTTCTCCTATGAATTCAAACAAAGATTGGAACCGGAGCCTCAGTGTCCCACGTGTTCGATAGTGGGCATGGATCACGTGATCTCACGAAAGTCAGGGAGTGGCATGGGGCGGGGAAAACAATTTATCACCAGCCCGTTTCAAGTCATCTTCTGCGACCAGTGCGGCCACGTCTACGGCATCGCCGGTCATTCATCCTAAAAGGCGGCTGAAGTTGAGACTTGGAATCAGCGGAATGATGGAGTGATGGATTCAAAAGAGAATAGTCCAAATCAGAAGCCTCTAGTGCATGATCCCGCCGCCTTCTACGACGAGCAATTGTCCGGTCATGAAATCGCTATCAGAACTCGCCAGAAAGAGCGCCGTGCCGACGATATCCGCTGGGGTTTCGATTCGCCTGAAGCTGCGCTTATCCACGCCCTCTTCACGCCGCTTGCGGACTTCGTCCGTCACTGACTCTTCGCTCATCGTCGAACCCGGGGTCATGCAGTTGACGTTAATGCCCCACTCTCCAAGCTGCCGTGCCATGACCCGCGTTAGCGCCACGACGCCGCCCTTGGCGGTCGTGTAGTGGGGCATGTTGCCGGAGCCGCTAAAGAAAGTGCCCGAAGCGATATTGATGATCTTGCCGCTTTTTGTTTCTTCATGATCGGGATCACCGCTTTACTGCATAGGAAGACGCCTTTGAGGTTGACTTCCAATACGCGGTCCCATTCCTCCAACGTTAATTCTTCCACAGGTCCTTTCCAAAGTTTCTGGGTGACGTAAATCGCCGCGTTGTTGAGCAGGACGTCGATGCGCCCGTATTTGTCGACGGTCTCGCGCATCAATCCCTCGATATTGGGAAGGCTGCGCACGTCGGCGGCACGTGACCAAGCTGAAAACCCGGAATCGATAAGCGCATTGGCAACCGCCTGCCCGCCTTTCTCGTCGATGTCGCCGATGACGACGTGGGCGCCTTCTTCAGCAAACCGTCGCGCATAGGCTTTACCGATGCCGTGGGCAGCGCCGGTGATGATCGCAACTTTGTTCTAGCAATCTCATATTTCCTCCTTCGCCAGAGGACGGGTGCTTCGCAAATCAGCCTAAGCAAAGCTCGGTGTTTTGCCTTCGAGCAGGGTAACCAGATTGGTCGCCGGAAAGCGAAGCCCGACGAAAAAGTCCCGAAAAGACCATAAACAGCGCTGGCTTCGTCGAAGCGCATCTCGTAGACGAGTTTCTTGAAGACCAGCGGGTCGTCGGCGAAAAGATCCACGCCCCATTCCCAATCGTCGAAGCCGATGGAACCCGAAATTATTTGGATGACCCGCCCGGCATAGTGGCGCCCGATCATGCCGTGCTCGCGCATCATTCTTTGGCGTTCTGTAATCGGCTCGCTGTACCAGTTCTTATTCTCGCCGCGAAGTTTGTTCATCGGGTAAAAGCAAAGGTAGCGCCGTTGCGGAATCTCCGGCCAAAGACGTGGTGCGGCGGCCTGCCGCTGCTTGGCTAATTCTGCCTCGATCTCTCCGTTCCACTCGGCGCTTCCCGCTTGAAGGCCCTTCGCCGTCAACTCCGTGTAAAGTTTCACCGAGGCTTCGTAGAGCCCCAATTCAACCACAGAGACGTAAGAATTCGTCGGTTCGAGAAATTCATGCAATCTGGAGTGGCTCACTCGCAGTTGAGCGTGGTTCAGGTCATCTAATGTGCGCCGAAAGTGGACGACCATCAGGTCGCCCTTGTGGCCCAACAGAGAAAACAGCGCGCTCGGTTCTGCTTGGTTTTTTCCATGCCCACGAACATGGCGGTGGATCTGTCGAGGATGTGCTTTTGATCCGATGCGCCCAGGGCGCGCCAGGCGGACCAGCGCACTCGAAACATCTGGTGCAGGATATAGGAGCCATCCAACGTCAGCGGAACAGGAGGTAGCTGGTTTCCCTGCGCTTGCTGTTTCTCATGCTCCATGGTTTGCGAATACCTCAGACTTCGTTTGCCGGCGGCGAGCAGAACCCGCCGCGGCGCTTTAACCGAGCTGCGGTGAACCGGTGGGCGCCGGCTGATCCGGTTTGACCCCGCGCAGTCGATCGCGCAGCGCCTGCAAGCCGCGCTTCGCCAGGCGCAATAACTTCGGCACCAGCCAGACGACCAGCGCGAGAAAGCAGACGATGAGAGGATGAGCATCAGGATCGGATGATGGAAGATCAGCCAAATGCTCCCGAACACAGCCAGATCTTCGGCGATGCTGGCGAACCAATTGCTGAAAGGTTCGGGACTGACATTGAGGGCCAACCGCGTGGCCATCTTGGTGCCGTGGGCCGCGAAGGCGATGGTTCCGCCGCGCCAGAACAGCGGCCAGTTCCAAAGCCGGATTTACGTCGCCTAAGGCACGGGCTGCCAAGATAGCGCCCGCCGGCACGCGGATGAATGTGTGCAGCACATCCCAGCCGTTGTCCACGTATGGAACCTTATCGGCGAAAAATTCGATCAAGTATGCATAACGCAGGCCACCGCGATAACCGCCGGATGGGCGAGGACTTGCAAATCGGGCGGGAGCTGGATCATCTCCGTCCGCCCGGCAATGCCCAACGCCGCCACGGTGGCATAGAGATTGATGCCGGAGGTCCAAGCTGTCCCCATCGCCAAACTCAGTGCTTGCAGAGTGTCCATATTGAAACTCCTTTGAGGATCGCTTGCTAGCTGCCTGCTCCTAGTTTGACGCTGTAGTTTGGGAAAGCATTAATCCGATCAGATTTTCCACTTGTGTTTCGATCTTGTGCTTTGAATTCTTTGGTGAAGGCGTTGACCGCCGGAAATTGATCCATCCATTTGTAGGGCCGGCAGGCGTCGATCAAAACGCGGTCCGACGTATAGCCGCGGGGCGAGCGCTCTTCCGGAGGTAAAGCGGGTTCGCAAACTGAGGCCCAGACCCCTTTCACAACGTCCAGCCCTCGCGCACGTGACAGCGGGTAGCGATCGCCCAGATGACGTCGGCCGGGTTGGCGATATCGATGTCGTCATCCACTACCACGACAAACTTTCCTCCGTAGGCACCCGCCCGCGCGCCCGCGGCGACGAGCAAAGCCTGTTTGGAGTGTCCGGCATAGCGCTGCTTGATTGCGATCACGGTGAACGGGCCGGGCTGGCCGCCGTAAACGAAACCCCAGACGCCTTTGACCTCGGGAATTCCGGCTTTCTCAGCTGCTCCCAGAGCGTGGCGGCGCCGAGAGGATCGGCAGATAACTCGCCGGGGTTTCAGCGGCGGCGCGCCCAGCATGATCGGATCATTTCTATAATAGACCCGCTTCACTACCATGACGGGCGTTTCGCCGACATTCTCGTCGGTGAAATAACCCGGCCACTCCCCAAAGCGGTCCTTCCTTGGGCATCTCCTCGTCTTTCATGGGCGGAAGCTCGCCTTCGAGAACAATTTCGGCATTCGCCGGAATCGGCAGACCGGTCACGGCTCCCGCGCCACGGGCACCGGCGATCCCTGGAGATAACCGGCAAATTCAAACTCATTCACGTCGGGTGGCAACGGCATTTGCGCCGCAAGGAAAACCGCCGGCCCTTGGCCTAGAGTGATAGCGACCGGCAGCGGTTTGCCGGCGTCTCGGGCGCGTTCGAACGCGAGCCGGCCATGCTTGCCCATGTTCATCTTGACCGAAACCTTGTTCTTATCCTGAACCATGACGCGGTAGGTGCCGATGTTGATCTTGCCGGTGTCGGGATCCTTGGTGATCACGCCGCAACCGGTTCCTAAATAGGGCCCGCCGTCGAGGTCATGCCACTTTGGAGTGGGAAACTTGTAGAGATCGACCTCGTGCTCGGCCATCTGGTTCTCGAAAATCGGGCCGCCTTCGACTTGTTGAACCGGTACAGGTTTGTACGCGGCGAGTTTTTCTCCAGGCGTAAAGATAATCTATGCCGCTTAAGTCGGGCGAGATTCCCATCGCCGGACCGGTGCGCTTGCAGGTGCGAAAGACGTTAGAGATGACTCTGAATCCGCCCGGGAAGCCATTAAACTTGCTGAACAGCAGCGCTGGCCCTCTTTTTCCGCTGCCCGCTCGGTCAGCGCTCCGACTTCCAAGTCGAGATCGACGCCCTCAAGTCGACGCAGCTCACTCATTTCCTCGAGGGCTTTGATGTATCCGCGCATATCCGTGATGTCTGGACATGTTATCCTCCGTGATCGAAGGTCATAGTATTGTGGAGGGTGGAGGTGTCAATACAGGTTAGCGTCAAGAGTGTTCGCTGCGGATGTTCTCTTGAACTTCGAGCGTCGTTCCTTTACCTTGAATTAACGATGACTCAGCTAATTTTTGTCTCATTGTCTTTGTTAGCCTGCTGTTCGCGCTACCCGGGGACGCTTACGCGACGAAAGTTCAGGAATTTGTGCTGGACAATGGTCTTAAAGTACTGCTCCTGGAAGATCACAAGAGCCCGGTTGTGACTTTCCAAGTCTGGTATCGCGTGGGTTCGCGCAATGAAAAGGACGGCAAAAGCGGCTTGTCCCATTTTTCTTGAGCACATGATGTTCAAAGGGACTCAAAAGACAAAGCCTGAAGAGTATTCACGCATCATCGCGAAAATGGTGGACGGTCCAACGCTTTTACCAGCTCTGACGTCACGGTTTATTTCGCGACTATGAGCCGCGACAAGGTCGGGATTGAGATTGATTTAGAAGCTGACCGTATGGTCAATGCGCTGCTGGGCGAAACCTATTTTGAGCCCGAAAGAAGGTTATTCAGGAGGAGCGCCGGCTAAGAACGGAGGATAATCCGGTCTCAGCACTGGGCGAAGTGGCGGGTGCAGTGGCGTATATGGTCCATCCTTACCGCAGGCCGGTGATCGGATGGATGGAAGACATTCTAAATCTAACCCGCCAAGACCTGGTTGATCATTACAAGCTTTACTATGAGCCCAACAATGCCTTCATCGTGATGGCCGGAGATTTTTCCACGGCAGAGATGCTGCCAAAGATCAAGGCTGCGTTCGGAAATATACCGCGTGGAGGATCAGAACCCCCGAAGGTGCGAGCCGAAGAACTACCCCAGCAAGGCGAACGCAGGGTTACATTGAAGAAAGAAGCGGAGCTTCCTTTTGTCTTGATGTACTACCATACACCCAATCTAAAAGTCCGGACAGCTACGCGCTGGATGTACTCAGCGTTGTCCTGGCGGGGGGCCGGAGTTCGCGGTTGTATCACGATTTGGTTTATCAGAAACGTTTAGCGAGAAGCGTGGACGCAGATTACAACGGCTTATCGATCGACCCGTCGGTTTTTCCGTAACCGCGCAAGTGATGCCGGGAAAAGAGCCGGCGGAAATCGAGCGCGAGATCGATAGCCTCTTGGACCAAGTGAAGTCGGAATTGATCAGCGACCGCGAACTGCAGAAAGCTAAGAACCAGATAGAATCCGCCTTTGTCTTTGGCCAGGACTCGATTTTCGGACAAGCGATGAAGATTGGTTACTACGAAGCTGTGGGCGACTGGCGGCTAATGGATAATTACCTGGACGGCATTCGCAAGGTGACTCGCGAGGACATCCAGCGTGTTGCGAGAGTACTTGGACCGTGATCGTCGAACCGTCGGCGTACTGATTCCCACTAAAGAAAACGCCTCATGAAAAAATTCTCTCTAGGTCTCTTCCCGATCCTCTCGATTTGTTTGCTGGCGCTGCCGGCGAGAGCAAACATGGTTCCGCAGCGGTCGGTTCTGGGAAACGGCATGATCCTTCTGACGTCCGAGCAAAGGGCGCTGCCGATGGTTTCCATCGAGCTTTTGATCGATGCCGGCTCCCGCCACGACGCGCCGAAGCAAGAGGGGCTTGCCAACTTAACCGCCAGGCTCTTGACCTATGGGACACAGCGTCGAACCGCGTTGCAAATCAGCGATACCTTGGATTTTATCGGCGCCGACCTTTCCGCGGGTTGCGGTGAGGATCTTGCCAATGTGAGCATGACCGTGCTCAAGAAAGATTTGGCCACGGGGCTGGAACTCCTGGCTGAAGTTTTGACCCTGTCGACTTTTTCCGCAAGAGGAGATCGATCGCCAGAAGCAATCGATTATTGCATCCATCAAAGCAAGAGAAGAGAGCCCCGGCGACATCGCCCAGCGAAGATTTGCGGCGGCGCTCTATCCGCAAAGCCCTTACGGGCGGCCGGTGGAAGGAAGCGAAGCCTCGGTGAAGGGACTGGAACAGCAAAGCCTGAAAGCCTTCTACGAGCGCTATTATCGACCCAATCGGACTATTTTGTCGGTGGTGGGAGATATCTCGCATCAAGAGATTGCGCGGGCACTGAACGAAGCCTTTCGCTCCTGGCCTAAAGGCGAACCGGCTACGGCGCCGGTTGCGCCTTCGAAGGTCGGTTCCGCGGAGACCATACGGGTGAACAAAGATCTCACCCAGGCGAACATCATTTTCGGCCATGAAGGAGTTGGGCGGGAGAACTCGGACTATTACGCGATTCAAGTCATGAATTATATATTGGGCGGCGGTGGTTTTGCCTCGCGTACTTTGGACTCGATCCGAAACGAGCGCGGGTTGGCTTACTCGGTTTACAGCTACTTCAGCGCTGAAAAGGGCCACGGCACCTTTGAGCTGGTCATGCAGACAAAAAATGATACTGCCCTGGAAGCTATCCGGATCGCCAAAGCAGAAATTCGCCGTATGCGCGAAGAGCTGGTCACTGAAGAAGAGCTTTCAGATGCGAAAGATTATCTGACGGGAAGCTTTCCGTTACGCTTCGATACTAATCGGAAGGTCGCGAATTTCTTGGCACAGGTCGAATATTTTCAATTGGGGTTGGACTATCCGGAGCGCTATCCCGATCTTATCCGAAAGGTTACGCGTAAGGATGTACAACGCGTGGCCCAGACTTATCTTAAACCCGAGACGCTCATCACAGTGATCGTCGCGAATCAGAAAAAGATTGGCGACCAATGAGAGCCTAACCTGCATTATTCGTGGAGGAGTGACCGAGGAGCAAGCCTCTCCGGGTCGCGGCAATGGGCCTGCGCCTCGAGGAGGCCTGCAAACTGGAGTGGCTAAGCGTAGAGCCGAGGAAGAAACGCAAGTGTGTAGCTAAGCTTCACAGGAGTCATCGCAGCTCTACGTTTCTGTGGCCCGCTCGCTACGATGCTCACTCCTCGGTCATGAATAGTCCGAGGCCTAGCGTCCGTTCCATCGTTAGTTGATTCTTTCTGTAACGTTTGCGGCTGGTCGTGTTGCAAGAGAATGCTTTGCAGGTCATAACACAGGGCTGTGTCAATAAGATGTGGCAACAGCTTCTTGACAGCCAGACAAGGGGTGCGGCATAGTTTGGGATGAGTTGAGAGCCCAGGCTCTCCCAGCAATTACATTGACTCCTGTGCGGCCGATGACAACGGATTTGATGAAGAAAATCCTCATTGTCGAAGATCACGCAGATATGCGCGAGCTGCTGACTTGGCAGATCGAGCTTATGGGATTTATGCCGATCCCGGCGAAGCACGGCAAAGAAGGTGTGGAGAAAGCCGTGGCCGAGCAGCCTGACCTCATTCTCTTGGATATCATGATGCCGGGAATGGATGGTTGGGAAGCTGCACGGACGCTGCGGGCGAATCCGGAAACTAAAGATATTCCGATCTTGGCTGCAACTGCCTTATTCCGCGATTCTGACCTGAAGAGTTGTCTCGACGCCGGATGCAACGGATACATCGTCAAGCCCTTTACGTTTCAGGAGCTGCAGGGAAAAGTGCGGGAGTATATTGCTTCGGGTAACAGCGCGTTGCCATCATAGTTTTTCGCCCTGATCTCCTTTCATTGCCGATCGTTCCCTACTCGGATAACCGCGAGAAGTTTGTCGATGTCTCAAAAGACAAGGCCATCGCTATTATTAAGCGTCTGCGCGACGAGGGCTACGAAAGCTATCTGGCGGGCGGCTGTGTGCGCGATATGCTGCTCGGAAAAACTCCACAGGATTATGATATTACGACGAGTGCCAAGCCCGACGACATCGTTAAGATTTTTTCCAAAACTGTCCCGCTGGGCGCACAGTTTGGCGTCATACTGGTCATGGTCGAAGGCCAGCCATTCGAGGTTGCAAGCTTTCGTCACGATGGCCTGTATCTGGACGGCCGGCGGCCGACCCACGTGCGCTATGGTAGTTTGCAGGAAGATATTTTCCGGCGCGACTTTACGATCAATGGGATGGTCTATGATCCGATCGCAGATCGACTTATCGATCTCGTCGGCGGACGGGTGGATCTAGAGAGCAAGTTGATCCGCGCCATCGGTAGTCCTCATTTTCGTTTTGAAGAGGACCGGCTGCGCATGGTACGAGCGGTGCGTTTTGCAGCCAGCTTGATTTTACGATTGAAAGCGAAACGTTCGCCGCCATTCGTGACCTGGCGCCCACCATCAAACAAATTTCCTGGGAACGCATCGGCGAGGAGATGACGCGTATTTTGACCGAAGGTGGGGCGAAAACCGGATTTGAGTTGTTGGATCGGACGGGTCTGCTGCAGGTTTTGCTTCCCGAAATCGACGCGATGAAAGGTGTCGAGCAGAGTCCGGATTATCATCCGGAAGGGGACGTTTTCACGCATACGATGCTAACACTCAGCCACCTGGATTCGCCCACAGAGACGCTGGCCTACGGTTGCTTGCTGCATGACGTGGGTAAGCCGGTGTGCATACGGCGCGATGAGGAGCGGCTCACTTTTTACGGCCATACGGACCAAGGCGCTGAAATGGCTGAGGAGGTGTTAAAGCGGTTGAAGCGGAGCCGCGCGACGCGGGAACGGGTCGCCTACCTGGTGCGCAATCACTTGCGCCATATGCAGGCACCCCAGATGCGCCTCAGCACGCTCAAGCGCTCTCGGCGAGGACGGAATCGAGGAGCTTTTGGAATTAACGCGCATCGATGCGCTCTCCGCCAACGGCGATCTCCAGCACTACCGGTTTTGCAAACAGAAACTTGCGGAACTGAAAGAAGAGGAGATTCATCCGGAGCCCCTGCTGCGGGGCCGGGATTTGATCGCCATGGGGTTTTCTCCCGGGCCTAATTTTCAAACCATTCTCAAACAAGTTGAAGAAGCGCAACTCGGAGGAGAGCTGTCCAGTCGCGAGGAAGCGATGGATTGGGTGAACAAGCATTACGGCAACGAGGTCAAGAGATGAAAAGGTCACAAGCGTACAAAGTCGTAGGCCGGCCGGAGGCTCGACTGGATGGTGCAGATAAAGTTATGGGCAAGGCGGTTTATACAGTTGATGTCGAACTGTCAGGAATGGCCTATGGGAAAATTCTTCGCAGTCCGTATGCCCATGCTCGGATCAAACGAGTCGACGCGCGCAAAGCGGAGGCGCTTCCGGGAGTCTATGCGCGTTATCACTCGCGACGATCAAGAGGATTAGGAATGTTCGGCGCCGCGTATAAAGATCAGACCATCGTCGCCATCGATAAGGTCGCGTTACGTGGGTGATCCTGTGGCGGCAGTGGCGGCCGTCGACGAAGCGACGGCGGAGGAAGCTTTGAATCTGATCGATGTCGAGTACGACGAATTGCCGGCCGTGACTTCGATAGAGGAAGCACTGGCCCCCGATGCCCCTTTAGTGCACGACCGCTCGTCCAGCGGCGGGGAGATGATGGGACAACATTACGAAGCACCGAAGGAATTTGCCGGCAGCAACCTTTGCTACCGCTTCAGCTACGCCAAGGGTAACGTCGAGGAAGGTTTCAGAAAGCGGATCACATTTTTGAAGACACCTTTAGATTTCCGCGAGTGCAGCACTTTTCTATGGAGCCCCATGCGACCGTGGCCCATGTGGATGGGAATCACATCACGCTGTGGGCCGGAACGCAGGAGCCGTTTACGCTTGCGCGAGCACTTGTCCGAGATTTTCCATCTACCGCTGAACAAAATAAGGGTCATCGTGCCGTATCTTGGCGGCGCCTACGGTGGCAAGCTCGCCGTGAAAACGGAACCGATTGGCAGTGGCCCTGTCACGGAAGGCCAAGCGGCCGGTTCGCCTCGCCCACTCCATCGAAGAGAGCTTTAAGACAGTCACGCGCCATCCGGCTCGAGTTCAGATCAAGACTGGAGTAACCAAGGACGGGAAACTTGTCGCGCGGCAATGTCTCATTTACATGGAGACGGGCGCCTATGCCGACGCCGGGCCGCGTGTGACGCAGAAGGCGGGCTATCGTTGCTTTGGACCGTACCGAATCCCCCACGTCAAAACCGACGCGTACACGGTTTATACGAACACCGTTCCCGCGGGCGCCTACCGCGGGTTCGGCACATTGCAGGTGACCTGGGCCTACGAATCGCAGATGGACATCATCGCGGAAAAACTCGCGATGGATCCGCTGGCGTTGCGGCTCAAGAATCTGTTGAAGAAAGGTGAGCTCTACACTCCCGGAGATACGCCGGTGGATTGCGATCTCAAAGAGGGTCTGCTGCGCGCCGCCAAAGAGATTGGCTGGAATAAAAAAGACAACAAACCCAATCACGGCAAAGGGCTGGCGTGTTGTATAGAAGGACGGTGGCGGGACCTACAAAGTCGCCTGCCGCCGCCGTCAAAATGAATGCTGACGGTAGCATTATCTTATTAACCGGCACCGTCGAGATTGGGCAAGGGGCCCGCACGGCATTGAGCCAGATTGTCGCTGAAGAGCTGGCTGTTCCATTGAGTCAGCATCACGGTGGCTGATCTCGATACCGATGTAACTCCTTATGACGTCAACACCAACGCCAGTAGCTCCACCGTCGTGATGGGACTGTCCGTCAAAGGGCCGCCCAGGACTTGAAGCGTCAGTTGTTGCGGCATGGGGCTAAAGTGCTCAAAGCGACCCCCGATCGATTGGCACTCAAGCATGGACGAATCGAAGATCGCAAGGGACAAGGCATTTCCTTCGAAGGCCTCATGCACAAAGTTTTTCATCGAAGGGCGGTGAAATCGTCGGACGCGGGGCCTACCAAGGCATCAAAAGCAAGAAGGCGGCCTTGGGCTCTCCCACGACTTTTTGGAGATCTCTGGGGTGGAGCGGAAGTTGAGGTCGATCGCGACACCGGCGAAATTAAATTGATTAAATATGTCTCGCTGGCCGATGTGGGCCAGGCGATCCATCCGGTGCTGTGCGAGGGACAAGATGAAGGCGGTGTGATGAACGCCATCGGCCATAGCTGCTCGAAGAAATGGTCTACAAAGACGGCCAGCTGTTGAATCCGAATCTGTCGATTACCGCGTGCCGAGCTTCGATCATTTGCCAAAGCATTTTGAGACGATCCTGGTGGAAAGCCACAACGGGCCGGGGCCGTTCGGATCGAAGGGCACGGGCGAAGGCGAGCCTGTTGCCAGTTGCAGCGGCGATCGGCAACGCGTTATGCCGCGCGACGGGACTGCGGATGTACGATTTGCCGCTCACGCCGGAGAGAGTCTGGCGTGGGCTCGGGACAAAGTTAGCTGCGGACCTTTGATTAGCGAAACAAGCAGTCCGTCGGGAATAGGGATACTCAAAACTCGTTCGAACAATCCGTAAATAAACAGCCAGGTAAAGAATGTGATGATAATCGTCATCGGCCATTTCTCTTTGCCCGCCAATTTTAAATACAAGATCATCGAGACCGGAATTGAATAGGAGAAGCCCAATAGCCAGATGGAAATAAAGAAACCGACCGGTCCACAACAGAATGTTGATGGTTCTTTGTGCATCACTTCGGGCGCAACGTCAGCCGCAACTTCCCAAGCGGCAAGATCGCCTTTCGGTTTTTCTTTTCCCCAGAGATCCCTGCTCAGCTGAGCAAGACACAACAGCAGAGGTTGGAATTCCAATGACCCAGGAAATAGGCCGGCACGATAACCGAAGTTTCGGCTCTGGAATAGCGCGAGCGCAAGTATAATCGCGACAACCACGCTGAAGAGCGCTTTGTTACTGAAGCGCAGTCCGCCAGGGTTGCAGGGTTTCAACAGCTACCTGATCTTGGGTTCGAAAGCCAGCTTCTCCTTCTCCTCCCGTCTATTTTTAATCATTGGATAAAAGACGCCGAATAGGGTGACCGCGAAAATAATCAGCACGCCAGGACGTCCAAGCCACGAAGCACCGTAGTTGTCGGTAGATAAGAACAGCCTGTTTCTCAGCCAGCGGTCCGAGGACGAGACCCAGCAACACTGGCGGGCGCGGCCACTCAATTTCTCCATGATCCAGCCGAGACCGCCAAACAAGAGCACGATTATCATATCTTCAAAAGCGTTCTTCTCGGCAAAGGCGCCCAAGTAGATCAACACCAGAATGATGGGAATAATAATAGCGCCACGGACTTGGGTTATCCTTGCAAGGGGCTCCAAGAAGAGAAAGCAGATCGCCACAGTGATGATGTTGGATAGGATGATGACCCAGACAAAGAAAAAGTGAGGCTTAAGTGGCCCTTGGGTTCCGGGGATCAGCATGTCGGGCCCAGGGACGATGCCTTGGATGATGAACGCACCCAGAAGGATCGCCATGATAACACTGGCGGGAACGCCGAAGGCGATGGTCGTGATCAAACTTCCGCCCAATGTGGAATTATTCGCTGCGCGCCGGGGCCTAACACGCCTCGACAGCGCCTTTGCCGGCGCGGGATTTATCCTCTAAGCTTTGCACCGCGTGAGCGTAGGCGAGCCACTGGGTGGTGGCCGCTCCCATTCCCGGAATGATGGCCATGAATGTGCCGAGGGCGCTGCAGCGGATAACCAACCACCAGTGACGAAAAGTATCCTTGACGCACCCTCCATGACGCCGCCGAGTTTCTCCACCTTCTGGGTTGCGATGCTGGTGCCTAACACCGCCAGCTCGATCGTCTCGGGAATCGCGTAGAAACCAATCGTAATGGGAACGAGCCCGATGCCGTCCCAGAGAAATAGCTGACCAAAGGTATAGCGCTGTATGCCGGATATCGGATCCAACCCGATGGTGGCGAGACATCAAGCCGATACCGCCGGAGACCATGCCTTTAAGCACATCCTCGCCGCTAAGGGCAGCGACGAAGGAAATCCCAAGCAGTGAGAGCATGAAAAATTCAGGAGAGCCGAAGGAAAGAACCAACGGCCGGACGATAGGGATGGCGACCGCAATGGCCACGGCGCCGAATATGGCTCCTACCAGGGAACTCATCAGTACGGCGCCAAGAGCTCTGCCGGCCTCGCCATTGCGCGCCATCGCGTGACCATCGACGATAGTGGATGCCGTGGTCGGTTCGCCGGGAACTCCGAAAAGCACGGAGGTAATATCTCCGGTGGTCGCGGTCACCGCGGTCATTCCTAGCAGAAATGCGAAGGCTTCAACGGCCGACATTTTGAATACGAAGGGCAGCATGAGAGCCATAGCCGTGGGGCCGCCCAGACCCGGCAAGATGCCTACTACGAAACCGATCACGATGCCGATCATCATCACGCTAAAAGTCGACCAGCTAAAAGTTAACAGCAGGCCAGTGACCTAAAGCGTTAATCATATCCATAGCAGTCTGGATCCTCCGAAACGGGCTTGTATTACATCCGCGTGCCCAAGAATCGCCCGCCTATATCAGCAGCAAGGTCAATTGTAAAGAATGTCCTTGAGTTTACCGACCATCGAGGGATCAAGCTTGAACAGAGCCGAGATGTCCTTCTCGATGACATCGGCGGGTACCGGATCGACATTGAGCTTTGATTTGTTCGCGTCCGCGAGGAACTCAGGATCCTTGAGGGTGTCCTCAAAAGCTTTGCGCAACAACTGAACCCGATCCTTCGGGGTTCCCGGGGTAGCGTGTAGGTGCGAACAATATCGCTGTCGCTGTGGATGCCGAGCGTCGATCATTTTGCGGCCTTCGTCGGTCTTGGCGAGCGTGATCGCCTGCGGAACTTGGGGCAGGTCAGGATGGGTTCGGCGATTGGCCTGTAAGACGACGACTGCGTCGCCACTGTCAACGCTTTCCGCCAGGTGACGCTGACGGAATCCCAACCCCAACATCCACCGGCGACCTCGCCGCTCTCCGCGGCCAACCTGACTTCGGCGGTGCCTTTGTAACCGGTAACAAGCTGGATCGGCAGCCCCACAGCCGCTTTCAAAATGCGCGTAGCGTTGTCCGGTGTCGATGTGCCGGGGGCGATACCCCCATTTTAACCGGCGTCTTTGACGCCATCCAGTTTTCTACGCTCGTAATACCGCTGGCTTTGGTCATGGCGCAGACGACGTGATCGGTGATGGGTGCGCCAGGTACTCGAACTTGCGCGCGTCGAATTCGATTCCTTTTGTCCGAGCACCTGCCCGAGGAATAGTCCGCCGATGAAATGGCCGATAGTGAGACCATCGGGTTTAGCGACCTTGTATCACGTGGTTGGCTGCTATGAGACTGCCCGCGCCGGTCATATTTTCGACGACAATGGCGGGTTGTCCGGGAATGTGCTTGCTCATATGGCGGGCGATAGCGCGGGCATAAGTGTCGAACCCGCCGCCAGCCGAAAACCCGACAACGATCCTAATCGTTTTGCCTTTGTAAAAGTCATCCGCAGACGCCGCGCTAGCTGTTTCGAAACTCACCATCAAGGCCAGAGCTAAGAGAATCAATTTTTTGCCCACGGAACAGCTCTCCTCATCGTCCTATTGCATTCAGGCTAAGCATCTGTTGGATGATCTCGCTGCCAAAGTTGGCAGAGGCTAACTGATTGAAATTGAAAAATCAACGAGATTTTGCATCCGCTGACCTCCAAAAGATCGGCTTAGGATAAACTTAAAGATTGTGTTCATAACAGCTCGGCCTTAGAATGAACTGCGGTTCGCGCAAAAAAGGATATGGAAGCTAATTGCCCGGCACTCGGGAGGCGTCGAAAGGAGGTTTGACCATGGCGGAGGTCTTCAAAAAACTACATCGATGGGGCATGGGTGCAGGCCAAGTCAGGGAAGACCTTTGAAAATCGTAACCCGGCGAATCGTCACGACCTGATTGGCTTGTTTCCGGCCTCCAGCCCGGAGGATGTAAACGGAGCGGTTCAGGCGGCGAAAAAAGCGTTTGCGCACTGGCGCCTCGTGCCGGCGCCAAAGAGGCGAGGTCCTCTACCGGGTGGGCGAGCTTTTGCGCAGGCAGAAGGAAGCGATTGCTCGCGGCATGACCCGGGAGATGGGCAAAATCTTAAAGGAGACACGCGGCGACGTCCAGGAGGGGATTGACACTGCTTTCTACGTTGCCGGCGAGGGACGACGGCTGTTCGGCGAGACGACTCCTTCAGAACTGCCGGACAAATTTGCTATGTCGGTGCGCTTGCCCATCGGTGTCTGCGCCTTGATTACGCCATGGAACTTTCCCATGGCGATCCCTACGTGGAAATTGTTTCCAGCGCTACTCTGTGGCAACACGGTTGTGCTCAAGCCGGCCGAAGATACTCCCTATACCGCGGTTAAACTTTTTGAAATTTTGGCAGAAGCGGGCGTCCCGCCGGGCGTCGTTAACTTGGTTCATGGTCGGGGGAAGAAACCGGGGCCGCGCTGGTGCGCCATGCGGATGTAAAGCTGGTTTCCTTTACCGGTTCCGCCGCGGTGGGACGGGAGATCGCATCGGTCTGCGGCCAACAACTCAAACGTATCTCCCTGGAACTGGGCGGTAAGAATGCTCAAATTGTCATGGAAGATGCCGATTTAAACCTCGCCTTGGAGGGAGCGCTATGGGGAGCCTTTGGCACCACGGGCCAGCGCTGCACCGCGACCAGCCGTTTGATCCTGCATCGCGATATCAAAAAAGAGCTAACCGATATGGCTCGTGGCGCGCGCCGAGAAGATCAAGATCGGCGACGGGCTCGACGAAAATATTGAAATGGGTCCGCTGATTAACCAAGCGGCGCGGGAAAAGGTGCATCGATACGCGCAAATCGGCAGGTCAGAAGGAGCCCGGCTACTCATCGGCGGGTCGATCTATGAAGAGGGAAAATGGATCGATGGTTATTTCTATCGGCCGACGATCTTTGACCAGGTGACTCCGGCGATGCGCATCGCACAGGAAGAAATCTTTGGTCCCGTGCTCTCCATCATTGAAGTGAAGAGCTTCGAAGAAGCCATCGAAGTTCTCAACGAAACTCCCTACGGTCTTTCCAGCTCGATTTACACGCGCGATGTCAGAGCGGTCTTTCCGCGCTATGCGGGATATCGAAGCCGGAATCACTTATATCAACGGGCCGACGATCGGTGCTGAAGTCCATCTTCCCTTCGGCGGCGTGAAAGACACGGGCAACGGCCATCGAGAGGCCGGCACAACCGTGTACGACATATTTAGCGAGTGGAAGTCGATCTACGTCGACTACTCCGGCAAGCTGCAAAAGGCACAGATCGACAACGTTGAATAGAAGCGACCGGGAAGACACGCCCCTACACCAACCAGAGACAGGAATAAACATGAAAATTCTAACATCAAGATTAAGCCACCAGGTCCGAAGGCTAAGGCCATCGTGGAGAAGGATCAGCGTTACACGGCTCCCGCCTACGGTCGCGTCTACCCTCTGGTCGTCAAAGAGGGAAGAGGCATGGTTATCGAGGACGTTGATGGCAATCTTTTTCTCGATTTTATGGCGGGAATCGCTGTCGCCAGTACGGGTCACTCCCATCCAAAGGTGGTCAAGGCCATCGAGGAGCAGGCGCGCAAACTCCTGCACATTTGCGGTAGCGACTTCTACTATGAGCCCATGGCCGAACTGGCCGAAAAACTAAGCCGTATTGCACCGGGCAGGTCGTCCAAAAAAGTGTTTCTCACGAATTCCGGCACGGAGACTATTGAAGCAGCCTTCAAGCTGGCGCGCTTCGCGACGAAAAGAAACCATGTCATCGCTTTCCTGGGCGCTTTTCACGGTCGCACCATGGGCGCCCTCTCTTTAACGGCCAGCCGTTCCTCGCATCGCGCGCATTTCTCGCCATTGGTACCGGATATCCACCACGCTCCTTACGGCCAAGCGAATTATCTGGAGCAAGTTCTCTTCCGTTACGAAGTCACACCGGAGGAAGTGGCGGCCATTTTCGTCGAGCCGATCCTGGGCGAAGGTGGTTATATCGTCCCTCCTCCGGAGTTTCTGCCGAGGCTAAAAGAGCTGTGCCAACGCCACGGCATTCTCTTGGTCGTGGACGAGATTCAATCGGGATTCGGCCGCACCGGCAAGATGTTTGCGTGCGAGCACTGGGGCGTCGAGCCCGATATTCTTTGTGCCGCGAAGGGAATCGCCAGCGGCATGCCGCTCGGGGCGATGATTGCGCGAGAGGAAATCAGCACCTGGACACGCAGCACTCACGGTTCGACCTTCGGCGGGAATCCGGTGGCTTGCGCGGCGGCGCTCGCCACCATCGATCTCATAGAAGACGGGTTAATCAAGAACGCCGGGGAAGTCGGAAACTATCTTAAAGAGAGTCTAGCGCAGTTGCGCGGCCGGCATCCGCGCATGAGCGATGTGCGTGGGCTAGGGCTCATGATCGGAGTCGAGTTTGAGCAGAACGACGGGAAGCTTAATACCAAGTTCCGTGATCAAGTGATGGCCAAAAGTTTTGACCAGGGTTTGTTGCTACTCAGTTGCGGCGAGAGCACGATTCGGTTTTGCCCGCCTTTGATTGTCAAACGGGACGAAGTCGACACCGCGGTCGGTATCTTTGATGCTGTTTTGACGGAATTGGACGGATAGACCCTGCCAGTGAATACCACGACGGTGCTGCCCGGAGCGACGCGTTATTGCAGCTTGGTTTCCAGTTGCTCGATGGTTTGGGCCAAATCCGTGTTGCCTGGATCTAATCGCAGGGCAGCGTGAAACTCTTCCAAGGCTTTTGCAGCATTCCCTTTGCTACATAAACCCGGCCAAGATTGAGATAGGGAAGTGGCGCGGTTCGTAACGCTTGGCCTGTTTTGCTTTTTCCAGCCAAGGAATCGCTTCATCTAACTGCTGCTGCTGCATCAGGTAGACGCCGATGTCGTTGTAGGGATTACCAAACTCGGGGTCGATCTGAATCGCGATCTCGCACTGGGCGATGGCGTCGTCGAGCTTACCCTGAAAACTGTAGGCCCAACCCAAATACGTATGGGCGTCCGCAGTTGGATAGAGCGCGATGGATTCTTTGTAAAGTCGAATCGCTTCGTCAAATTCTTCGGCCATCTGGTGGCCCATCGCTTGTTGCACCAGCGCCATCGCCTTGTCGTAATCTTGTCGTGAAGTCATTTTGGTTACACTCCCCAAGCGCCGCTGAGTTGGATATTCGCGCCGTTGACGTAGCGGGCTTCGTCGGACAGCAAAAAACGAACTGCCGAGGCGGCGTCTTCTACGCTCCCCACGTAGCCCGCGGGAATCCGCTTGGCTGCCGCCTCAAGCTCTTCCTTGGGCGCGCTGCCCGAATCGATGAAACCGGGCGAAATGGTATTGACTGTGATGCCGTGGGACGCCACCAGGCGAGCGAGAGAACGCGTCAGTACCAGCAAGCCGACCTTGGTGATGTAGTGGGCCGTAAGTTGCGGCTGTGCGATTACCTGTTCAGCGTTGGCCATACTGAAGCAGATAATACGCCCCCACTTTTGCTCTTTCATTATCGGAACCACCGCTTTGCTCAGATAAAAACCGGGTGGAGATTATTGTCAAACATCGAATGCCAACCTTCATTGGTCTCGTCCAATAAAGAAACGCGATGATAGGGACCGGCGGCGTTGATCAGCGCATCGATGCGCCCCCATTCTTGATTGACCCTCTGGACCCATTCAACTGCGGCTTTGGGATCGGAGACATCGCACTGCAGCGCGGCACCGCGGACGCCCTGCGCTTTCACGGCGGCGATGACTTCGTTTGCCTCCTTGGCGCTGGTGCGAAAACAAATCGCGACGGACCAGCCTCGTGCGGCCAAATCCAAGGCGACACCCCGACCGATACCCCGCGCGCCACCCGTAATTAACGCGACTTTAGTTGTCATAGCTCTTTCGCGCCATCTCTACAGCAACAGCGGTTCGCCGTCCAATTCGACCTTTTGTCTTGGCGGATTCTCCGATTCGATCCACGGCTTGAACTTTTCGTACAGCTCGTTCAACTTCGCTTTGTAATGTTCGATGTTTTCGTCCGGATCCTGTGGAGTCCACTGAGGGGCGAGCTTGCAGTTTTCGCTGATCTTGACCTTTGCTTTGGTTCCGGTCACATAGTAAGAGATCTGATCCCCCGGCTGATAGCGCCGCTGTGATTTCAAGGCCAATTCGTAAGGTGCTGCGGCGTTCCGTTTCTTGGTCTTTACCTTTGTCTGATAGCTTTCCAAGGAGTCTTGCAGTGTTTCGGTTTTCGCCAACCAAGTAATGTCCTTGCGGTGGTTTTCGAGATCGTCCAGATAGCGATGATAGAGATCCGGAACTTTTTGTCTTTCCCCGTTGAGAAGCAAAGTCAGCATCTCTTCCAGCCAATCGCGCTGGAACAATTCCAAGCCGCGCGAGCGCAAGCCCGAGCCTTTGATCAGAAGACGCCCTTGCTCGTCCAACAAAGCGTAGTTTTTCATCTTGTAGCTGAACATGGCCGGGTAGCGTCCATCCAGCTCCAAATCAATGCCTTTAGGAAGGATCTCTTTCAGACTTGCGATGAGGTTCTCTTCTTCGGCAGCGGTGCCAACGGTTTGTGGCGGGATGAAGTAAATGCCGTCGGTATCGACTTCGATAATCTGCGCGCCTCTTTCCCTGAGCCATACGACCGCGGATTGAATCAACTCTCTGCCTTTGGCCGTGACCTGATTGGCAGCGTCGAAATCGTTGAAATGACCCATCTGAAAACCGAGGTAACCGTAGAAGGAGTTGATCAGGATTTTGAAAGTCGATTGTAGGGCGTTGAAATAGAGCTTGCTTTCCTCGTCCTGTGCGTCGCGCGCCAGTTCTTTGGCTTTGAGGCGAAACGTGCGCAAATCGCGCAGCAGGCCGGCAAATATGCCCAGCTCGTCTTTCTGCGGCAGGTAGTCGTAGACCAGCATGATGGACGGATATAACGAAGTCACGTCGCAATGGAGAATGCGCCTGGCTACTCCCTGGTACTCCATATGCGTATGGCCGCCGACGACTTCGCGGCCTTCGTCGGGACGGGGTACCGAGAAGCCTTGGTGGAGATACTCGCGGAGGAAAAGCGCATCGATTTTCGTGGCGTTCCCTCGCAGCGGAATGTTCTGATAACTATAAGGAAAGATCTGTGCTTGGACGAAATGGCTCGCTGAAAGAAGCTCGGCGACGGCGCGGGTTTCGCGTACGTCATCGAGCGCATCCCGAAACAAAGTGTCGGGGTCGTGGTCGAAATACCAGCTTGCCTTGTCCGCGGGAATGGTGGTCCGATCGGGGCCGGCGATGCCGAAATGACGGGCGATTTCTTTCAACCCGACATTCTCCAGCGCTCGAGTTGCAACGTCGTAGTGCTGCGCCAGGATCCAAGTATCAATGACGTGCCGGCCAAAGATTTCGTATTTGCGATAGGTGATCGTCCGCTCTGCCATCTGCATGCGGGACGCGTGGCTGCTCAGACGAGAACCGTTACGACCGAATTTAAGCTCTACTTTATTTTTCCTGGCGCGTGCCTCGATGTATTCCAGATCGAAACGAAAAAGATTGTGCCCTTCAATGACATCCGGATCGCGCTGCCCAATCTCCTTGACCAGCTCTCGAAGCATCTCGGCTTCGTCGAATTCTTTGCCGGAAATCAGCCGCTCCCAGCCGGTTGAATCCGAGAGAGCGATGGCCGTGATGCGGTCCGACTCGCGGGCAGAATTGGGAAACTCAAATCCCGGCTGGCAGTAGGTTTCTATGGCCAGTTGCAGCCGCTTTAAATTTCGGAATGGCATGCCTAAAAGTGGGTCTTGCCGGAGAGCAGTAAAAATTGCTGGAGCGGATCGCTGAAGTACCAGTACGGGAGGTCGGAAGCGGAAGACGCTTTGCCGATTTTTTCTGTAGGTGGAATTTCGCCTGCTCCAATTGATTCAAGTCGGGAAATAGGGCGAGATGATTAAAGGCTCCTCTGCCTTCAAGCTTCTGTAGCGCCGCCTCTCCCTTCCAGTCTTTGAGAGCACCGTCGCCTTCTAAGAGCATGAAAGGACGCAAAGGGACGGTGTCGGATTCAGTCTCGCCGTCTTGACGGTGAAAGATCTTGACCTTGTCTATGCCTTCGATTTCGAATGCAATGATGCCAGGCGTGCTGTCATGGCCGAACAAGACCTCATTTTGTTGAAAGATAGGAGTCAGATGTTCGCGCGCGTGAACCATAAAAGCTGAGTCAATAATAGCAAACCAGCCACGGAAGTTATACAAGGGGCATTACCAAACGCTCGCGCCGCTATAATATAAAAGCGCTGGAGCGATGAGGCGAAGTTGTGATAGATTACCCCTATGATGATTACCGAGCCGCTTGCCTTTGAAAGCCGTCCGTCGCTCCGCAGCCCGGTGCTGCTCCTCGCCTTTTCCGGCTGGAGCGACGCCGGCGCATCCGCCACCACGGCGGTCCGCTATCTGGTGGATCAGCTCGCTGGCCAAGAAATTTGCCAGCATCGACCCCGAAGATTTCTATGACTATTCTACGCAACGGCCCGTCGTGCGTTTGACGGAAAGCAAGCTGCGCGAAATCCACTGGCCGTCCTATGACTTTTATTATGGTTCGGGGATGGGAGTCGAAAAGGACTTTGTCCTCGGTATCGGCGCCGAGCCGCAGCTTCGCTGGCGAACTTTCACTGAAACAATGCTCCGATTCGTCAGAGAATGTCACATCGAGATGATCGTCACATTAGGAGCCTACCTCGACGAGGTGCTTTACACGCGCCCTGTGCCTTTGACAGGTTTCTCGACGGATCCGAAATTGATGGAACAATTAGATTTAATGCCTTCCAGGTATCAAGGGCCTACGGGCATTATCGGCGTGTTGGCGGACGCTTCCCGCAAAGCTGCGGTTCCCCACGCCAGTTTGTGGGCGTCCTTGCCCCACTATCTTGCCGTTTCACCTAATCCGAGAGGAACGTTGGCGCTGCTGCTTCGGCTCACTCAGTGGCTTAGCCTCCGAGTCGATACCAGTCCGCTGGAAAGGGCCGCGGCTGATTTCCAAGCGAAGATCAACGAAGCCGTCAACGCCGACCCTAAACTCTCCGCCTTCATACGCGAGCTCAAGAAACGCGAATTCGAGCAGTGAAACTCTCCCGTTCTGGTCCCCGTTTACAACGAGGAGCGCACTCTGAGGAGGTCGTGCGCCGCGTGTGCGACTTCCAGATTCCCAAGGAAATAATTCTTGTCGACGACGGCTCCGAGGACCAAAGCCGTAAAATTCTTACTCGATTACAGGAAGAAAACGCTCGCGCCAAGAATCCGCTGAATCAGATCAAAGTTTTTTTCAGCCGGTTAATCAGGGTAAGGGAGCGGCGCTCAAGACTGCGCTCAGCCATGTCACCGGAGATATCGTGATCGTTCAGGATGCCGACTTGGAATACGATCCGAAGGATTATCCAAGCTTGCTGGCGCCGATCCAGGCGGGACAGGCGGATGTGGTCTACGGGACACGATTTTACGGCGGCGGAGCACACCGCGTGCTATTTTTCTGGCACTACATGGGAAACCTAGCGCTTACTTTGATTTCCAATATGCTTACCAACCTCAACCTCTCTGACATGGAGGTCGGCTACAAGGTCTTTCGCGCGGAGGCCGTCAAAGGTGTTAACCTCAAATCCAATCGCTTCGGCTTCGAGCCGGAGATCACCGTCAAACTCGCTAAGAAACATTGCCGCTTCTACGAAGTCCCCATCTCCTATCACGGCCGCACTTATGAAGAGGGAAAAAATCACCTGGAAAGACGGCATCGCGGCGCTCTATTATCTGATTCGCTTTCGGCTGGCGGATTAGCAGCTTAACTCCTTTGTTCTTCCCACAACTCTTCCATGTAATTCCGCAGAGCTTCTTTCAGCGGGAACTTCGGCGTATAGCCGAGTTCAGCCTTTGATGTGCTGAGATCGAGGGGGACGCTTTTGTCGCTTGCGGTGCCGCTTGCAACCGATTACCTTGACTGTCCGTCTGCGGCGCCAATTCGCGAACAGTTTGCGCCAGCGCCTCCGGACCGGTGACCACGCCGCTGCCGGCGTTGTAAATTCGCTGCTTGGGATTCTGCGCCTGGCAAGCCAGAAAGAGCGCGAGACCCACGTCTTTGCCGTACACATATTCGTTTGGACCGTAGGTTTTCGCGTCAATCGTAAACGGCTCCCCTTGATGACGCTCAGGGCAAGTTCGCGCATGACCTTACCGACTGTCGAGCCACCGACATAGTGTCCGCGACCGAAGACCCCGCTGGGCCGGATAATGACACAGTCGAGCTTATATTGCTCCGCATAAGAATGGATCAGGTGTTCCGAGCAAATCTTGGTTACTGTGTAAAGATTGTGCCCGCCGATAGGGTGTGTTTCACGAACCACGCTGTCATTGATTTTCGCGCGGTCGTACACGCCAAAGGTGCTCACATAGACGACGCGTCTGACACGGCGCAGTCGGCTGGCCTCTAGGACATTGATGGTCCCCAAAATATTATTGGTTGCGCCGGTATAAGAATTTTCCGCCACCCGGGAACCGATCAGACCCGCTGTATGAACCACAGTGTCAACGTTGTTGCGCTCCATGGCACTGATTAGCGCCGGCAAATCGCGCATATCCGCAGCGACCACGTCAGCGCGGTCTTTGCCGACGACTTTCTGAAGGTAGTCGCGATTGGGTGAAAGATCGAAAAGAACGACTTTGTTGCCGGCATCGACGGCTTGCCGTGCGCAATGTGAGCCGATGAGTCCCGCCCCGGTAATGAGAATATTCATGTTGGTCCTCCTGAGATAAGTGAAGCTTACATTAGGTTGGAGAGGCGGGGCTGTCAAACAGTCAAAAACGGGCTTGCCTAACTGCCAGGGGCGGGCCTATTGTAGTTCCAGTTTTGCCCATTGGGTTACGTGAAAGGAGAGCTCTCATGGATATGCTCAACGCCAGTCGTAGGCAGTACTCTTTCAAGACGCTGGCAAAAATTTTGTCAGTCGCAATAATTATCCTGGTCGCCGGCAGCTACTCGTCTGCTCAGTCGGTCAAGGTCGGTAGAACCGTCGGTGGAAGCGGCTTTCACATTCCATCCTATGTTGCGATCGACAAGGGGTTTTTGAAGGCCGAGGGTTTAGACGCCAATTTCATCGCCGCCACGGCGGGTGTGCTAGTCAGAGCGACCATCGCCAAGGAAATTGAATTCACGCCGATCCCCGGCGGCGGTTCGGAAGCGATGCTCAAGGGCGCTCCACTGGTTTTCTTCGTGGGAGAATCTTTGGTCTCACAATGGACCTTGACCACGACGCCGGACATCAAACGAGTTGAAGACCTGAGGGGCAAGACTCTGGGATTGGGCAGACCGGGGTCCGCTGACTACAGCGAAATGGTCGTCACATTAGGCAAGCACTTCAACATGCAGCCGGGCAAGGACTACAAAGTCATCAGCTTCACCGGCGAGCCGGACCGGGTCGCGGCTCTGATCCAAGGCTCGATTCAGGGCGGCATCCTTTCGTTTCCGCACGCGGCGCGCGCGGAGAAAGAGGGCATGAAGATTCTTATGCGCACCGGTGACTATATCCCGCGCTTGGGTGGAACATTTCTGACCCACAAGGATTTCCTCAAAGAAAAACGCGATGTCGCGAAGCGATTCACTCGGGGCATGATAAAAGCAACGGATTACATCAAAGCGAATAAGAAAGGAAGCATGGAGGTCATAGAGAAGTATTTTGAAATCAAGGACGCCAAAATTGTCGAGAGCATCTACAATCAGGTTTACGACAAGTACAGCCCCGAAATGCCGCCGGAGCTCATCAAAGACCTTGTTCGAATCCCGAACCACACCGGAGCTCGGCTGGCCGCCGGGAAAGCCGCTGCCTGATCTTAACCAGTTTGTTGATCGGAGCATCGTCAATGAAGTGCTGAAGGAGATGGGGCGGAAGCCCGGCGGAAAGTGATAAACTTTCTCTAGCAGCTGTTTACTGTCTCCGGCGCCAGCTGGCGAGGTGAGATACGTTGACCAGAACTCACCTCGTACCTGCCTCGCCGAGGTTGAACACGACGAATGTCGCGAGCCAAATAAAGGCCCAATGTTGTCGACTGCTTTGCCCGCGGGAGATGTGTCTCTTTTCATACTCCCCGGTATCTGTTTGAACGACTCTGTTCGAGACCAATTTCCCTCCGGTCTTTGTTGGCGACTGCGGATAGTTTTGAATTTGCTGAGGCGTGGCGCGTCAGAGTTTCAATTCTCGGATGGCACAACGGTTGCGTTCTTCAGAGCCATTCGTTGACATTCGTTTGAGGGACGAAACTTTCACTAAGGAAAATCGAAAATAAAAGTCAGGGTAATTCTAATAGAGGTAAGGCTTCAAGGTACTAACATTGGGGACGCGATGCCGCTGACTGTAGATCATAAATTGGGATAGCTGGTGAATATTGTAGCTGCATCGGATTTCAGTGATGGAGTCGTCCCAGGGAGATAGGCTGACCGGCGTTTGTCGTTTCCTACGGCGGCTCACTTATAATAGTTGGCGGAACGAGCAAACCCTTCTATGGAAAAGGAGGTGTGTGATGAGCATCAACATTGAACGAAATTTACACAGACGCTTTCGAAGTCTCGCTGCGATAGGACGTGATTTGTTCCTGCTCGGCAGGTCGCAAAGCAGGATGGCGTTGTTTTCCGCTCTCACGTGCCTGATCGTGGCAAGCAGTATCGCTCAGGCGGCGACGCCCGCGATCGACCTCAAAGACGCTGTGAACGAGTTCGTGCGGTCGATTCCAGGCTCAAAACAGGGCGGCTACAAGGACCCCAGTGGATGACCCCATCGCAAGAACCAGACTGGTAGAGGGGTTCAAAAAGCTCGTGACGGCGACCTGGCGGCAGCGACGAAACAACTCAAATTGGTAGACTATACGGCGACGCAATATATCGATTCTGGGACGGGCGTGAAGTTGTTATCCTGCAGGAGGACAAGGATGTCAACGGCGCTTATCCACGGGCTTGGGGTCTCTACGTGATTGCATGGCCACCGAAACAAAACTCGTCTAATCTCGTGGTGGAGGTTCCCCACGCGTGTCCTCCTAATATGCCGAATAAGCCGAAGGTGTGTGACGGAGGCGACACGAACTCTCACCTTGTTGGCGTGGAAGCTTTCCGCTCAGCCAACGCTCGCTATCTCTTCATCAATGGCGCGCAGCGCAATGCCACTTCATCATCAGACGTGACGCATCAGCCTGAAGTCCCTTCGATGAGGATTCATGAGGCGGCACTTGACCCGAAACAAAAGGGCCTCGGGGCTAAAGCCAAGGTGTACCAGGCGCACCGCTTCTTTACAGAAAACCATGACGGTAAAAACGGAGATCCGTGTCCACCAATCGACAATGTGAAGCCCGGTACGGTGACTCGTTGCCAATGTGGTGGTGTCTAACGGCACGAACAACCCCACTGGCAGTCTGGCCGAGAAAGTTGCCGTGGCAGTTGAGGCCAAGGATTCGAGCTTCTTTTCGTTTGCCTGGCCACTGGAGCTGGCACTTGTTCTGATCTGGCCGCAACGACAAATGTTCAGAAGGATCACATGTTCGGCGGATCGTTCGTTCATGTGGAGGCAAACGAGTCTGTTTATGCTTGCGGCAGCCCGTGCAAACGCGACCAACTGGCACAGGCAGTTGCGGGTGCGATGAAATGATCTGCGTAGTCGAATGGGCGCCAACAGAACGTTGAGTCGCCCTTGCCACGAAAACTTTAGCTAAGGAAAATCGAAGGTCAAATCAGGGTAATGTCAATAGAGGTTTGGCTTCAAGTTTACTAATAGTGGGACGACGCGATGCCGCTGACCGTAGATCATAAGTTTGGGATAGCTGGTGAATATTGTAGCTGCATCGGATTTCGAGTGATGGAGTCGTCCCAGGAGATAGGCTGACCGGCGTTTGTCGTTTCTTACGGCGGTTCAATTAACATTGAACTAGGCCGCTCGCTTCCTTAGCAAAGGAAACTTTATGACACCGTTGGACTTGGTTAGACTCACACCGTTGATAGACCGCACTAGCGGTAGGCCTGAGTTGACAATCGGGCTTATTGATGGACCGGTGGTGATGGACCCATCCCGAGCTTGCCAATCAGCACGTCCGCGAGATCCCTGGAAACGGGAGCGGCTGCCTGTACTCAGGCCAACAGTACAGCCTGTTTGCACGGCACCTTTGTAGCTGGAATTCTTTCCGCGAAGCGGGGATCAGCTCGCTCCGGCGATTTGTCCCAACTGCACACCTGCTGGTGCGACCCATCTTCGCTGAAACGACAGCGGCGAACGGCGAGATGCCGAGCGCCACGCCCGAAGAACTCGCCCAGGCCATTCTTGACTGCATTGATGCGGGCGCCCGCGTGCTGAACATAAGCGCTGCGCTCGCCCAACCTTCCATGAAAAACGAGCGGACGTTAGAAGAGGCTTTGGACCAGACCGCCAGGCGCGGGGTGATCGTAGTTGCGGCGGCGGGCAATCAGGGGACCCTTGGCAGCACTGCCATCACCTGTCACCCATGGGTCATACCGGTGGTGGGTTATGACCTGCAAGGCAGGCCCATGAATCACTCGAACCTGGGAAGCTCAATTGGCCGGCGGGGATTGGGCGCACCCGGCGACAGGATCACCAGCCTCGGCGCTGAGGGTGAGCCGCTCACCTTCGGTGGAACGAGCGCCGCCGCGCCTTTTGTGACCGGGGCGATTGCGTTGCTGTGGTCGGAATTCCCAACCGCTACGGCGACTGAGATAAAACTTGCCGCAACCCATGCGCATATCCCACGGCGAACCACAGTGGTCCCGCCTCTGCTAGATGCCTGGGCAGCATATCAAACGATGAGGAGGTAAAGGCCATGCCTAAGAAAAGACCAAAAGCCAAACGCTGCAGCCCTACCGCGCGCGCCTTCCAGGGTTCGTTAGCGACGAGGATATTGGCCTTGGCGATGCCATCAAGCATGTGACTCAGCGCCTTTGGGATCCGACCCTGCGGTGGCTGCGAACGCCGGGCTGCCGCCCTCAACCGCTGGTTCGTCTTCACCGGGCGAGCCAAGTAATCCAAGTCCGAAAATCTATGTTGAAGGAGGAGAACCATGGACCAAGAAACGAAAGAACAATCAGCCAGCCAGGAGGAGACAAGACGCGGTACCGCTCTGGTCACACCCTCTCAAGGGGAGGTCGTCGCGGCTCCGCCGACCAACGAGATGCCCTGTCCCGACTTGCGCTAGCGGTGCGGGTTCCATGCCGATCTCTCACGTATATGCGATTGGCCGGATCGAGGCGCGCTTCCCTCGCCTCTCGGTCGAGAAGGAATTCGCTCAGGCGGCAGGACGCGCCGAGACCGCGGGACAAACCGATCAGCAGGCGTTCTACAACGTGCTCTCCAAACCCGAGAGCCGGTATCTCGCCCGCCAGCTGTGCTGGGTGTTGATGATCCAGGGTCTGGAAACTTACATCGTGCAGCCTCGCGATCCCAGGGATTTCGATCGGTTGGTGGAGGCCATCCGCCCGCAACCGAGCCCGCATGGACATCGATGTCGTGATTGGTATGCGGGGGCCTATCGCTCCGCCGGAGTTTTGCAACGGGCTCATGGTCCCGATCGTTGTCTTTGACCAGATTTACTCTTTCGACCGCGATGCGCTCATCAAAGCCATCCCGCGGCCGGAGAAGACGACGGCAAAGCAGTTTGAAGCGGCGGCGGGGAAGTGTTCGACAGGATCCTGCAGATGACGGATAACGCCGGGGCGACGGATGACCACCGGGCGCTGAACTACTTGGCCATGCGCTATCCCGGGATCTACGCCAAGACGGCGGAAGAATTTGCGCGAGACTTTTCGCTAACCGGGGTGGATGTGCTTCCTTCGCCCTTGAGCGGCACGCGCAAGCTGGTCGATGTCATCTTCTCCTACACCAACCGCAACACCGATTTCACCGAGAAGTTTTCTGTGCGCGTCGATGTGACTGAGGAGTTTCCGTTCCTGGTCACGAAATTGTCGCCGTACTATGACCGTTGAAACCTAACCAACCGAAAGGAGATATGAAATGAAGACCATGAATATTCCTGGATTTACTGCCGAACAATCGCTCCACCAAGTGCGTGGACGTTATCATAGTGGCCGGTCAGTCGCTGTGCAGCCGGGCGCCGTCATCCCCGCGATTCCGAGGTGCGAAAACTGCGACTTCATCCTCGAGAATTGCGAGAATAACGGCTGGAGGCCGCGTGCCGTCTGCAATGCCTGCAATTCGGGCAGATGTTTCTCGGGCGAGGAGAATCCCGGCGGCCACTGCCGGTACGATCACGCTTCGGGGGCATCATCTGCGACTTGTGAATGGGAGAGGAGGCACGGATCATGACTATGCCACAATTTACCGCAGAGGCCTCACTCTACAGGACCAGAGGGCAGTACCGGACCGGTGTGCAGGTGAACAAATTAGCAACAAAACGATTGGCCCGATCTACCCGGCGAGGGAGATGGAAGAAGAGATCCACGTCCATAGTTGCGCGCCCGGCTGGACCGATATTGGGGGGACCTGCTGGCCAAATCCCATAACAGAGTCATCGTCGAGTGGAAGTGCAGGCGGCGGCATGCCTGGGTCGGGCGGGGGCGGATCGGGTGGTGGAGCATCCAGCGGCCTTGGAGACTACTGGGCATTGCAGGAGTGGCTGCGAAACCGCCCACTCGAAATGTTTGGACACCTGTGAAGGAACGTGGGAGAACCCGAAGCCTTCCAGAAACTGCCTGATTTGTGATGAGAATTACCAGAGGTGCTCGCGTGCATGTAGCCGGAACATTGCCTGAGACAACTGGTCGGGGTGTGGGCAAACAGCTTTATCGGGTATCACCATCAATAAGGCTCAATGAGGCGGCGTCCCACGCCCCGATTGCGGGAATAGAGTGTCAGCCAATCTTGATTTATGATCCCATCACCAAAACGACTCATGAAGAGTTAACTTGCGTTGGGAAATGTGAAACGCCGGTCACAGTCTGAGCGAAACCCGCGTAGACTGGGATTGGGGAAGTAAACCCAGCGATAACTATGTGTAAGGCAAATGACGATGAAATACGAAATGAAGATGCCAGGATTTACTGCGGAAGTGTCGCTTTATCAATCGAGGTTGGTGCTACTCAATGACAGGAGATGTGGTTAGATCATGGAGCGGCAAAAAGGTTATCCCACAAGCACCGATAATTCTCGACGGTTTCTGTATAGGTAATGGAAGTTACTGCTGTTTCAAGATTAACGGAAGGTGGTGGTGTGGGAAAAGCACCCAGGCATAGATCGTAGGCTGGGTTAGCCCGCTGATCTATCGACTCCACCCGTTTTGCAAGGAGAAGAATGGGCGTGCCGAACAGGAGATACAAAATGAAGACCACGAATATTCCGGGATTTACAGCAGAAGCAACGCTGGAACGGCGGCAGCAAGCGTTATCGGATCGCTACGCGCCATTCCGACAATCATCGAGTAGTCGCACAATCGAAAATGACTTGCGCTTTCGAAGCTGGTAGACTTGCTGGGCGCTGTTTGCGAGGCCGGCTACGACCACCAAAATTGTGTGGAAATTGCGGCCGAGCTTTAGATAATTTCTGCAACGCATACGATCTCTGACGGCTTCCGGGTGTCGATAGATGATGTGACTGTCGAGCCGAGTAGCAAGCATCAGCCGGATGGAACGGAGTGAAATCAGGGCAATGTATTCTCGGATTACGCTGCGCTGCATTCGAGCCGCTTGCCATCACAAGCCTGAAAACGATTAGGAGGGTAGTGAAATGAACATGCCTGGATTTGGTGCAGAATCGTGCCTTGGCCCAACCATGGGCACATATCGGGGAAGGCTGTTTACGGCAGATTTCCTTCGGAAGGCAGCGGAGGAGTTATGCCGCAACTTGGTTTCCAGTCGGATCCGGATTTGGGCGCGTACTGGAGATGCAGGGCGAATGGGGAGGCGATCTCATATGCCGTTTTTTGGCGGGCTTCCTCCTTCACAATCGGTGGTCTCCTGTTCTGATCGATCGCTGAGTGAGCGTGGCCGGTCCTAGCCCAGCGATTCGGTTCCCTTCGGTCATCGCATCTTACGGGATCTGATGTCGGAAACGCTCGCCTTAAGGCTCGCTTACTTTCTCACGGCTTAGATCGCCATCCGTTAGAAAGAGTTCTCAGAACGTCTTCGCCGTCTCCGGGCGCCAGCTGGCGAGGTGGGATTCCAATTGCTTGACGGCGAGAGTGAGGATCACGGAAAGCGCCATGAAGATGGCGACGCCGACGAAGACGACATCCACTTTGTAGTTCGTAGCCGCCGACGCGATCATGTAGCCCAAGCCTTGGCTCGATCCGAAGAACTCACCGACGACCACTCCGAGTATCGCTCTGCCGATCGCTAGCCTTAGTCCAGCGATGATGTAAGGCACCGAATTCGGCAGAACCACGATCTTCATCAGTTGCCATTCACTGGCGCCGAAGGATCGAACCACGTTGACCAGAACTCGGTTCACATTCTTGACCCCGGCATAGGTGTTGATCAGCAATGGGAAGACGGCGCCCGCAAAGACGATCATGATCTTCGACCAAATGCCGATGCCAAACCAAAGGATCAGCAGTGGCAGTAAGACAATGCGCGGAGTGGCATTGAATGCTGTTATGTAAGGGTCCAGCCAGGCTTCCAGGGTAGGCGACCGTCCGATGATCAGTCCGACCGGCAATCCGACGATGATCGACAGCCCCAGTCCCGCGAGAAACGCAACGGCACTAACGTAAAAGTGCTTTTCGATTTCACCGTTAAGGAGTAACTCATAAAAAGCGGCAGCGATTTTTGACGGAGTGGTGAAGAAGAGCGCCATTCCTCTCGGTAGAGTATACCAGGAGAGGACGCTCTCCCAGACGGCTAGCAGAACCATGATAAAGCCGGTTCCCAGGATAAGAGACTCATGTTCCGTGTAGAAGTTTTTGAGTTTCATCAGCGCACCTCGTCAGTCGCGCGCCACGGCGCGACCATAAGCTCCAGTTTGCGCATGAGTTCGGTCAGCACGACGGCGATAAGAGACAGGATGATGATGCCGACGAACATGTCCGGTGAGCCGGTAAGTGTCGCCCGCCTGCGTGATGGCGAAACCGATACCTTCGGACGCGGCGTAGAACTCGCCGACGATAATTCCCACCAGGCCGCGGCCAATGGCGAGTCGTGCTCCTGCGATGATGTACGGCATGGTGCTCGGCAGTATGACTTTTAAGTAAAGATCCTTCTCGGTGCCGCCGTAGGATCGGATCACATTGATCAGCAGCGAGTCCGTCGACTTTACCCCGGCGAATGCGTTGAAGATGAAAGGAAAAACCGCCAGCAAAAGACCAGAGCCGCTTTGCCGAGCACGCCGACGCCAAAGACAATGATGAACAACGGCGCTAGGGCGACCAGCGGGCTAGCGTAGAGCGCGGTCAGGAAGGGATCGAGGGAGTATTCGACTCTCCTTCTCCAACCCATGACCAGAGCCCACGGGGATGCCGACGATGACGGCAAAGCTGAAGCCCCATATGAATGCCTGGCTGCTGACCGCCGAGATCGTGCCACAGTTTGGCACCTCTGGATTTGTTCCTTAAACGCGGCAGCAATCAGCGATGGTTTGGTAAAAGAAAGGGTTTACGGAAAGACGTATGTCAGCACGAGCTCCCAGGCGGCGACAAGGAAGAAAAGGGAGCACAGTCCTAGCCAGAGCCGGCGATGTTCCGTGAAGTATTTTTTAAACATCATGTCTACCCTCGGAGGTCAGCTCTTCTCTTAACACTTCCCAGATGCGCAACTTGATCTCATTGAATTCGGGCGTAAGCCGCATCTCATAGTCTCTTGGTCGCGGCAGATCGATCTTGAGGATGTCTTTGGTATGCCCCGGCCTCGCGGTCATTACAACAACGCGGTCGGAGAGATAGGCCGCCTCTTCAATGCTATGCGTGACAAAAAGCACTGTTTTCTGGGTCCGCTCCCAGATTTGCAGCAACTCCGCTTGCATCAGGTCCCTGGTCTGAGCGTCCAGAGCCGCGAAGGGTTCGTCCATCAACAAGACCGCGGGCTCAGTCGCTAGCGCCCGCGCGAGGCCAACCCGCTGTTTCATCCCGCCGGATAGTTCGTGGGGATAGTGGCGCTCGAATCCGTTCAATCCCACCAGCTTGATGAGTTCATTGGCGCGAGCCAGCCTTTGTTCGGAAGGTACGCCTTTCAGCTCCAGACCCAATTCAACGTTTGCGCGTTACGGTTCTCCACGGCAACAAGCCAAACTCTTGAAAGACCATGGCCCGTTCCTGGCTCGGGCCGGTGATGCGTGTGCCGTTGAGCTGCATCTGGCCGTTGTCCGGCTCGATAAGACCTAAAAGAATGTTGAGAAATGTACTTTTGCCGCAGCCCGAGGGACCGACAATGCTGACGAACTCTCCTTTGGCGACATCGAGATTGAAGTTATTGAGCGCGGTTACGGGCTCGCGGTTTTTGGGCTTGAAAGATAGAGTGATGTTGCGGGCTTGAATAAAGGAAGCCATCAGCGCCCAATCTTTAGTTACCCACACTAGGGATGTCAAGTTCATTGCTCCCGGAGAAAATTCGTGCGGTCGTGCTCGTCCACTTGACGATCTAGGCCGCGTACAATATATCTTTGGTTCGTTCAGACCGGAAAGTAAAATTCGAGTCAGCCAATTTTTTGTGAACTCTGAGAGAGCAACCACGTCAAACTAAATATTGCAAAGCGAGGAAATCATGGGCAGACCAAAACCGATAGAATGGCCGGAAAAAGCCAAAATCTGCGTCACCTTCATCGTACCGTGGGAAGTATGGCCGGACAACTTCGCCACCCACGAATCGTTGCAGCGCCACGGCGGTGCCACCCTGCCGCCACCGAAAGCTGTTTTTAAGCAGAACATGGCATTGGTCACCGAGCGAGAATACGGCGACCGCGTTGGCATCTGGAGAATCACAGATCTATTTGACCGGCATAACCTCAAGGTGACTTTTCTGATGAATGGACTGAAAGTGGAACAGTTCGCCGATGAGTGCCGGGAATTCAAGGCCAAGGGCCATGAATTCTCGTCCGAAAGCTATGAGCATGAATATTCCTTCATGTACACCAAAGAGCAGGAGCGCGAAACTATCCAAAAGACGGTAGCGGCTTTTGAAAAGGTTCTGGGGCAAAAGCCCACCGGATATCTCTCCCTGGCCACGCTTCTACGCCCAACACGCTGGAACTGGTTGCCGAGGCAGGCTTCGTTTGGTGGGCGGACCCGTTGAACAGTGACAATCCCTATGTCCTGGAGGCGCGCGGACGAAAAGTCGTTGTTGTTCCCTACAACGTCCCTGGGTGTAACGACTACTCCACTTACGGGACCGGCAGAACACCGAGAGATCTACTTCAGATAATGAAGGACCAGTTTGACTACCTCTATTGGGAGGGGGAACAGGGGGCACCGAAATACTTCGCCTTCAATCTCCACCCTTTTGTCTCCGAGTGTTCCGTTCCGAACTGTGATCATTGATGAGTTCATCAAATACGCCAAGGGCTTTCCCAAAGTAGTGGTTCGCCAAGCGGATCGAAATTGCCGAGTGGTGGCTGCAAAGGGGCTATGCTTGAGAAATAATCCACTCTAATGAGCATTCCCGGATTTTCTTGTGTCAACAGCTCAGGAAGATCGGGGAATATCCTTTAGCCGTCCGCCAGTCTTCGAGCACAGGTTAGAAACCCGGTATGAGCCACCATGCGGTGCTGAGGTCGGGCGCTCATCCCCTTGATATGCCAAAAGCGCATCAAAGTCTCCATGTGTTTCGATGCAAGCGAATCGCTGGTCGTCCCGGAGCGCATCAACCAGAGTTTTGATTTGTAGGACAGTCGGCAGATAGCAAAGCAGAATCCCGCCTGGGCGAAGAGCCTTCCAGGCTGATGGGGATCACTTGCCACGGCTCTGGTAGATCCAAGATGATTCGATCTACGTCGCTCTCGTCCAGCTCTGTCGCTACGTCCCCGATCTTCAGGGTCCAGTTCGGTACCGCGCCGAAATACTTCGCGACGTTTTTCTTCGCCATTTCGGCGAAGTCCTGCCGAATCTCGTAGGAGTAAAGATGCCCTTCGTTGGCAATGGCACGGAGCAACGTCATGCTGAGCGCTCCGGCACCTACGCCCGCCTCTACAACGCGCGCGCCAGGAAATAGATCGGCCCAAATCAAGATGGGTCCAAGGTCTTTGGGATAAATAACCTGGGCGTTGCGCGGCAAGTTGGGAATAAGCTGTGGGAAGACTCGGGCGAAAAACCAGAAAGGTTCGTTCACCGAAGAACGGACGCACACCGCCTTCCTCGTGACCGATGATATCCTCGATGGAAAATTTTCCGCCGCGGATAGCGATGGGCCGGCTTCGATCAAGCCGCGCCAGGTATTCTCTATCTTTGCGGTCCAAGAAAACCACCGGCTCGTTTTCCAGGAACGGTCCTCGTAAGGCTTTTGGATTCACAATGAATGACGAAACGCTTCTACGGCGGGTTACCTGATCGTATAAGCGCCGTAGCCTTTCTTCTTCAGCTCGTCCACCAACTCACGGACCTCTTGCGATCGTCTGATGTCTCCCGACCAGCAGGGCGTCAGGCGTGTCCACGACCACCGTGTTCTCCACCCCATGAGCACCACCAAACGGTCCTGAGCGTGGATAAGAGAATTTTGGCTCCCAGGGTGAGCCATTTGCCGTTTCCGGCGTTGCCGTTTTCATCGTCGCGGCAACATGCGGTGGACTGCGGCCCAACTTCCGACATCGCTCCAGCCGAAGTCGGCTTCAAGGGTGATGACTCTGTCTTCCGAGCCGGCTTTCTCCAAGACCGCGTAGTCAATGGAGATATCTGGGCATCTTTTTGTATTCCCGCGCGATGATGTTGCGGATCTGCGGCGACTGGCATCAGCCAGCGACTTTCCGCGGGCAGCCTTTTGTGATTTGCTCCAAACCCACTGCAATCTTGGGTTGATAGCGTTGCATCAGTTCCAGGAGGAGGGAGGCTTTCCAGACGAAGATGCCGCTGTTCCAGAGGGAGCCTTGGCGAATCAGTTGCTGAGCCATGGACACTGAAGGCTTCTCTCTGAATCCGCTTTACTTGATAGGCAGGAGTCTTTCCGCCAAGCGATTTTCCTTTCATGATGTATCCGTAGCCGGTTTCAGGATAGTTCGGTCGGATCCCGATGGTGACCAAAGTATCCTGGCGCATTGCGATTTCCACCGCCGCGCTGATGGTATTTCGAAACGCATTGTTGTCCGCAACCCAGTGATCGGCCGGTAAAATAACCATCACCGCACCGGGGTTCTTTGCGACCACCTCCAAAGCTGCCAACCCAATGCAAGGAGCGGTATTCTTGCCGTACGGTTCGGCCAAGAAGTTTCTTCGCGGTAATCGGTGCAGCTCTTTGCGGAGCGCATTCAGTTGTTCGTCCACCGTAACGACGAGGGTTTGCTGCCACCCGCTGATGGATAATACCCGGCTGGCTGTTTCGCTGATAAGGCTTCGCCGGCCCAAGATCTTCAAGCAGTTGTTTGGGCCGTTGGGAGCGGCTCAGGAGGCCAGAAACGCGTGCCTTTACCGCCGCGCGATGATCACGCTATAGCATTTGGGTTGCATCTCAATGTTCCGGTTCAGATAAATTCCAACGTATAGTACGGTAGGAGCTATGTCCGATCGAAAGCGTCAGCCGTGATTGACCTCGATCCTGGCGCGTTCCCAATGGGCGCGCAGAAACACGCTTGGATGTCTTCGTGCGCCATTGTTTGCCGCATCTCTCTCGTCGTGCAGTGGAGAATGCAATTTCCTGCAAGCTTTTCCGGATTAACACCAAGGTAGGAGAAAAGGGAGACAAACTTTTTCCGGGTGATCAGGTAACGTTTAAAGGGGCTGATCACTGGCTGTTGGCAGGCTCCGGTCTCGCAGTCCCAACTTCGAGTGCCGATCGTATACGAAGATGGTGCCGTGCTGGTGGTGGACAAGCCGGCGGGCATGGCGACCCATGGTTTTTCCGGACGAGACCAAGATACGCTGGCCAATTTTCTTGCCGCAGAACGTCCCGATCTGTCAGATGATCGGCAAGAGCCGTTGGGAGCCGGGTTTGGTCCATCGGCTCGACCGTGAGACATCCGGCTTGGTATTAGTTGCCAAAACACAGGCTGCGTTTGATGATCTGCGACTGCAATTTCGCCGCCGACAAATCAAGAAAAATATTGGGCGTTGGTGTGGGGTATCGCCGACGCTCAGGGATCCGTGGTCTACCCCATTGCCCATGATTCTCGCGACAAGAGGCGGATGCGAGCGATAACCCATGTCTCGCCGCGTTCGAAAAAAGCAAAAAAGTTGGACGGCGTTAACCCGTTTTCGGAAAGTTATGGGATGCTGACGGGTTGAGTCTATTGGAGATCGAAATGGAAACCGGAGTGACCCATCAGATCCGAGTCCACCTGGCGGCTACGGGACATCCCATCGTTGGGGATATTCTTTATGGCGAGAACGACCGGGGAAAGTTGAGCCTGGAAGCGCCACTTTCTGCACGCCTATTACCTGGAATTCTTCCATCCCCGGGATCGTCGAGTGGTTAAAATCGAATCTGACTTGCCACTGGAACTTAAGGACGTACTCGGGCGTTTGAAACCGATGGCGCTAAGCCGCGCTGCTGCGAATGCCTTTGATTTTGGCGCAGGTTCCACAAAAGCTGTTCTGGGTTCCTGCCTCCTCGACCCAGCCCTCGTCGAGATTGTGACAGATTTTTTTGCATTCAAAGCAGATGAAATAGACCCCGTCGATGCTCTTGTTGATTTTTCTCACGGTTGAGGATCCGACCTCGGAGTTTCTCGATGCGAATGCCCAGGAGCTCTTCGTAGTTTTTCTTGATCTTGCGTCTGCCCGCTTCGTCGCTTGGAAGATCTTCGTCTTCTGCTTCGTCGTGTCCCGCGTCGTCGAAATAATTATCAGACCGATTCTTCTTAGGTCTTCCTACAGTCTTCTTTTTTGTTCTTGGCATGTTTTTTAGTTCCACTCTTGAGAGGTTTGTCGAAGTCCGAAATAGGCCCTAGGGCGACTTTCCGACCGCCCGACGGCGGTCAAACAGGCCATATTTCTAATGAACAGTTGCGTACTTGTCAATAGTCGAAACCGCTGTGCATGCTAGGTGAGAGGAAAACCTGCTGGTTTTTCAATAACCAGTCGACAGGCTGAGGTTGTCTTCAACCGTTAACTTACCGCTGGATTGCTGCCGCCCGTCTCTGCAGGTAAGCGTTGCGAACAGCGCCGTAGAGATCCACCGTTGACTCCGCCACGCGCTCAAAACGATCGAGATTCAGCGAGCGCTCGTTGACCAGGTTAGTGGCTGTGCTCCCTATGCTGGCATACCATGGGATGAAATAGATATACGGGGTCATCGCTACGTCCACGGCGTATCCAATCCGTCGCGCACCGTCAAAGGCGGTAGAAACGGCAGGACTAAAAGGGCCCTGGACCGATTCCCCAAACACCAAACGTCAGCCCCATATCCTGGTCGCTTTGCTCAATGCCAAAGCCTTCTTTGGCCACATCAAAAACCTACAATTCCAATCGTGCTATTGATGGTGAATCGCGCGGCCTCCTTGCTGCGCCGGCAAATTTCAATTGCAGAGCATTGTTTACCACACGCCGGACCACAGCGAGATTATCAAATACATTATGGATCCCCTTCTGCACCGGGTTAGGAAGAACAAAATCCCACGCTGTGGCTGCGGGTTTCAGCACATAATCGGTCGAGAACCTCACGGTTGAACCAAAACATTTTCTCGTTGAACGGTTCCCAAGGGTCGAATTCAAAATCACCCCCGCTGCCGAGCCTTCGGCCATTGCCGTGGTGTCCGTTTGGGCCGCCTGTTTATCAGCGGGTGCCTGAGCGACTACCGTACCCGGTCCATCCGTGCTCTTCACCTCGTCTTGGGCCTGGGCCACATCCACGGTCAATATCGGTAGCCCAAGACCGATCACAAGCAATAGCAGCAGTCGGACGCACAATCCGCGAGACATATAGTCAATTTTCATCATCGTCTCCTAGGCTTACATGAACTTTAGAATCTTGGTCAAGTGTTAGTGGCCCGTGAATTGCCCACTTTATTGAGTAATTTCAAAACTCAGCGAAAATCATGCCAAGAGTAAAAAGCAGCTGTAATAAAGTGACATTTTAGCACTCTAAAGAACTTCTTGGATCTCAGTACGAGTCCAGCATGCTTCGTTACCCCGAGAAGTGACAAAAGTCCCAACTGAGTTATTTACATGTCATTTTGGTATCAGCCACGAGGGCGTCTTGAGGCAATAAAGGTTTGCAAGCACCCGATCGATTGGCTATTTTAGGTCGTGGCTTCTAACCAGGAAAACCGATGTTGTTGCTCGGCGTGACCGGCGGGATTGCGTGTTATAAAGCCGTCGAGTTAGTACGCTTCGCTGGTCAAAGAAGGCTTCGTTGTCCATGGTTATCATGACGAGGGGCGCCATGGAGTTCGTGACGCCGCTGACTTTTCAGACCCTTTCCGGCATGCCTGTTGCCACTGAAACATTCAACCTAACCCAGGAATCTGAAATCGGTCATATCAATCTGGCGGACAGCGCCGATCTTTTTGTCATTGCGCCCGCAACGGCGAATGTGATCGGCAAGATCGCCGCCGGTATTGCTGACGATCTGCTGACAACGGTGCTCATGGCGACAAGCGCGCCGGTGCTGATCGCACCGGCTATGAATATCCACATGTACGTGAAAATCCCATCCTCCAGGAGAACGTCCGGAAGTTGCGGCGGCTGGGCTATCATTTCATAGAACCAGCGGAGGGTTATCTCGCATGCGGCTATGAGGGCAAAGGGCGTTTGCCCGAACCGGAGAAGAAATCTTGGAAGAAATCCGCTGCTTGCTTAAAAAAGGATTTAGTCGGCGAGAAACTGTTAATCACCGCCGGCCCAAATCGGAGCCTTTGGATCCAGTCCGATATCTATCTAACCGGTCGTCGGGAAAGATGGGATATGCTCTGGCTCGAGCCAAGCTGATTCGAAGAGGAGCAGAGGTGGCGCTCATTAGCGGTCCCACCGAGCTTCGAACCGCCCGCGGGAGCTCGTCTCAACATCGATAACGACTGCTGCCGAAATGCGCCACTGCCGTTCTGGAGGAGTTTTCCGGGTGTACTGCTTGATCATGGCCGCCGCCGTCAGCGATTATCGCCCGGTTGATTTTGCGCGCAAGAAAATAAAACGGGTGAGGGTCCGATCGAACTCCGCCTCGAACCGAATCCTGACATTCTCAAGGAAATCAGTGCGCGGAAGAATGGGAAGATGTTGGTAGGATTCGCTGCCGAGACCGGGGAACTGGTAACCAACGCCGCGAAAATCTAAAAGATAAAGAACCTCGACATGATCGTCGCCAATAATAAGCGAAGCAGGAGCCGGCTTCGACGTCGATACCAATGTCGCCACGATTCTCGATCGTGCTGGTACCGTCCGTTCACTGCCGCTTATGAGCAAAGATGAGCTGGCTGAGCAAATTCTTGATCATCTGCTTGTCCTAAAAAACCAGCGTTAAGATGGGAATCCCGGAGAGATCCCAAACCGGCAAAGTACTTTGTTGGATTGCTCTCCTCCGAGATTGAACTTTAGATTCCGTTGAGACCGACCTGACCGCCATCTTCAGGGCCATCGACGCTCCGCAGTGGGACCTTGCCCTGAATCTTTCCAAGTTCTACGAAAACGAGATGGGGCCCGGTTTGCTTCGGCGCTTCGTCGCTTTTTCCTCGATTGGAGTCACCGGGAAATCTGGCAGGGATCAAACTCCAAACACAAAAGGTGGAGGGACAATATATGATCGGGTGGCATGCAGCGCACAGGGAGAAGAGTGAACATTGATCCCGGCTATCTTGAGGCCTGGAAGGTCGTACTCGCCTCAACCAAAAACGCCGGGCATCGCATCTTTCTGCAGTCCGGGATCTACGGCGAGACGACTTTGCTTTATTATAACGGTGCATTTCAAGCCTGCCCGCACACCTATCCGGATTACCTGTGGGTTGAGACGCTGTCTTTTTAACTTCCGTCCGATCGGATTTTATCTCGAGCAACTACGGAAAGCCGGCTGAGTCGGACCGCGAAAAACACCCCGCGACTCGATGATTGCGACTCCTCGACGTATAGTGCTAAGATCGCCTCGGCAGTCACAGGGATGCTTCAATCGTGTCGATACCGAGTGACAGGAACGAATTAGCGACGTTAGTTACATCGTTGCAGCCGTCATCTACAACGGCAAGAACGCGTTGGCATCCGATTTCTCTTTCCGGGCGAAGCGCTGCAAACGAATTCTGTTATGGCGGACGAGAAAAATTTGTTGAGCGAAACCGAGGGTGATCTTTTTCCGACTCATCGGCGACGTACAAAGCCAATACCCTGGAAGAGCTCCGCGAGGCCATTGGCGACTGCCGGCGGTGCAAGCTGTGGTCATGGTCGTACTCATCTGGTCTTCTGGGTGGGCAATCCCAAGGCCAGGTTGATGTTCATTGGCGAAGGGCCGGGTCGTGACGAAGATCTGCAAGGCGAGCTTTCGTGGGCCGGGCGGGCCAGCTGCTCACGGATATCATAACCAAAGGGATGGGACTCCGGCGCGAGGACGTCTATATCGCCAATGTAGTGAAGTGCCGGCCGCCGGAAAATCGCAACCCGGAGCCGGATGAGGTCGCCTCCTGCGAGCCGTTCCTTAAGAAACAGATCGATCTCGTTCGCCCCGAGATTATTATCGCCTTAGGTAAGTTTGCCGTCCAGACGCTGCTGCAGAGCAAGGTCGCGATTACAAAATCTGCGGGGCAATTGGCATAGCTATCATGGAATCAAACTGATGCCCACGTTTCACCCCGCCTATTTATTGCGTAATCCAGGAGACAAAAAGCTTGTTTGGGAAGACATCAAGAAAGTTATCAAAGAGATGAACGGTGAGAACGCTTAGAATCGCACTCTTCATGATTTTCGTGGCGGCGGGCTTCTCGGTGCTGGCGCAGCCGAAGGATGCGTCAGCACCACACGTCGACCTCATTGTCATCGACGGCAGTATCAATCCGGCCGTGGACGACTTTATCCGAGAGAAGCATCGCCCGCGCCAAGCTCAAACGGGGCGCGAGCTCTGATCATTCAACTCGATACTCCCTGGTGGGCTGCTCAGTTCGACACGCACGATCGTCAAAGAAATCTTCGCCGCGCCGGTTCCGGTGATCGGTCTACGTTGCTCCGAGCGGTGCCGGCGCGGCTCTGCCGGCGTATTCATCACGATGTCCGCGCACATCGCGGCCATGGCACCTGGCACCAATATCGGCGCCGCCCATCCCGTTGCGGGTGGTGGACAGGAAGTCAAAGGCGTGATGGGAGAAAAGATCGAAAACTTTACTGCTTCGTTCAGCGAAACCATCGCCCGTCAGCGTGGCCGAAATGCCGAATGGGCCATTCAAGCCGTGCGCAAGAGTGTTTCGATTACCGAGAAAGAGGCCCTCAAGCTAAACGTCATTGATATCGGGGCCAAGGACCTCGATGATCTACTGAAACAATCGGACGGGCGCAAAGTGGATCTCGATGGTCGGCCCCATACACTCGCTAAAAGATGTCAAAGTAGTTCGGCATGAGATGAACCTCGAGGACCGGGTGATCAACATTATCGCTGACCCGAACATCGCCTATCTCTCTGCTCATGGCCGGTATACTTGGCCTCTACATGGAGTTCTCTCATCCCGGAGTGATCTTCCCTGGTGTTGCCGGCGCCATATGTTTGATTTTAGCGTTGATTTCCTTGCAAGTTCTTCCTTTCAATTACGCGGGGCTTGTCTTGATACTTCTGGGTCGCGCTCTTGATCGGCGAGGCTTTTGTCCCAAGCTTCGGGGTGCTTGGCATCGGCGGCGTGATTTCGCTTGCGCTGGGTTCCTTTCTGCTCTTCGATACCCAGGATTCAGGCGTGGGAGTCGATCGGCTCGATTATCTTCACCGCGGTTGCGACACTGGCGTGCTTTTGTTCTTGCGATTAGTTATTTGGTATATCGCTCGCAGAAATCGAAACCGACGCTGGGACTCGAAGGGATGCTGGGAAAGATTGGCGATGTCAGAGCAAAATTGAATCCGGCGGGAAAAGTTTTCGTTCAGGGAGAGTTGTGGAACGCTGAAGCCGACGGCGAGATCGACACGGGTGAAAAGGTTGAAATTGTCGGCTGTCAAGGGCTGAATCTCAAAGTGCGGCGATTGTCCGGTCGATCATCGTAAGCAGAGGGGGAGGCGAATATGTTTGGTTCTGGGAGTACCGCTTACATTTGTCGTTCTTGTTCTTGTCGCGATCATAAGCGGCATCAAGATTCTCAAGGAGTATGAGCGCGCGGTGGTCTTTCGTCTGGGCCGCATGGTCGGTTCTCGGGGCCCGGCTGGTTTATGTTATCCCAGGCATCGAAAAAATGGTGAAGATGGACCTGCGCACGGTGACGATGGATATCCCGCCCCAGGACGTTATCACCCGCGACAACGTCTCGGTGAAAGTGAATGCCGTGCTTTATTTCAGGGTCTTGGAACCCAACAAGGCGGTGCGTGAAGTGGAGAACTATTTGTTCGCCACTTCCCAGCTCGCGCAGGTGACGTTACGCAGTGTTTGCGGCCAAGGGGAGTTGGATGAGCTCCTGGCTGAGAGGGAAAAGATCAACACCCGCATCCAGGAGATTCTGGACGCTCAGACCGACCCCTGGGGGATTAAAGTGGTGCTCGTTGAGTTGAAGCATATCGACCTTCCTCAGGAGATGCAGCGGGCCATGGCCAAACAGGCGGAGGCGGAGCGCGAGAGACGGGCCAAGGTGATTCATGCGGACGGTGAGTTTCAAGCCTCGCAAAAGTTGGCGGATGCGGCAGAGGTCATCAGCAAACAACCCACGGCCTTGCAGCTCCGGTTACCTTCAAAGTCTTGTCGAGATAGCCTCGGAGAAGAATTCTACGACGATTTTCCCCGTACCCATCGACTTGCTGACTCCATTCCTAAAGAAAAGCGACCCAACCTAGCTATGCCTAATACGCTCTGCCATCGTTTCTGCTAGACCGTTTCATATCTCTTAGCGCTTGCTTCGAACCTTTGGGGACGGCGGGACGCCGGCGGATCTGCCGCTTCGTTGAAGACGAAGTTCAGACTCGTATGGATCTAAAGAATTTAAGTACGACCTTCCGGATTCGCTGATCGCGGCGTATCCCGGCCACGATCGACAAGCCTCACGCCTGATGATCGTTAAACGCAGCACGGGTGAATTGATTCACAGCGTCTTTTCAGAACTGGGAAACTTTTTGGATCCGGGGACTTACTCGTGCTCAACGATGCGCAAGGTGTTCCCTGCGCGACTTCGGGGCGCCAAGGAAAGCGGTGGCAAGGTAGAAGTTTTGTTGTTAGAGCGCTTCCCGGATAAGCGTAGCCTGTGGATTGCCATCGTCAATGCGACCAAGAAAACCGGCGGTCGGCAGCCAAATTCGGTTCAATGAAAATATGACGGCCCTGGTTATGGGCGACCTCGGTGGCGGTCGCTTTGGGTTGGAGTTCCATCATTCGGGGGATTTCAACGAACAACTTGAGGCGCTTGGAGAACTGCCGCTGCCACACTACATCACTCGAATTCGGCGTACGGCGAATTTGGACTGGAAGCGCTACCAGACCGTCTACGCCGCTAATCCAGGTGCCATCGCGGCGCCCACCGCGGGATTTCATTTTACCCCCGAGCTGTTCAAATCATTACAAGCGAGCGGAATTGACAGAGCTCTATTGACGCTGCATGTGGGGCCAGGTACCTTTCAACCGGTACGGGAAGAGTTTGTCGAAGACCATCGGATGGAAGGGAGCGTTACACCCTGCCGGTTGAGACGGCGGCGCGGATCAATCGGACGAAACGGATGGTCATCGCGTGGTCGCTGTCGGTTCCACCAGTACCCGAACACTCGAATGGGTTGCGCGGCGAACGGGAAAGGTGAAGGCAGACCACGGAATTGCGCGTCTTTTCATACGTCCCGGTGACCCTTTCCGGGTCATCGATGCATTGATCACCAATTTCCATCCTACCGGCTTCGACGCCACTCGTTCTAGTCGTTGCGTTCGCCGGACTTGAAGTGGTGCGACGCGCTTACGCGGAAGCAATCAAGATGCGGTATCGGTTTTACAGTTATGGCGATGCTATGCTCATACTTTGATCATTTTGGATTTTACATTACCGATTTTAGATTAGATCCTAAATCCCAAAATCTAAGTACGAAAATTGGGACATGGCTTCACACTTCGCAATAGTCAAAAAGACCCGACACGGTGCGCGCTCGGCCGGCTGGTTACCGCGCATGGCGTTGTGGAGACCCCGCGCCTTTATGCCCGTGGGCACTCAAGGAACCGGTAAAAGCCATGCTGCCCAGAGATTTGAAAGAGATGGGTTGCCAGATTTTGCTTGGGAATACCTATCACCTCTATCTCCGGCCAGGCGCCGAGCTGATTCGCGAGTTGGGCGGGCTGCATCGCTTCATGAGCTGGGACGGACCGATCTTAACGGACAGCGGCGGCTACCAAGTCTTCAGCCTCGGTGCGATGCGAAAGCTATCGGAGGAGGGGTTCGCTTTCAGTCTCATCTGGATGGCTCTTATCATCTCCTTACCCCAGAGAGCGTGGTTCAGATCCAGGAGGCCCTCGGCAGCGACATCGCGATGGTTCTGGACGAATGTATCCCCCACGACGCGAACCGGGACTATGTTCGAGATTCCACGGCGAGAACGATTCGCTGGGCTGAGCGTTGTTTGCGAGCGCGAAGTAAAGCAGATCAATTGATGTTCGGGATTATTCAAGGCGGTATGCATAAAGATCTGCGGGAGCAGTGTGTTCGAGAAATGACTCCCATGCCCTTCGACGGCTTTGCCGTGGGTGGCTTGGGCGTGGGTGAAGGAGAGGAGTTGCTTCATTCCATCGCGGCATCTACGGCCGCGATGGCTGCCCGAAGCTCACGCCACGCTATCTCATGGGTGTGGGCAGGACCCGAGGATCTTGTGAACGCCGTTCGCGCCGGTTTTGATCTGTTCGATTGCGTCCTTCCGACACGCAACGCTCGCAACGGCACGCTCTTTACCGCCCAGGGTAAGCTCAGTATCAAGCGCGCCGAATTCGCCAGCGATCCGCGGCCGCTGGATGAGACCTGCGACTGCTACTGCTGTCGCAACTTCTCGCGGGCCTACCTACGCCATCTGTACGTAGCCGGAGAAATTCTTTCATCGCAGCTTGAATAGTTTGCACAATCTTTACTTTTACCATCGGCTTATGGAAAGGTGTCGTGAGGCCATTCGCCGGGAGCGCACCGATTTCTGGAGCCGAGGGACCGTGGCTTTCTCCCAGCCGGTCTAGAATTTAACAGGAGGAAACATGTGGGACATTGCCTATGCCCAAGGGGTGCCGGGAGTGACGGGGCCCAGCCCGGTGATGACGATATTACCGTTTCATCTTGATCTTCGTTATCATGTATTTTCTGGTCATCCGACCGCAGCAAAGAAAGGGAAAGAGCATCAGGAGATGCTCAACAAGCTCAAAAAGAATGACGAGGTGATGACCTCGGGCGGAATTTACGGTAAGGTGGTGGCCCTGGCGGATAACGTGGTGACTTTGGAGGTGGCTCCCAACGTGAGGATCCGCGTTCATCGGCCGCAAATCTCGGCCGTTGTCACCGGCGAGAAAAGTTCCAGCAAAGAAGTAAAGGAGTAACAGAATGCGACGGAGTGTGGCGATTCGACTGGGACTGTTTATTGTGGCGACCCTCGTCTCGCTAGTGTATCTAGCGCCCACGTTTGTGCACGACCTGCCCCCTTGGTGGAGCAGCTTTTTGCCGACGGACCGGATTCACCTGGGATTGGACCTACAGGGCGGCAGTCATCTCCTTCTCGAAGTGAAGGTGGAGAAGGCGATCGAGAACAATGTCGAGCGGATCAAGGCCGATCTTACCAATGTGCTACGCGACCGAGGGATCTCGGGCGTGTCGGTTGAGAGGGTCCAAGGCACGCAGATCCAACTCAAAGTTCCGGCTGCGAGCGTCGAGCGAGTGCGGGGATTGCTAAAAGCGATTTCGCGAACCTTACCGTAGTCAATACTCAAGCCAGCGGCGGGACGACGGAGTTTTTCTTGACACTCAGTAAAGAGGAAATCCGCTCGCTACGCGATTATGCGGTGGACCAGTCATTGGAGACCATCCGTAATCGTATCGACCAATTCGGAGTGAGCGAGCCGGTTATCCAGCGCGAAGGTCAGCAAGAAATTTTGATCCAGCTCCCGGAATTCAAGATCCTGAGAGGGCGAAGGAGATCATCGGCAAGACGGCGCTGCTCGAGTTCAAACTGGTGGATGACACCGTCAATGTTGAAGAAGCAGCTGAAAAACGGGCCGCCGCCAGGCCGTCAAATCCTATATGGCTACGTCGGTAAGGGAGAGGGGTGGCGTAGGGGGGAGAAGACTCCCTACGTTGTGGAGGCGCGCACGCTTGATGACCGGTGAATACATCATCGACGCGCGCGTGCGGCCGAGCTCGCAATTGCAAGGACCGTATGTCGAGCTGATCCTGAATTCTACTGGCGCTCGGCTTTTCGAGCAGATCACGGCGGCCAACGTTAAGCGGCGTCTGGCCATCGTGCTCGACAATCGAGTTTATTCAGCACCGGTGATCCAGGAACGAATCGGTGGTGGCAGGGCTTCCATTACCGGGAGCTTTGACATCAAGGAGGCGCGGGATCTCGCGATTATTCTGCGCGCTGGCGCGCTGCCTGCTCCGGTGGAAATTATTGAAGAACGCACGGTAGGTCCATCGCTGGGAAGCGATTCGATCCGTCAGGGCATACTCTCTTTGTTGTCGGTATCTCTTTGGTCATTTTGTTCATGATCATCTATTACAAAGGAGCCGGTGTATTGGCCAATGTCGCGTTAATCTTTCATATTCTTTTCTTATTGGCTATCTTGGCTGCTTTCAAGGCGGTTCTAACCTTGCCGGGTATTGCCGGAATCGTGCTGATCGCCGGTATGGCGGTGGATGCCAACGTTCTTATCAATGAGCGTATTCGGGAGGAGCTACGGGCAGGGAGAGCCCTCGTTCAGCTGTGGAAGCTGGCTACCAGCACGCGCTGCCAGCCATTATCGATACGAACGTTACCACTTTTCTTTCCGGATTGATCCTCTTTCAATTTGGCACCGGGCCGATTAAAGGTTTTGCCGTGACACTTTGTATCGGCATTCTTACAACAGTGATTACCGCGGTTTACATGACACGGATCTATTATGATTATCGTATGTCTACGCGCAAGTTAACACGCATCAGTATCTGAAAGGGAAGTAATGGAACTCATCAAGCCGGGACTCAATATCCCGTTTACCAAATACCGTCATATCGCTGTAGTGCTATCAAGCATAGTAAACCTACTCGTCTTGGTTCTCCTGTTTACCCAAGGTCCTCGCCTCTGGCGTCGACTTTTCCTGGTGGAACCGTCGTGCAACTCAAATTTATGCAGAAGGTGTCTGTTGGCGAGGTGCGTACGGCATTAGACCAGTTGGGGACCGGAGACACTGTGATTCAAGACTTCGGAGGGGAGGGTTCCAACGAGTTCCTCGTTCGCTTGGAAAGAACGTCGGTGGAGATCGGTGCCCTGGGCGAGCAACTTCGCGCAAGCCTCTCCAAACAGTTTGGTCCGAGCGGGTTTGAAATACGGCGGATTGAGTCTGTGGGACCGAAGGTGGGCAAGGAACTGCGCGAGCGAGGGGCTTGGTCGGTCATCGCTGCGACGGTTATGATGGGAGTTTACATCTGGTTCCGGTTCGAGCTTCGCTTTGGCATAGGGGCTATCATTGCCCTGATCCATGATGTGCTGGTTACGATTGGCGCCTCATGCTGGGCCATTACGAGTTCGACCTCACGATCATCGCAGCTCTTCTTACCATTGTCGGATTCTCTGTCAACGATACAGTCATCGTCTCGTGATCGCATCCGCGAAAACATGCGAAAGATCCGCCGGGAAAGCTTGGAAGGTATTATCAACATGAGCATCAACGAAACCTTGAGCCGGACGATTATCACGACCGGTACGGCGATCATGGTGCTCCTGGCGCTTTTTGCCCTGGGGGCGGAGTTATCCGGCCCTTTGCCTTTGCGTTGCTCGTTGGGTTTTTTCCGGTGTCTACTCGACCATCTTTATCGCCACTCCCGTCATTCCTTTTCTGGGAAAAAGGCGTAATGAAGCGAAGGTCGATTGCAGAAAGCGGAGTACCGAAGTCAGAAGTCAGAGCGAAGCGTACCCCGACGAAATGAAGCGTCATGAAGTTGACACAGAAACCGTTCCTCGGACGTCCGCTTTCCGACCTCTGATCCCCGGCTCCAATCAAGCGCGATCAACTCAGATGCCGAGCGAGCTCCCCAAACGTTGGATTCTGAAAGAAGCCGATGAGGAAATCGTCGAGCGTCAATCGCAACAGGCAAAAATTCTCCTCTGCTGGCGCGCCTATTAGTCTTGCGGGGCCTCGCCGACCTAGATTCCGCTAAACGCTATCTCTCTTCGAGTCTACGCTCGGATCTCCCGTCACCCTTTACCATGACCGATATGGAGCCGGCGGTAGAACGGATCGTCCATGCAATCAAGCAACAGCAACTCATCGGAATTTGGGAGACTACGACGTCGATGGCACGACGGGGACCTCGGTGTTGGTTTCCTTCTTAAGAGAGATCGGCGCGGAGCCTATTTATCACGTTCCCCATAGGATCGAGGAAGGCTATGGTTTAAATATCGAAGGGCTGAGACGTCTCAGAGAGCGTGGAGCGAGCTTGGTCGTGACGGTTGATTGCGGTATTTCGAATGCCGCTGAAATCGATGCAGCGCGAGGCTTTGGGCTCGACGTCGTCGTGGTGGATCATCACCAGCCGCCGGACGAGCTCCCTCCTGCGGTGGCCGTCATCAATCCGCACCGGCGAGATTGCCAGTTTCCGGATAAGGGGCTTTGCGCTGCGGGATTGGCGTTTTATCTGGTCATCGGTTTGCGCGCCAAACTGCGTGAGATCGGTTGGTTCATCGCCTCCGGTGATCCCGATGTCCGTCGTTACCTCGATATTGTGACCTTGGGTACGATTGCCGATATGGTGCCGCTCAAAGGTGTCAATCGAACCTTGATCCGTCGCGGCCTTTTGGAGTTGGGCGGTTCCACGCGTCCCGGCGTCGTGGCGCTTAAACAGGTGGCCAACATCGCCCCGGGAGAAGTGACTGCGGGACAGGTTGGATTTCAGCTTGGTCCGCGCATCAATGCCGCGGGGCGGGTGGATTACGGCATCAAGGTCGTGGAATTGTTGACGACGAAATCTTCCGAAGTCGCCTTGCGGATCGCCCAAGAGTTGGATGCGCACAATCGCGAGCGGCGCGCCATTGAAGCGGAGGTGTTGGAGCAGGTTTTGACGCAGGCGCAGGCCCGGTTTGACGGCGTGGCGCCTCATTCGCTCGTGTTGGGCGGAGAACAATGGCACCCCGGCGTCCTGGGTATCGTCGCATCGCGGATCGTCGAGAGATTTTATCGCCCGACCGTCGTCATTGGCTTCGACGGCGGACAGGGAAAGGGCTCGGCCCGTAGCATCCGCGGTTTTCATATGGTAGAGGGATTTCGTCGTTGCGCTGATCACCTGGAAAAGTTTGGTGGTCACGAATACGCCGGCGGATTGTCGATAAAGGAAGAAAAACTCGGACTGTTTTGCCGAAGCCTTCGAAAGTGTCGCCCGCGAAATCTTACAGCCGGGGGATCTATTACCGTTGCTTGAAGTCGATGCACTTCTCAACTTTTCCGAAATCGGGTTTCCATTGGTACGGGAGTTGGAATCTCTCAAGCCCTTTGGAGTCGGCAATCCCGAGCCTTTATTCATGACGGAGCGGGTCGAGGTTTGCGACCGCAAACCATTCTCCGCGGGCGTACGGTTCCGTTTTCGCCATGGGGGACGTGTGGTCGGAGGAGTGGCGTTCGGAGCCGGCGACGATTTTCTCGCGGCACCGGGGCGTGACGGTGGATTTGGCATATCGACTGAGCGAGAACGAATGGAACGGCACGAGCACCGTCGACCTCAAGATCGTCGATGCGCGACCCGCAGCCGGTGGTTTGACTGCGACGCCAACGCACACGGGAGAAGGGAGCACGTCATGAAGCGAAGGACATGGATAAAACCAGGAAAGGGGTTGGCATGGATCACCGGCGTGATGGTTTTGATAGCGACCTCTGCATCGGCAGCGGAAGTCGGCGGCAAGCCGGAGAAACCCGATGTGACCGTGACCTATGCGCAGGCCAGCGGCGCTTTCACACCGATTTGGGTCGCGAATGACGCGGGCCTGTTTAAGAAATATGGACTTAACACCAAGCTTCAACTGCTCAATCCACAGGTTTCCGCTCAAGCGGTGATCGCGGAAGAGGCGGATTTCTACACGGACGGACCGGATCTCATTAATGCGCGCCTGCACGGTGGGCAGGTTAAATATTTTGGCGGTACCATGCAGCAGTTCGTGTTTCAAATGTGGAGCGCCAGGGAGATCGCAACGGTACAAGATCTTAAGGGAAAGACAGTCGCGGCGAGCACGCCGCGAGCGGCCCTCGACACCGCCACGCGCGAGGCGTTCGAAAGAAACGGCCTAGTCCCGGATAGAGACGTGCAGATACTCTACGTTCAAACAGTGCCGGCGATTCTGAGTTCTATTCTCGGCGGCAAAACCGCAGCAGGCACACTCTCGGCTCCGAATACTCTCAAGGCAAAAGAAGCGGGTTTGAATCTGCTGATTGATATCGGCAAGCTCAACATTCCGGGGCTTCAGGTTGCCTACGGCACGACGGAGAAGTATCTCAAAAACAATCCCAATACCGTATATGCTTTCTTGAAAGCCATCGCCGAGGGGTGGTGTTATCTCGAAAAGACCCGGCGGTCGCCAAGAAAGCCATCAGCAAGTATGTCAAGATCGAGGATGCGCCGACACTAGACGGAACCTACGAGGCATTTGCTCCATACTGGGCGCTGAGTTTAGCGGTGCGACCGGAAGCCATCCGAGCGCAATTTGATTACCTCGACGAGAAAGAATTTCCAACCGCCAAGAATGCCGACCCTAGGGAGTTTTTTGACAACTCTTTCGTTGTAGCTTTGGAAAAAGCCGGCTTCTTCCAGAAAATCGAAATGAAATAACGGTAAAATCCCTATCGTAGAGGTCTAGTTACAGATCATGAGGTGACAATCTCGGGGTAACCTCTTCGTGAGTCCCTTGACCACACGACCGCGCAGCATGTGGTAAAAAGCCGAACGGCGTGTCGCGCCAATTATAACAACGTCAACATCGAGCTCTTTCGCCGCATGGGCGATAGCTTCCGACGCGTTATGGGAGACAGTCCAGATGGGGATAATTTCGATTTGTTTCTCCCGCACGGCTTGCAGCACGGCTTTGAGCGTTTCGACTCCTTCTTCGTTTGGCGCATGGGGCGTCGTTCCGGCGAACAGTCCCGGCCACTCCTCGACGTATATGCAATACAGTGCGGATTCGCCTTTGCCTTTCGCCCGGATAATCCCTTCCTGAATGAGCCGTGGACTCTCATCGCGCAACGCTAACAACGTCGAAGAAGAGTAGAGCGGCTTTACTTCGACAGCTTCGGCGAGGGTCATGAGTCCCTTGAGCTCATCTTCTACCAGATTCTCGGACGCCCGGTAGGCGCGAGTTTGAAGCCGCTGGATAATTGGAATTTTAAGCAGCATGTCGACGAACCAGGCCCTGCGGACCCCGATAGCCGTGAGCATGCCGATCAGCGTTACCGCGCCTCCGAAATAGGTCGCGAGTTGTTTCTCAACGAGATTGATTCCCCAAGCGACCATAACCATCAGCGTCGTCAAGACGCCAACCCAAAACCAAAATCTCGGCGCCCCAATCTCCAGCGAATTTTATCCAGACTGAGCGACGAGAAGAAAAACGCGCCGAGCAGGCCGAACGCATACATGTCGCCGAGGAGGAGTAATTGCCCTTTTGTCAGAAGGATCAGGAGCGCCGGTACGGAGGTGGCGATCAAAACTGCGATGTGAGGAGTATTAAAGGCGCGATTGCGCAGCTCCAGTATTTTCGGCAGAAAACCTTGCCGCGCGAGCGCCAGAAAAACATGATACGAGCCGATGATTGCCGTGTTCGATGCGAACAAGAGGAGGCTCGATGCCGTCAGGACCACAGTTATTTTTAGCCCGAGGCCGCCGATGATCCATCCTAGCTCGGAGATGAATCGCTCGCTTTGGGTTGCCTTGATCTGATCCGGCAAGAGTCCAACAGACAACGCAGTGAGGACCGGCGAGGTGACGAGAATCGTGATGATAACGGCGGTCATGGCGAAGCGCGTCGTACGACGCAGCGGTCAAACGCATAGCCGGACTCAATTGGCTGATACTTTCCAGCCCTGAAAGGCTAGCCATGCGGCACCGAACCCGACGACAAGTTCATAGGACGAAACTTCTCTTCCTATGCTGAGGTTGTTCAGGACGGCCTGCCATTGTTGGGCGTTCATGGTGAAAAAGGCGGCGCCGATGACTATGAGATTGGCCCCAAACGCCGCCAACGCCATAATCAAGGCAGCGGTGGCGCTTTCCCGGATGCCGATGATGTTTAGCGCGGCTAGAATCCCGACTCCGATACAGGAGAGAACGACGATGTAGTTGTCGAGAACGGGAAAAGCACTGCCAATATATTGAAGGCCTGTAACTGCGGAGATCGCTGTCGTGAGAAAATAATCCACCGTAATAAGCATCCCGCCCAAGCAGCCCCACATCGGGCCGAATGCTTTGGTGGTGATCGTCACCACGCCGCCGCCTTCGGGATTGCGCCAAGAGATTTCGATGTATTTGAGGGCGAGGAGAACGAATCCGCCGGTGGTCAAGAGGACGAAAAACGGAGTTGCGTTTCTGACGTGGCCGTAGAGAATGCCGGGAACGTAATAGACTGAAGTACCGATGTCGCAGAAAACGACGGCCCATGCCAGGAACCAAGTTAAGCTGGCGATGTGTCTCTCGTTGGTCGCATCTAGTTGCGGCTTGTTGGGGATGACCTAAGGCTGAAGGCACGTTACCATGATGTCGCCCAGACTCTTGCATTCTCCTAAAGGTTCGACTTATCATGTTAGAACGCGTCAAGTCTAATATGTCGCTCCCCCACAATACTTTCAGAAGCTCGTGGAGAGTTGTCCGGATATCATCATCGCCGTTGATCGGCAGGGAACTATTACTTTCTACAACGACGGTGCCAGACAGAATCTGGGTTTTTCACCGGAAGAGGTCTTGGGAAAGAACGTCCTCGAGGTTTATCCCAATATTGACGAAGCGCGCAGGGTGATGGCGGAGATGCGAGCCGATGAAGGCGAGGGCAAAGGACGAGGTCAGAAATTTTGAAACTATTTTCAAAACCAAAAGGGTGAGAGAATTCCCGTTGCGATCTCCGCATCAATTATCTACGACGATGATGGAAAGGAGTCGGGCTCCATCGGCTTTGCGAAAGACATACGCGAGCTCAGGCGGCGAGAACCAGCTGGCGACACTCTGCGAATTCGCCATTGGGTTGTCTCACGAGATCAACAATTCGTTGGAGGTCCTGGTTAACCAGGTGGAGATGCTCAGAAATATGTTGGACGGGTCGCCACCGACGAAGACTATGTCGTCGAAGCGGAGCGCCTTGAGTGCGTTGCGTCTCAGATAAAGAAGATCCAGGACATCACGGGCCGAATCGGGCAGATGGCTGAGGAGGAGAGTACGACACCAAGGAATACCTCAACGGCAAGATGATGACTGATCTTCATGTGGATGGCGCCAAGAAATGCTTGGAGCGCTCGAAACCGGATAGCCGCTACCCGTTGAGCGGGCTAAGAATTCTGGTGGTCGATGACGACGCCGGAATCTGTCAGTCCCTCAAAGATCTTTTGGAAGAGGAAGGATGCAACATTGAGACTGCTGCATCCGGGGTTGTCGCCATGGAATGGCTGGGCCGGCAGGACTTCGATGTTGTGCTGAGCGACGTGGTGATGCCGGACATGGACGGCTACGAATTATATCAAGCGTCAAAAAGAAGATGCCCAATCTTCCGGTGGTCCTGATGACCGCGTTCAATTACGACAGAGACCATATTATCAAGAGGAGCTGTTTGGAGGGATTGCAGGGCGTGATCTTCAAAAAGCCGGTCAATCCGGTGATGCTGAAAAAACTTCTGCTCCAACAATGTCGGCCGGAGCAAGCCAATCCACAACCTTCCATTGCCCCCAAACCGCCATCGCCCCCACGGAAAATCCGAAACCCAATTAGCAAAAACTATGAGCAAGGAAGATCACTACAACGAAGGGATGGAGCTTTTTACCCAGGATCGGCTCGACGAGGCCGTTGCCGCCTATCAGCGAGCGCTGCGAGAGGATCCCAACTACGTGGATGCCCTCCATGCTTTGGCGATGACCTACGCGCACCAAGAAAAACTGGACGAGGCGATTCAAGTGGCGAAGAAACTCATTGAGATCGCTCCAGACGATGAGATTGGCCTATACCAGTTTGTCGATTTTTACCAACAAAGGGAATGATTGACGAGGCCGAACACATCGGAGCCCAGGCCAGAACGCTGGGCTGGAAGCGCCAGCTGAACGAGAAGAAGAGTTCTATCCCGGAAACAACTAGGTCGCGGGCTCTGTTGCTGCCTGGTTGGATCATCGCTGTAACAGTAATTATTAACAGAACAAGCTGATAATCAGAAGGAATGATAATCCGCTGTCCAACATATATGTAGTGCGGATTTTTCATAGTTTCCTTATTAGCCTCGTAGATCTTTTCCCACTTAAACGGATCTCCATAGTGTTGAAGCGCCAGGTAGCTTAGCGTATCGCCTCTTTCTACGGTGTATTGGCGCGAGCCCATCTGTGGCAGTAGATTTTCCGACTGATTCTGCCGCTCCCACGTCGGGTCTCGCTTTTTCGTTGGCCGGCGGAGATTTTCTTTAACTGTAATCAGAGTTGGCGTGGAACGTGGCTTTTCGCCGCTCGCTACGACCGGTTGGGTTTTGTACAGACGGTCAATAAACCCAGAGACTATCCAACTCTTTGATAAAGGTTAGGTCGACAAACTCCTCGGGCCGGGCGACCTTGATCTTGGGATCTTTCGTAGCCAGCTCCCGAAGCATAACGGCAATTCCACGCAGCGTGGGATAGGGCTTTTGGGGAATGAGGGCTATTCCAATATCCTCGTAAACTTCGGTCAGAACGTCGCCGTCGGCAGCCTTCAGATAGTTTGCAAGAATGGCTAAAGATTCCGCACGATGGGTCTTAAAGTAATGAATTCCTTCGACATAGGCTTTCATGATGTTACGAACAAGATCCGGCCGTGATTTGATCAACGCCTGGGTCGTCGCCAGACCCGTGTGTTGATATTCGAGTCCGAGCATTTGAAGATCGGCCAGGGACTGAAAGCCGAGAGCCTTCGCCTTAAGCGTCAAAGGTACCGCGACCATCGCCGCCTGGATTCTTCCTGCCTCAAGGGCGGCAAACCGCGCCGGTTGACTGCCAATCTCTAGAATCGTCACATCCTTTTCAGGCACGAGCCCGTATTTTTCCAAAGCATAGCGGGGTAGCGAAATCCGACGAAGAACCAAACCGGCTAACGGCCATTATCTTCCCCTTGAGCTGATCGGGCCGAGTGATGCTCTTATCGACCATGAGCTGATAGTCCAGTGTGTTAAGAAATCCCGCGATCATCACGACGTCCGACCCTCGGAGACGACTTTGGATCAGCGCCTGCACCTGCCATCTGCGCGAAGGCAACTTCTTTCGAGATCAGGTTTTGTACCGTTGTGCTGCCGCTCTCTATAAAAACGATCTGCACATCCAATCCATATTTACGGAAGAATCCGCGCTCGTAAGTTACCCACAAAAGGAGCCATGTTGCCTGAGATAGAGCTGTAGGCAATAGTGACCTTCTGCGGCGGCTGCTCGAGCGGTCTTTTCTGCGGTGCCGGCGTTGCCATAGAAGAATACTGTAAGCATACAAAGCAGAATCGATAACCCAATGTGCTGTTGTTTTAGTTGGAGTGGGCATTTTTTGCTCCTTGGAATCCCGCAAGAGCCGGCAACTCACGCGGTTTCCCGGCCCAGGCGCAACATCGCCGCTTTCAGGCTCGAGCGCATACGCTCCAGAGAACGGGCCAGGTCGCCAATCTCGTCGCGCGATCTTACGCATTTTCCACTGACTGACGTTTCAAGGTCACCCATGGTGACCTTGTCCGCACTTCTGTTAAGCCGACGATGGGTCGAACAATCCAATGCGCGAGAAGAAAGGAAACCAGCGCGCCGATCAACGGCACGATGGCCATTATTCCCACAAGCGGCAGCAGGGTGCGTTGGATCTCTTTTCTACGGCATCGACCCAGAATCCCACATGCACAGTTCCTAACTGTCCCTCAAGAATGGGGACGCCGGTTGCGTACACGGCTCTTCCTGACAATGATAATTCTCGGCGGTAGGCTCTGCCGTTGCTCCAGTGATCGGAAGTCCTTGCTGGAGTTCCGGAGGAAAGGTCCCCAAGGTATGGACAATGACCTCACCTTTGCTGTTTTCGATAAAAGCGAATGCCACGCCATCGACAAGCGTATATTTTCTTGCGAGAGCATGAAGCGCCAAAAGATTTTCCGCCGACGATGTGTCCTGCGGCGGCATCGCTTAAAGCGTTGGCTAAGAGCAGAACTCGCTGATCGAGTTGATCGCGCAGGGCATTTTGGTGAGCTGATATACTGCGACAGTCACAAAAAGTCCCAAAACTAACATCACGCCCGCAAAGGTGCCGCCGATCTTCCACTTGAGGCTGACCCGTCGTGATTCTTGATCCATTGTTTCTCCTTGTCAGACACGCAGAGGTTGGAGGGCATCCATTTCTTGGAACATCATGTTTTTGAAAACGGTCTCTCATGGTCTCATTCAAAATCTCGCGGCTAACCAAGTCGACGAGTTGTCTGAGCTTTGATTCGCGGAAAAGGCGTCCCGCGATTCGCCCAGCGCGGCAATTTGATCACGGAGAACCAGATGGGCCATCGGTCCCATAGCTGCGGTGGCGATGCGCGTCATATAGTCGAAAAATTGCGCACAGACTACGGTGGCATTAGCCTCCACTCTCGGATATCGTTACCTGGTCGGTCGCGTGAAGCTGGACGACGGTTCTTTGAAATGGACTCCCCGTGTTGACTTCGGTTCCGTTGCCTTCCGTCACTCTTTTGATGGATCCTTGTCGGAGTCTTTACCCTGAGCGCTCCCACTTCCGGCACGCCGAGCTTGGGGGCTTCATATCCCCGCTCCAAAAGGAGCGCGCTCGCCGCCTTCATGACCGTATAGGCCGAGACCTTCTTTGGAAAGCCTGGCAGGTCATCGCAAGTGCACTGTCGCAGACGATGTTGATGAGACGCGGCGTTCCCGCCGAATAGTACCAAACGGCTTCGAGTGGCTTCTCTATTAAAGATCTCCGGGCCGTCATAGCCCACGACCCGGAGACGGTGACGGATATAGTCTTCTACCTCCCCTACGGTCTGCAGCGAGTGAAGCCGGTGATGGATGGCAATCCTTTTGCTTGATTCGCCGAAACGAGGATTTAGTCAATCGAGTCGCTAGTTCCGGTTGTCCTACCAGAACGATCTGCAGCAACTTTTTCCTCTTCGGTTTCTAAATTGGAGAGACTGCACAGGCCTTCGAGCGCATCATCGCTTAGATTTTGGCCTTCGTCGATCAGGAGCGCCACAGTGTGACCCTTTTTGAGCTGCTGGAGCAAATGCTCATTGAGCTCGTGGATCATTTCTAATCGATTTTTTTCCTTGTTGGCGAGACCGAGGTCTTGGATCATGAGTTCGACTAGCCCGTAGAAGTAATATGACTGCTGGAGATGAAGACAAATTGGACGGTCGTCTCAAGCTGACGCATGAGTTTACGCAGGAGGATCGTCTTGCCGGTTCCCACTTCCCCGTGAGCAGCATCAGCCCCTTCTTGGCTTTGATTCCGTAAACCAGAGCCGCCAATCCCTCCAGATAGAGTGGGTGGCTGTAGAAGAAGCGAGGGTCCGGCGTCACACCGAATGGCGTTTCCCGAAATCCAAAATAGCTTTCAAAGGTTCCTTCATCTTCTTGCGAGCTAAGCAGTTCGATCATTTTTTGTCCTCCTTTTAGACCGTTAGCCGTGCGCTTTTTTGAACTCCTCTCCGAACTCCGAGACAGCGATGAATTTTCTTGTTGTACGAGCAAAAAATTTTTCCGCAAGTAGCGCGAGGAGCATTTCATAGCCACGGCCTCTTAAATTGTCAAGAAAAAATCGTGCTGACGAAGAAAAATTTTGCTCTCGAAACCGCGTATCTGTTTATAAGTCTGTGGAGCCTTTCCGGTAAGAACTTGTTGTTTCGGACTAAACTGGACTTATGCACAGCTGTGGATAATTTTCCTATCATAGCGCTCCTCAGGACCGAGAAATTCGATCATTGTTTTGCCGTTCTTTCCGAAACGATTATGAAATCGCGTCGGGAATGGTTTCTCGCCGCCGCAAAATAATTGTCTAACGCCGATGCTTCAACGAAAATGGCTGGCGCTTTTGAGTCGTTTGAGTTATGTGGGGATCTTAAAAGGCTTGCCGTGCTGCTTACGCCTTTGGCGTTGGCAATCGAGTTCGCCTAGGAGAAGAAGATTTAATGATGCCGGCTGGATTGAACCGTTTTGCGTGCTAAAAGCAACTTCGCAGTGCGCGCTTGCAGTTTGGAATTGGACTGGGTAGAAACTAGGCTTGTCTGTGTATAGGGATTCGCAACCCAATGGAGCCGAGTGATTATCGGGAGGATAGCATGGTGCCCGCATCCACGGCCGTCGAACGGCTGGCAAAATTGCTGGCTGATGAAACCAGACTTGAGGAAAAGATCCGCGATACCAAGGCGGCTTTGTCGATCGTCCAAAAAGAGTGTCAGAATCACTTCGCGAAGCACTACATCGCGATGAAAGAGCCAAGAATACAAATGCCGGAGGATCTCATGAGAGAGGAAGAATCATTCGAACGACTGCTGCAAGCACTGCAGGACATGAAGAGCGAGATTGCGAAGCAAATACGGCCCGTGGAGGAACAGATCATACAGGCGAATGTCGATCATCTGCGCCAGACCTTCACCAAAGAAAGCCGGAGGTTGTGCAAATGTTTGGAAGAGATCGACGATAATATTTTAGCGTGTCGGCAATACCTCGAAGACTACGAGCGTATCCGCTCTAATCTTCATAACCTCAACGAGAGAGATTTCTCAGCTCGGCGCGGAGTCGCTTGTGCTCCTGATGGTTTGCCCACCTTGGACTTGGGAGAAATTGTTAGAGAGCGAATCGAGTATCTGAGGTCGCAGGAAAAATCTAAGGCCTGCGGTCTCCACGTTACGGCCCCTATACCACGAGCCGATACCTCACGCGACCTGCCATTTGCTTTCTGCCGATCACAGCTGCCGGGCGGCGAAAAGTTTATCGAATTCTCCTCCGTCAAGCCAAATCCGCGACATACTGCGCAAGCGTCTAAGATGACAGATCGGTCAATCGCGCTGTAGACGCGCAAGAGTCTTGAGGCATCTCGCGGACAGAATCCCTTCTGGCCGCCAGCCTCGTCGCTGATATTTCCCGGCGCAGTGAGGCCACGTGCCGAGCGTCTTCGGCAAGAAGCTCGCTGAGCTCTTGCTGCATCAAACCAGATTCCGGTGCATGAAGAGCAACGGTCTACGGTCACTCCTTGCACTAGAATTGGTTAAGAGTCTCCGTATTACATTTCGGACATTTCATGGTTTCAATACAACGGGAAGGTATCTTAGTGCGGCAACGTTGGGCCGCTGACTTCCATTATTCACAGCAGAGTGACCTAGCAGCGAGCCTGTCCAGGTTGTTATCAATTACTCGTATCAAACGCTATATTCCGGATCAATCGATCGAGCACTGATTGGCTCGACCCTTCTGAACCTCAAATTTCGCATGGAAAATTTTTTTGCTACCTGTCCCCGCGGCCTGGAGCCGCTTTTGGCTGAGGAGCTGCATCAATTCAAGGCGGAAAAAATTCATGCCGTCGGCGGCGGCGTCGGCTTCAGCGGTGATTTCCTCCTCTGCTACCGGGTTAATCTCGAAAGTCGCATCGCCAGCCGTGTTCTGTGGCAAGTGAGCGGCGGCGGTTACCGCAACGAAGACGATATCTACCGAGCCGCTTATTCGTTGCCATGGACCGATTGGTTTGATCCGGTTCGCACGATCCGGGTCGATGTCTCCGCGACGAAGAGTCCGCTTACCAGTCTCAATTTCGTCACGCTTAAAATTAAAGACGCGGTGTGCGACAAAATCCGCCGGCTGTCCGGGCGCCGCCCCGACGTGGATACCCGCCGCCCCGATATTCCGATCCAGGGCCATCTGACGGATCGCGATTTTACGCTTTATCTGGACACCACGGGGAGCCGCTGTTCAAGCGTGGCCAACGCATGGCCACGGGAGAAGCGCCGCTTCGGGAAAATCTCGCCGCCGGAATTCTGCGCCTGGCCGGTTGGGTCCCGGGCACGCCGCTGCTCGATCCCATGTGCGGCAGCGGCACGATCCTGCTGGAAGCGGCGCACTATGGCCCTCGATGTCGCGCCCGGACTGGGGCGCCATTTCACTTTTGAGAAATTGAAAAATTTTGATGCGCGCCGCTGGCGTGAGCTCTGGCAACGGAGCGCGGCCCGGCAAAAGCCCAAGGTGCCGCTGGCGATTCACGGCAGTGATCTCTCTGCCGACGTGCTGAAAGCGGCCCGTGCTAATCTCATGGCGGCCGGACTGGAGAAAGTCGTGAGTCTCAAACGAGCTAACGTCCTGGAAATCTCGGCGCCAGCCAAGGAGGGTATCATCGTCACTAACCCGCCTTATGGTGTTCGTCTTGGCGAGCAGCAAGCGCTGGCGGAGTTTTACCCCAAGCTCGGCGACGTATTGAAGAAGCAATTCAGCGGCTGGCGCGCCTACTTGCTCAGCGGCGACATGCGACTGCCCAGCTCATCCGCCTCGCCGCGTCCAAGCGCACCCCGCTCTACAACGGCGCCCTCGAATGCCGTCTGTTCGAATACAAGATGGTGGAAGGAGGAATGAGAAAGAAAAAGCCTGACGCGTGAGCTGCTGGCCTGTGGCCGGTGCTCTGGTGTGTGGAACCCGCCCCCATATTGACAAGACCACCCTATTTGATAGTTTGCGCGCAAGCCAGCAATTCGAGTCAACCCATACTGTGCGCGAGCCCTTCTGCTGTTCCGACGGCGGCTGGCGGATGGTAGGTAGCGCCTGAGTTCTCAATGATCTGATCCTAAAGGGAGTGTCTATCACTTTCAAAGGAGGCGACCATGTCACGGATTCTTCGCGTCATCCTATGGGGAGCACTGGCCGTAACGATTCTGGGCGGACGGCTCAGGCGCAACAACAACGGGAACAAGCAAAGCCGCCGCCGTTTGCGACCACCAAGGTCGAAGGCACCGATAACGTCTACATCTTCCGCTACGGGAACGCCCAGGCAATGTTCGTCGTCACGTCCGCGGGCGTGATCGCCACCGACCCCATCGGCTACGGGCGTCCGCAGGCGGTGACAACTTATGTCGACGAAATCAAGAAGGTCACCAACCAGCCGATCCAGGTACGTGATTTACAGCCATCACCACTACGACCACATCGCCGGTGGCAAGCCCTTCAAGGACGCCGGCGCCACGTTCATCGCGCACAAAGAGCGCCAAGCAACGCCTCGAGCGGCTCAAGGATCCGCACACGGTGCTTCCTGACGAGACGGTGGACAATAACAGGACGATCAGGCTCGGCGGCGACACCACTCTGAGCTGATTTACCTCGGCCTCAACCACTCCGACTCGATGCTGGTCATGTGGCTGCCGAAGGAGAAGATCATCTTCACAGTCGACTGGCTCCCCGTCGGTTCTCTGCCGGGCCGGGGCATGATCGACTTCTATCCGCTCGAGGCGGAGAACTCGATCAAGCAAGTGCTGGCGCTGGATTGGGAGCGCCTGATTCCAGGCCATCCCGGCGCTCCCGACGGGAGGTTAGGCACCAAGAAAGACGCCACAGGACCAGCTGACTTTCCTTCAGGACGCCTCCGAAGCGGTGAAGGTCGCGGCGCGTGAAGGGAAATGCTGGAGCCGGTCGAAAGGAAATGAAGCTGCCGAAATACTCGAGCTGGCCCAATTACGAGACGGCATTGCCCTTCGTCCTGAGGCGCTATTGCGGGCTGTGGGGCCGCGGCACCTGAGATCGCGCTGTCGAGCGCGACCCTCGAGTAAAAGAGACCGGCTCGAAGGGTTTCAACGATTTACACTTCACCGATTTGAACGACTTGAACTGCTTGAACGTTTTGAACGGCTTCTTTATCTTAAGTGCGCACGGTTCGCGATGGTTACCATGAGACCACCAGCCGCGATGCAGGCAGCTACGAGTACATCCAAAAATATCCAAACGACTCGACCAAACTGCCGCAAATCAGCGCGCCGACGCCGTTACTGAGCGGAAGAGCAACGGAAAACGTGGCCATGGCTCTGCCTCTTCGCTTCAGGTTTGGCCTGTTCCATGGCGATCGCCAGGGTGGTTGCGCTGGCCATCGCTAGGCCCACCATGTAGAGCATGCCGGGAATAATCAAACCGATGAGGTTGGAAGCGAAGGCCAGCGCCATCAGAGCGACAGCTTGAAACATAAAGCACGCGAGCAAGGCGCGCCGCCGGCCCATCCGGTCGGATACCTTTCCTAGCATCGGGCGAGCAAGAAGGCTCGTCGCCCCCGAGGCGACATAGAACCAGCCGATGTTTTCGATGACTATTTCCCTCGCATAAAGAACCAAAAACTCGCCACCGCCGGGAAAGTGACATGGGAACCAAATGAAAGCACGGATGCCAGGATAATTTCCCGGTCCAAAACGTTTAAAATTTCCCGCCACCACGGAGCAGAGGAGACCGCATGCCGGTTGTGAGTCGGTTGCGGTGCGTGGCGCGCGAGGAGCGCACCGGTGCCCGCGCCGATGGCGGCCAACGCAATGGCAACGACAAAAACCGTTCGAAAACCGCCGAACGGAGCATAGATGAGCCAGAGCGCGACGGCCGGCAACAAGATCGTACCGCTGGCTTGGACTCCGCTATAATATCCCGAGGCTTCGCCGCGTCGTTCCGCCGGGGCGCTGAGGGCCAGCAGCGAATAGCCAGCGGCGCTGGAGTCCTGCCCAACCGAGTCCGCGCAGGGCGTTAGCGAACATCGTTGCTTCCGCGAAAGGAATAAAGCAGAAACACACCGCAGCGGACAACAAAAGCAGCCCGCAGATGAGGACACGCGTTTCCGACCATTTGTCTGCCCAGCCACCGATGAGCGGCCGGAACACCACGCTGGTCACGGCGAAGCAAGCGATCACCAAACCTACTTTGAACGGTGTGCCCCCAACGAGGTGATGAAAAGGGGAAATGTAGGTTGCAGCAGCGCATGTTGCGCCGAGCCGAAAAACTGCGCGCAACAGAGTAAAGCAAACGTGAGGCGTCCACAGTGACTGGGATTTTCCGCTGCCATCGGATCGCTGACTCAATAAGAATTTCTTTGCTAAGCCTGTCGGGTTAGAGACGAAGCGAGAACTGCAAAGAGAGCCCAATCTAACACGGGGCGAAAGATAGATCGAGTTCGCGCGTCAAAGTGAGAGATGAGAACAGCGGAGCTGGATACCGAACTTCTCTTTACTGCCTACTTTTATCCAGCTTCAACCGTTCAGCTGCTTTCTGCACAAAGGATGGATCCAGGTAGGGTCTGGCGTCTCGGTTTTTGATTCCCTGGGGATTGAAGCGCTCGTGAAAGCCGGTGATCATGCCTTCGATCCCCGATTGCCACGGAAACGGCAAACCGCCGATCGCATCGTATTGTTTGAGGTAGGAGTCGTAAGTGCGCTCGAGTATCACTGGATCCTTCTGACGGGTCGACTCGGTAATTGCTCTGTAGCCTGTTTCTCGACTGGTGCGAAAAATGTGCATTCCTTCGACGAGGGCGGTTATGTAGTCTTCGACCACCTTACGGTTCCGGTCGCGGAAGGCCTTGATGACGGTGTGCGGGACTCCGGCGTAGGGCATCTTGAAATCGAGAAAATTTGCCAGCTCGTGATAGCCGGCCTTTTTCAAGCTCGTACTCGTTGGGCGGGTTCACGGTGACGCCATCGACAAGGCCTTGTTTCATGGCGGTTGCCCGGTTGGGGATACCACCCGCCATATAAACGAGCTGCACATCTTTTCCTGGAACCAATCCAATTTTTCGATGTAGAGCAGAGATGCATATTCATCGAGACCCGCCCGGCCGACGCCCAGCTTCTTGCCTTTCAAGTCCATTGGATTTCGGATCGAAGAATTGACCATCAATCTCAGGGTATGTAGCGCGTCTCCGTCGCCAACACCACCAAGTCAAAACCCCCGTGCCGATGGCTCTGGATATCGCCGTGCCGCCACCGTACATAACCTGGATGTTGCCGCTTGCCAAAGCCGGCATGTAAGTCGAGGGACCCTGCATCAAGACCATCTCGACGTCGAGGTTGTATTTGGCGAAGATGCCTTCGCGCTTGGCAATCCAGCCCGGACAAAAAGTGGCCGCCGGGGAAGAGATAGGCTACGACGAGCTTCGTGGTTTCTCCCTGAGCGGACATGCCGCCGGGCAAGAGTATAAGACTAAGAGCGCCACATATAAAGCGATGAAAACACGGTTGGACCATAGCTATTCGTTTAATCTACAACGATGCAGTTATGCAATACCCGTGATGCCCGGAATGTTCCATACGCACCAAACCGATAACGCGTTCTACCCATTGACGCCGATCCATCGCTTCAGCTAATTTCTCAAACATTCAGTGTGAGGTTCGTCTATGAAAATTTGCCGACGATTCTTTACTGTTCTCGCCTTCTGTTGGCTCAGCGCGTTCCCGTTGAGGCCAGCGCGCAGCTAACCAAAGTTACGACTTCGTACGTTTCCGACTCGGCGGGTGTCTTGCCGCTCTGGCTCGCCAAAGAGGCCGGCATCTTCGCGCGCAACGGCTTGGACGTGCAGGCGGTGCGCGTGCATGCCTCGGTGGGAGTGATGGCTCTGATGTCCGGCGAACTGCAGTTCGTGCTGGCGTCAGGGCCGGTGGTGGTCGACAGCGCGCTGCGCGGTTCCAATGCCGTCTACGTTGCTGGCGGCATGTCAACGCTCGATTTCGTCCTCGTCACCCGGCCCGAGATCAAGACGGCCGAGCAACTCAAAGGCAGCACGGTGGAGCTTGTCGGCCTTCAGAGGCGCCAATCCAACTGCCACCCGGTTTGCTCTACAGAAGCTTGGACTGGGGCCAAAAGATGTGTCTCTCATCGTCGTTGGCGGTACCAGCGAAAGAATCGCCAGCTTGCGCTTGGGAAAAATTCAAGGAACGCTGTTCAGCCCGCCGCAAAATATCACGGCGCAGCGCGAAGGCTTCAACGCCTTGGCGGACGTGGCGGAGCTTGGCCTGCCATTCGTGCATATTGGCGTGGCGACGACTCGCACCTTCATCCGGGACAATCAGACATCGTACGCCGCTACGTCAAGTCGCACATTGAGGCGATTTCGGCGATGAAGACGGATCGTGAGATGGCGATCAAAACACTGGCGAAATACCTGGGGCAAATCAAGGACCGCGACGTCCTGATAAAATCCTACGAAGCCGCCGTGCCAGACAATCGAATCTCTCGCAAACAGTATCCCTACTTGGCCGGCCTGCAGATGGCCCTCGATTTGTTGGCGGAAGAAAACCCCAAAGCCAAGGGCGCCAAGCCGGAAGACTTCGTCGACAGTCGTTTCATCAAAGAACTCGATGACAGTGGTTACCATCGATAATCTCTACAAGGCCAAGCCACGATGAAATTCTGACCGCATTGAACCGTCTTGAACCTTGAACATTGAACTCCGCGATCGTCTTGAAAGATTTAGAAGAGTTGAACCGTTTATCGCAGTCGCCGTTTGCACTGGCAGGGGAATTGCCCTATTGATCAAGCTTACCCGTTAGTAGGAGAAATTCATTGGCGAAAATCGACACCACGCAAACCCTAGCGCCGCCTATTGCAGCCTGGGGCCGGCTCGCGGCGAACTCCACGGCCCATATGGTTCGAGCATCTCTTCAACGGCGTCATCGCGGTGATCTTGCCGCTGATTACAACTGCGTTGGGCTTGAGCCTGGCGCAGGCCGGCGCCCTTGCTTCCGCGCGCACGTTGATGGCGGGTGTCGCTAGCTTTCCCTCAGGATTTTTCGCCGACCTCGCAAGCCGGCGAAACTTTTTAGGGCTCTGCCTCGGGATGATCGGCCTTAGCTGTCTTGGGCTGAGCGCGGCTTCGAGCTTTCCCGTTTTGCTGATCTTCATGGCGCTAGGGGCGCTGGAGGAGGAGGTTTTCACCCGCAGTCGCTGGCGATTTTGTCTTCCGCCTATCGGGAGAAGCGCGCGTTTGCCTTGGGCGTGCACGATAGCAGCGCAAATCTGGGAGAAGCGATTGGCCCCCTCGCGCTGGGTCTCTTGATCACGTTCGTCGACTGGCGGACCGCGCTTCAGATCTGGGCGATTCCCGGCCTCAGCCATCGGCCTCCTTTACGCGTTGTTCGGCGCTGAAGATGGTATTGCGGCGCCCCAGCGGCGGGATTATCGCCGCGCCCTTTGGGAAGATGTGCTCAAGAACAAAACCGTCTTCAGTCTAGTGGCGGTTTCCACATTTCGTGCCATGGGGCAAACGGCGCTGAGCGCGTTCCTGCCGCTTTATTTGTCGTTGCACCTAAAGCTCTCCGCCGGTGTTGCCGGGGCGTACATATCGTTACTCTATTTTTCGCCGGCGTGTCGCCGGCCTCCCGTCGGCTGGATATCCGATCGTTTCGGCCACAAAAGCCTGATCGCCGTGTTCTCGTTCTCGAGCGTAGCGGTCATCGTTGCCATTCCTCACCTCGGCTCCGGTCCGCTCTTGGCCGTAGCGCTCGCCGCTCTCGGCGCGCTTCTCTGGGCGCTTCGTCCTGTGATCGTTACAGCAAGCGATGGAAGCGGCGCCGCAAAATCTCACCGGCAGCATCGTGGCGGTGATTTACGGAGCCAACATGGGTGTGTCTTTCTCGCGCCGCTCATGGCCGGCGTGATCGCCGATGCCTATGGCCTCCCGGCGGCGCTGCTGGCGATTGCAGTCTTCCCGCTGCTCGCAGCCGTGGTTATGCTCATCCTTTTTAAGCCCGCTAACGTCAGGAAATGATGACCGGCGACGTCTTACGATCACAGGTTGTCGCCACCGAGCTCCAGACGGGCGATGATCCATACTTGTGGTTGGAAGATATTAGCAGTGAGCGATCTTTGGCTTGGGTCAGGGAACAAAACGCTGCCACGGTGCGGGAGCTTGGAACGTCTGGTGATTTCGAAATACTACGCCAACGCTTGTTGGCGATCTTCGATTCGAAAGAGCGCATTCCCGGTGTCGCCAAACATGGCGCTTATTACTATAACTTCTGGCGGGATGCGGCTCACGTGCGCGGGTTGTGGCGACGAACGACGCTGGAGGAGTACATAGAAGGCCGATCCGGCATGGGAGGCCGTGCTCGACCTGGACAGGCTGGCGGGGCCGAAGACGAAAACTGGGTTTGGAAAGGTTCCGATGTCCTGCGACCGACTTACGATCGCGCGCTGATTTTTCTCTCCCGCGGTGGAGGGGACGCCGTCGTCGTGCGGGAATTTGATCTGGACGCAAAGGAATTTGTTCGCCACGGATTCTTTTACCGGAAGCCAAGACCGGCGCGACCTGGCGAAATCGCAACGCGCTCTACGTGGGAACCGACTTCGGTCCGGGGTCACTCACGCACTCCGGATACCCGCGCATCGTCAAGGAGTGGAAGCGCTATTCCTTATTGGAGGAGGCGAGCACCGTTTTGAGGGACAAACCGAAGACGTGAGCGTGAGTGCAGCGGTGGCGCACGACCACGGGCGCATCTATGAATTTATTCGGCACCGGAAAACGTTTTTCACGAATGAAGTCTATATCCGCCGCGGCGACGAATGGGTCAGTATCGATAAGCCCGACGACGCGCGGGTCGACACATTCGGCGACCAGATCCTGCTACGCCTACGCTCGGATTGGACGATCGGTGGAAGGATGTACCCTGCCGGGGCCCTACTCGCTGCCGATTTCGAGGCTTACTTGAGAGGTGATCACAAACTTACAGTGGTGTTTGAACCCAGCGAGCGCAAATGTCTGGCAGATACGAGCGCAACAAAGAACTATCTGATCATCAACGAATTGGAGAACGTTCGAAACAAACTCTACCTAGTCAGGCGCGAAGCGGGGCAGTGGATACGACAGGCGCTGGATACACCGGCACTGGGCTCGATCCACGCGTGGGGTATCGACCCGGACGAATCCGACGACTACTTTCTAACCGTGACGGATTTCCTTACGCCATCCAGTCTTTATTTTGGCACGGCTGGCCAAGCAGAGCGTGAGAAGCTGAAAAGCCTCCCTGCGTTCTTCGCGGCGGATGGACTCGAGATCCGCCAACACGAGGCCAGTTCGAAAGACGGAACGCCAATTCCCTATTTTCAGGTAAGCCGAAGAAATCTGAATTTCGACGGTAAAAATCCGCTGTTGCTCTACGGCTATGGCGGCTTTGAAGTTTCACTGTTGGCCAATTACATGCCAGCCGTTGGCGCTGCTTGGTTGGAGCGCGGAGGCGTTTATGTGTTGGCCAACATTCGTGGCGGGGTGAGTTCGGACCCAATTGGCACTACGCGGCCCGTAAAGAAAATCGTCAACGTGCGTACGACGACTTCGTCGCGGTGGCCGAGGATTTGATCGCTCGTAAGGTGACTGCGCCAAAACATCTGGGCATTCAGGGCGGCTCGAACGGCGGGTTGTTGATGGGCGTGATGCTCACGCAACGCCCCGATCTTTTCAAAGCGGTGGTTTGCCGAAGTGCCACTCCTCGACATGAAGCGTTTTCACAAACTGTTGGCGGGAGCGAGTTGGGTGGATGAATATGGCGATCCGGAAAAAGCGGAAGATTGGTCTTACATCAGTCAATATTCCCTGTATCAGAAGGTTGTGAAGGATCAGAAATATCCTCGCGTTCTTTTTATGACCTCGACCCGAGACGACCGGGTCCATCCCGGACATGCCAGAAAGATGTTCGCCAAGATGAAGGAGCAGGGCCATGACGTTCTTTATTTCGAGAATATCGAAGGGGGCACGGCGGCGCAGCCGACAACCGGCAGGCCGCCTACTATGGCTGCGCTGGGCTACACTTTCTTGATCAAAGAGCTGTGGGCTGAATAGCACACGCTTGATTTCGCCAAACGACTTCAATCGTCGTGATCAGGGCGTACCGCGCCTCGGAGGGATTTCTTTTCCGCCTGGTGGCGTTTATCCGCGAGCAGTTTAAGCTTAGCGCGCCGCGAGCGTTTTCGTTTCTGGCGGCGGATCTTCGCAATCTCTTGCTCTGCGGCGGTGCGGGCTCCGCTTAGCTGCGCTTCGATTTTATCCAGCAGGATTCTTCGAGCCAAAAACGATTGAGAGCCTGCGAGCGCTCTCGTTGGCACTTCACCCGAATGCCCGTGGGCCGATGGTGGAGCACAACACAGGTGGAAACCTTGTTGACTTTCTGGCCGCCGGGTCCCGAAGAACGAACAAATTGTTCCTCGATATCCTGCTCCCGAACACCCAGGGCCTGCATGTGCTCCAAGAGGAGTTTCTCTTTATCAGGTGAAACGATATTGAAAGCCATGGTCTAAGATTTAGCATAGCAAGGCTCCCGGAACGAGAGAAGCATCAATCTTCTCCGAGGGTTGCCATCGTAGGCGTGGGTTTAGCTCGGGCGCCGGTCAAATAGCAACATTTATCGGCTCGGCAAACAGTGCATCCTCTGGTTGTTGCGTCGGCGAAGCCGAGCGTAGTATAGAACGAGCCGAAATCTACGAGGGAGTTTCATGAAAATTCTGGTCGTTGGCAGCAGCGGCTATATTGGCCGGCAGGTTGTGAAACATTTGGCTGAGCAGGGCGCTCAAGTTGTCGGCTTCGATCTGGTCACGGAATCGCAGCCGACCGGAGCCAGCGTGACCTTCGTCAGGGGCAACATGACGAACCTGGAAGAGGTCATGGCGGCGATTGTCGATCACGGCGTCCAACGCATCGTCGCCCTGGGCTATTTCATGACGCCGCTGCTTGCGCCCGAATGCCGCGATCTCCTCAATGCCGCGCGGGTAAACATTATTGGCGTGACCAATCTCTTCGAAGCGGCCCGCCTGGTGCACTTACAGCGGGTCATCTTCGCCAGCACAGTGGGTATCTTCGGGCATCAAGACGCCTATGGCCCGGAACTCATTAACGAAGAGACCGAGCCCCACGCGCCGAAAAGCCTTTATGGCCTCATGAAGCTTGTCAACAATGCCATGGCCGAACGCTATACAAAGACCTACGGAATTCAGGTGGTGAAAGTCCACTCCACGGCGGTTATCGGTCCAGGCAATACAGCTTTCTCCCGCCGGATGATTCAATTTCCTGCATTAGGGAAGCCGGGCTTTGGAAACTGGCCATCCTCGGGACCACGCAACATCGTCGGTGTATCCGACATCGCCCAGCTATACGCCAAGATGGCCATCGCTGACGAAGTTAAACACGATACCTACATGGGCACAGGACCGTCGCCGACAGGACGCGAAATCGCCGATATCGTCAAAAGGTATCTCCCAAATGCGGAGATCACCTTCGACGAAGAAGCTCGTGTGCCAGCGTGGAATTTTGACAACTCGCGCGCGGTGCACGAGTTCCAGTGGAAGATTCGGTCAGTGGAAGAGATGGTGCTGGACGAGATCAATGGAACAAGAGAAGCCGCAGGGCTGTCCCCGGTGAGCAAATCACGGTCAGATTGAGATCGGGCTAGTAAAAATAAGTTGGCCGCTGCGCCCAGGCGAGAAGCTCGCCGCCGCCGGCTCTGCAAGCTCAACGTCATGGCACAGGTCCATGGGGCGCGGATGCTAAAGGCCCTTGGCCGCATCGCGCACGACGGAAGTATCGATCAGTGCGCTTGGAGATATGTTGCGGGCCTCGGGAGCACTCCTGGCGAGATCTTCCAGAATGGTTTTTATTCCATCCTCGAGCGGGTAGGGGATGTCGGGAAGGATTTTGCTTGGTGTTCGAGGGCGGTTCTTAGCGTCTCTTCATCCGACGTACGCACGTATTTAGCGAACACTTTTTCGGCAAATGGCGGGTCGGTTTTGATACGTTTGATCGCCATAATGGATCCGCGCATGAACTTTACCGCCACCGGGCGATTCTTTCCAAGAAACTCCGCGTCGTGCCATGTCCCGTGAGCAAATAGGGGACTTTGAGTTCCTCTAAATCGAGCAGGATGCGCATCCCGGCTTTCTTGACGACAGGAGTGATCGTCGGCGAAAAGACCGACAAAGCAATATCTCCTCGTTGCATCGCGATCAGCCGGTCGCTTTCCAGCCCAATCTGAATCATCGTGACGTCGGTCTTCTTTAACCCGAGATGCTTCAGTGCATACTCAGCGACGAAGTCGGAGGTCGAGCCGAAGCGGCTGACCGCCAGTTTCTTTCCTTGATGTCTTCCGGTTTTGAATCTCGGCTTCGCGCCTAGAGTATAAGCCATGACATTTTGCAGCCGGCTGATGACGACCATGTCCTTATTCCCTTGCAGGTAGGCATAAGCCGCGGAGGTTCCGCCGATCAGCCCGATGGGGCTTTGACCGGTAACCAATAGCTGGACTGCCAGTGAGCCGCCGCGGATCAGAAGCATGCGCAACATCCAAACCTTGCTCATCGAAGTACCCGGCGTCCTGCCAACCCAGAGGCTCAGCATATTCGCGTTAAGGGCGGAATAGGTAATCGGCAATACGATCTTGTCCTGCGCTAGAGATTTTGAATAGCTGCAAAGAAAAAACTGACGACGAATAGAAGGATCGAGACTTGTTTCATAAGAAGACTCCTCTTGCGCCGACAAGACTTTTATTTGACGGAACGTATTTCACCTTAAGTTCTTCTGCCAATCCATGCAACTGGCGACGCCTGAAGTTAGAGCGACTCCATTGATTCCAGCGCTTGACAGAGTTTGCCAACGGCGTGTTATACGTCGGCCTGGCAGATAGAAAGTTTCTAAAGCTCGCGGAAGGGTAAAGAGGAGGTTAAAAGATGATCACCGATAAAGCAGGCCGGGCTCACTTCGTCATCGACCAGCATGTGCACGTCGGGATGAGGCCCGCGCGGTCGACAACGGCGTCCAGTTCCTACCTACCGGACGAGTTGATTACCAACATGGACGCCAATGGCGTGGACATGGTGGTGGGTTTCCGAAAGCCAATTCGCACACGGACTACCGAGTCGAGAACGAGCGCATCATCGCCGCGATGAAGCAGCATCCGACGCGGATCGTCGCCTTTGCGCGGATCAATCCTTACTTTGGCGCCAAGGCGGTTGCCGATGTTCACGACTACGCGTCGAAAGGCGCGCTCGGCCTCAAAATCCATCCATTGCGCGACTTCTCGGGCAACCGGGTCAACGATCCTGAATTGATGTTTCCCATAGTCGAAGCGGCACAGGAGGAGAATCTTTTGCTCCTGGTACACAGTGGCAATTCGTGGAACTGCGCGCCGACCCTGATCGCCGACCTGGCGCGCAATTTTCCCAAGGCGAATTTTGTCATCGCCCATTCGGCAGGCTTCGAGGGCCATCAGGAGGCGATCGCGGTAATGCGCCAGCAAAGATAATTTGTATGTCGACACCGCTTCCAACGGTTATCCGGATATCACTACTAATGTCGTTCGCGCCCTCGGCCCTGAGCGGGTCATCTATGGTTCGGACCATCCGACCTTGCCGTTCGGTTTCGAGCTCGGCAAGGTCGTCAAATACGCGGGATTGAATTCCGATCAGCTCGATCTGATCCTCGGTAAGAACTTGACGCGACTGCTACGCATCGAGCCGAAGCCGTCAGCGCCGAAAACCATGGACATCATGCAACTCTGACCCACAGTGGAATGTACGCCATCCTTGCCCTGGAGCAGTTTGGCTTGAACGTGGCAAAAGTGTTAAAAGCGCTCGAGTAAGGTTGGCCAAGAAAGCTTCCAACTAGGTCGGCGACGGTTTGAGACCGTGAAACATTTTGAGCCGCACAAACTGTTCAAGTTGATTCAACTCGAACAGAAGATAAAGGAACGTCGTCATGGTAAAGAAAAAACTATTGCTGTCTCTCCTCTCCGTGGTTGCCGTCCTTGCGTTGACTAATAAACTTGCGATCGCTCAGGCGCGGCCCGAAAGCGATCCCCGCTTCGAAAAGCTGGCGAAAGAGTTCTATCCCAAGGCGAAGCAGGAAGGGGCGCTGGTCGTCTACACGGTTTGGGATGTAGATCATATTCGCTCGCTAACGGACGCCTTTAGCAAACGTTTTCCCGGCATCAAGACTTCCTATTGGCAGGCGACGAGATCGGAAGTCACGACCCGGACCTTGACTGAAAACCAGGGGAATCAGGCGACCGTCGATGTGATTCTTACCGAAGCACCGCTGGTTCTCCACGCCGCCGGCGCAACGGAACCTTACCAAACCGTGCAGGGTAATTCCTTGATCGTGAATGACGCTATCGCTCCGGTGGTCAGCCTGCAGATTCAAGCGCTTGCTTACAACACCAAGAAATTGAAACGCGAAGACGTTCCGAAGAGCTGGGAGGAAATAACGAACCCAAAATATAAAGGGATCGTAGCGCTGGATGATCCCATGAGGGCAGGTCCACTCAGCTCTATGCTGGCGGCGTTCAAGGATGAGTGGAAGGATGATGCGCGCTGGGTGAATTTCATCAAAGGGCTGAAGGCTCTGAACGTTCCGGTTCACAAAAGCACGACTGCCATGTTTCGTCTACTAGTCGCGGGCGAATACTCGATAGTGATGCCGGCGCTCTTCCATGACGTCGTGCACGAAAAGGAGGTCGGCAGTCCGATCGATTTTGCGAGAGGAGCCGGGCCGGTGATCTCGCCACAACAGGCGGCCATCTATGTTAAAGCGCCTCATCCGACGGCCGGCAAGCTCTTTGCCGAATGGCTGGTCTCCCCGAGGGCCAAGCGGCGATTGACGCCGTAGGCAGACCGAGTGCCCGGAAGGGATTCAAATCCAAGACCTCAATCGAAAACGGCTGGGGTCCTAACGTCAAACCGATCGTGGTTTCGAATAAGGCTTATATCGAGGATGCGCGAAAGTGGCTGGACACCGCCGTCAAACCGGTGTGGGAGAACTAGCGCTACCAAACTTACGCCTCACAGCTCCGACTCGCAAACAAAGAATGTAACCGGCGAGCAGCATTCGCGGGAGCGTCTTACTGTGAACAGTTGCCGAAGCCATTTTACGCTACTCGCGTTTTTGTGGCAACCGGTCGCAGAGTTTCACTCAGCTCTGCCCTTCACGAAAAGCTCCTGATACTCCTTATCAAACTGCTCATACTTTTCCGCTACCTGCCGGTTGACCAGAGAAATCTTTAGATTCTTAGGATCGAGGTTGGGAGACACCGGAGGTAAATCGGGATTTGCAGGTACGCGGTATTGCTGCTTTTGAGAAATGGTCTGCCCCTCTTTGGAGAGGAAAAAGTCGACGAACAATTTCGCCGCATTAGCCACGTATACGCCGGTCACGAAGCACCAGTCAATAACTCTTGTAATCTTGGAAACAGCTCTGGCAAGACGCCTAGCTTTTAATATATGTTCACGGCAATCAAACATTGGGAGGAAACCCATGCGCCGTCGCGGAATCACGAAAGTGCTTCTTACTGTTCTCATTGCGATTTGTGCCGCGGTTACTACCGCGCGAGGTGCCGAGTTGATCCCGCTGCGCGCGACCTACGCGTCGATCGGCGGCGCATTCGCGCCGCTCTGGATCGCGCAAGACAAAGGAGTGTTCAACAAGTACGGTTTAGCGGTGGATTTGAGATACATGCTGTCCGCCACGGGCACCCAGGCGCTTTTGGCCGGCAGTATGGACATCGTCAATCCCGCCACCGAGCTGATCGAAGCCGGCTTGGGCGGTGCGAGGGTCGCTTTCATTATCGGTATTTTGAATCGCGCGGTGCTTTCCGTTTACAGCAAGCCCGACATCCGTCAGTTTTCCGATTTGCGCGGCAAGATTCTCGGCGTCACGTTGCCGGGATCGACCACCGATTTGACCGCCCGCATCTTGCTTCAGCAAGCAGGCATGGTTGCCGGCAAGGACGTGCAAGTGACCCATCTGCAGGGGATGCCCGACCTCATCACGGCGCTGAGCCAGGGCCGGATCGATGCGGGGGTTGTATCGGCGCCGACGACATTGAAAGCGCGCCAGGCGGGCTTCAAAGAGCTGGTCGATGTTACGGCGAGAAATATCCCGATGATTCATGCGGGCTTGGCGACGACCCAGGACTTCATCAAAAACAATCCCGACAAAGTGCGCCGCTATGTGCAGGCGTATATTGAGAGCAACAAAATCGCGCGGACCGATCCCGAAACGACCAAGCAGATCATCGGGAAATACACCAAGACGGAAAGCCGGGAAGACCTGGACGAAACCTATAACACCTACGCGAAAGCGTGGGAGCAAGCGCCTTACGTTTCCGCGGCGGCGATGCAGACCTTGCTCAATTTTTCCATCAACCCGGCGGGCAAAACGGCCAAGCCCGAGCAGTTTATAGACAACTCCTTTGTCGCCGAGCTGGAAAAATCGGGCTTCATCAAAGACCTATACAAACAATAAATGCGTGTTGCTTTGGTATTGGGAGGCGATCGTTGAACGCGTCGAACCTTGAACTTTGAACGATCCGATCGCTTTGACGTATTGAACGACTTGTAACGACTAAATACAGGAGGAAGCCATGAAGCGCAAGAATCTGAGTCGTGCAGTTCTGATTGCATTGGTCATTGTCGCCGGCGTGGAAGGGACATGGCTTTTCGGAACAGAGGCGGTAGCTCAAACTTCCCAGGCGGAAGCCCGCAACCTGCCGATGTTCGAGGTGGACCCCTCGTGGCCGAAAGTGCCGGCAAAGTGGAAGCTCGGAGATGTGTCCAGCATCGCCATCGATGCACAGGGCAATGCCTGGGTCTTGCACCGTCCGCGAACGCTCAAGCCAGATCAGGCCGCGATGGCTGCGCCGCCGATCATCGTGTTCGATGCGGCGGGCAATTTTATCAAGGCCTGGGGCGGGGCGGGCAGCGGTTATGAATGGGTCGAACGGGAACACGGCATCCATATCGACTACAAGGGCTTCGTGTGGCTGGGCGGAAACTATTGCGCCGGGCTGAACCTGCCTGGCCTCAAGCCGGTTGCGGATGACCAACTGCTCAAGTTCACGCAAGACGGCAAGCTCTTGATGCAGATTGGTGGAAGCAACCAAAGCAAGGGCAACGCCGACACGAAGAATGTGCACCGTGCGGCGGACGTATGGGTCCATCCGCAGACCAATGAAGCGTTCGTGGCTGACGGTTACGGCAATCACCGTGTCATCATCTTCGATGCGGATACCGGCGCGTTCAAGCGAATGTGGGGCGCCTTCGCCAACAAGCCTGTGGATGACGACCATTGCGAAAATGTTCCCCAACCGAGCTTCTCAGATGATGCGGGTCCGCAGAATTTCAGCATCGTGCACGCCATCCGCGTGGCCAACGATGGGACGGTATACGTCGCCGATCGGGAAAACCGGCGCGTGCAGATGTTCACGAATGACGGCAAGTTCGTGAAGCAGCTGGTCAAGACCAATACGCCGTTTGCACGGAATCTGGCGTTGTCTCCGGGCCGGAACAGCAGTTCCTCTACGTCGGAAACGGCAAGGATATTGTGGTCGTCGACCGCAAGACGCTCGAGCTTGTGGGAAGCATCCAGGGCCAGGGCATGCTGGGAGGCGGCCACCAAATCGCGACCGATGCGAAAGGCAACCTCTACGTGGCTGCGACCGGCAATGGGATGCAGAAGCTCACGTTCAAAGGAATGTCATCGCTGGCAAGCCGACAATAGAATGCAGGGAATCTTGCTGTAATGCGCAGTAGTAAAACCCGCGGTTCTTAGGAGCCGCGTCACTCATTAAACTACCAGTTTAAACACCGCCCTGGCATTGTCCTCGAAGATCTTTTTGCGATCCGGCGCGCTCAGCCATTCGATGCTCTCGATCATCGGTTTTACGTTGTCCATGGAACGGCCCGTTGCCGGATCAACGGAGGATCCTACGCCCGGACACTCGGTGCCGAATAGGCAGCGATCAACGCCGACGGTCTTGATCAGGAGACGCAACGCTTCTTCGGTATACAACACGGTATCGTAGTAGAGTTTGCGCATGCCGTCCGAAAATCGTCCGCCGGTTCCGCGCCGCAGTGACGGCGCTTCAAAACGGCCCAGTTGATAGGGAATCGCGCCGCCGCCGTGGCTGATGACGATTTTAAGATTGGGGAAATCGTTGAATACGTTTGAGTTGACCAGACCGAATACCGCGATGGATTCTTCATTGATGAAGTGTACGGAATAGGGACTCCGCTCCGAGCGTGAGCCCGTGCCGTGGATATGCGCCGGTACGTCCAGCTCGCAGAGCTTTTCATAGAGCGGATACCAGTAGCGGTCGCCGAGCGGCGGTGCTTCGGCGCCGCTGTTTTCGTATGGATCCGGATTCAAAAGACAACCGACAAAACCTAGCTGCTTCACGCAACGTTCGAGCTCGGGAATCGCATTCTGAATCGGATCGCCCGCCGTTTGCGGCAGGGCGCAAACGCCGATCCACTTGCCGGCAAAAAGCTTCATCTGGCGGTGGATGATATTGTTGCATTCCTCGGTGAACCAGTGGACGAGCTTCGCTGGCTTTTCCGACTGCATCAACTGAAACGGCCGCGGGGAAATGAGCTGGACGTCTGTGCCGTGGTCGCGCAGGTAATCCAGATGGCCTTTGGCCCAGTTCTCCTTGCGATTGGCCGCCGCGCGGATCTCGTCATCCGATACGTTGACGCCCCCGCGCCCGTGAGCGCCGCGGGCCGAAAGTAAATTCGCCTTGTATGCCCATAATTCCGTTGGGGCTGAAACGTGGCCGTGTACATCGATAATCATGGTTCGTTCCTCACATTCAAAATTTCGCAATGCTTGGCGATTCTCGCCATCCTATAGTCCGATACCTGCTTCTCTTCGTACTCCATCCCAATTGTCAAATACGCATGAGCGAGTGCAATTGTGTTTCCTGCTTAATCGGCAGCTTCGAATCAGAACGCTGCAGCTGAAACCGTCCAGTCGAGAACGCCAGATCATGAATTGCATGAACGGGAATGTGAGTTCCGCTACTTTGTCAGACCCAGGGACTGCAAGAAGCCCGAGCTTTTTAAATTTTCCGCGAAAGAGTTGTCGATAAAATCCGAGGGCGCGCGTCTTTGGCGCGCGGAAACTCTTTTTCGTCGAGATAGATCAATTGCCCCTGAATCGGCTCGCTCTGCACGGCGAGGTTCGCGTCCCAATAGGGCGCGAATTGTTCGTAGGTACCGTCGATCATCTTTGGGTCATCGCTGTCGGTGAATTTACCGATCGCCTTCTTGGCCACAGAAGGATTCTGTTTTGACAGGACCGTAGCTTCCGCGACGGCCTTAAAAAACGCATAAAGCGAGTTCGGGTTGGTTTTGATGATCCTCTCGGTAGTGCCGTAGGCGAGATGAAGACCCGGTACGTTTACTTGGGCGATGTCCACCAAAAGACTGAGCCCGGCGTCGCGCGCCTTCAGTGTGTTCGGCGCGGACAAGGTCCCCGCGGAGGTCTTACCGCCCAGCACCGCACCCAGGACGGCGGGAATGGTTTGTACGTAGACGAAAGCTCACATCTTTATCGGAGATGACACCGGTTTTCTTGAGCGCCTCGCGCGTGGCGATTTCAGTCGAGGTCCGGGGAGTCGTCACGGCGACGGTCTTGCCCTTCAGGTCGGCAACTGTATTGATACCCTTTGCTCCCCACAGTTGAAAGATAAATCGTTGCAAGGTGCCGCCGATGTATTTGACCGGAACCCCTTGCAGCCGCGCATTGACAAACTCCGGACCCACCGAAATCACATCGACCTCGCCGGCGATCAGTGCTTGGGCTGCGACTTGTGAGTTGAGAAGCTTTAGGGTCACATCGAGGCCGTGTTTTTAAAAATACCGGCTTCCTGCGCGACCCACAACGGAGTGAATGCGCCGCTCGCCTGGGTATAGGAGATCGTAAAGTTGGTTTTTTCCGGCTTTCCGCCGAGCTGCGCGGCGCCGGGGAGTGGCAAAGCGAAGAAGGTAAATATAACCGCAAGCCAAATCCAGTGTCGCCCTTGCCGGCTCCCTCGGCCTTGTTCTGTCCGAGCCATATTTTCTATCTCCTTTTTCGCCTCGATATCAGATGATCAGAGGCGGCGTCAACCGCGCGAACGCGGGACAAGATAGAAATGCAAAGGATAATAAACGAGCGGAAATGCAGCCTGTCACCTTTCCTTCCTCTGCGCTGACTTAAGGCAACTCCCTTACTAGAGAGATCCGGGGAATCGAGATCAATGAAACACTTTGAACGACTCTGAACTGCTTGAACGCTTTGAACGGTTTGAACTAGTCTTACCTCTTCTGTAGGCAGGCAAGCTTAGAGGCAGTGACACCACGAATTCGATGCCTTCTTGACTAGGAGAATAGAAATCGACTAGCTTTTTCTCCTCAGGACATTGTGCGTTCTGAATTATTCGGAATGATGGGGTGCCATTCGAACTTTCGAGGACAGAAAATGAATCTGAACAAGCTGATTGACGAGGACCGGCTGCGGGGAGTGTTCCGGGTTCATCGCTCGGCGTTTACCTCGGCTGAGATCGCAGCGCTCGAGCAAGCGAACATTTTCCAGCGCTGCTGGCTCTATCTCGGCCACGATTCGGAGCTTGCCAACGCCGGGGATTTCCGGCGCCGGACAGTGGCCGGTCAGCCGCTTTTTGGGTGCGCGGCAGCGACGGGCGAGCGCGAGTGTTTTATAACAGCTGCACCCACTGGGGCGCCAACGTCTGTCGCCTCGACGAAGGCAACGCCGAACTCTTCCAATGCTTCTATCACGCTTGGACTTTCAACAACCAAGGGGATCTTGTCAGCGTGCCGGATGAGGCGGCTTACGGCGAGGGTTTTCACAAGGAGGCGATGGGTCTGGCCGCGCCGCCGAGAGTCGACAACTATCGCGGGCTTTACTTCGTGAGCTTTGATCGCGACGTCGAGGATCTCATCTCTTATCTGGGAGACGCGAAGGAATACATCGATCTCATTCTCGATCAGGCCGAGGAAGGCTGGCGCGTTGTTCCCGGCGCACAAAAGTACAGCGTCCGTGCGAATTGGAAAATGTTTTCGCTGAATAGCTTGGATAGCTACCATGTGCGGCCGCTGCACTCGACCTTTTTAAGTACACCGAGAGCCTGGGATCGGGTGATCCGCCTCGCTTTGCCTCCCGACTGAGTTTCCGGGCACGCAGGGGCGCTCTCTTATCCTTACGAAACGGTCACGGTGTCGATATCTTTCCGTCGTTAGCACGGGCGAGGCCTATCGCTCACTGGCACCCCATTCTCGGCGAGGAATCGAAAGAGGAAATTAGAAGACGGCGCGCTCCGTTTAGTGGAAAGATTCGGCGAGGAGCGCGCCTATCTGATGTGCAACACGAACCGATTGATGTTGATCTATCCCAACTTTGCCTTGCATGATATTGCCGGAGTGAGCCTGCGTTATTTTGAACCCGGCGGGACAAGAGTATATGGAGGTCACGGTCCAAACGCTCGCGCCACGGGATGAATCCGCCGGCTTGCTCAACCGGCGCCTGGAAAATTTTCTGAGCTTCCTCGGACCCGGAGGATTTCGCGCATCCCGACGATATCGAGGCGATGGAATCCGCCCAACTGGGTTTTCGCGCCAGTGGTCCCGAGTGGATCGACGCCTCTCGCGGGTATGCACCGCGAAGCAACGGCCCTGGATGAGCTCCATGTTCGCGCCTTTTGGCGCCAGTGGCATGCCAACCTTTCGGGTGATGCGAAAGCCGAACGCCATCACGATTCGCTCGATGGAAGAGAAGTAGCGAGGACTTAAAAATGACGTCCGGGCGCGACGATAGTCTCGACGAAAAGCTTGCTGCACTGTTATTGGAACGCGAGGTGGAAGAATTTATCGTACGAAGAGGCGGCGATGTTGGACGAATGGCGTCTCGATGATTGGCTGGGCTCTCTTCACGGAGGACGCGCGCTACATGGTCCCAGTCGACCGATATCGCCGACTGGCTGATCCGAAAGAAACTCTGGGCACTCATCAACGACGATATGGCCCGACTCCGCGGACGGGTGGAGCGACTGAAGAGCCGCCATGCTCATCGGGAATTTCCCTGGTCGCGCACCCGCCGTTTCATCACCAACGTGAGGATCAAAGAGATGATCGGAAGAAGAAATCTAGGTGAACGCGTCGTTTCTGGTGTATCGAATACGCAGCGGCCAAGTCGATCCTCTCGATCGGCGAGTTACGGCTACACGCTCAGGCGGGTTGATGGAGCGCTCAAGATCGCCGCGCGCAGGGCCGTGCTGGATCTGGAAGCGTTGAGACCGCACGGCACGTTGAGCATCATACTCTAACGCGGCTAATGAGAGTCAGGCTGAGTTTGGATTTCAAAGCGTGCAACTTCTGCAAAAGTATGCTGAGGCCCTTGATGGTCTCTATGCTTGAAAACAACCTGCAATAAGAGGTCTGGGACAATGGCGAACGAATCAGTCATGCGGTGTTATCCCATCCCGGGCACGATCCTGAAAGAGTGGGTCATCCCCGCTAAGGAATATTCTGCTTTCACGATCCGGCAGGGGCAGACGCTGCGGTTCGTAGATATCGAAGGCAAACAGGTACCGGATCTGGTTTGCTTCAACGAGCGCGATTTGACGGAACACCTCAACATGGGCAACAGTCTGCTTCTGAACAAACGGCGCGAGCTGCGCCAGGGGGACGTGCTTTACTCTGTCAGCTGTAATCCGATGATGACCATCGTCGGCTACTCCAAGGAAGAAAGCTACGCCTACGGCCCCATGTGCAGCGAGGAGCTGAACCGTATCCGTTACGGGGTGCCCGGGTACGACGCAACTGCCGTGACAACTTCACCATGGCGCTGGCTCCCCACGGGTTCAACCAGCGTCAAATTCCCAACGCCTTTGTTCCGTTTATGCGGGTGGAGGTCGAGCCTGACGGGTCCATGGAGATCAAAGAGCCGACAACGCGTCCCGGCGACTTCTACGATCTCAGGGCCGAAATGGACCTGCTTGTGGCAGTCTCCAACTGCCCGCAGGAGCGCAACCCATGCAACGGTTTCAAGCCCACGGCGATGGGCATGATCATCTATGAACCCGGGTAAGGGCACAAAACTTAGGGGAGGTGACAATCATGAAACGAACGGGTCTGATGCGGGTAAAGAGAGCATCTCTACTGGCGGTACTCTACCGTCGTTGGCAACCTGAGTTTTTATCCCGCCGATCTGACAGCCGCCGAAAAAGCCAAAGAGACTCCGCTTACCATCCGGCTGGATTTCATCGTAGGAGGAAATCATGCGCCGTGGTTTGTTGCCTGGGAGAAAGGCTTTACGCAAAACGCGGACTCAATGTCACCATCCAGCCTGGGACAGGATCAGCGGATACGATCCGCACCATCGCTGCGGGCGGGGCTGATGTTGGTTTCGCCAATGTCTCAACTGCCGTAGTTGGTCGATCACGAGGGACGCCCATCGTCTCGGTTGCTCAGCTCGGTTATATAGCCGTCACGATTCTCTCGCGCGAGGAGACCGACATCAAGACTCTCAAGGACCTCGAAGGGAAGTCGTGGGCGATCAGCCCTGGACAGGCGCAATGGTTTCTGCTGCCGGCTCTTGCAAAGATCAACAACATGGATTTCGCATCAATTAAAATTCAGGAAACCGCGCCGCCTCTTCAACCGGTGGCTTTGCTTGCCAAGAAGGCTGACTTCATCACAATGTTCCGTGCCTCGAACGATGAAGTGGCGGAGATGGCTGCGGCTAAACAAGGCATCCGATTAAAGCGAATCCACATGCGGGATGCGGGCCTCGATATTTACGGCAGCGCTCTCATAGCCAAAGAAGAGGATATCAAACGCCGTCCGGAAATGATTCGCGCCTACGTCGAGGGAACCATGGAGGGTCTAAGGTACACCCGCGACCACCAGGAAGAGGCGCTGAAAATCTTATTGAAGCTCAAACCCGAGCTGGATGGGGAGCTGACCATGATTCAAATCAAGAACGGCGTGGAGGAAGTCTTCATTCCGGCAGAATCGGTGGCGTCCGGATATGGCTACATGAAGCCTGACGTGATGGAAAAGACCGTGAAAATCACAAACGAGTTCTTTGACGGGGCTGGGAAGGTCCCCGCCGCTGGCGTCTACACGAACCAGTTTATCCGAAAGTAAGAACGCCCATCACCGATCGCTTTGAACAGCTTGAACGATTTGAACCGTCCCCTTCCGTTAGTGCGATCGAATTGGCGAGATGAATAAGTCTACACGCTCGCCCTAATCGAAACATTTTTCGCCTCGTGAGCATCCCAGTGGACGAAACAAAACCAGTCTCAATGTTTTGGGTGGCAACGCTGTCATCGATCAAATCACGGTTTCCTAATTTGTCATAGCATTGCAGCCTGGCACTGCCCTTGCTCCGAAAAAATTTGCACGCACAAAACCATGACCCTCGAGCCCTACCGGCAAACCATGAGGAGGTTATCTGCATGCTTTTTGTAGTCAGCTACAGGAAAAACATGCCAGCTCCAAATCGCGAAAAAGTTTCTTTGCCGAACACAACGAGGAGCCGTCACAAGAGCAGATTCAAGCACTGGTGAACAGCGAAAGTCGTGGCAATTTTGCAGAAAAACTATTGCGCTTCAGAAATGCCCGGGATTTAATACCGAAGAACTGATTAGAGCAGGCATTACGGTGTTTCGCTTTGAACCTGAACCGCAGCTCGGTGGGACTGGCACCGGTCATGAAGCACCAACTCTCGATTCGAATCACGATGATTCGCCCCTTCATCCGGGATAACCCGGAGGTACGCCGCTACGTCAGATCACAACTCGAAGCGATCGCCGCCACGTCCCGGTAAATCCTATAACGCCGCCGAACAACAGAATCTCCGGCAAACAATATCCCTACTCAGCGTGCCTACAGATGGCCGTGGGACGCGGACGCGAGAGCATCAGTGAGAAGTGAGAAAGCCGTTGGCGGGAAAATTGATTTTACGATTCAGCTGAAGGAGAATCAGTTCAATCCTGGCATCGCCGCTTGCTTTTCTGCCATCACTTGATCACCTTGTCCGCCTCGCCAGCACATTCGGCGGAATCGTCAGGCCGATCTGCTTAGCGGCTTTCAGATTGATGATGAACTCGAACTTCATTGGCTGCTCGACCGGAAGATCGGCGGGCTTAGCGCCTTTCAGGATCTTGTCCACGTAGGTAGCGGCGCGCCGGTCCAAGTCGGCAGTGCTCACGCCGTAGCTCATAAGCCCCCGTACTTCCACAGCTTCCGGCCTGTCGTATATCGCTGGCAGCCGACTCTTTACCGCGAGGTCCGTAATCTGTGGTCGCTGAGAAGTGGCGACGAGACCCGCTACCAGCATAAGGACTGCATCAGCCCGCCCTTGCCTGCGGCTCGGAATGCGGTCTCAATATCCTTGGGACCTAGTACGTCTAGGTATTGAAGCTGCACTCCGAACGCCTCTGCGGCGAGTTCCATCTCTTTTAATGCTTGTGCGTTGCCCGGGTTGGTCGAAGTCCCGAAGACGGCCACGCGGGAGAGCTTAGGAACGATCTCCTTCAGAAGCTCCAGTCGTTTTCCGCTTAGCTCCGGGGCGAAGGCTTGACAATCCAGTGATGTTTCCGCCAGGTCGCGCCAGGCTGGCGACGAACCCATTGCCAACAGGATCGCCATCCTGCGCCATGACAATGGGAATCGTACGTCGTCGCTTCCTTGGCAGCACGGGTTGCTGCCGCGACCACCCGTGACGATGATGTCTACCTTGAGACGCACTAGCTCGGCCGCGAGCGCGGGGAGGCGATCGAGTTTTCCCTCCGCGGATCGCCACTCAATGACAATGTTTTTCCCTCCACGTACCCAAGCTCGCGCAGACCCTGCCGGAATGCCTCGATGCGGGCCGAGTTAGTGGAAGCGGAGACGCACGTTAGGTATCCTATCCGTGGGACTTTCTTCGGCTGCTGCGCCTCGGCTATGACTCGCAAGAGCAAGCAACACCACTGCAACAAGGATTGATGGCACCGCAGCCTTCTTCATTGCGCACCTCGTTTCGAGCGTTATGTATCACGCGGATAGAGATAAAGGAAAGTGTGATTTACACGGCGGAAGGCGACAGGGATTAGTTGAGTGGGAAGGCCAGAATTCAGCCTGAGATTGAACTGAACGACGCGACAGTCGCGTCTTGTAGGATTAAGTCGTAGGAGAAATACAGTTTCAATCCTAGCGTCGTCAGCTTGGTTTTCTGCTATCACTTGATCACCTTGTCCGCCCGTGCGCAGCACGTTCGGCGGAATCGTCAGGCCGATCTGCTTCGCGGCTCTTGAGATTGATGATGAACTCGAACTTCATCGGCTGCTCCACTGGAAGATCGGCGGGCTTGGCGCCTTTCAAAATCTTGTCCACGTACGTGGCGGCGCGGCGGTACATAAAGATGTAGTCTGACGCCATAGGACATGAGTCCACCAGCTTCGACAACTCCTATCTGCGGTACATGGCTGGAAGGCGGTTCTTTACCGCAAGCTCTGCGATCGCGTTCGTGATGAACAGCAGTAACCGGGGTCCTATGCACGAGGACTGCGTCAGCACGCCCCTTGCTCGCGGCTCGGAATGCGAGTCTCAATATCCTTGGGACTCTAGTACGTCTAGGTATTGAAGCTTCACCCTGAACGCGCCGGCGGCGAGTTCCATCTCTCTTAACGATTGTGCGTTGCCCGGGGTCGGTTGAATTCCCGAAGACAGCCACACGGGAGAGCTTGAGGAACGATCTCCTTCAGAAGCTCCAGTCGTTTTCCGCTTATCTCCGGGGCAAGGCCGGACAGACCCGTTATGTTGCCTCCGGGGTGCGCCAGGCTGGCGACTAGCCCTGATCCTACAGGGTCGACTAACATGTGTTATGACAATGGGGATTGTTTTGGTAGCATTCTTAGCATGCGAAACCTGCTGGGCCTAGTGCCCGAATCACGTCTACATTGAGACGCACTAACTCTTCCGCAAGGTTGGGTAACCGGTCAACTTTTCCTTCGGCGTAGCGGTACTCGATGACGATATTCTTGCCTTCTACGTAACCAAGATCGCGCATTGCCTGCTGAAATGTCTCTGCCGAGAGATTCGGCGGTGAATCGGCTCGTAGCCACGCCTATCCTGCGAACCTTTCGCTGGCTGCTGCGCCTCGGCCAGCGACTCCAAGAAGCAAGCCGCTAACATCGCAGCCAAGATTGATGACAGAACCAGCTCTCTGCATTGCGCACCTCGTTCTGGAGGCTATCACGCACGCTGTAATTGCTGAAACGTATTATTTACGGCAGATGGCAAGCAACGATTTCGTCGAGTGGTAAAAGGCCGACCTCGATCAGTGCGTGAGGATTGAACTGAACGACGCGTCAGTTCAATCGTGTGACCCGCGATCGTTCGATTGTCTTCGCTCAAGTTAGACTCACCGCAAGCGCGTATAAGCCGATCAGTTGGCGAGTTGATAAATGAACAGGAGCAGAACGCTTGAGCAGGACTCCTCAACGCCCCTCGATCATTAGGCCAGCGCCGGGGCGATATGTGAATGTGGGCATTGAGGAAGGCTTCCGTTCTTCTTCCAGTTTGGCTCGGCTGGCCGTCTTGTTCCTTCGGACGCTCGACGAGCTGCGCGCTGCAACCGATGAGCGCGGTAAAAGCAAAACCGCGATTACCGACTTGAATCGTATCATTTTATCCTCACATTTCGGTGATTATGGATCCCCAAATATCGTTAGCCAAAAAGGAAAGGATGAACCGGGCGCAGCCGGTACCTCGGGCAAATCGTTCAAATCGCGCAGGGATTTGAGTCGTATGGAGAATACAGCCCAACTCCTGGCGATCGCTGCGGTCGTGGTTTTCGCAACCGTCACTTGATCGACTTTATTCGCCCGCGCGAGAAATTCGGGCGAAAGTGTCAGACCGATCTGTTTCGCTGCCTTCAAGTTGATCACAAACTCAAACTTCGTTGCCTGCTGCACCGGCAAATCAGCCGGTTTGGCACCTTTCAAAATCTTGTCCACGTAAACAGCCGCGCGCCGATAGAGGTCATCGTAGTCCGCCCCGTAGGACATGAGGCCGCCCTCATCGACAAACTCCTTCTGGAGTAAATAGCCGGCAACCGGTATTTGCCGGCAAGCTCGACGATCCGCTTTCTTTCGGCGAAAAAAGCGGGAGCGGTGGTCGTCATAATCGCGTTCACCTGCTTCTGCTTTGCGGTTAGCAATACGTAACTGAACGAAGTACAA